>Ga0207968_100074_pt1 | contig 44357 bp, 33 predicted proteins | sample LakWasMet21_HOW5_2_FD_183867 | JGI IMG/M metagenome (GOLD analysis project Ga0207968, IMG submission 183867) | Freshwater sediment methanotrophic microbial communities from Lake Washington under simulated oxygen tension - Sediment Metagenome... | ecosystem: Environmental > Aquatic > Freshwater >...
AACGGTAAGCTGGTCGCTTGTGCCGCCATGCGGAAGCTGGTTCACCTCGCTTTCGCTATCTTAAAATCAGGCAAACCCTTTGACCCCAATTTTTCACTTGCTTAATGTGACTCAAGACGGTATCTATCTTGCTGATGATGTCAATGTTCTCAAAAAAATTGTAAGGCAAGACAAAACCTGATTTCATTGAGTATGGCTGACTCGCTGAGTAGTAAGGCTGTTCTCCTCTCGCACCTCTTCCCGTCGCGATGGTAGTACACAAACAGTGTCTCCTTCGAATGCTTCCCGCCAGACATAACCAATTAAACACGTATCAGCACCATAGTTACCTTGCCCACTTAATTCTCTGCGTTCTGCGGCTCTTTGATTCTCCAACTCTACCCGCTTTCGGCTATCTTCACTCACGCATACATGGTCAGATGGAACAGCTAATCGCCATGTGTACCCTGAAATGCAATCGTCCTTCTCAGTTACTGATTCAGATCCTACATTTTCACGTTGAGTGGGTTCAGCGTTGTGCAGTATAAAGGATGATGTAAAAAGAGTTAACCCGAATACACCTAATAAAGCTTGTCTCTTTATCGAATTAAATAAGGGAATTTCCATGCCAAAAGCTTTGAGGCCACCGCCAATGATAGCTGCAATAATGCAACCGACTCCTACACCAAGTAAAGTGTTGTCCACGCTTTAGTAACTCCAATGTAAAAACGCCTAACGAACTAATATAAGGGGCGCCACGCTTTTTGCGGCGTCCCTCTCCAGCGCCTCGTTAGGCATTGCTGCCGTTAATCGAGCTTGGCCCCTTTTCCCTGGCTAGAAGATCCTAACCATCTCTTCCCAGCCCGTGCCAATCCGGTTCCCTGTGCCGGGCGGCGTCCATGTACCGGCACCAGTTGCGAAGCCAGTATGGTTATACCAATATAGATTGCCATCGCGCTTCAGCGCATAAATAACGCCGTTCCCGCCTGAGAAAGCGCTTGCTACCTCGTTCCATCCATTGCCGATCTTGGTAGCAGCGGCACTGTTAGCCCACACGAACGTTCCGTTTGTGTGCCCTTCATGGCGATACCAGTATAAGTCTCCCTTGCGGTCGATCGCATAAATGATGCCGTCGCCGCCCGCAAAGGCAAACCGCACGCCGCCCCACCCAACGCCTACTTTCGAACCAGTCCCTCCGTTCGCCCAAGTGCCGCTACCGTCTCTATATCCCAAGTGCCGATACCACAGCAGATCGCCATTCTTATCGATCGCGTACACGACACCATCGCCCGCTGCGAAGGCAGTCCGGACGCCCTGCCAGCCATTACCGACCTTCTTTCTGTCTATCCAGTCCTGTGATCCGGTAGCATGTCCGAGGTGCTTATACCAGTAGAGGTCGCCTCTGCTGTCGACTCTGTAAATGATTCCGTCCTCTCCGCGAGGACTGCCTTTAAATACGTTCAGCCCTTCATTCCAGCCGTTCCCGACTTTCACGCGTTGTCCCTGATTTGCCCAAAGGGCCGACCCGTTGTGGACTCCCTGATGGAAGTACCAATATAGATCCCCATTGTCACTTATTCCGTAGATCGGAACACCCGCAACTGTGAGTGGCCCTCCAGTCGTCGTTCCAACTTGGCCAAGGGCGAGGGAAACTCCCACGATTATCAATACGGCGATGGCGATGATTCTTTTCATGGTGGACTCCTTAGTGATGCTATCAATGTGCGGCCTAACGTAAAGCTAACCGGGCGCGGCACGGAAAGCTGAAAAATAAAACCGCATTGTAACCGCGCTCCGGTTGAGCGCAATGTTAGGCATGGTTGTTCCTCGATTGATGGGCTTCGTGCCTCAGCCCATCCTATCTTGCTAGATTGACAAGAGAGATATTCAGTAATTTCTCAATTCAGCAGGTTCTTTTCTAATTAGCTCAAGATGAGCAAAGGAGATGAACGCATCATCGATATAACGCATTGTTATTCGACCCTGAAGACTGCTGAATAAGATGTTCAGAATATCCTCAGACTTGTAGTGATCGAGCAGATCGAACGTGATTGTTGTAGCCTGATTTAAGGGTAGGACTGAATCGATATTGCGATTGGTAGTCTGACTTGGATCGGTGTCAGGATCGGGAACTCTATCAAAAGTGAGATTGGGAAACACATTTTTAAGAGCATCAGCAAGGAAGATGAATGGCAGCGTTTCTATCCAAAACCCATCAGTGTTAAGCCCTCCAATTGCGTTTATATCTTTTCCTGGTTCCAGAGTCAAAGTGAGATATGCGTGTTCCAACGCATCCGAAGGTGTAAGAGGCGAAAAATCCTTGAAATAGAATGTCCAAAGCGTCTCTTCGTCTATACCATCGCCCGTGTCAAGTCCTGGTTTATCAGCATTTGTTGTATTACGGATAATAAAGAAATCTCCATTTACCACATTTTTGTCTGTTACTGGGGAAGGAGGTGGGGATTCTCCTTCGATTTTAGCTTCAATCTGTATAGCCATTGCTGGTTCTCCATTGAAATCTAACGTAGAGCTAACCGAGCGCGACACGGAAAGCTAAAAAGTAAAACCGTCGTATAACCGCGTTCCGGTTGAGCGTTGTATTAGGCTTTGGTGTTTTGAGAGGCGAATGTTATCACATTAGAATTGACCCCGTACTTTATTAATCAAAAGGTTGGTAGCCGCAAGTAACGGAAGTAATGCGATCACAAGTTGGCTGATTGCACACTTGACCGCCGTTTATCACCGTTGTTGGGGGGCTATCATTCCTGAACCTATAAGTGATTGCTTTTCCGTAACCATTCTTCTCACAGTAAGCATCTGCCGCAGGTTTCCCACAGTTCGCCGCCCACTCTCTACAAATGTCAAGAGCACGACCATCTACGGTTGGGTTATTAAATGTCTGACCGGCGGACCCGCCTTCTTCCGTAGATTCTTTGCAAATAACTTGACTAATTCGATCACAAAAGGGAGCGTCACATACTTGTCCGCCGTTGATTATCCTAGTTTTTTGATTGTCTTTTGCCCACTTAAAATCTACTGCTTTTTGATAGCCTTGGGATTGACAGAAAGCATGAGCCGCAGGCCATCCACAGTTCTGAGTCCACTCGCGACAATAGTCAAGTCCATAACCACCAACCTGAGGATTGTTAATTACAGAATCAGCCAAGCATGAGGTATCCGATAATACAAATAGCATGAAAACAATAGGCAATTTTTTCATTGTGGTTTCTCCATTCGATGGTTTATGTACCCATTACTACATCTGTCGTGACAACCTAACGTTAAGTAGACACCTATTTAAGTGTATATTAATGATGAATCGCCGGTGTATAATGCCACTCTGACGATCTGCTAAACTGGATGCTACTATATAAAATTATTGATAGCAACCTCTTTATACTAACGAAAAATACACCGTCAAAACGCCTTGATCAAGTCCGCGACCGGGTTCGCGTCAAGCACTACAGCATTCGTACCGAGAAGCTCTATGTGCAGTGGTTCAAGCGGTTTATTTTGTTTCATGGCAAACACCTCCCGTTAGAAATGGGTGCGGCGGAGGTCGAAGCCATGTAGCGCGCATCGCGCCCCGTTCGGATTTTTATATAGGGTGCGCCGTGCGTACTCTACAAGACTTTATATAAGAGGAACTGAATGATGGTTGTTCGTGTTGTCCGGCTCGGCAGCCCGCGAATCGAAGGCGAAGGCATCCGCATCGGCACGGTTCGCCGGCCGCCGCGCGGCGTGCCCAAGGCCGAGTTCGCCGCAAAAAACTGGTACGATGTGTGGTTCCCGAACCTGGCGCCGAGCCTCGCGACGATGAAACTTGCGCACGCGGCCAAGACGCCCGCCGACTGGGCCGCGTTCAGCAAGAAATACCGCGCCGAAATGGCGACGCCCGAGAATAGCCACGCGCTCGAACTGCTCGCCGTTTTGTCCCGGCAAAGTAATTTCTCGGTCGGTTGCTACTGCGAGAACGAAGCCCATTGCCATCGTTCGGTGCTGCGCGAGCTTCTGGCCGAAAAAGGCGCCAAACTGCAAGAGTGACGATGTCGCCCACCTCTTCCGGCGCGGGCAACCTCGGCGTCGACCTTCACCAAAGAGGCGCTCCCAATCGGAAAGGTCCCAACGTGGACATTTTCGATGCGCTTTCGTACAATGCGGTCATTACTTCGGTTTCAGCCTTCATAGCGGGAAGATTCCCGACACTCGGTCATCACGGATGAAGTCCAGCTCGCCTTTCTTGGCTTCTGGATTCCGGCCATCCCCTTGTGTCCTAAAAGCGAGTCCAGCAGCGATGACGACAACCAAGAAATTGAAATGGCTATTGGTTCTGGTCCTGATTTTCGGCGGCTTCGCGATCTATAAGTTTTTCGGCGTACTGGCGGCCGACCTCTCCCTGAAAGACTATGCCTGGCTGTTCAAAATCGTCTCCGAATTCGGTTTGTTCCTGTCGGTGATTATTTCGGTCGGCTATGTGCATCACTGGCTGATCGCGGATGAAGAGCGCCGGGAGTCGGAAAAAAACTTGCGCGAAACGCTCGAACATTATGTGAATACGATTTTATTCAATTCGGTCAAGCGCGGTTATTTGGGGATCACCCAGAAAGAATTCGATTTCAGCCAGATCATGTCCGGATTGAAGCCGGGCGATTATGTGTACTGGCTGGTCACCTTCGACCCCCGCTTCAAAAACAAATCGCGTGAATTGGAAAACGCGATCAACAACGGCGTGCATTTCCGCTTGCTGATTTTGAAGGCCGGCAGCCGCATCGGCGAATTGCGGGCGACCGAAACCACCGGTTTCAATCCGCATGAATTCGACGAATACACCAAACTGTTCAAGGTGTCGCTGGAGGATGTGATCGGGCGCATCGACGAGACGACCAAAGGATCCCTCGGCGTGTTCATTTACGACGGCCTGCCCTGCGTTCCCTTATTCATCATCATTCGCAATGGGGCGAAAAAAGTCGTGGTTTACCACAGCTTTTACCTGACCGAGCCGGTTTCAAAGATGCCCTATCTGCATTGGGAAACCACCCTGAAACAGGGCGGCCAGAGCGCTTTCGAGTCGGAAGACTGGAATATGGCCGATCTCTTTTTTGACTATTTTGCAACGCGCTGGGCAATGGAAAAATCCAGGCTGGACGACGGCACCGGACAGGCGGAAAGCGCCGACTTCATCTATGCGCCAGCAACGGCCAAACAGCGTTGTTCGGAACTCTTCGGTGCTTAACCCCCAACAATCCTCGGGTTCAAAAAGGCCGCGGTCCCGTCCGCGCCCTGCCGCCAAAGCGCGGAAATTCCATTGCGCCAACGCATTTACCCCGAGGGCTTCTGGTACACCGCAACTATTTGCCGATGATGTTGTCCATTCATGCGCCGTTAACCCTGTCCAGGGCATCCTAAATCCCCGATCACGGCTACAATGAATTCACCCTACGAATAACCTGATCTTTTGGCTTGCCTCTCGGGGGCAAGTGCTCACAAAATACTGACTCATCCTGTTAATAACTTAATTTTACTATGGCGCGCACCGTACTGGTTGTTGACGATCTGGCCGACTGGAATCCTTATTACCCCAGCGAGCATGTAATCACCTTTGAAACCTATCTGGCCACCGACCAGGGCGGGTCGGACGAGCGCGTGCGCGTGATCAATCTGTGCGGCAGTTACCGCTATTTGTCCGACGGTTACTATTGTTCGCTGCTGGCCGAGGCGCGCGGCCATCACGTGATTCCTTCGGTCAAGGTATTGAACGATTTGGGCAAGAAAGCCTTGTACCGGCTGCAGATCGAGGATTTGTCGCAGACCTTGGCGAAAGCCTTCAAAACCAAAAACAAACAGGAAGAAATCCGCCTGCTCAGTTTCTTCGGCACCACGCCGGACCCGGATTTTCAGGATCTGGCGCGGCTCTTGTTCGAGCGCTTTTCGTGCCCGGTGCTCGAAGTGACCTTGAATTATCGCGACCGCTGGGAGATCAATGCGTTGCGCGCGGTCTCGCATCGCAGCCTCGACGACGCGCAGCAAACCTTGTTCGCGGAGGCGCTCGATCAGTTCAGCAAGAAGGTCTGGCGCAAGGGCCGCGTGCGCAAGGCGACGCGCTATGACCTCGCGATCCTGGTCAATCCGGAGGAAGACATGCCGCCGAGCAACCGCGGCGCCTTGAAGAAATTCATCAACGCCGGCCGCCAGCTCGGCATCGACGTCGAGTTGATCACCCAGCAGCATTATGTGCGCCTACCCGAGTTCGACGGCCTGTTCATCCGCGAGACCACCGCGATCGACCACCATACCTATCGCTTCGCGAAAAAGGCCGAAGCCGAGGGCTTGGTCGTGATCGACGATCCGACCTCGATGCTGCGCTGCACGAACAAGGTCTATCTGGCCGACCTGTTCCGCACGCACAAGGTGCCGTCGCCGAAGACCTGGCTGCTGCATAAGGGCAATGCGGTGCATCTGGACCGGCTGGAGGCCGAAGCTGGCTACCCGGTCGTGATCAAGATTCCGGACGGCTCGTTTTCGCGTGGCATCGTCAAGGTGAACAACCGCCAGGAACTGGAGCAGAAGCTGCCGGAGCTGTTTCAGAAATCGGCGCTGCTGTTGGCGCAGGAGTTTCTGTATACCGATTTCGACTGGCGCATCGGCATCTTCAACAACAAGGCCTTGTTTGCCTGCCGTTATTACATGGTCAAGAATCACTGGCAGATCTACCGGCACGGCGGCAGCCGCACCGATTCGGGCAATTTCGACACCCTGCCGACGTTCGAAGTGCCGAAAGCGGTGCTCGATGCGGCGCTGAAAGCGACCCAGCCGATCGGCAACGGCTTTTACGGCGTCGATGTGAAGGAGAAAAACGGCAAGGGTTATGTGATCGAGGTGAACGACAACCCGAATATCGACAGCGGCATCGAAGATAAATATCTGGGCGACGAGCTCTATCGGCTGATCATGGAAGAATTGCTGCGGCGCATGGAAAACCGCAGCAAGGGGCTCTGAGCGGCTACGCCGCCGCGTTCAGCGCCGCCCTGAGTTCGGCGGCCGATTGCGGCCTGTCCCGCGGATACAGCCCCATCGCCCAATCGATCGCCTCCAGCAACGGCGCGGAATATTTCTTCTTGAACACTTTCGCCACGGGCTCCAGCGTGTCCTTGTCGGCGCGTTCGGGCGCCGGCTGCGGCGCCTTCAGCTCCAGACAGGCGCGCATGCTGGCGCCGATCGCATAAATATCGGACCACGGCCCGAGCGGTGCACACAAATTATATTGTTCGATCGGCGAAAAGCCTTTCGTCAGCACCTTGCTCTGCGTCTGCGGCCGGGGGGCCGGAAAACCCTGAAACGCGCCGAAATCGAGCAGCACCGACTCATTGCCGGGCTGCACCAGAATATTCGCCGGCTTGATGTCCAGATGCAGATAGCCGTGGCTGTGGATATGGCCGACGCCGTCCAGCAGGGTATTGAAAACCGCCTTCACGAAGGCTTCGCTGACATGCAGGATTTTCTTCGCCAGAATTTTTTCGAGCGTGATGCCGTAGTTGTAGACCATCACCATGTAGACGGTCGAATTGGCCTCGAAAAGGTTGGTCACCTCGACGATATTCGGATGCTTCAAGGTCGCCAGCACCTTGGCTTCCTCGAAAAACAAGCGCCGGCCGCGCTTGAACAAGGGCTGCGACTCCTCGTCGTTGACCACGACCACATTGTTCCAGGTTCGGTGCGCCAATTTACGCGGTAAATATTCCTTGATCGCCACCTGCACCTGGTCGGAAGTCTGCCTCGCCAAATAAACCGAGCTAAATCCACCGTGCGCCAATTCCCGTTCGATCACATACTGGTCTATAATGGTGCCGGTTTGGAGATAGTTCCATTCTTTTGGATACGTTTCGGGTTCGTAATATTCCGCCATCTGTGCACATTCGATTCAAAGCCCAGCTTATTATAGGTGATTAATGACTAAAAGTATGACGGCGTTTGCCAGCAGCGAAGCCGAAATCGGCGTGCTGACGATTAATTGTGAATTGCGTTCGGTCAATCACCGTTATACCGACATCTTGATCAAGCTGCCGGAACGGCTACGTTTTGCCGAAACCGAGGCGCGCTCGGCGATCATGGCGAAAATCAGCCGCGGCAAGATCGAATGCACGATCACCAGCAAAAAACAGATCAAGGACACGCAAAGTTTGTTCGTGAACCGGGACGCGGTCGCCGCCCTGTTGACCGCGGCGCGGCAAATCGAGGAACAAATGACCGCCCCGCAGTCCTTTTCCGCGCTCGATGTGCTGGCCTTCCCGGGCATCCAGCAGGATCCCGAACTGGACAAGGACGAACTGAACAAAGGCATTGCCGCGCTGGTCAACGAAACCTTGCTGAAACTGCTGGAAGTGCGCGAGCGCGAAGGCCAGCAACTGCAAGTGCTGATTTATGACCGCTGCAAAAAAATGCAGATCTATACGGAAGCCGCCAGGAAACGCATGCCCGAGGTCTTGCAGGCGATCCGTTATAAATTGAGGGACCGCATCACCGACATGGTCGCCCAGCCCGATTTCGACCGGCTCGAACAGGAACTGGTGTTTCTGACCCAAAAACTCGATATCGCCGAGGAACTGGACCGGCTCGAAACGCACATCAAGGAAGTGTTTCGCGTGATCGAGCAGGACGAACCGGTCGGCCGGCGGCTCGATTTTCTGATGCAGGAAATGAACCGCGAAGCGAACACCTTGGGCGCGAAATCGTCGGACAAGGAAATCACCAAAATCTCGATCGAACTGAAGGTGCTGATCGAGCAGATTCGGGAACAGATCCAGAACATCGAATAGCCGTCCGGCAATCCCTCGCGCTCAGGGGTATGCCGAAATGACGGACGCGACCGCGTCCCCTCCTTCCGTGCGGAAACGCGGTCACTGTTTCAAACCGCCTGATCCAGGCTCGCAAGCACCTGTTTCTGCCGCATCCCCGTGTGCCAAACGGGCTGGATCTCGGCCGGATAAAGCCACATCTGATAGATGCTGAGCACGATCTGCATTCCCATCGCCAGCCCCATCAAGGCGCCGCTGGCCACCACGACATAGGCGAAACCCGGCACCGACTTGGTCACGAACCACGCCAGCACGTCCACCAGCACCGCCGCGAACGGCATCACCAGCACCACTCGCTTCAGGACCGGATTGATGTCGCAGAGCAGGAAGATCTTGCCGGTAAAAAACAGGATGAACGCGATGCCGAACAGGTGGATGTGCGACACCCGGATCAGGTACGGCAGCGAGGCGCCGCCATCCGCCCGGGTCACTTCCGAGACGCCGGCATAATTGGTCAGATCGGGCAAGGACGGATTGACCGCGGGCGTATGGCAACCGATGCAGTCGCGGTTCAGGATCGGCGCGATGTGATCCTGATATTCGGCCTCGTGGGCGCCGCTTTTGATCCACTGCAGGATCACGTCCTTGTCACTCTTGTATTTCAAGTTCGGCGCCATGATGCCGCCGATCGCCGCGCCGAGCTTGGTTTGCTCCGGCGAGCCGTGATACTTGACCATCACGTCCTCGATCGTAAAGCCGGCCTTGCCATCCTGATTCTGGTGCGACAGATAGACATGAGACAGCGCGACCAGATAGCCGATGCCTATCGTCAGCAGAAAGCAGGTGTTCAAGATTTTTTCACTGACCGAGATGTTTTTAAATCCCCGGTAGGTCCATGACAGATGATATGATTCGCCCATGACTTGATCCTCGGTTGTTGATGTTGAGTAATTGAACTGTTGTTAATCGATAATCAGAACTTGATCGTCCATTCGGTGCGGAAGCCGTAATTCACGTCCACCCCTTCCTTTCCGGCCACGAAAGAATCCAGCCGCAGCAGATGGCGTTCGCCGATCGCGCGCTGATAGCGCACGCCGAAACCCAGCGCGCTTTCATCGCGCTCGTCCCGGCTACTGGTGCGCGCGCCTACCTCAAAGATCAGTTGGCTATCGATGCCGTCGAGAAACATCTGATAGCCGACCGCCGCGCCGATCGTATCGTCGATGCGGCCGCCGAGCGGCACGCCGTAGCGGCCCATGCCGACCGGGCCGAATAAAATGCCGAGATTCGCGACCGGCGAGCCGAGATCCGGACTGCGCGCGGCCGAGGTGAAGCGGCCCAGGCTCCAGAAGGTATTGAAATAGACATTGTCGTCGGTGCCCGGAAACGCGGTGGACAGTTGCGACAGCAGCAGCACGCCGCGACCCACGTCCCGCGACTCGCCCTGTTCGGGAATCGAGGCGTTGACCCGGAAGGTCGAATTGATCCCGCCAAAGCGCTGCGTCGACGCGGCGCCGACATACCAGGCGTTCTGCTCGCCCTCGCCGCCGACATGCAGCACATCCAGGTGCACCGTGTTGTTCAACGCGGTATCGGCCTCGGCCAGCAAACCGAACAACTTCGCCGAATGGTTATCGGTGCGAAAGGCGATGTCGTTGTTGCCGCGATTGATGTGATTCCAGCCGTAGATGCCGGTCAGGCGCAGATTCGCGATGCCGTCGAACACCCAGGAGTTGCGGGTGATGCCGACCGAATCGATGTTGTCGTTGAGCAGCACGCCATCCTGCACCAGCAGTTGCTGGCGTCCGACCGAAAAGCCGATGTCGTAGGTATGCGAATCGTCGGGGTCGAGGCCCGGAAAGATTTCGCCGAGTTCGCCTTCGAAATACAGCTTGTTCAGGCGGGCATTGAAGTCTTCGTGCCAGCCTTCTCCCTGATTCGGTTCAACGTTATAACCGGTGAATTTACCGGATTGTCCATCGAGCGGGCGCAGCGAGAACAGCACGCGCTCGGTGCCCGACAGGTTGATATTGCCGTTCAGATCGAGCCGATTGGCCCATTCGACGCCGTTGCGGCGGCCGTCTTCGTAGCTTTGCAGGGCCGTGCGGAAGGCGCCGTACAACAAAAACCAGGGCTGCAGCATTTGCCCGGTCGGGGTCTTGATGCCCGGGCGAATCGGCCCGTTGCCGAGGAACGGATCGCCGAGTTCGAACAGCGGTCGCGGACGCTCGACCGGGGCGACCGGATACGGCGCAAAGTGGTCGGACAAACGCGAGCCGTCGATGTCCGCCGCGGTCAGCGCCGGGTCGCGGTAGAATTCGAGCCGATCGCGTCCTTCCTCGATCGGCGCCAGCGCCTTCTCGGCCACCGGCTTGTCGTCTTCGGGAGTCGCTTGCGCCAGGACTGGCATGCCGATCAACAGCGCCAGTCCCAACGCGCCTTCCAGGCAGCGGCGAAGAGGGGTTCTATTTGATTTCAACATTTTTTTCCCACAGCACGCGATAAAGATCAACCAACTTGTCCCCGAGCGACCGCGCCGTCAGCCCGTACTCGAAGCCGACGCCGGCAAGGGCCTGGATCAAATGCGGCGGCAACTGGCCCGCGACGAGTTTGATGTTCAGGCGGTAGGGCTTCTGGCCGGTCAGCAGCTCGGGATCGACCCGGTAGCTCGCCCGGCGCGTGCCCTTCGCCTCGATGCTCTTCTTTTGCAGGCGCAGGTCGCGAATGCCGCCAAAGAGCAGCGACGGCGAATCGGAAGGGCGCATGAAAATCAAGGGATCGAAGGAATAGTTGGCCGGCAGCACCTGCTCGCGTTCGCCGCCGTGAAGGGTCCGCGCCAGAATCGGCGAGCGCAGATTGAACAGCTGCTCGTCCCGCGGCATTTTGCCGTCGTGCACGTACAACGAATGGGTATCGCGCACATCGCCGTTCGGATCCAGATCGCCGGAGCGGAACAGCACTTTGCCGGCCGCATCGAGCACGGTCACTTGCAGAAACACGTTGCGCTCGGCGATCAGGCCGGACGGTACGCTGTGGCCGTCGGTCAGGTTCTTGACCTCGACGTCGAACGTCAGGCCGTCGTCTTTTTCGAGCAGCCTGACCTCACCGAGGCCATAGCCGTTGCGCATCAAGGTCGTCGCCATCTCGCGGTTTTCGGCGAGCAACGCCAGTTGCTGATCGATCAGTTCACGGGCGACCTTGCGTTCTTCCGGATCGGCCCAGATGCCCGGAAACTTCGTGTCTTTCGGCACATTGCTTTCGAATTTTTCGCTGCCCCAGCCGGCTTCGACGTTGAAACTGAGCCATTCCTCCGGCTTCGCGAATTCCTGCACCTCCGGATTAATCGGAAAGATGCCGGGGTGCACGACCGAACTGTCTGGCCCGGCGAACATGTGATTGGTGCGGCGCGCCGGCTGGGTCGGCTTGCCGCGCACGATCGCGGCCGGCGCCAGCGGATATGCGGAAGGCACGCCCGGCGTCGGTCCCATGTGGCAGGACTGACAGGTGTCGCCGCGTTTGGCGGCCGGCGTTTGCTTGAATTCGCTGAATAGATCCTCGAAACGGATACCGTTGACCAGGCGGACGTCATGACAGCGGCCGCAGAATCCGGGCTGGGAGACCTGCTCCAACAGCCGCGCCTCGCGGTGGGTTTTCGGCGGATTCGCGCCATAGGTGTCGAGCACGCGCTTCAATTCGTCGCCCTTGCGCGGACCGTAGACAGGCTGAGTGATGTCGCCCGGTTCCATTGGCAAACGGCCGCTGACCTTGCCGTAGGCTTCGGGCATCCGGTGGCAGACGACACAGGTAATGCCTTCCATCGCGACTTTCGAGCGCTGGCTGTTCGGGGCCATCACCGGCTCACCGCTGGTCATGCCCGTTTCGGTGTGGCAGCGTTCGCAAAAATCGCCCAAGGTGCCTTTCGTCAACTTGACCAGGGTGCCCTGATAGGCCAGGAAGGTTGGGCTGATCTGCGCGAACGCATGCCGCGACACCGACCATTCCCGGTAAATCTGCATATGGCAGCCGCCGCATTCCTGCGCGGACGGGAACTCGGATTTTTTGAACAGATCCGCATGCGCCTTGTCGCTCGGCAGGCTGCCGGCCGTCTCCAGCGCGGATTTGGGGGCTGCGGTTTGACCGCTCTTGGGCCCCAGTTCGGCGCGGATATAATGGATCAATTGCCAGACTTCTTCCTTCGCGAGCGAATTTTTGAAACCCGGCATCGGCGTTCTGCCGGAGCGGATCTTGGTGAAAATCGCACCGTCCGGCTGCTGCAAAAATGCCTGGGACGTCAGATCGGCCGCTTTTTTTTCGAGAAACGCCGAAATCGGCCCGTCGCCCTTGCCGGCCTCGCCGTGACACGAGACGCATTCGCGCTGATAAGTCGTCTTGCCGGCGGCCAGCGACGCGGCGTCCGCCGCGACCGGATTGACGGTCTTGGCCAGCCGCGGCGAAACCAGCCAAGGCTTGGCGGCGTCCTGAGCGGCCAACGCCGGCGCCGGCATGAGCAGCAAAGCGCACCCTAGCGCCAGCATCGCGACGATTGTGTTCGAATAGCGTAAAACGTCTTTCATCTTTGTTCCAAAACCATGCGGGGAGTTAAAACCACCGGCTCCGAGGCAGCCGGTCCGGCCCGTCCGCGACATCCACCCGTCCCGATCAGCAACAATCTTCGGCCGAGGATTCTTGCTGATCGGGACCGTGAGCTGGGCGCCGCTTCCTGACCCGATTGACATTTGCCCGAACCCCGGAAATGTCTCGGTTGGCCCAGGCGAAATGTCAGGATTAGGATACGATCCGAGGCGACTGGCTTCTATGAAGTATTACCCGCTGCAATTGTGAGTTATTCACGTCTTCAGCTTGAGGTAATGTGGGGAGGGAGAAAAAGACGAATTTGAATGATGAGGCCTGTCGTGGCTCGGCAAACGCGCCACGACAGGCTTAGGTGTTACAGCCTGGGAACAGGTATTTTTGGAACTGTTCTATACGCTCAGATCACACGCCGGGAGATCGGCATCAATCCGCGTCGTTGAAGTATTTCTGGGATTTTTTCCAGGCCAGTTGACCGATGGACCGTCCCAACTTGCGCGACTCCAAATCGCCATCGATGAAATGAATACCGCCATAGCGTCTTGAAATACCGGCTTCATCCGCCGCATCGGTAAATGTCGCCCAGTACAGCACCGTATCCTGGGCCGGCACCAAACCCGGCTCGACGCGCGAAGAACCCGCCGGAATCGTGACGCTGTAACCGAAATGATCGTCCTTCGTAAACAGCTTCAGGGTTTCCGCGTCCGCCGCGCTGAACACGCTGTGGCCGGAAACATACTCCGAGAACGGCGGGGTCACCACGTTCGCGGCCTGATAAGGCCGCCAATCCGCGCCGTCGATCGTTCCCTGCCAGGATTCCACGGATTGCCCCGCAAACAGATAATGAATCGCGGTCACCGGCCTGACGTAGTCAAAATGGCGCTTGGCGTCCCAGCTGGCGATACTGGCGTCGAGTACCGCAATTGCCCGGGTATCGGATATAACCTTCAATCCCCGACCACGCGCCCGAAGGCATAACTTAACAAAACCTTTTTAGATTCTCTGTGAATTATTTCACTGGACACAAGGGGGCATGGCTACCGAGCTTCGGCTTCGCTATCGGTCAAACGCCCAGCAACTGATTTTTTGATGTGAACTATTCACCTAATCGGAGTGCAATAATGACTACTTTCCCAAAGCATTCGGCGTTATCCTTTAACCAACTCGATGTTTCAGCCCTCGCCGCCCTGTCTTTTCGCGCCCATCCTGCGGTTCTATCCGGACCGACAGGATGCAGCGGATAGGGACGAGATCGCCGATACGGCGGCGGCAATCGATTTACGGTCCCGAAGGACCCGCTCAGCGATGCCTCCAATCTCTAGGGGACAGGGACGTTCCCACACTTTTCGGTGACACCACTACCCTGCCGTATGCGATCCCCTCATCCGCCCTCCCCGGCGCTCTGAAAGCCTTGCGGATTGCCCGCATCCGCCGCAATTTGTTCCGCCACTAACCGCCATTCCGCGTTGCTTAATGATCACATTCCCCTTTCTTCTCGTCTCGGCGATATAATGGCGGATTAGTTGACGGCTTTTTGATTCCTTGGTGCTGAACGTTCAGACAGACCGATGCCGAAAGCCACTTGGCGCGCGACCTGAATTCATGAATGTTTACAAAAAAACGTCGAATGCGGTACTCTCGGCCTTGTTGATCGGCGCCCTGGGCGCCGTACTGAGCCTGACCAAGCTAGGTCTGTACCTCGAAGAAGAGTGGGCCTTGTCCTGGCTTTTCAAAGCCCGGGGCGAGATCGACTCCCCGCGCGACGTGCTCATCGTCACGATCGATAAAACGTCGGAAGAACAAATGCGCCTGCCGGAGAATCCGGAGAAGTGGCCGCGTTCGACCTACGCCCGGCTGATCGAGACGGTCAACCGCTACGATCCCGCCGTGATCGCCTTCAATATCTATTTCGGCGAGGGCCGCGAAGCCGCCGACGACATCCGCCTGGCCAAGGCGATCGCCGCCGGCCACAACGTGATTCTGAGCAATTACTTGAAGCAGTACACGTTCCCGTCCGCCGATCCGGCCCGGGAGTTTACCTATGAAAAGGTCATCGATCCGCTGCCGATCTTCGCCCATGCCGCGCTCGGCGCGGCGCCCTTTCCGCTGCCGAAGACCGCCACGACCGTCAAGCAGTTCTGGACCTACAAAAAAAGCGCCGGCAGCATCCCGACCTTTCCGGTCGCGGTGTTTGAATGTTATGCGCTGAACCGGGCCTATCCCGACATTCTGCGCCTGCTGCGACAAATCGCACCCGCGCTGCCGTCATCGTTGCCGCCGACATTCGCCGAGCTTGCCGAAAAATCGGCCGTCTTGTCAGCAGCCGAGCAAATCCGGCAGGCATTGGCGGCAAGACCGATCACGCAATTGCGGGCGCTTTTGGCGGCGGGCGATTATCCGCCGGCATCCGCGCGCTTGCTGCAGTCCTGGTTTGCCTTGGCGAAAGGCAACGACAGTCAGTATTTCAACCATTACGGCAAGACCGGCGCGATCAGGACGCTTCCGTTCCATCTGTTGCTCGGAGACAAGCCTTTAGACCCTGAAAGTTTCCGCGGCAAGGTCGTGGTGATCGGTTACTCCGAAAATCTCGAGCCGGAAAAATTGCAGGGCTTCTACACCGATTTTTCCGGCGACATCAGCGCAACGATCAGCTCCACCGAAATTGCCGCCACCGCGGTCGCCAATTTGATCGACGGCAACGACATACGCCCCCTACCGATACCAAACCAGTGCGGGTTGGCCCTGCTCTGGAGCTTTCTGCTGATCGCGATCTGCCGCCTGTGTGCCTACCCGCTGGCGACGACTTTGGTGATTCTGGCGACAACCGGCTATGCGGCCCTGGCTTACTCCTGCTTCGCCGCCAACCACGTATGGTTGCCGTTGTTCATCCCGCTGCTGTTGCAGACCCCCGCGGTCGTGCTCGTGATGCTTTTCTCGTATCTGCAAAAAAACAAAAAGGACCGGCAAAACCTGCACAAGACACTCAGCTATTATCTGCCGGACAACGTGGTCAGCGACATCGCCCGTCAGACTCAACTCGAAGCGATCCCGCATTACGGCGAACTGGTGCACGGCGTCTGCATGGCGACCGATGCGGGCCAGTACACGACCTTGTCGGAGACGATGGATCTGCTGACCCTGAAGGCGATCCTGAACCAATATTATGGAGTGATGTTTCCGCTCGTCAAAAATCATCACGGCATCATTTCCGATGTGATCGGCGATGCGATGCTGGCGCTATGGGCGACGCCGCTGGAAGAAACCCAGCACAAAATCAACGCCTGCCATGCCGCCCTCGACATCAAAACGGCGCTCGACCGTTTCAACCGGTCGCAGCCGTATCAGTTGCCGACCCGGCTGGGCTTGCATTTCGGCGAAATGCACTTAGGCAATGTCGGCGCGATCGAACATTTCGAATACCGCGCGGTCGGCGATATCGTGAATACCGCGGTCCGTATCGAAGGCTTGAACAAATTGCTGGGCACCCAGATCCTGGTATCGGCGAACGTGATCGAGAGCGTGCCCGGCTTTTTTACCCGCGAAGTAGGCGCCTTCGTGCTGAAAGGAAAAACCAATCCGGTCCTGCTGTTTGAGTTGATTGCCCCGATCGACCGAGTCGAACCTTACTGGCTGCCGCTGGCCGCCGCCTTTGCACAGGCGCTCAAGCGTTTTCAGGACCATCACTGGGCCGAGGCGCTGGACGCATTTCTCGATATCGACCGGCAACATCCCGGCGACGGGCCGACCTTGTTTTACATCGATTATCTAAGCCGGTACCAGCCGGGCAGGCCGGAAAACGCACACGACGATCAGCCGGCGCGGATCGAATTAGGTAAAATTACCCATCTCTTGCTTTCCTGAATCCCCCGTGCATACAATAGAGTCTAGATTGAAACACCGGTTTAGTTAGGCCTCCTAACACGCGGTCGAGGCCGGCTCACCCCATCAGCGATCCTTAATGACCCGAAAAGCCAAGTGTTCCTCCTTGCTGATTTTACTGCTCACGCCTCTTACGGTTCTAGCGGCGCCTCCCTGCGCCCAGCCGGCCGCCAAAATCGTTTCCCTGCAAGGCAAGGCCAGCAGACAGTCACCCGGTGATCCGACATGGCAAGAGGCACGCCAGGACGATAGCTTTTGCCCCGGCGACAGCCTCCATACCGAGAAATGGAGCCGGGCGACCCTGGTCCTGAGCAACCAATCGCTGATTACGCTCGACCAAGGCTCTACCTTGATTTTTTCGGAGCCCCAGCATGAATCGACGCCCTGGCTGCTGAAGCTGCTACAGGGCGTCTCCTATTTCAGAAGCCGGCAGCCGCAGCATTTGAACGTGCAAACACCGTTCGTCAACGCGGTGCATGAAGGCACCGAATTCCTGATCACGGTGGACAACCGGCAAGCCCACATCGCCGTGTTCGACGGTCAGGTCGCGGCCACCAACGCGGCCGGCCGCATCCAGATCAACAAAGGCCAGGTGGGCTCGGCCGCCTCGAATCAGCCTCCCCGCCTGCAAACACTGACCGTGACGCCGGCCGATGCGGTGCAATGGGCGTTGTATTATCCGCCGCTGATCGATTTCGAACATTACGCCGCCGACCCGCTGTTGACATCGGCGCTGGACGCCTATCGACGGGGCGACATCGTGCAGGCGCTGGCGAAACTGGAGGGCGCCGAGGCCACGCCGGATGCGCTGGTATTGCGCGCCTCCCTGCTGCTGACGGTGGGACGCGTCGACGAGGCCACCGCCGCCATCGAGCAGGGCCTGCGTCTTCGCCACGAGCCCAGCACCTTGCATGCGCTGCAGGCGATCGTGGCGGTCGCGAAAAATCAACAAGATGCCGCGCTCGCCCTGGCGCGCCAGGCCGAAGCGGAGAAGCCGAAATCCGCCGTCGCCAAGACCGCCCTCTCCTACGCCTACCAGGCCCTGTTCAAGATCGAAGACGCACAGGCCGCCGCCCTGCAGGCAACCGAATTGGCGCCGCAAGATGCGCTGGCCTGGGCCCGGCTCGCGGAATTGCAACTGTCGACCGGCCACCGCGAGGAGGCGCTGGCGTCCGCGCAAACCGCCGCACGCTTGAACCCCCGGCTCGCCCGAACCCAGACCATTCTCGGCTTTGCCGACCTGGCGCGAATTGATGTGAAGGCGGCAAGACAGGCTTTCGAGCAGGCGCTCAGGCTGGATTCGTCCGATCCGACCGCGAGGCTGGGCCTGGGCCTCGCGAAGATCCGCAAGGGCGCGCTCGAAGAAGGTACGCGCGAGCTCGAAACCGCGGTCAATCTCGACCCCAACAATGCGGTAGGCCGGAGCTACCTCGGCAAGGCCTATTACGAACTGCGCAACAAGGACTATGCCGGCACCGAATTGAACCTGGCCAAGGAGATGGACCCGAAAGACCCGACGCCCTGGTTTTACGACGCGATCCTGAAGCAAACGATCAACCGGCCGATTGCAGCCTTGCATGACATGCAGAATGCGATCGCGTTGAACGATAATCGGGGCGTCTATCGGTCGAAACTGTTGTTGGATAGCGACAGCGCCGCGCGCAGCGCCAGCCTGGGCCGGATTTACAATGACCTGGGTTTTCAGCAAAGAGGATTGCTCGAAGGCTGGACCTCGATCAACGAAGATCCGAGTAATTATTCCGCGCACCGTTTGCTGGCCGATAACTATGCCGCGTTGCCGCGCCATGAAATCGCCCGCTTGAGTGAGTTGTTAAAAGCGCAGTTACTACAGCCGATCAACGTGACGCCCGTACAACCGCAAACCGCCGAATCCAATATCCTGATCTTGGACGGGCTCGGCGCGAGCATTCCCTCGTTCAATGAATACAATCCGCTGTTTACCCGCGACCGCTTTGCGTTGCAGACCTCGGGTTTCTACGGCAGTCACGATACCTTGAGCGATGAGGTCGTGCATTCGGGGGTGTGGGATAGATTTTCTTACAGTCTGGGCCAGTTCCATTATCAATCCGATGGATATCGCACGAATAATGACCAGCGCAAGGACGCGTACAACGTCTTTGCCCAGGCCCAAGTGACAAAAGACACCCACATCCAGCTTGAATTGCGGCGGGTGGAAGAAGACTTTGGCGACCTGAACCAAGGGTTTTATTCCGATAACACCGACAAAAAGCCGTCGGATTTGGGCCTGCGCTTCGCCAACCTCATTGACCTTGCGCGCGCGGGTTTCCATCATCAGTTTGCCGAAAACTCGGATCTGCTGTTTTCTTTTGTCCATAAACATGAAGATATCAGCCAAGCAAAACCCTTGCTAGCCTACGAGGCGTCCTATCAAACGGAAGGAACGCAATACGAATTGCAACATATCTATAAACACAAGTATTTCGACCTCTCGGTCGGCATGGATTATCTGAGCAACCAAACGGGGAAATATTCTGAAACGTTTGCCGCAACAAGAGCCGACTATCAGCTCAATAGCGACTCCGAGCATAAAGCGTTTTACGCCTATTCGAATATAAAGCCGATCGAGGCACTGATCATGACGGTCGGTTTTTCGCAAGACTTTTACCACCAAGAAAGCCTGCCCGCGACCATTACCTTTAGTCCATTCGCGCCGGCGGTATCAAACCAGAATCCCGCGAATCCGAAGTTCGGATTAACGTGGCTGCCGACAAAAGACACCACCTTGCGATTTGCGGCCTTCAGATCGCTGCGCCGCGGCATCATTCAGAAACAAACCCTGGAGCCGACACAAATCGCCGGCTTCAATCAATTTTTCGATGATTTGGATGGAACCTTGTCCAACAGGATCGGCTTTGGCGTGGATCATAAGTTCGGTCAAAAGCTCTTCACAGGCGCGGAGATTTCCCGCCGTGAGCTCGATGTTCCTTTTCTGGTTGTAGAAACCACCGGGCGTAATATTGACAAAACCAACTGGAGTGAGGAAAACCTCAGAGCCTATGTCAACTGGACACCGAACGATTTCTTTTCGATGGGGGCGAATTACAGTTACGAAGCATTGAATAGAAACAATACCTATTTCGACAACCTGAAAAATAATTCAAATTATTTTACTGAATTGAAAACCCATCGACCGCAAATTTTTGCGAACTTTTACCACCCATCAGGTTTTATCTCCAAACTGAGTCTGACCTACGTGAATCAAGCCGGAAATTTTTTCGTCCAGAGTCTGGATAAGGAACAGCGCGACGCCTCCCAATTCTGGTTGCTGGATGGCGAAATAGGCTACCGTTTGCCGAAGCGCCACGGTTTAGTGTCAGCGGGCATCAAAAACCTGTTGGATGAGAAGTTCAATTTTCAAGGGATTGACGTCAATCAACCCGCCTTGCCGCAAGGACGCTTTTTGTACAGCAGGTTGACTTTTTCGTTTTGAAATTACAGCGTCTTATAACCACCTAGAGGAGCATCCATGAAAGCCTATGCCGACATAAACGCACGCCAAACCACACAGCCCAAAGACTGGCTTAAGCGCTACCAAAGAACAATCGTGTTGCTGGCGGGAGCCATCATCGTGGTTTCCGGCATTGTCTATGCCTATCGCAGCGGAACCACCGCCGCAACGCTGGCAGGTAACAATGAGATTGGGCAGCTCGCATCGGGTTGCACATCTTACCAGTGCACAGGCCACGTCCAATGGGTCACCAACCCCTTGTCGGGCGCCAAGGAATGCCGCACGTGTTGACCGCTCGCTGAGCAATGGTCGCAGCCCAGCCCACAGCGCTTTAGCGAGCCGGTTATTTTGAAAATTTGACCCGTGGGCGGCTGATCAGCCCTTCCCGTGGAGCCCCCCATGACTGTAGAATGGGAGGCTGAATGCAACTTTCTCGGCACGCTAAGGCTACTTTAACAGTTTGTGTATTATCGTTTGCGTAAGTTATCATTGCCTGAAACCCAGCGATAAAACATTACAATTATACCAACGGCTTATATCGTTCATCACATTTCAGACTCATTAGGCTCCGCCATGCAACAAGAAGTTTTCTCCAGCCTAAAAAACATTTCCTTTCTCGCCAAGGTGCCCGACGATGCGATTGCGGCGTTGGCGGCAAAGGCGAAAATGGTGAAATTTCCGAAACAGGCCGTGATCATTTCGGAAGGCGATGAGGGCAATTCTTTATATGTGCTCATTTCCGGCAAGGTGCGGGTGTATACCAGCGATGAAAAAAGCAAGGAAGTGACCTTGTTGGTGCAGGAATTCGGCTCCTATTTCGGCGAACTGGCGCTGCTCTGCGGCGAACCGCGCTCGGCGTCGGTTGAAACGCTCGAAAAAACGGTCTGCGGGATGATATCGCGGGACGATTTCAAGGTTTGGCTGGCGAGCCACCCCGAAGCGGTGTCCGAATTGTTGCGCGAGTTGTCCGAGAAAGTGATGCTGTTAACCGAGCGGGTCAAGCAGATGGCCTTATCGAACGTTTATGAGCGCACGATCAAGGTTCTGCAGGACATGGCGAATCAGGAAGACGGCGTCGCGGTGATCCGCAACCGCCCTACCCAGCAGGAACTGGCGAACATGGTCGGTTCGTCCCGCGAGATGATCAACAAGATCATGAAGGAATTGACCAAGGGCGGCTATATCGTGGTCCAGGACAAATCGCTGAGAATCGAAAACAAACTGCCGTCCTACTGGTAGCGGCGCGGTTAGGCAGCGGTTCGCAAGGCCGGTCTTGCGTTTCGCAGTAGACGGAAGCGTCCATCTACTACGCGTTCAAACAATCGTCCACTTGCGGGATGCTTCCCAACGCGTCCCGGCTACCACGCCAACGCCCGCAATTGCGGGGATTTTTTATACTGATGCGCGTCCATCCGGGTCAGGATGTCGCCGAGTACGCGGATCGCATCAAGGATGTACGGCCCCTTGTTCAGCATCACGCATTCGGCGCGCACGCTCATCGCCGCATCGGTGATTTCGGGGCGCGAGGTACGGCCTTTCTTGGCCAGGGTTTCCAGCACCTGAGTCGCCCAAATCACCGGCACATGCGAGGATTCGCACAGCCACAGGATTTCTTCCTGAATCTCGGACATCTTGACACTGCCGAGTTCAACGGCCAGATCGCCGCGCGCGATCATGATGCCGAGCGGGTGCCGCGCCAACGTCGACAGAATGATCCACGGCAGGTTGTCGACCGCGGCCTTGGTTTCGATTTTCGCGATGATCGGCAAATCGACGCGGCCGCGCCGTTTCAGTTCCCGAATCAAAACCTCCATGTCCTCCGGCGAGCGCACGAACGAAAAGCCGATCATGTCGGCATGGCGACAGACGAAGTCCAGGTCCTCTAAATCCTTGGTGCTGAGCGCCGGCAGATCGATCTCGGTTTCCGGAAAATTCAAGCCCTTGTCGCTGCGGATCACGACCCCGCCCTGCCCGGCTTCGGTGACTTTCAACATCGCGCCGTCATCACCGATCGACTCGACGACCGCGCCGAGTTTGCCGTCGTCGATCCAGACCGGCTGCCCCGGCCGCAAGGCCGAGAACACCGCATCGCAGCTGCAACCGATCCGCGCCGGCGTCATGATTTGTCCGTTCACGCCGTAAACGGCGGGGCAACCCAGTTCGTCGCCGCGGCTGAGCAGCAAATGATCGCCGTTTTCGACATGGATGCTCGAAAACTTGCCGGAGAACGGCGCCAGCGGAAATTCGCCGAGCACGTCGAACTTGCCGTCCGCATTCGCGCGCCGCCAGCTGAACTGGGTTTCGGCATGCAGATAGGTCGAACTGAAACCGTGGCAAAGCCAATAATCCGGCGTCGCTTTCTCGACGACCTCGAAAAAGCGCGTCTTGTGTCGGCAGTCGCCGAAATACATCCGATCGCCTAGGGTCAGTTGGTGATGAAAATCGTCCGGAATCTGGATGATCCGGTAATCCGCACGCTGCACCTCGCTGGCGACAGGGCCGGAACCGCTCTTGCCGAGCAGGAGATGAAACGGCGCGACCAGCTGGCCGTAGAGGTCGCGTTTGACCTTCAAATGGATGACCGGCGGCGCCGGCTGAATCGGGCCGGTGCGGATTTTGTGACCCGCCAGATCCATCAAAATCTTGCAGCGCAAACCGGTTTCGCGCTCGGCGCGCCGGATGTGTTCGAGCAGCTTCGCCCAGATCGTCTCGTCGTCATGCGCGCAGTTGATCCGGGCGCAATTCATGCCCCGGAGCAAGAGCCCCTTGATCAAGGCATAATCAAAAGCCGCCTCGGTCGGCAAGGTGACCATGATCCTGACGCTGCGATCCGACGGCGGCGGACCGAACAGATCGGCGGTGTTGTGCGCGAGCAGATCGCGCCCTTTTGAAAAAGTCACACCGTCGTGATCGGCGATCGCCGCATCGACATTCTCGCCGACGACCTTCGCCAATAGGCGAATCACCACATCCAGATTGGCCAGCACATGCGACTCACTCCGGCCCAACGACGACAATCCCGCCTCGGCCAGACGCATTTGCAGGGAGCAGAGGTCGCGCCGCCGCAGCGCGACATAATGGGCCAGGTTGACCGCGCTATAACTCGCGCGGTCATCCGCGAAGGACTCTCGATAAGTCTTCAGAATACGCTCGGCCTCGTCGGTGACTTCACGGCGCAAACCCAATAAATCTTCCAGCAATTGTTTCAACTCAGTCTCCTTCATTTGATTGCAACCGGACAAATTAGCACGCGCAAATGACAGCCCCGTGTCAAGCCCCCCGTTCCGCGCTTGCTTGCGGAACTTCGTGTTCAGGCATACGCCGTCTGCCGCTCGGCCGCCGCCAACGCGCGCAGATTGCCGAGCACCTGCGTCAGCACGGGCGATTCGGCATCCACGGGATAGACCATGTACGCCGGCAGCTTGAATTCCGGGCTGTCCGGCACGCGATGCAAACGCTTTGCCCAGATATAAGGTTCGGCCATCCGCATCGGCAAAAAACACGAGCCGCCATTGCTCAGGATCAACTGAATGCCGAGCCAGCCGATGTTGACCACTTGCGCCGGACGCTCCAGGTTCGGATAACTGCTGCTGTGCTCGGCATAAAATGCCGGCCCCCAATCGACATAGACATAATCGTCGTCGGGCCAGGGCCGATCCGGACGCGTGGTCAACAGCACCAAGGTCTCGTCGAACAGATGCTCGACCTTCAGGCCCGGACTGTGCTGCGGCGTGTACATCAAGCCGATGTCGATCGTGCCCTCGATCAGTCGGCGCATCAAATCCTCCTCGAAGCCGATGTCACAGCGCAGCGATACATCGGGCAGTGAATTGCGAATCTCGCCGATCCAGCGCGGCAGTATCGTCTCGCACAGCGCAATCCGCGCGCCGACCGTGATGCTGGCCCGGAAGCGGCTGGGCAGGCCGATCTCGTGTTTCGCCTGTTCCAAGGTCAACAGCATCGACTTCGCATGTTTCAAAAAGCGACGTCCCTGCTGGGTCAAATGCGCGCCGGCGCGGTTGCGCACGAACAAGGGCACGCGCAGGTAGTCTTCCAGGCGCTGGATGCGCATACTGACGGTCGATTGCGTCACATACAGCCGATTGGCCGCTTCCTGGAAACTGCCGTTCGCGGCCACGCTCAAAAAGGTTCGGATTTGTTCGAGGTCCATCGCATTTAATATTGGATTTATCGATATTAAAGTCAAATATAAATCGTTTGTTTCATTTGTAAACTAAATCTATAGTGCGCGTCAAGATGAAAGCCCTATTTTGAAGCATTGTGTTTCTCCGACTGTTCGGGCGATTCATCGATATGCGGGGACAAACCCTGCTTGCGTAGCCCATGTGGGAGATTCACCATGCTCAATCCATCTGTAAAAAACTGTTGGCTCTGGCTGTTGCCGGCGCTGTTGACCGGTTGCCAGACCGCCGCCACGCTCAACTCGATCAAACTGCCGAGTGCGGCGGCATCCGCGATCAAATCCGTCAGGATCACGCCGGTCGAAGCGCCGCCGTTGGAGGTGCTGCCCGATCCGCTCGAAACCCGGATGCCGAATGTTGCGCATGAATACAACATGGCGTTGCCGGCTACCTCGCAGGAGGCGGTTTACCGGAGCCCGGGCGGCATTTTGATCGCCGGCAAGGTCGGTCACGGCGATAGCGTCGAAACGGTCGACTTGTCTAAGAACGGTGATGCGGCCGATCAAATCAAGCATTGGATACCGACGCTCGAACTGTCTTCCATCGCACAAGCGCAACTGGCTGCCGCGCAGATCCAAACCGAACTGAGTCCTCAGACGGCGCGCCTGCCGATCGCCGCCGGCGAACGCAACGCGAATGTCGGCCACTGGCGCGATGCGGTCGCACGCTGGTATGCCCAAAACGCACCGGCTTCCGTTGACCGTACGGATGCCGCCGACGCGGTGCTGGAAGTCGGCATCGGCCAATACCGTATTTTTGAAGGCCAGACCTCGCTGCAAGTTTTGATCAAATTGATCGACGCGCACAGCGGCCAAGTGCTCGCCAAGACCGGCAAGAAAACCTGGTTGACAGGCAATACGGCGCAGGCGCTGCTCTATCCCGAAGGCGAAAGATTCAAGGCGCTGGTGCGTGAAAACGGTGCGCGCCTGATGGCCGAGGCGATGCAAGACATCGGTCTGGCGCCGATGCGCGTGTCGCAACTGTCTGATCCGCAAACGGAAATCACTGTGCGGAGATAGCTCATGTACGGTTCGGTAAAACAGAAGGTCGGTTTTGCAGCCGTCATGATAGGGGCCTTCTACCTGCTCTCCGATATGCTGCTCGATCTTTTTATCGAGTTCCTGCACCTGGGCTTCGAGGCGCTCGAATTCACCCTCGATGTGATCATCGAACATCTATTCGATACCGGCCGTCACGCCACACAAACCGTCACCTTTTACGTAATCCTGCTATTTGCGGCATACTTCTTGTTCAAGCTAAGCCGCAAAGTGCCGGAGTGGTATGGCGTGATCAAAACCGAGTTGTCCGCCGTTCGCCATCAGTTCGGCGCTACGGCGGTGAATTACTGGCATATGGCTCCGGTAAACAGTCTGGTCAAATGGTGGTCGGTGTTGCTGATCGGCGTGAGCATGCTGGTGTGGGTATTGCTGGCTTAAAGAATGGGTAAAAATAACGACTTGAATTTCACGGCTTGGATCGTCTTTAAAAGACGACAATGCTCGTGTTAAAGCAGCGCAAGGGGAGTCGAAATGCGCCCCCAACAATAGCGAATCGCTATTTTTTTGAATATTTACAATACTTTACGCGGATTGACACATCGCTCCCTCGCGCCGCGAAGAAACGCTAAACGAAACAAAACAGGCAGCCATCCTCTACTTATGGAAAGCTTCAGAGCATGAGTCTCATTTATCACAAACGCCTGCGCGGCTGGCGCTTCGTGCTGTTCAATCTGTGCCTGGGGCTCGGCCATGCGATCGTGATTTTCAATGCCGGCGCCTATATCGCGATGCTGCCGCGCGTGGCCGGCGGCCTCTCGATTCCACCCAGTTTCGCGACCTGGACGCAGACCGACTACATGACCAGCCTGGCGCTCGGCTTTCCGATCGGCACCTGGCTTGCCAGGCAGAAAGGCGAATACCGCCCTTTCGCCTGGGCCTTTTTGATCTTTGCGCTCGCCTCCGCCGCCTGCGCCTACAGCACCTCGCTGTACCCTTATCTGGCGGCGCGGATCGTGCTCGGTTTTGCCGGCGGCGTGACCTTGCCCTTGGGGCAGGCGATGATCCTGAAAGAATATCCCGATCGCCGGAAATCGATCGGCATCGGCGTCTGGAGTATTTTCACCTTGACGCCGTTCACCTTCGGCCCGCCGATCGGGGGTTGGATCGCGGACCATCTCGGCTGGCGCTGGTTGTTTATTCTCAACGTTCCGGCCGCGCTCGCGATCGGCGGCATCGTCGCTGCGCTTTTGTCACGGCGCGGCGCGAAGACCGTTTTCAGCCATTTCGACTGGATCGGCTTCGGCCTGCTGACCGCCCTGATGGGCAGCTTTCAAACCCTGTTGAATCAGGGCAACGATTGGGACTGGACGAATTCCGGCTATATTCAAGCGGTGATCTTCACCTGCATCGCCTTACTCCTTTACTGGATCGTCTGGGAGCTCGGTCATCGCCGCCCCTTCCTGGACATCAGCCTGTTTGCGCACCGCAATTTCACGATCGGCGTCTTGCTGCTCTCGATCGGCTTCCTATTTTTTCAGGGCCTGTTGTCGCTCTTGATCGTGCAATTGCAACTGGCGCTGGGCTATTCGTCATTCCTGGCGGGCCTGGTGTTTCTGCCGATGGCGATTTTCGCGAAACCGGTCGCGAGCATCTTTCACGAGATCATCAAACGCTGCGACGCCCGGCCGCTCGCCTGTTGCAGCCTGCTCGGTTTTGCCGGCGTTTATTTCTGGCTCAGCCGTTTCGACGATCCGTCGTCCTTTGCCGACCTGTTCTGGCCGAAAATGGTCGAAGGCATCTGCCTCGGCAGTTTCTTTGCGCCACTGACCGCACTGATGCTGCACGGGCTGCCGCCGCCGCGCCAGGCGCGCGCGGTCGAAATCGCCGGGCTTATGCGGATCTGGGCCGGCGCGATCGGCATCTCGCTGCAAGCGATCGTTCTGTATCGGCGCGCGCCCTTCCACATGACCCGCATGGCCGAGACGGTCACACCGTTCGATCCAGGTTTTGACCAGGCGATGGACAGCCTGGCCGACGCCGGTTTTTCCGAAACGACCGCCACGTTGCAATTCGCGAAAATCGCCAAACAGCAGGTGGCGATCCACTCGGTCAACGATGTCTTCTGGATCGCCGGCTGCGCGTTCACCTTGATGGCGCTCTTGGTCTGGCTGGCGCAGCCGACTCGGGAACCGCGGCGCTTCTCCTGGCGCCGGCGCGCGCTGGAACTGCTCGCGGGGGAAGAAGCATGACGGGCAAATATCTTCGCCTTTACGCGTGCCTCGGCCTGATGCTATTGAACATATCCTGTGCCTGGCTTCCCGAACCGGGCTCGCGCGCCGTGATGACCGCCATGCCACGGATCGACAAAACCCTCGCCGCGGCTCGGCAGCCCTCATCTCCCAAATCGGCCTGGCCCGCCCAGAGCTGGTGGCAAAGCTTCGGTTCGCCGCCCTTGAACCGGTTGATCGAAACCGCGCTGAAAGACAGCCCCACCCTCAAAACGGTCGAAGCGCGGCTGCATCAGGCGCAAACCCTGGTCGATTCGGAGGCCGCCGACCAGTATCCGACCGTCAGCGCGAATATCGGCTTCAGCGCCCAACGCTATTCGGCCAACAGCGTGCAGGCCAAGCTGGCGGGCGAGCATTTCCGGCAGCTTCTGATCAATCCGTTCGTGCTGCGCTATCACCTGGACCTGTGGGGCCGCGACCGGGCCGCGCTGGAAGCGGCGATCGGCAAGGCCCAGGCCGCCGAGATCGAAGTGACCGATGCCCGCCTACTGCTGTCAGCCGCGGTCGCCGGCACCTATTTCGATCTGGCTGCGGCACAGGTCCGGCTCAGCGCCGCCGAAAAGATCAGCGCCGACCGGGAAGAATGGCTCAAATGGGCCGAAACGCGGCGCAACACCGGCCTCGCCTCCTCCGCCCCGGTATTGAAGGCGCACATCGATCTGCACGACGCCAAGCAGCTGGAAGCGGCGGTGCGCGCCGAGATTGCTCTGCATAAAAACCGTCTTGCGGCCCTGGCCGGCAAAGGCCCCGATTGGGGCCGCGAGATCGCGGCCGAGCACCTCCGACTGCCGAGCCTGTTGCCGTTGCCTGCCGATCTGCCGCTGCGTCTGCTGGCGCACCGCCCCGACGTGCAGGCCGCGCGCCTGCGCGCCGAAGCCGCGGCGAAATTGATCGAGGTCGCGAAAACCGCGTTCTATCCCGATGTGAACCTGCTGTCTTTCGCGGGCTTTCATAGCGTCACCCTGACCGACGTGCTGCTGCAAGGGTCGAGCCTCGCTTACGCGGTCGGCCCGTCGATCGACTTTCCGATTTTCGAAGGCGGGCGCCTGCGCGCCGATCTTCAATATCAGGAAGCCGCCTATGACGAAGCGGTCGAGCGCTACAACACGCAGGTGCTGCACGCGGTGCAGGAAGTCGCCGATGTCCTGGCCAACTGGCAAAAAATCAGCGAACAGGTGCGCGAGCAACGGCAGACGCTCGCCGTTGCGGAAGCGGCCCGGCAGCTGGCGGAAGTCGAAGTCCGATCCGGCCTGAACGACCGCCGCGGCCTGATCGAAGCGGATGCGGCCGCATCCGCCCAACGCCTGAGGCTTGCCGCGCTGGAAGGCGACTATGGCAAAACCGCCGTGCAACTCGCCCGCGCCCTGGGCGGCGGCTATCTGAACAAAACGGCAAAGTAAGGACCCGATGCATAAAACGATTAGACCCAAGGAAATCATCCGCCTGCGCCAGCGCCGCCTGGCCGCGGTGACTCTGACCCTGCTGCTGACCGGCGCCGCCGCATTGGGCTACGGGTGGTATACGACCAAGGACTGGGCCGCGACCGACGACGCCTTCGTGACCGGCCATCTGATCACACTGAAAGCGCAAACCGAAGGCACGATCGTCGAAATCCTGGCCGAAAATACGCAGCAGGTGCATCAGGGCCAGGTGCTGGTGCGTCTCGACGGCGTCCGCGCGCAACTGGACCTCGACCAGGCGCGGGCCGAACTCGGCGAAACGGTGCGTCGTATCGAGAAATTGAGCGCCGGCATCGAAACCCTGCGCCGGCGCATCGAGGCCCGCCAAGCCGCCCTGGATCAGGTGCGCCACGACCTACAGCGCTATCTGAGCGCCTTACGCGACGGCGCCGCCTCCGAACAGCAGGTGCAAAACGCGAAGGACAAGATCCGCGAACTGGAAGCCGCGATCAAGGAGGCGGAAGCCGAAAAAGCCGGCGTCGAAGCCGAGGTGCAGGGTGTCGGCGTCGACCGGCATCCGTCGGTCGAAAAAGCCAAAAGCAAACTGCGCCGGGCCGTCCTGGAATTCCGCCGCCGTAATATCGTCGCCCCGATCTCCGGTGTCGTCGCGAAACGGCGCGCGCAGATCGGCGACATGGTCAAACCCGGCGCGCCGTTGCTGGTGATCGTGCCGCTCGACGATCTCTGGGTCGAGGCGAATTTTCTCGAAAACCAGCTCGCCCCGATCCGCCCCGGACAGTCCGCCGAAATCCGCATTGATGCCTATGGCGATGAAAGGATCTACCACGGCCGCGTACAGGGCATCAATCCCGGCACCGGCAGTTCGTTCGCGCTGCTGCCGACCGACAACGCGACCGGCAACTTCATTCATATCGCCGAACGGGTGCCGGTCAGGATCGGGCTCGATGCGGAAGAATTGCGCAAAAATCCGCTGCAGCCGGGGCTGTCGACTCTGACCCGCGTCAAGATCAGCGAAACCGGCGCGCCGTTGTTGGCTTCATCCACCCAAACCACAGGCGAAGCCTATCGCACCCCCATTTATGAGCATGAACTGGATGATGCAGATCAAATGATCGAAAACATCGTCTCATTGAACCGATTCGGCAAATAGCCTCGTCATTGCGAATCTGGTTACAATCAGCTTCCCCGTCGAAGCGTTGCCGGGCCTGTTTTGACCCACTGCCCGGCAACGTTCAACATGGCACCAAGACACGCTCGTCCGCATCTCGATGAAACTTTACGGGAGGATGTGGAGTTTCCGTGCGATCATATACCCATCCGTAGCTGGTAACGAACAATGAGATGGACTCGCTCATGCCTATCGCCAACGCCCCCGTCAATGATATCGGCGCGCAATACTACGCCACCCAATTGGGTATTTACGATGAGATGTACGCTACGGAAAACAAGGCGTTGCCGCATTGGGAGCGCTTTATGGCGGCGCTGGACGCCATGGGCGGCGAAAGGCTTGAACAGCGCCGCCGTGAAGCGCAGCGCTTGTTGCGCGAAAACGGCGTCACCTACAATGTCTATGGCGACGCGCAAAACCTGACCCGCCCCTGGCGGCTCGACCCTATCCCCTTATTGATCGGCAGCGAAGAATGGCGGGTGATCGAAGCCGGCCTACAGCAGCGCGCCGAACTGCTAAACCTGATCCTGCAGGATATTTACAGCGAACAAAACCTGTTGAAAAAAGGACTGCTGCCGAGCGAGCTGATTTTTGGTCATGATGGTTTTTTGCATCCCTGTGTCGGCGCCTTGCCAACCCGGCCGCGCCGACTGACCCTCTATTCCGCCAATCTTGCCCGCGGCCCCAACGGGCGCATGTGGGTGCTGGACGACCGCGCCCAGGCGCCTTCCGGTTCGGGTTATGCGCTGGAAAACCGGACGGTGATGACGCGGGTGCTGCCGGATATTTTTCGCGAGACCCAGGTCAAGCGCTTATCCGGTTTTTTCAAGGCGATGCGCAAGGGGCTTGCCGATATGGCGCCGCACAATACCGAAGACCCGCGTATCGTCGTGCTCACGCCGGGTCCGCTGAACGAGACCTACTTCGAGCATGCCTATCTAGCGTCTTATTTGGGTTTCACCCTGGTTCAGGGGGGCGATCTGACGGTGCGCGACGGCCGCGTCTGGCTGAAATCCTTGGCGGGCCTACAAGCCATCGATGTGATTTTGCGCCGCGTCGATGATTCTTTCTGCGATCCTTTGGAATTCCGCACGGCGTCCCAGTTGGGCGTGGCCGGGCTACTCGAAGTCGTCCGCCGCGGTAATGTCGCGATTGCCAATCCCTTGGGCAGCAGTATCCTGGAAAACCCCGGCTTACTGGCCTTTTTGCCCAGGCTGGCGCGTTATTTTTTAGATCAGGAACTGATGCTGCCCTCGATTGCGACCTGGTGGTGCGGCCAGCCCCGCGAGCGCGATTTTGTCTTGCAAAACCTGGATAATCTGGTGATCAAGCCGATCAATCGCAGCCAGAATCATCATGCATTTTTCGGCGGCGCGCTCAGCGGCAAGGAGAAGGAGCACCTGCGCGGCCAAATTTTAGCCAAGCCGTATTTGTTCATCGGCCAGGAGCAAGTCAGTTTCTCCACCTTGCCGGCGTTTATCGATAACCATATCGAAGCGCGCAACGCCGTGTTACGCAATTTTGTCGTCGCCAGCGGCGATGAGTATGTGGTGATGCCCGGCGGGCTGACCCGTATCGCCCGCCAAAAAGATGATTTCATCGTTTCCAATCAGGCCGGCGGCATCAGTAAAGACACCTGGGTCTTGGCGTCCGAGCCGGATAAATCGGTCAGTTTATGGACGCAGCCGGTCCGCCAGCAACGCACTGACGCTCTCATCGAGCCGCTGACCAGTCGCGCGGCGGATAATCTCTTTTGGGTGGGCCGGCATTTCGAACGGATCGAAGCGGCAACCCGGCTGCTCAGGACCGTGCTGTTAAAATTGCGGGAAGCCGTCGAATTCAAGGATCCGGTCGACAACGGCTGCCTGAAGGTTTTGCTGCGCACGCTGACCCAGGTCACCGGCGCCTATCCCGGGTTTATCGGCGCTGGCGATCAACTGCTGCAAGCGCCTGACGGCGAGTTGCTGTCGCTGGCGAAAGACAGCCGCCGCAAGGGTTCGCTGACGGCGAATATTCACGCCTTTGCGCAAGCGGCATTCAGCATCCGCGACTTGTGGTCCCAGGATACCTGGCGCAGCGTCGATACCATTCAGCGGCGCTGGCAGCAGCGGGTGATCAATAACGAGATCACGGTCGAACAGTTGCAAAACCATCTGGACGATTTAATGACCAACATCGTCGCCTTCACCGGTTTAACCGGCGAAAGCATGACGCGGGAAGCCGCCTGGCTGATGCTGGACAGCGGGCGGCGGCTGGAGCGGGCGCTGGTGCTGATTGCCTTTCTGCGCTCGACCCTGGTGCCGCGTCATGACGAGGCCTTACAGAGTCAGGTGCTGGAAGCGGTGCTGGTTTCAACCGACAGTTTGACGATTTACCAGCGCCGCTATCGTTCCTGCATCCAGTTGCCGATGGTGCTGGAGTTATTGCTGCTGGATGAGTCCCATCCGCGCTCGCTCGCCTATCAACTCTGCCAGTTATCCGCCCATATCGGCGCGCTGCCGGGCGCACGGGGCAATAGTCAATTGAGCGAAGAGGCGCGTTTGATCTTGAAGGCTTATACCGACGTGCGTCTGGCCAATGTACTGAAACTGACGCAAGCCCATGACGATACAGGTATCCACCATGACCTGGAGACGCTGTTGTCGAGCACGGCGGACGGCTTATGGCGGCTTTCCGATGTGATCGCCCAGACCTATTTCAGCCACTCTCAGACCTCGCAGTTGATGACGGCAAAAACCTCCGAGGATGAACCGTGAAATACCGGATTACCCACACCACCCACTATCATTACAGTCAGGCGGCGGAACTGTGCCAGAATGAAGCCCGCTTGCAGCCGCGTGATTTTTGGCGGCAACAGCGCCAGGACTGCCGTCTTGAAATTTCGCCGGCGCCTGTCGATTTTCACGAGCGCCTCGATTATTTCGGCAATCATGTCGCCTATTTCGCCATCCAGCAGGCGCATACGCAGTTGATTGTCACCGCCGTCAGCGAAGTGACCTTATCCCCCGAACACCGTGCTTTCAATGTATCCAACCCGCTTTCATGGGAACAGGCGCGCAGCCTGTTGCAGGACATGCCGGCGCCGGGACAACATGAAAAGCGGGATCAGGGCTTGGAGCTGCTGGCGGCCCGGCACTACGTGCTCGACTCGCCGATGGCGGCCGCGAGCGATGAAATCAGCCGTTATGGGCAACCCTCGTTTGTGCCCCATCGGCCGTTGGTGGACGTCGTGCGCGATTTAATGCAGCGCATTTACCGCGACTTTATTTATGACCCCTCGTTCACAACGATTGCCACGCCGCTATCGGATGTGCTCAACCATCGCCGCGGCGTGTGCCAGGATTTCGCGCATCTGGCCATTGCCTGCCTGCGCGCCTACGGCATTGCCGCGCGCTATGTCAGCGGCTACATTGAAACCCGGCCGGCGCCCGGCAAGCCGCGCACCATGGGCGCAGACGCCTCGCACGCCTGGTTTTCGGTCTATGTTCCCGGTACCGGCTGGCTTGATTTCGATCCGACCAATAATACGGTGCCGGCCGACCAGCACATCACCGTGGCCTGGGGACGCGATTATTCCGATGTGACACCCTTGAAAGGGATTGCCTATGGCGGCGGCCAGCATACCCTGTCAGTGTCGGTCGATGTGCTTAGGCTGGAATGAACCCTAATTTTTAACGCAACGGAGAGTTTGTATGGCAACTATTCATCTGATCGGCGGCGAAAAAGGCGGCGTCGGTAAATCCGTGGTGGCACGTCTGCTCGCGCAATACATGATCGACCGTAACCTGCCTTTCATCGGTTTTGATACCGATCGCTCGCACGGAGCATTGCTGCGCTTTTACAAGGGCTTCGCGTCGCCGACGGTGATCGACGACTACCAAAGTCTGGACGCCATCATAGAGACCGCCTCGGCGCGGCCGGAACAACGCATTCTGGTTGACCTGGCCGCGCAAACCCACTACCCGTTGGCGCAGTGGATGGAGGAATCGGGCGTGTTGGAGTTGGCGCAGGAACTGGGCATCTCCATTTGCTATTGGAATGTGATGGATTCCGGCAAGGACTGCGTCGAGTTGTTGAGTCAATTGCTGGATCAGTTCGGCTCCCGGCTGAATTATGTCCTGGTGCAAAACCAACTGCGCGACGACAACTTTTCTATCCTGGAGTTTTCGGACGTCAAGGATCGAGCACTGGATTTAAATGCCAAGGTGATTACCCTAAAACGCCTGCATGCGCCGGTGATGACCAAGATCGACAGTCACAGCACCAGTTTTTGGGCGGCGACACAGAAAGACACCGAGAGTCCCCATGCCTTGGGCATGCTGGAAAGGCAACGGGTTAAAATCTGGCTGGGCCAGGCGTACAAAGAAATTGAGTCGGTGGATATTTGATATGCTCACCTCGGAACATGGAAGGGTGAAAGACCTACGGGGTTTTAAAAACCTCGTAGGTCTTCATGCACTTTCACGGTAATCATTGACTCAGCATACGCAGGCCACATGAAGTTGAGGGTAAGTTGCAATCTCCGTTTCCAAATCGTCGAGGCGACCGTATTAATTTTGATACTGCGCCCCTTTAGAGGCACACGGCAATGGATCAACCAAGAGGCCTATACGATAAAGCCCGCCATACCGATGATAGAAAGCACGGACAGCTTCGGCAATTCATGTCAGCGTCTGGTCGCGCCGGTCGGCGATTTTCTGATCCATACCTCGGCCGAGGTGATGGCGCCGGATCACGCCGAGGTGGCGCCGGGCGCTTATTTTGTCGAAATTCAGTATCTTCCCAACGACGTGCTGGCCTATCTGTTGCCGAGTCGTTATTGTGAATCCGATCGTTTCGGCGACCTTGCCCGGGAAATCGCCGCTGACGCCAGGCCGGGTTACGATCAAGTCGTCAAAATCAACCAATGGGTCCGCAATACCGTCAGTTATCTGCCGGGTTCCAGCGATTTTCCGGTGTCAGCGGTCGAGGTGCATCACCGTGGCTTCGGCGTATGCCGGGATCTGGCGCACCTGGCCATAGCGCTGTGCCGGAGCATCAGCCTTCCGGCGCGGATCGTGGTGGGTTATCTGTACACTCTTCAGCCCATGGATTTGCATGCCTGGTTCGAAGTGTATGTCGGCGGCCGCTGGTATGCTTTCGATCCGACCCAAAGCGGTCCGCGCGGGGGCCGGGTGATTATCGCTTTTGGGCGCGATGCCGCCGATGTCGCCGTCTTCCACCAATTCGGCTCGGGTTGCCACCTGAGCAGCATGGACGTACGCGTTGATTTGTTGGATAATCCTTTTACCCTGTTTAAATGACTCCGTAAACTGTTCATGACCTATTGTATCGCCGCATCCATCGACGAAGGCCTCATTCTGGTCTCAGATTCAAGAACCAACGCCGGCATCGATAATGTCAGCACCCACGGCAAAATGCACGCCTTTGCGACGGCCGCCGATCGTAAGATCGTCTTGTTGTGCGCCGGCAACCTGGCCACGACGCAAGCCGTTTTGGAACAACTGCACCGCGATAAGATCAAAAACGCCCGCATCAACCTGAATACGGTCGAATGCCTGTCGGAAGCCGCGGATTATCTGGGGCATGTGAGCGTGGAAAAACAGCATCAGCATGTGAGTCCCGAAGGCCAGTCGGCGTTTAATCCGTCCGCCACGTTCATCATCGCCGGCCAAATCGGCGATGAGCCGCATGGCGCCTATATGGTGTATGCGGAAGGCAACAGCATCACCAGTTCCGCGAATACGCCTTTTCTACAAATCGGCGAAAGCAAGTACGGCAAACCGATTCTCGACCGCTTTCTGAAATTGGGCACCTCGATCGACGAAGCGGCGCGTTGCTGTCTGGTGTCGATGGACTCCACGATACGCAGTAACGCCAGCGTCGGGCCGCCGGTAGAAATGCTGATTTACCGCAAAGACAGCTTTAGCCTGGATGAGTATTACTGTTTCGATGACGATAACGACTATTTGCTGCAACTGAGGCGCAGTTGGGAAGCCAAGCTGCGCGAGGCGATAGCCGCTTTGCCCGGCTTGAACAAGGCGTCCGTAAGGCCGATACAGGCTAGATTGTAATGTAATGAAAACTGCCTTTTAATGAATCGAATGGAGTAAAATCTCAGTCGCTTTGTTGCCGACCGCTGACTCCGGAGAATTCGTATGAAGGACAGATTGATGCCTGTGCTAACGCAATGCTGGCGCTATTTTCTGCTGGGCTGGCGCGCTCTGTTCGGCGTCTGGCATTGGGACAAGCCGGCCTGGGTCGAACGATCAAGCCGCTGGTTCACGGCTCGTCTTCATTATCTTCAAGGCCATCTCTGGCAAAGCGCTTTGGCTTTGCTGCTGGCCGCGGCGGCCGGCGGCGCGAGCTGGTACGGCTATCATTGGTGGGAGACGCGGCCGAAGCCGGTCACGATCGATTTCTCGGTCGCTCAGCCGGAGCGGATGAAGATCGAGGAAAAGAACGCCAAACCGAATCCGCTGCTGATCACGTTCGCGGGATCGGTAGCGCCGCTGAGCCTGGCCGGCAAGGACATTGCGGGCGGCGTCACGATCAGGCCGGAAGTCAAGGGCCGCTGGCACTGGCTGGACGATAGGCGACTGGAGTTACAGCCGGAGAAGGAATGGCCGGTCGGGCAAAAATTTGAAGTCGCCTTCGAAAAAAACCTGGTCGCGGCACAAATTCGGTTGGCGCGCGACGAGTTTGCGTTTGATGCGCCGGCCTTCACCGCCGCGCTCGACAAATCCGAATTCTATCAGGACCCTCTGGACCCGGCGCTGAAGAAAGCGCTATTTCAGGTGCGCTTCAGTCACCCGGTCGATACCGCCTCGCTCGAAAAAGCGGTCGAGTTGACCTTGGTCGTCACGAAAGATCCGAACAGCAAACCCGAAAAACTCCCCTTTACCGTCAGCTACGACAAATTGGGCCTGACCGCCTTCATCCACAGCCGGCCGCTGGCGATTCCGCAGCACCCGCAGCAGGTTCGTTTCCTGTTGCGGCAGGGCGTCAAGGCCAAGGGCTCGGCGGTGGAAACTCCGTCCGAGTTGCAAAGCGAAACGCGCGTGCCAGGGCTTTTTGACGAGCAGATGATCGAAGCCATGCAGTTGACCGTCACGCCGAACCTCCAGTCCGGCCAGCAGGAGCAGATCCTGGTCGTGAATACCTCGGTGCCGATTCATCAGCAGGAAATGGCCAAGGCGGTCGAGGCCTGGTTGCTGCCCGAATTCGATCCGAAGACGCCTGAAGAGGAACGCGATCACCCAGCTTATTGGTCCACCGACCTGGTCACCACCAACATTCTGAAGACGTCCAAACGCGTCGACCTGCATGCGATCCCCGCCGAAAACGACTACGGCACGACGCATGCGTTCCGCCTCGATGCCGATGTCGGCCGTTACCTGTATGTCAGGGTTTCGAAGGACCTGCGTTCGTTCGGCGGCTATCAACTGCCCAAGCCGGTCCTCCAGGCGCTCGAAGTGCCCGAGTTTCCGAAGGAACTGCACATCATGGGCCAAGGCTCGCTGTTGACCTTGAGCGGCGAAAAGAAGATCGCTGTGATGACGCGCGACGTGCCGGGCCTGAAAGTCGAACTGGGCCGGCTGTTGCCGGATCAGTTGCAGCATCTGATCACGCAGACCTCCGGCGATTTCGCGCATCCCGAATTCCACGGCGATTTAGACCAGAACAACCTGACCGAACGCTTCGAACTGAAGCTGCCTTTGGACGAGAGCGCCCAAGGCAAACCGCATTATCAGGCGATCGATCTGAAGACTTATCTGGTCAACGCGGAAGGCCAACCGAAACGCGGCATCTTCCTGCTGACCGCGAAAGGCTATGATCCTGACAAAGCCAAGGACAAGGAGGACGAGACAGCGGACGACGATACCGAAGATGACAAAGACGATTCCGGTCAGCCCGAAGAGAAGCGGCTAGTCTTGGTGACCGACCTCGGCATGATCGTGAAGACCGAACTCGACGGCTCGCAGGTCGTCTTCGTGCAATCGATCCAGACCGGCGCGCCGCAAGAAGGCGTCGAAGTCTCGGTGATCGGCAAGAACGGCCTGACCCTGATGCAGGGCCGGACCGACGCGGACGGCAAATATCGTTTCTCGAAACTCGCGGGGCTCGAGCGCGAACGCGAACCGGTGCTGTACCTGGCGTCCTACCAAGGCGACTTGAGCTTCCTGCCGCTCGGCCGGGACGACCGCGACCTGAATTTTTCGCGCTTCGATATCGGCGGCGCGGCCAATGCGCTCGATGCGGGCGAGCTCAGCGCCTACCTGTTCTCGGACCGCGGCATCTACCGGCCCGGCGATCAATTTCATATCGGCATGATCGTGAAGGCCGAGAAATGGGATACGCCGCTCGCCGGCCTGCCGCTGGAAGCCGAAATCCTCGACCCGCGCGGACTCGTGGTCAAAAAAGCCAAATTGAACCTCGGCCAGGGCGGCTTCAACGAACTCGCGCACGAGACGCTCGAAAGCTCGCCGACCGGCACCTATACGGTCAATCTGTACACGGTCAAGAACAACAAATCGGACAAGCATCTCGGCTCGGTTTCGGTCAAGGTCGAGGAATTCCAGCCCGACAGGATGAAGGCGGCGATCCGTTTCTCGAAACCGGTCACCGAGGGCTGGCTGCACCCCAAGGATTTGCAGGCGACCGTGAACGTGCAGAATCTGTACGGCGCGCCGGCCGAAGGCCGAACCGTCGAGACCAGCCTGACCTTGAGCCCGCGGCTGCCGGAATTCCCCCTCTTCAAGGATTACCGTTTCCACGATCCGCATTTTGCCGAGCAAGGCTACGATCAGGACCTGAATCCGGTCCAGACCGACGCGGACGGCAATGCGGTCTTCAACCTCGGCCTCGAAAACTACGCGAAGGCGACCTACAAGCTGCATTTGCTCGCGCGCGTGTTCGAGGCCAAAGGCGGGCGTAGCGTCGCGGCCGAGGCGGATATCCTGGTCTCCGACCTGCCCTATCTGATCGGCTACAAGGCCGACGGCGGCCTCGATTTCGTCGCCCGCGACGCCAAGCGCAACATCGAACTGATCGCGATCGATCCGAATTTACAGAAAACCGCGTCCGACAAGCTGACGCTCGAACTGATCGAGCGCAAGGCCTTGTCGGTGCTGATCCGTCAGCAGGACGGCACCTACCGCTACGAGTCGCGGATCAAGGAAATCAGCCTGAACAAATCCCCGCTGACCCTGCCGAAGGAAGGCTATGTCTTGGCGCTCGACAGCACCACGCCGGGCGACTATGTCTATCAGGTACGCAACGCGGAGGGCACGGTATTGTCCAAAATTGCCTACAGCGTCGCGGGGCTCGGCAACGTGTCCAGAACCCTGGACCGCAATGCGGAACTGCAACTGACGCTCGACAAGCCGACTTACGAGCCCGGCGAGACGATCAAACTGAATATCCGCGCGCCCTATACCGGATCGGGATTGATCACGATCGAGCGCGACAAGGTCTATGCGAGCGCCTGGTTCCATAGCGATGCGCAATCGAGCGTGCAAACGATCGAAGTGCCGCAGGATTTGGTCAGCAACGGCTATGTGTCGGTGCAATTCATACGCGATCCGGGCTCGGACGAGATTTTCATGAGTCCGCTGTCTTACGGCGTCGCACCGTTCAAGGTCAGCCTGATCGCGCATACGCAGCCGTTGGCGATAGCCGCCCCGGAGCGGATCAAGCCCGGCGAGACTTTGCCGATCAAGCTGACCAGCGATGGGCCGGCTAGAGTCGTCGTGTTCGCGGTCGACGAAGGCATCCTGCAGGTCGCGCGCTACAAGGCTCCCGATCCGCTCGGCCATTTCTTCCGCAAGCGCCAGCTCGAAGTCAAGACCGCGCAGATTCTCGACCTGATCCTGCCCGAATTCAAAAAGCTGCTGCAAGCCTCCGCGCCCGGCGGCGACGGCGAGGAAGAGGAAGCCGCCTCCTATCTGAACCCGTTCAAGCGCAAGCGCGACAAGCCGGCCGTGTATTGGTCCGGCATCGTCGATATCGACGGCGAGAAAACCTTCAGCTACGAAGTGCCCGAGACCTTCAACGGCGCGATCAAGATTTTCGCGGTCGCGGTCAGCGACCTGAAAATCGCCAGCGTGACCGGCAGTACTCAGGTGCGCGGCGACCTGATCATCACGCCGAATGTGCCGGCGATGATCGCGCCGGGCGACACATTCGCGGTCAGCACCGGCGTCGCGAATCATGTCGAGGGCAGCGGCGCGAAAGCCGAGGTCAAGGTCGCGCTGACCGTGCCGCCGCAATTGCAGGTCAAGGGCGGCGCCGAACAGACGCTCTCGATCGCCGAAGGCCATGAAGGCGTCGCGACCTTCACCTTGCAGGCCAGGGCCGGCACGGCGGCGCTGCTCGGCGACACGGAACTCCGCTTTACCGCGACGAGCGGCGGCAAGTCGGCAAAACTGAGCAGCCATCTGAGCCTGCGTCCGGCCGTACCGAAAATGGCCAACCTGAGGCTCGGCACCTTCAAAGGCAAACAGGAAATCACAGGACTCCGCCAGATGTATCCCGAATACCGCAAGGTCAGCGCCGGGCTGTCGGTGCTGCCGTTGGTCGCGATGCCGGGGCTGACCGCCTATCTGGACAATTTCAGCCACTACTGCACCGAGCAGTTGACCAGCAAGGCGATACCCGGCATCGTGCTGCACAAACGCCCCGAGTTTGCGGAGAAGCCGGAGTCCGGCGATACCGGCAGCGATTTGTTGAAACTGTTTTCGGTGCTGCGCACCCGCCAGAACAGCGAAGGGGGATTTGGTCTCTGGACCGCATCGCCCGAGGCGCATGAATTCGTGTCGGTCTATGCGACCCACATGCTGCTCGAAGCCTCCGCGAACGGGTTTCCGGTCCCCGCCGACATGCTGCAACACAGTTTGGCTTACCTGCAAACCCTGGCGGCCAGTCCGTCGTCCGAACTGACCGGCCTGCGCGCTCGCGCCTATGCCGCGTATTTGCTGACCCGCCAGGGCACCGTCACGACCGCGGCGCTGACCGGCATTCGGGAAGCATTGCGTGCGAATCATCGGGAAGCCGAATGGCAAAACGACCTGGTCGCGGTCTATCTCGCGGCCAGCTATCGGCTGTTGCAACAGCCGTCCGTCGCCGACGAGCTGATCAAGGTTCCCGCCGAAAAGCTGGGCAAATTCGCCGGGGCGTTCGATTTCGCCGAGTATTACGATCCGTTGATTTATCAAAGTCAGACGCTCTATGTGCTGGCGAAACACTTTCCGGACCGGCTCCGGAAAATGCCGACCTCGCTGTTCGAAGCAATCGGCAAGCAATTGCAGGAAGACCGCTTTAACACGCTGTCTTCGGCTTATCTGCTCCTGGCCTTCGACGCCTACCTGGACGTACTGCCGCCCGAAATCGCCCAGAAACTGTCGATTGCCGCGATCGACGGCTCGGGCCAGCGGAAACTTCTGCCGCTGCCGCAAAACTTCGCGCCGCGCGCGCCGTTTCCGGCCGACACGGCCGAGCTCGAATTCGCCGGCGACGGCAGCCTGCCGCTGTATTACGCGGTTGCCGAAGCGGGCTTCGATTTACAGCCGCCGACCGCCGAGCGGCGCGACGGCCTCGAAATCATCCGCAGCTACCTGGACGACGACGGCAAGCCGCTCGACAAGATTCCATTGGGCGCGGAAGTCACTGTCCTGATCCGGGTGCGGTCGATCGACCGTGAATTTATCGACAATGTCGCGATCGTCGATCTGTTGCCCGGCGGTTTTGAAGCGGTGCTGCAAAATCCTGCCGCCAAGGAGCGGACGGATTCCGAGGAAGACGGCGAGAGCGAGGAAAATTTCGCGCGCTGGCAGGATAGGCTAAAAACCGGCGGCAACTGGAGAGTCGATTATGTCGATGTGCGCGAGGACCGGGTGCTCCTGTATGGTACGGTCGGCACCGAGATGGCCGAGTACCGTTACCGCGCCAAGGCAACCGCCGGCGGTGTTTTCAATGTGCCGCCGGTTTATGCCGAGGCGATGTATGTGCCGACGTTGAGGGCGCATTCCGGGGCGGGCACGGTGCGTGTTGATTAAAATGATCGGTGGATACGAGTACAAGGTTGTAGGAGTTACCGAAAGAACGCTTAATCCAGGCTAAATGAGTCTGCTCGGCATGACTGTTACAATGCGCCAATAGTGCTGGATGCGAAGCCGGCTGCGGGCTTGATCGAGACGTTTTGGCTGTGTGTTTCTCGTTAGCCTAAAACGGTCGCTATCCATGATTGAATAGCGTAGCGCTTGGTTTGGCAGGTTGCCGCAGTGGTGTTAGAGGAAAAATGCACTCATTCTCATTATGATTACGACATTTAACAGGAAGACTCTATGAAAAATACCCCCATTTTAATTCTTGCTGCTTTGGTTTTGTCGGCGTGCACAATAGGCACTAAACCAGAGATTGCTGCCGGGCAAAATAGTATTTGGTGTAATAATCGATATCTACCTGACCTTGACGCCAAAGACCCTGTGACGGATGATTTGCATCTAGCGGTGGCAAAGAAGGGCTATTTGTATGCACTTATTGGCGCGTATGTTCTACAAAAGGAGGACAGTGAAGGTAAAGAGCATCACTTTGATTTACCCGATAGAGTTTCTCAAATTTATAATTTATCGGAGCATGACAAAGAAACTGGTTTCGAGGCAAACACGTTCGTAGTCCATTCGACACAAGGCAAAACGGACGAGATTGTTATCGCGTTTACCGGATCAAATGATTTGGAGGATTGGAAAACAAATTTTTCGATGCTGAACAGAAAGCAATACGCTCAAGCTCGGTCATATGTAAAGAAAGTTGCAAAGACATATACCGGTGTAAAATTTTCTGTGACCGGCTACTCTTTGGGAGGTGGTTTGGCAAGCCACGTTACTAAGAATGAAGAAACTTCAGAACTAGTAAATGTTGCATGGGTGTTTAACCCAAGCCCAAAAACTTGGTCAAATTCAGAACCTGATCCAAGAATATGGCACGCCTCCACTACAAACGATATTCTAAAAATCGCCAGATGGCCAATTTTCCGAATATTGCCTGGTGTAGCATACGTTGGAGCGGAAAGCGGCCAAAGAGCAGAGAATTTCTATTTGATAGAATCAAACCCAGTTTATGCTCACTTTCGGTGGGCTCTTGCTAGAAATATTCTCCACACGGCAGATTTGGCATTCTTTAGAGAATCCAAGCAGCCGACATCAGAGCCCTTGGAAATTTTAAAAAAATCCAAATTTTCAGCTTGTCCGCCAAACCTCTAACGAATAAGGTTAGATTGTGTGAGCGAAGCGAACCACAATCTGAACCGGTTGTTGGACAAGTCCGGTAATCACGGATCTGACTTTATATAAGAAAATATCTTTTTGGCGTTTGTGGGTGGCGATGGCTTGTCTGACGCATTAAGGTTCAAAAACAAGCCGGACGGATCGGCGGGACGGCACCACAATCCGGAAATGGGCAATTTTCGGCGCATTATGCTCCGGATTTGGAGCGAGCATAACCCTCGGCGCAAAAATGCCGATTCAGGCTGGGCCGGAATGACTGATGGG
>Ga0207968_100075_pt1 | contig 44232 bp, 72 predicted proteins | sample LakWasMet21_HOW5_2_FD_183867 | JGI IMG/M metagenome (GOLD analysis project Ga0207968, IMG submission 183867) | Freshwater sediment methanotrophic microbial communities from Lake Washington under simulated oxygen tension - Sediment Metagenome... | ecosystem: Environmental > Aquatic > Freshwater >...
CACTGGCGAGCTTTGAGGGCAAGCCAGTAACGATTGACCACCCCGACACTTTTGTTAACCCGGAAAACTGGAAAGAGTTAGCCGTTGGGGTAACTCAAAACGTGCGCCGCGGCGCCGGTATTGAGGACGACCTTTTGCTTGCTGATTTGTTAGTTACTGACCAGCAGGCGATTGAGGCAGTACGCGCGGGGCTTCGTGAGGTTTCGTGCGGCTATGAGGCTGATTATGAGCAAGTGGCACCCGGAAAAGGGCGCCAGTTAAACATTGTTGGCAATCATGTGGCGCTTGTAGAGCGTGGCCGCGCTGGCCCGCGTTGTTCAATTAAAGATAAGGATTTAGACATGAAACAGAAACCAAAAGGAAAGTTAAGCTTTATTGACAAGCTTAAAAAGTTTTTAGACAGCGAGGTTGAAGCTGAAAAGCTGGAAAACCAAACCGCTGACGAGGACGAGATGGAAAGCCAAATGCCAGCCGGCAAAGGCGAGCTTGAGGCTGAGGAAAAAACCACAGACGAGGGCGACATTAACGAGCGCTTAGCACGTATTGAGGCAGTGCTGGCCAAGTTGGTGCCAATGGAGGAGGAGGAGCACGAAACCAAGCTTGAGGCTGACGGTTACGACGAGGCCGAGGCTGAGGAGGAGGAAACCACCGACGACGTGCTAGAGGCTGAAACGGCCGAAACCAACGCCGAGGCTAAGGGCGAAGTGCTGACAGGCGACAGCTTGAAAGCAGTGATTGCGCGCGCTGAGATTTTAGCGCCGGGCATCCAAGTGCCAACAGGTGACGCGGCCGGCACAAGCAAAGCGATTGCGGCATTACAGCGCAAGGCATTGGTTACAGCATACGCGACAGCAGACGGCAAAAAAGCAATTGAACCGTTTTTGATGAAACGCGACATTAAGAAATTAACAGGCGACGCTTTAAGCGCGGTATTTGCCGGCGCGGCAGAATTGATGCGCGTAAGCAACAACACCCGCGGCATGCGTATGAGCGCCACCACAACGGATTTCGGTAAAGCGACAAGCCCAGCCGATATTAACGCCCGTAATCGGGAACATTGGGCCAAGCAAACCGGCCGCTAACATAAAGGAAAATTATCATGGTAGCTTTTTTAACACGCATGCCTTTCGGCATCCCCGGCGACGTAACTCGCCAATCACAAGCCAAGATTGAGGCGCAGGTTTTTAACGCCGCCGCCGCTTTCTCAGGTTATGGCCTATTTGGCAAGATTGCATCCGGCAAGTTTGTGCCAGTAGGCTCAGGCGACACAGCGGCCGCAGTTTATGGCGTATTAGTTCGCCCTTATCCAATCACAGGCACAAACGCAAGCGACCCGCTGGGCACCTCAGTGCCACCTACAACGGGCTTGGCTGACGTTTTACGCTCAGGCTATATCAACGTTAAAAACAACGCAGGCACCCCAGCAGTGGGCGGCCAAGTTTATATCCGCGTTGCAAATGCTGGTACAGGCAAGCCAATTGGCGGCATTGAAGCGGCGGCAGTAACCGACGAAACCATTGCAGTAACAGGCGCAACTTTCGCAGGTGCGGCAGACGCTAACGGCAACGTTGAAATTGCCTACAACATTTAATAAGGGGTAACACATGAAACCGAACCGCATTATCGCGCACGCAACACGCGACGCGCTTATGACTTTTGACAACCGCACTATTGACAGCGCGGGCGTTTTCTTAATTGGCGAGCTTGAACGCTTAGACCAAAAACTACACATGCCGCTTGCGACAGTTACTTGGTCGCGCGACATTATGCTACGCGAGGACGTAAGCATTGCCGACGAGTTTTCTAGCTTCACAAACTCAAGCTTTGCGGCCGCTCCGGGCGTGCAAGGCTCAGGCAAAGCATGGGTTGGAAAAGACGCCAACGCTATTACTGGCATTTCGCTGGACATTGGCAAGACTTCAAACCCATTGCCATTGTGGGCAATGCAATTGGGCTGGACTTTGCCGGAGTTGCAAAGTGCACAGAAATTAGGCCGTCCAGTTGACCAGCAAAAATTCAGCGGTATGCAATTGAAATACCAAATGGACATTGACGAGCAAGTGTACATTGGCGACACAGCGCTGGGCTTCACTGGCTTGGTTAACTCAAGCTTGGTTACTAACGTTACCAACGCGACAACCGGCACATGGTCAAGCGCTACCGCTGACCAAATCCTTGCGGACGTTAACGAGTTGCTTAACTCAGTATGGACAGCCTCAGCATACGCAGTATGCCCAAGCAAATTGCTGATTGACCCAGTAAATTACAGCCGCTTAGTAAGCAAACTGGTTTCAACCGCTGGCAATATCTCAATCCTTGAGTTTTTGAAACAAAACAGCTTGTCAAACTCAATCAACGGCAGACCGCTTGATATTCAACCGGTTAAGTGGTTAACTGGACGTGGCACAAGCAACACAAACCGCATGGTTGCTTACACGCCTGACGACGACAAAGTGCGCTTTCCATTAGTGCCGTTACAACGCACCCCGCTGGAATACCGCGACTTGCGCCAGTTGACAACATACTTTGGCCGCTTGGGTGTGGTTGAGTTTGTTTACCCTGAAACACTTGGTTATCGCGATAACATTTAAGGGGAAACGGCATGGCTATTATTCAAGTAGTAAAAGCGTTTAACCTTAACGTTGATGCGGTAATTACGCATTACCCGGTTGGCAAGCACGAAGTTACCGACGACGTGGCAAGCCACCATTGGGTGCAACATTTCATTGAGGCAGACGCAACACCGGCCGCAAATGAAAAAACAGCCGAGGAAGTGGCCGCGGAAACCGAGGCAATTGTTTTGGGCTTGGTAACGGACGAAAAGCCGGTGCCAAACGTTGACACAATCAATGCGGCATTACGTGATGCGGGCTTGCCTACAATCAAGGCCGTTGACCGCGACGCAATTTTAAACACAGTAGAGTAAGGCAATAAAATGGACATAACCACCTTTCGGCAAGTATTCCCTGAGTTTATAACCACGCCCGACCCGGCAATAGAGTTTTGGTTAAATTTGGGCAAAAAGCAGTTGCGTGCTGATAGGTGGTTTGACCTACTGGATGACGGGCTGGCGTTATTTACAGCCCACCATTTAGCTATTGGAGCAAAAGACCAGGCCACCGCTGAGGCTGGGGGCATACCCGGAGCCGTGCAAGGCAACATAACCGCTAAATCAGTGGATAAAGTAAGCGTTAGCTATGATGCGAGCCGCGTTACATACGACGACGCAGGGTTTTGGAATATGACAAGCTACGGCTTGCGCTATTGGAATTTATTAATGATGGTTGGCGCCGGTGGCGTGCAACTATAAGGACAACAACATGCTTACAGTATTATTAACAGCACTATGCTTGGGCGGCGTATTGGTTACGCTTTTTGGCGCGTTTGTGCTTGTAATGCTGGGCAAAGGCTTGCGGGCGCCGGCAGATACCAGCAACCGCATTAACCGCGTGCGCCTGCTTTGGTTTGTGCTAACGCGGCCGGAGCTTTTTGTTGACGCTTTCCCGTGGCTTAAAAATGACGAGCTAGACAATGTAAAAGGCGCGCCATGAAAGGCTTAACCGTTACCAAAGACATATTGGCCGACGTGGTACGGAGCATTAACAACTTGGTAAAAAAGGACGTGCTTGTTGGCATACCTGATACCACAACCGAACGCGACGACGGCGAGCCGGTAAACAACGCAACGCTGGGCTACATACACGAAAACGGAAGCCCGGCAAAGAATATACCCGCACGGCCTTTTTTGGTGCCGGGCGTGGAGGACGCGCAAGAGCGCATAGAGCAACGGCTTAACAAGGCCGCAAAAGCCGCACTCGGCAACCAGCGCCGCAAAAGCGACGACGAGCTAGAGGCGGCCGGCATGATTGCCCGTGACAGTGTTAAGCGCAAGATTAACAGCGGCGAGTTTGAACCGCTGGCCGAGGCAACGTTACGCGCACGCGCGGCAAAAGGCCGCAAAGGTGCACAAGCCGAGCTTGCCAGCCGAGCCGCAGGTAATGCGCCAAACAACGACAACGCAAGGCCGCTGATTGACACCGGCCAGCTAAGAAACTCAATTAACTATGTTGTACGCAATAAATAGTTAACCTATAAGTTAACAAACGCACACAAAGCCCCTATACGGGGCTTTTTTCATTTGGGGCATGCAATGGCATTACTAGACGTTAGCGACTTGCTGACAGACCCGGACTTTGCGGACAGCGGGCTTATTTGCTACCGCCGGGAGCAAATAATTGGCACCGACGGCATGGCAACCAATACGGAAAAGCAATTTACCTTTGCCGCCGTAGTAACCAGCGCCAGCGGTTTTGAATTGAACCGCGAGCCGGACGGTGAATTTATCAATGGCTTAATTACGGTACACACAAAATTTGCTTTGCAGGACGGTGCGGCGGGCTTGACCGCTGACGAGATACTTTGGCAAGGCAAGCGCTATACCGTTGAAAAAATAGACAATTACACACACTTTGGCCGCGGCTTCATTGCGGCGGTTTGTGCATTGAAACCATTATCAGGATAGACACATGGCAAACACTAGCGCAACCGGCGGTTACTTATCGCCAAGCGTATTAACGCCGCCGCTTGAGGATGACGCACTAGACGCCGAGTTTCAAAAGGCCGTCGCAGGCATTACCGGGCTGGCCGGTGCAATGGTGCGGCCGCGCTGGCAACCGGGCAACCCTAAGCAACCGGAGGCAACAACGGATTGGTGCGCAATAGGCATTGCAACGCAGACACCGGACGCGACGCCGCACATACAGCACACGGGTGCCGGCAACGGCAAGGACACGCTAAAACGCCATGAGGCAATCAAATTGCTTTGCACGTTTTACGGGCCAAACAGCAAGCGCAATGCGGCAACCATGCGCGACGGCATACAAATGCCGCAAAACATGGATTTGCTGGCACTGGTAAACATTGGCCTCGTTAACGTGGGCGAAATTCAAGCAGTGCCGGAGTTAGTTAACCAGCAATGGATTAAGCGTTACGACTTACCGCTTATGTTTAACCGCCAAATTGTGCGCGATTACAGCGTGCTTAACATTCTTTCAGCAGACCCCATTCTTATCTCTGATGAGATTGGAATTATTACAAACTAATCATTGGAGTTATAGAAATGACAACATTAGGCTTACCAATAAGCGATATTGTTAACGTGCAAGTGGTGCTTACACCATTGGCCGCGCAAACCCGCAACTTTGGCTCGTTGCTGATTTTGGGCGACAGCAACGTTATTGATACAACCGAGCGCTTGCGCTTATACACAACCCTTGACGCAATCGCTGAGGACTTCGGCACTAATGCGCCTGAGTACAAAGCGGCCGCGCTTTACTACGGCCAAACCCCGCAACCAAGCGTTTGCTACGTGGGCAAATGGGCACAATCAGCAACCAGCGGCCTATTGCGTGGCGGCGTACTGAGCGCCTCACAGCAATTGCTTACAAACTTTTCAGCAATCACAGACGGCGGCGCAAAAATTACAATTGACGGCGGTGCTGAGCAAGTGCTTAGCGCGTTGGACTTTACCGGAGTTGCAAATCTTAATGCAGTGGCGGCAGTGCTTGACGCGGCTATTACAGGCGCAACCGTGGTTTGGGATGCGGCAAACGCCCGCTTTTTAATTACAAGCTCCTCAACCGGCGCAACTTCAACCGTAAGCTTTGCAAGCGCACCGTCAACCGGCACCGACATTACTAACGTTTTCCGCATTGGCGCAGATGATGATGGCTACCGCGTGGACGGCGTTGTTGCTGAGGCTTTGGTTGACGCAGTACAAACGCTAACTAATATGTCAAGCGATTGGTACGGCTTATATGTAGCAAGCGACCCGGTGCCAACCAATGACGAAGTGCTGGCAGTTGCGGCATATATTGAGGGCTCCGGCTTATCTCGCATTTACGGCGTTACTACGCAAAACACTAGCGTGCTTGATAGCGTGGTTACAAGCGACATTGCAAGCCAATTAAAAGCGCTGGGTTACAAACGCACCTTTGTGCAATATTCAAGCACAAACGCCCACGCCGCCGCCTCAATCTTTGGCCGCGCATTTACGGTTAATTTTGACGGTAGCAACACAACGCTAACAATCAAATTCAAGCAAGAGCCGGGCGTTGCCGCTGAAACATTGACCTCAAGCCAAGCCGCTACATTGCGAGATAAAAATTGCAACGTATTTGTGCGCTATAACAACGACACCTCAATTATTCAAGAGGGCGTCATGGTTAACGGCTATTTCTTTGACGAGGTACACGGCACTGATTGGTTGCAAAACGACGTACAAACCGCAGTTTGGAACCTGCTTTATACAAGCCCAACCAAAGTGCCGCAAACCGACGCCGGCGTTAACCAAATCTTAACCACAATCAACCAACGTTTAGAGCAAGCGGTTGTTAACGGCTTAGTGGCGCCGGGCGTTTGGAACGCTCCGGGCTTTGGTGCACTTAACCAAGGCGATACGCTGAGCACGGGTTATTACACTTATGCGCCAGCGGTTGCAACACAATCACAAGCCGACCGTGAGGCACGCAAGGCGCCAGTAATTCAATGCGCTATCAAGTTGGCAGGTGCCGTGCACTTTGTTGATTGCATTATTAACGTTAACCGCTAAGGATTAAAAAATGGCTACATATTCATTTATAGACGTACAGGCAACGCTTGTTGGCCCAACCGGCGTTATTAACCTCGGTTATGGCGCGGCTAATAGCGAGGAGGGCATTAGCGTTGCCGCTGGCGGTGACAAAAACACAATGATGATTGGCGCGGACGGCGAGGGCATGCATAGCTTGCACGCTGACAAATCCGGCCAAATCACGGTGCGATTGCTTAAAACTTCGCCTCAAAATGCGAAGTTGCAAGCCATGTATGACGCGCAAACTATCGCCAGCCAACTACACGGCCAAAACGTTATCACAGTAACAAACAGCAAAAGCGGCGACGTAACCGTTGCCCGCGAGTGCGCGTTTAAGAAAAAGCCCGACCTGAATTACCGCAAAGACGGCGATATTGTTGAGTGGGTTTGGGATGCAATCAAGATTGACACAATTTTGGGCACGTTTTAAGGGAGTAGGGCATGGTTGAATTTGAGTTAAGCGGTAATAACTACCGCGCTGGCAAAATGGACGCTTTCAAGCAATTTCACGTAAGCCGCAAGATTGCGCCCATTGTGCCAACCCTGATACCAATTTTTGTGCGCTTATCGCAAGACAAAAAGCTTACCGAGGACTTGGGCGCGTTTAGCGAATTGCTAGGCCCATTTGCCGAGGGATTGGCCGGCATGAGCGACGAGGACAGCGAGTACATTATTGCAACGTGCTTGGCGGTTGTTAGCCGTGAAAATAACGGCAATTGGGCGGCGGTTTGGAATAAGGGCGCCAACGCTTGCATGTTTGACGACATGGACTTGGGCGTGATGATACAAATTGTTATCAAGGTCGTGCAGGATAGTTTAGGCCCTTTTATTCAAGGCCTGCTTATGAGCCAAGCGGGCACAGCGAATTTGGCGGCATAACGTGGCAATCCTTGCCCAGCGGCGAGGATTGGTTACTGGCTCCCGTCATTGCAGGGCTTTGCAAGTATGAAAGCCTCAAAGACGGCTCGCTTGACCTTTGCGACATTGGCTTAATGAACGACGCTTTAGCCGTCAAGGCCGATAACGAAACAATCGCAAGGCAATTTATAGAACGGAAAAATAGCAATGGCTGATACCGCAATCATTAAGGAATTTTTAGTAAAGCTTGGCTTTGCTCAGGACGAGCGCGGCTTAAAAAAATTCACTGACGGCGTAACCGGTGCAACCAAAAACGTTGTTAAGTTGGTGGCCGCAATACAAGGCGCGGCGCTGACTATTGGCGCGGGTGTTTCAGCTTTTGCCAGTAACCTTGAGCGCATGTATTTTGCCGCGATTAAGACCGGGGCAAGCGCTAAGAATTTACAGGCTTTCGGCAATGCCGCGGCCAACTTTGGTGCGCAAAGCGAGGAGGCGTTGCAAAGCGTACAAAGCCTTGCGCGTTTTATGCGCGAAACGCCCGGCAGTGAGGGCTTTTTAAAGGCGCTGGGCGTTGATACCCGCGACGTAAACGGCAAGCTCCGAGATACAACCGACATTATGGTTGACTTGGGCAAGGCCATGCAAAACAAGCCTTATTACATGGCTAAACAGTATGGCGACATGCTGGGCATTAGCGAGGATATGTTGCGCGCCATGCTTAACGGCGACTTTGCGCGCGAAGTTGAAAAGCAACGCGCATTACTAAAAGACAGCGGCTTTGACAAGGCCGCCGAGGCCAGCCATAAATTTATGGTTGGATTGCGCGAGCTACAAACGCAACTTATGATTTTTGCGGTTGAGGTGCAAAAAGCGCTAATTGAAAAGCTCGGCATGAGCATGGAGCAAATCAGCACTTGGGTGCGTGAAAACATGCCCGTGATTGCCAAGCGCGTTGCTGACGTTTTAATTACCGTGGTAAACGTTGCCGAAACGCTGGCGCCGGCTATTGGCTGGCTAATTGATAAATTCATGCAAATGGACAAGGCAACCGACGGTTGGAGCACCAAGTTAATTGTGCTGGCCGGTGCATTTGCCATGCTGGGCGGCCCTGCAATTGTGGCCGGCATTTGGGCATTGGCCGCCGCATTTGGCGCGTTGTCATTGCCTATATTGGCCATTGCCGCCGCTGGCTTTGCCGGCTGGAAAATTGGCGAATGGATTAACGGCAAGCTTAACGGCGACCCGGCAACCGGCGGCACCGCAGGCGGCAAACAAGCCCAAAGTGGCAAAATCCGCAAGCCCGGCAATACCCTTGACCCGGTTAATTTCTTTATGGGCATGGGTTGGAGCAAAGAGCAAGCGGCGGGCATTGTCGCCAACTTGAAACACGAAAGCGCGCTTGACCCTAACGCAGTGGGCGACGGTGGCAGAGCTTACGGTATTGCGCAATGGCACCCTGACCGCCAAGCCAACTTTAAAAAGTGGGCGGGCAAGGATATACGCGGCTCAAGCATGCAAGAGCAATTGGCTTTTGTTAACTATGAGCTAACGCAGGGCGCCGAGCAAAAAGCCGGCAATTTGTTGCGCGCGTCAACCAACGCCCAGCAAGCCGGTGCGATTGTATCAAGGCATTACGAGCGCCCAGCCCAGCAAGAGGCAGAGGCGTTGAAACGAGCCAATACAGCCGTGCAAATTGCCCAAACAACCAACATTAACGTTGCAGGCGGCGACGCTATGGCAACCGGCCGCGCGGTGGCTGGCGAGCAAGAGCGCGTCAATGCATCATTAACCCGTAACTTACAAGTGGCGTATAACTAAATGGCACTCTTAGACTTTTTGCAAATATCGCCCAAGAGCGCCATTGGTGACATTGAAATAATGGCAAGCCTTGAGGAAGTTTACAGCGACGCCTTGCAGACGACCGACCACCCGGTTGAGCAAGGCGCCGACATTACCGACCACAGCTTTAAACGGCCAAGCGAAGTTGTTATAAGGTGCGGCTGGACAAATAGCAGTTTCACGGCGCTATCCGGTGCGGTTGAGGCGTTGTTTTCCGGCGGCGGGTTAAGTGCCGCGGATTATGTAAGCGGCGTTTACAGCCAATTACTTGCTTTGCAGGAAAGCCGCCAGCCTTTTAATGTGACGACCGGCAAGCGCCAGTACACAAACATGCTTATTCAAAGCTTGCGCGTGGACACTGATAACAAAACCAGTAACGCGCTAATGGTAACGGCTACCTGCAAGCAAATCATTATTGTAAACACGCAGGCAACTACATTGCCGCCGCGCGAGCAACAAGCCGAGCCTGCCAAAACCGCCGAAGTGCAAAAGACCGGCGTTAAGCAAACCAAAACACGCACCCCGTCGCCGGGCGGTGCAGTGCCGCCAGTTCAAGCAGGCGGTGGCACTTTTAGAGGCAACGGCGCGAGCGGAGGTTGGTAAATGGCAAAATTCTTTGAAATACCGTTAACCCCAACCCCGCAACTTTTTACGGTGCAATTAAGCGGTGTTGATTACAACATATTGCTGGCTTACCGCGATATTGACGAGGGCGGGTGGTTTATTGACATTGCCGACGTTAACAGTTTACCAATTGTTAACGGCATACCGCTTGTTACCGGCACCAACCTGCTTGAGCAATACGCGCACTTGGGTTTTGGTGGGCGCATGTGGGTGCAAACGGCAAACGACCCTAACGCACCGCCGACATTTTTAAACTTGGGCACTGAGGCCTTTTTATATTGGGTAACTGACTAAATGAGCGTAGCGCAATATATCCGCAAGGCAAGCTTGATTGTTGGCCAAAATGAGGCCAGCAGGGGCGCCATTGATTTATCAGAATTGCGCTTTCGGTTTTCAGTGCGTCGCGGTGATATTCAGACGCCAAACAGTGCCGACATTAGGGTTTACAACGTAAGCGAGCAAACAGCGCAAGCGGTGCAAAACGAGTTTACCCGCGTTGTACTGCAAGCCGGGTATGAAGGCAATTTTGCCGTGATTTTTGACGGACAAATTAAACAGGTGCGCCGCGGCCGTGAAACGCAAACGGACACTTACATTGATATTACCGCGGCAGACGGTGACAGCGCTTACAACTACGCTATGAGCGTTTTTTCATTGGCGGCAGGCTCAACGCCAGCCAATGCGGTTGAGGCCGTGTTGCAGGACATGGGCAATTACAGCGTAACAGGCGGCTATATCCCGGCCTTACCCGGTGCGCCGTTGCCGCGGGGCAAAGCAGTGTATGGCATGAGCCGCGACAAAATGCGCGAGATTGCCAAAAACACGCAAACCAGTTGGAGCATACAAGACGGCAAGCTAAACATGATACCGATTACCGCTTATGTGCCGGGTGAAATTCCGGTAATTACGGCGGCAACCGGCATGATTGGCTTGCCTGAGCAAACGCAAAACGGCATCAAGCTTAAAACCCTGCTAAACCCCAACATCAAAATTGGCCAAGCGGTAAAACTTGATAACGAAAGCATTAACCGCTTGCGCTACGACTTGGCGCTAGGGCAAGGCGCGGTAAACGAAAGCATAGCGATACAGGCAAAGACCAACAACGACGGGCTTTATTACGTGATGATTGCCGACCACAACGGCGACACCCGCGGCAATGAGTGGTATTCAAGCCTTATTTGCTTGGCTATTGATGCAACCGTGACGCCGCTATTTGCGCCGCAATTCCCGATTGGCCAAGAGTACGTCAACAGCATTAAGAAATACGGTTAACGCAACGGCTCTATATATTCAGCGGAGCCCTCGCCGTTAACCCGTCCGCGGAAAAATAAGGACTTTGGCCAAACTTGCCAATCCTCAAACTCGCCGCGGATTACCAGCGTTTTAACTTTCCCCGTAGCGGTTAACCCAGCGCAACCCTCTAAGCGGCTGACGTTTGCGCTTGGGCGCTCCACGTAGTAACGCATGTGCTCGGCACCGACAATTTGCAATTTGCAAGGCTTGTTGTAATAAACAAGCCGGTCAATAAAAATTTCGCCCACTTCGTCGCCGGGTTGCATGCGCTTGCCGTATGGCGACATGACATAAGCAAGCTCGCCGCTTTGGGCGCTGGCCAGTGCCGGCAACATTAAGCAAATTATTAATAACATTTTTTTCATGATTGGCTCCTAAATAATGGATAGACGCGAGCGCTATTACGACCCGGAGGAAATGATGCGGCTTGCTATGGACGGCAAGCAAGCACAGATTTGGACGGCACTCCCTTGCATTATCCAAAGCTTTAACCCCACGGCCATGACTTGCGAGGCACAGCCTACCGTTAACGGTATAGTACGCCAACAAGACGGCACAAGTAAAGAAATAAAAATGCCATTGTTATTAGATTGCCCGGTGTTTTTCCCCGGTGGCGGTGGCGTAACCCTGACATTTCCCATTAAACCCGGCGACGAGTGCTTGGTGATATTTGCCAGCCGTTGCATTGATGCATGGTGGCAACAAGGCGGTATTAAAGGGCAGGCTGAGATACGCATGCACGACTTGAGCGACGGCTTTATTTTTGCCGGCGTGCGCTCCCAGCCGCGGGCATTTCTAGCTAACACCACAAGCGCGCAACTACGCACAGACGACGGCACGGCATACGTTGAGGTTAACCCAACGAGCAAAAACGTAAACGTCGTGACGCCGGCAAATGTAAACGTAACGGCCGGCGGCGAGGCAGTGGTTACGGCTCCAACAATCAGGCTTGTGGGTAATGTTGAAATAACCGGCAACTTGAACGTTGGCGGCACAACCATTGGCAACGGCGTAAACCTTAACACTCACGTCCACACAGGCGTACAGACCGGCGGCGGCAATACAGGGGCACCACTCTAATGCGATACAGAAAACTTGATGCAAACGACGATTACACCATAGGCACCGGTGCGGATTTTTACGTTAATAACGCGGACGCAGTGGCGCAAGCAATACTCACCCGCTTGCGCTTATGGCGCGGCGAGTGGTTTTTGGACACAGCCGACGGCACGCCTTGGAGCACTGAGATTTTAGGCAAGCGCCAGCGGGGCAGAAACCCGGACGCGGCCATTAAGCAACGCATACTCGGCACGCAGGGCGTTAATGAGATTTTGAGCTACAACAGCACATTTGACGGCAACACGCGGCGCCTTTCCGTTAACGCGACCGTCGGCACTATTTACGGGCAAGCAACAATAAGCGAGGTACTATAAAAATGGCATTAACCGCCCCAACCATTGACGTAAACGGTATAAGTGCTCCCACGTATGCCGAGGTTTTGGATTACCTGCAAACGCAATACCGAGCGATTTACGGCGCGGACATTTACTTGGGCAACGACAGCCAAGACGGGCAATTTTTGGCAATCATTGCCAGCGCAATTAACGACAGTAACGCCGCGGCGGTTGCGGTTTACAACGCTTTCAGCCCGGCCACAGCGCAAGGAAACGGCCTAAGCTCCAACGTTAAGATTAATGGCATTAGCCGCTTGGTTGCCAGCGCGTCAACCGTTGACTTGCTGATTGTTGGCCAAGTTGGCTCAATTATCACAAACGGCATTGCGACCGACCAAAACGACACAAACAATTGGATATTACCGGCTACCGTAACAATCCCGCTTGCGGGTGAAATTACCGTAACGGCCACATGCGCGGACGTAGGCGCAACCATTGCCCAAAGCAACACAATCACAAAAATCAAAACGCCAACATTTGGCTGGCAAAGCGTAAACAACCCCAGCGACGCAGTGCCGGGCAACCCGGTTGAAAGTGACGCGGAGCTAAGGGTACGGCAAGCGCTGAGCGTTGCGGTGCCGTCGCAAACAATCTTTGAGGGCATTGTTGGCTCGGTGGCCAACGTTACCGGCGTAACCCGCATTAAAGGCTACGAAAACGACACCGATACAACCGACGCCAACGGCATACCAGCGCACAGCATTGCCATTATTGCCGAGGGTGGCGACGCGCAAACAATCTTTGAAACGATAGCGGAAAAGAAAACACCGGGCACCGGCACCTTTGGCACGCTCAGCACAACAATTATTGACGCGGTTAATAGCGTGCACATTGTCAAGTTTTCACGGCCAACCATTTTGGACATTAAGGTTGCAATGACAATTGCGCCGCTTGCCGGTTACTCGGCCAGCGTTTTGCCATATATCAAAACCGCGGTGCTGGACTTTATCAACGCGCTTGAGATTGGCGAAAACGTGGTTTATTCAAAAATCTACGTGCCGGCCAACCTGAGCAACAACGCGCTTGGCGGCACCTACAACATAACGGCGCTAACTTTAGCCGTAGGCGCTGGCGCACCGGGCACGGCTGATATTGCAGTTGCATACAACGAGGCCGCGCAAATTGTTGATACGGACATTGTTATTACGGTGACGCCATGATTGATTACACCCAGCTAATTACAAACGAGCACAACCAGCGGCCAAAATTTACGGCAATGGTGGCGGCGGTTTCAAACGCTTGGGGCGCCGTTTATGACTTTACCAAGACACTGCCAGCCGAGTTTGACTTGGACAGCGCGGTTGGCAAGCAATTGGACGTTGTTGGAGAGTGGGCCGGACAAAGCCGCTTAATTGACAACGTTCTTTTGGTTGGTTACTTCAATTTTGACGCAAGCCCGGCCGCGCTTAATTTTGGCGAGGAGGGTAACGCCTCAATTGGCGGCAGGTTTTACGGCGAGGGCGACCCCATAGACGGCTCAACCTTACTGGCTGACCCGGAATACCGCACGATTATTAGGGCGCGCATTGTACGCAATACCGCAAAAGGCCTGACTTCTGATTTTATCAAAGCGTTAACCTTCATATTTAATGCACCGACTATTATCGACGACCCAGGCGACATGACGATTGGCGTTTACATTAGCCGACCAATAAGCCTCACTGAGCGCGCAATTATTACGGCTTTGGACATTTTTCCAAGGCCGGCCGGTGTAAGAATAAGGACGCGAGGCTATTTTTACGGCTCAAGTTTTTTAGGATTTGACGGCCAAGTTGGCGCCGTAACATTTGCCGAGGAGGGTTATAGCGGCCCCGTCGGTCAACTTTTAGAGGAGTTTTAAATGACACAATACAATAAGCCAATTGACTTGCCAGCATGGGCAGAAAGTGGCGACAAGGTACAGCCAAGCAACGCGGAAATACAAACCGGCTGGCCGCTTTCAACAGTTCCGCCAAGCCGCCAACGCTTCAATTGGTTACTCAATTGGTTATCTCAAGGCATGCGTTACTTTATGCAACGAAGCGTTGCAGAATGGGACGCGACCGAGGATTATCCGCTTTACGGATTTACTCAATTTAACGGCCTAACATATCGCGCTATCAATGGCACTGGCAACATAAACCAACAGCCGGACACGGCGACAACGTTTTGGGAGCGTTGGGGTTACTCATTCTCGCAAATTCAACCCCGCGTTGACTTGTTTGTTTCGGTTGCAGTAACTACCGCCGACGTTACGCTTACAGCGGCCCAGTATGAGGCTGGCATTTTAAACATTACTGGCGCTTTAACTGGCAATCGCACCGTCATCATGCCAAACATAACGCGACGAATGATTGTAACTAACAACACAACGGGGGCGTTTACCCTTAGCTTAAAAACGGTGGCCGGCGTGGCGGTATCAATTGTTCAAGGGTCATCAAATGTTATTTTGCTAGACGGAGCAAACGCCTTATTAACGGTTTTAGACGCCAGCACTATCGTAAAAGGAAAGATACAACTTGCAACGTCAGCGGAAGCTCAGGCGCTTACTGACGCCTTAAAAGCTATCACACCAGCAACATTGGCTGCCGCGCTTCAAGGTTCCAATCAGTCACTAGCGGCTTCTGGATACCAAAAATTACCCGGCGGGTTGATTATCCAATGGGGTACGGGTTCGTCAGGGGCTTCCGGCACTACGAATAACTTTCCTATTGCGTTTCCGAATACAGTTTTCAGTCTAGCACTTGCAGGATTTAACACGGGAGCCGTACTTTATACGCATAACTCATTAAATGTGAATGGTTTTTTTCTACAAAACTGGAATACAGCAGGTACCCAACAAGCGGGTCAATCCGCACGATATATTGCAATAGGAAATTAATATTATGGCTAAATTTATACTTTTTACTGACAGTATTTTATCAGCACGTTATGACGATGAAATTAATACAATTATCCCAAGTGACGCCATAGAAGTTGATGGCGAAACGTTCTTTAAAACCATTAACGAGCAGGACGGGATTTGGTCCCTAATAAAAGGAAAAGTTAAAAAAACCCCATTTCCTGAGTTAAGCGCCGAAGTTCAAATGGAAAATGCCGTTGAGGCGGTTCGCATTGGTCTGCAATCTGCCATTAATGAAAAGGCCAAGGCTCTCGGTTTTAGCGGAGGCAACGCCTTAATGCTTTACGCTGGCTTTGGCAATCCGTTTCAAACATTAGCGCAAACTTTTGCAACCTGGGAGGCTAGTGTTTGGGTTGAGGCTGAGGCATACAAAGCTCGCGTTATCGCTGGCGAGGTGCCTATGCTAACGCCGGACGAAGCCGTTGCAATGATGCCAGCAAGCCAGGCTTAAGCATTATGAAACGTTATTTAAAAAACGTTTTAATTTGGCTCGACCAAGGCGTTAACGTCGTTTTCTTATTTGGCGACCCGGACGAAACCATAAGCTCTCGCGCTGGCAAGTATGTCGTGCGCGGGCGCGGTTGGTTTCCATGTCAGTTGTGCAAATTGCTAGACGTTATTTTTAGAGAGAAAGACCATTGCAAAAACAGCATTGAGTTAGATAGGGGAGAGAAATGAAGTTTTTAATTTGGGCCATACTTTGGCCCTTTATATTTTTAATAGGTATTTTTGCGCGCTTAATCTCGCCATTTGCTTGCATGTTTGTAACCAGGGCGCCTTATTACACGACGGTTAAACGCATGGGCAAGGTTTACGCCTTGCTTGAGCGCGACCGGCTTGTTTGGTGGCTTACCTGGCTAGACACAGACGACAATGCAACGGACGAGTATTTTTATGGCATGTACGGAGCAACGGCAACCTGGACACAAGAGCAATACGACGGCTCAAGGGTGCGTCGCTGGCTTTGTCGTGTGCTTTGGTTGCAAAGAAACTCAGCCTATACATTTAATCGCAAAGTTTTTGGCATATCTCCAAACAGTTGGCTAGCCTGGCAATATAAAGCCGTTAAACCGATTAAGTTTTTATGGTGGACTAAAAACGACATTAATATTGGCTGGAAATCTCACAAAGGCATTGACAAGCTACTTTATGCCGGCCGGATTGTCGGCTTAAGGAAATAGCAACAACAAGCCGCCGAAAGGCGGTTTTTTTACGTCCAATAAAATCAAAAACTGAAAGGGTAAAAATGCCAAATGAGTGGGACGGCACCGAGCGCCGCAAGGAAATGCAACACGTCACAGCTTTATTGCAATCAATACAACAATCAATCGAAAACATTAACGGCGCTTTCCCGGACGGACCGGACGAGCATAGGCGCGCACATGAGGCAATGATAAACGCCGCCAGGGAGGAGGCAAAGTTTTGGTCCGAGCTTAAGTTGGACGTTGCAAAAAAAGGCGTTTGGGGCTTGATTGTGATTATTTTGGGGCTTTGTTTGCTCGGTTTTGCGGCCAAGTTCGGCCAAATTATCAAAGGATAGAAAAATGAATTTTGACAGTATTGGAGGGCGGCGCTTTATTTTCGCCGTCGGCTTAACTCTATTGTCCGCATTTTTGCTTTATTACGGAAAACTGACGAGCGGAGATTTTACGAGCGTCGTAAATTTCAACGTTATCGCGCTAGTGGCTGGCCATACTGCCGACAAGTTTGCAAAGGCCGATAAATGATAACCATAGAACAGCTTGCCAAGGCTATTGGTTGCACGGTTGACCGAGCCGAAAAATGGCACCCATATATCACGGCCGCAATGACTAAATTTGGCATTGACACCATTAACGAAATGGCCAGCTTCATTGCTCAGCTTTCGCATGAAAGCGCCAAGTTTTCCAAGCTTGAGGAAAATCTAAACTACTCAGCCGACGGCTTGGCAAAAACCTGGCCAGGTCGATACAAGGATAAGGCAACCGGCAAGCCAAACCAATTGGCTCAGTTGTTGCACCGTCGCCCGGAGGCAATCGCAAATAATTGCTATGCCAACCGAATGGGCAACGGCGACCCGTCAACCGGAGACGGCTGGCGCTTTCGTGGCCGAGGACCGACGCAACTCACTGGCCGCAACAATTACCTCAAATGTGGACAAGCGATTGGCATTGACCTGGTTGCAAACCCGGACGCGCTATTGCAACCCGAAGCTGGCGCCCTGGCGGCCGGCTGGTTTTGGCAAGTTAACGGCTTGGACGCGGTTGACGACGACTTTAGCCAACTTCAAGAGACAAAACTTATCAACGGCGGCACAACCGGCTTAGCTGAGCGTGAGGCTTTATTTAAGCAAGCGCTTGCCGCTTTACAAGGAGCATAAATATGCAACATAAATTTGGATTTTTAGTTTTTATTTATTTCGTCGTTTTCACGGCGCTAATGACATTCGTTTTTGCAATTACGGCACATGCTGAGCCGGTTGGTGCGCTTAATCCTGGTGTTACACAAAGCAATATCAAGCAAACTATTTGCGTCCCAGGCTACACGGCAACCATTCGGCCGTCATCAAGTTATACAAACGCCGTCAAGCGGCAAATGCTTAAAAACTCAAGCGGCATGGCGCTATACGAGTTAGACCATTTTATTCCGCTAAGTATCGGCGGCGCTCCAAAAGATAAGCAAAATCTTTGGCCGCAACCGTGGGCTGGCACATGCAACGCGAAAGACAAGGACCGACTTGAAGTTGCACTTAAAACATCGGTATGCAAGGGCAAGCTTACGCTCCTGGACGCGCAAAAGTCAGTTATTGATTGGCGTAAAACATACCGCCAGCAATTTGGGAGGGCTTGCTAGTGAAAGAAGTTATAAGCGGAAAATTAAACACCTTTAGCAATGGCCAGGTTGCATTTTATTGCCAAGGTTGCAAGCAAATCCACGCCATTAACATTAGCGGCGACCACGGTCCCAAATGGGGATTTAATGGCGACAATGAAAAACCGACATTTACGCCCTCGGTCCTGGTTAAATATAGACACCCCAAAGGCTATTCAAATGACAATCCGGCGCCTATTGGTTACAACGGTGAATATGTTACTGACGTTTGCCACTCTTTTGTCACTAATGGAAAAATTGAGTATTTAGGCGACAGCACTCACGACCTGGCCGGACAAACGGTTGAGTTGTCGCCTTTCACATGGGGACATGATGATGATTAAATTTTTATCGAATTTAGTGCCGAATGAGTATGCTCTAATAGCCAAGATAATTGCGGCAACCGTGTTTTTAGGCGTTATCGTGGCCGCGCTCATGTCAGCATATACCTGGGCTTATGATAACGGCGTGACGGACGAGAAATTGGCTTGGCAACAATCTCAAAACTTATCCTTACAGGACGCGCTTACTAATCTGAAAATTGCCGAGGAAAAAAACCGACTAGCTGAGCAAGCTCACGCGGCCGCGCTTAACCAGGCCTCTCAAAATTATCAAAAAGGATTAAACGATGAAAAGAAAAAACGCGACGATGTTATTGCTAGTTATCGCGCTGGCACTCTCAGCTTGCGCGACAAATACGCGACCAATAACGCCGGCAATTGTGAAGCCGTCAGTGCCAAAACTAGCACCTCCGACGGCGGACGTGATGCAACCCAGGGCGCCAAACTTTCTGAGCCGCTTAGTCAATTTCTTATCGGACTGACGAGCGAAGCCGACGAGGTTGTGCAACAGTTAACAGCCTGCCAGGTCGAGCTAGTGGCAACGCATAAAGCTTGCGAGACGTTGCAATAAAAAAGCCCGCTAAGTGCGGGCCTGGTAGGTCCTAAAACGGAATATCGTCCTCGAAATCATCAAAGCCGGAGCCGGTTGTTGCTGGCGCTGGCTTTCTTTCAGTTGTTGCCGCCTGGCGTGTCGCTTGCTTGGCTGGCGCGTCCTGGTTGTAATCGTCGCCTCCGCTTTGGCTTTGCCCTCCGCCTTCACGACTACCTAGCATTTGCATGCTATCCGCAACAATCTCGGTCGTGTAACGGTCAACCCCGTCCTTTTCCCATTTGCGCGTCTGCAAGCGCCCCTCAATATATACCGGACGGCCTTTTTTAAGGTACTCCCCAGCAATCTCCGCAAGTTTCCGATACATGACAATGTTAACAAACTCAACTTTTTCCTGCTTAACTCCGGCCTTGTCTTTGTAACTTTCATTACAAGCAATACTAAAATTACAAACTGCGTCTCCGCTAGTCATAAACTTAACTTCCGGGTCGCGGGTTAAGTTCCCAATAAAAATGCATTTATTAACTGATGCCATTGTTAAATCTCCATATTTTTTTATTTGCAATTAATCTTATAGTTGATGTACTAACGCCAAACATATTGGCGATATATCCAGTTTTAAATCCTCTTACTTTATGCCAGCGAATTTTCTCAACTTGATTTTTTGTAAGCTTGGCGCTTGACGACTTCTCTCCTGATATTAATTTAGCATGCTTGTCTCCGCTAGATAGTCGTCCTTTTTCCTTGCAATCACGCATATTATCTTGACGGGTTCCGATAAATAAATGCTCAGGATTTACACATTTACGATTGTCGCATTTATGACAAACGTCCATATCCGAGCTAACAATGCCAAACTTCATAAGAGCTGAAAACCTATGCGCATACATTGATTTTCCAAAAACAGAAAATCGGCCATAACCATTGCTTTGCTTTCCTCCAGTCCACTCATGGCAACCGCTTGCAACAACCTCAACCTTATCCAAAAATCTACTTAATACATCATCTAAATAAACAACATGGTTAACGCTAGCCATTGCCTAATCCTTTTTAATAAATTCAATCTTACCCGCGCGCGGATTTGCCGCCTCGGTAACTTTTGGCACGTCCGGCAATAGCCAATCGCGTCCGACTTTTTTCGCTCCCTTAATCCGGCCCTCGGCACATAAAACCCTCACGCGCCGCTCAGATATGTTGTTAAGTAGCGGAATTGCTTGTTTTACTGAAATCACTCAAAACCTCCGGCTCTATATATTTACTACTAATCCGCTCTAACTCGTCGAATGAATTTTGGGCGGCTCTAACAATCTCCAACAAGCTAATCCGGTCGCGCTTGCCCTCACGCTCCACAATAATGCTCGTCGTTATGACGCTGATTTGCTGAGCCTCCAGGACGACCGCGAGCGCATGCAATACTCGGCGGCCGTTGGTTACGGCGTTGGTTGTTATGTTTTCCATTTCATTCCCCTTTGTTTGGTGTGGTGTCGTATAACGGGTTATCTACAATAATCCACCCGTACCAGCGCTTTGAAAGCATATACATACCTTCACCGCCATTATCAGTAAGTCGCTTTAACTCACGTATTGCACTTTCATAACTAAATAGCATAATGTTGTATCATCTTTCCGCGCATGTAAGCTTGTTGCGCCCATAAAGGCCATTCGTAAAATTTTACTGTACGCTTTACGCCTCGACTTGTTTCACTCCTACCAATAGCCTCAAAAGCACGTTTTCCTGCCAATCTTTTAGCCATCCCCTAACCCTCACTTTCTTTAGGTGATTGCGTATCTTCAAATACCCAAATATCATTCCTAGCGTCATAGTATTTTTTGTATTCAAGCGCTGGTTTTTCAGAATAGAAAAAGCTATCTACTGGTTTAAATTTCATCCCTGCTAACTTTAGAGTTTCAATCAACCTCATAAATCTGTTAATTGTGTTAGCTAAAGGGATATGGCAAACATTAGCTTCTATTTCTGCCATTTTCATTCCGCTTATATTATATTTAGCCATTACTATTACTCTTTAGGTGCTTGCGTGGATGGGATTATAGCTTTCTCTAAAGTTTCTCTTGTCCAAAGCTCACCCATAAAAAATGTTCTACCGTCTTTAAAGCTAATGTCACCAAAAGCATCAAAGTTAGCATCTGCTGGTGGCAACTTAACGCTTTGTCCCCCTTCTATCGGTTCGCTAGGTGCGTCATGCTCGATACTTTTCACTACAGGTGCAGAGTTGATTAGGTCTTCAAATGTAAAGGGCATACCGCAATCATTGTAATTTTTCAATACTGATAGTAATTTCTGTTTACTTATTAAATCATTGGTCATTCTCATTACTCCGTTATGGTTGCTACCCCTTGCACGTTTGGCAAAGGGTAGCGGTTAATTATTCCGCGGAAGTTTCAATTTTCTCAATAGCGGTTTCTGTCTCATAAATAATCGTGTCAAAGCTTTCGACCATTTCTTGGATTGCATCAATAGCCGCCTGAGCCTTGTCGCCTTTTTCACCCGCTTGGATTGCCTCAGGCATGTTGTCGTAATATTCTTGCTCGTCGTTTTGAATGCCCTCAATTTCCTCCTTTAATTCATTGGCCGCGCTATTTAGCGCCTCAATTTTTGATTTAAGGGCATTGAGTTGCTTTCTACGGTCGTTATTCATTTTTAAACTCCTAAGTTTCCGCGTTAATTGCGTATGTGTTCACTATACCTATAGCGGAATAATAAAGCAATGCATAAATGCATAATATATTGCAAATAATATGCTAATACTGGCTAAAAGCCACTAGCAACGGCGTTGTAATATACATATATGCATATCATTTTATATTAGCGTCGCTAACTGAAAAACTTAATTAAATCATGGGGTTGGTATATATTAGAGCGCGAGCCTGGGGGGCATGGGGTCGCAAGTTCGAATCTTGCTGTCCCGACCAAATAAATCAATGACTTACGTCTTTTTATCATTTTTAATATTAGCGAAAGTATTAGCATATAAGCTAATATTATTTTTCAGCCATTGGCGGCAATGCCATAACAACCTCGGAGCTTGAAACCTCACGACGTTTGATATATGTGCCAGTCATTTGCGCGTCAGTATGGGCCGCAGCGACGCTTAGTTGCTCAATCGTATATCCCGCCTTTTTAGCGTCTGTTAGCGCCTTAGCACGTAAGTCCTTGAGGGTTGCATTAGCAATTCCGGCTCGTTCGCATGCTCGCGTCCAAGCGGTGCCAACTCCGCGCGTTGCGTATGGCTGACCTTTAATTGTATGAATAACATAAAGGCCTTTTACTAAGCCGATAGCCTTGGCTCTATCAAGCACAGCCTGGATTGGCGGGCTAATTGGTATTTTGACACTTATGTTGCTAGACTTCTCGGTTTTGGTTGGCTTGAAGTTTATAAAGCCGTCGCTCACGTCAGACCACTTAAGCAAGCGCACGTCGGTCGTGCGTTGATATAGTAAATACAACAAATCAACATAGCATTGCATCATTTCTCCGCTGGGCGTCTTTTTCCCATCCTTGCCAATGGCCAGGGCGTCGCGTATAGCGTGAAATTCTTTATGCTCGATATACCTAGCGCGGCTAGCCGGACGCTCAACTTGCACCTCGCGGCATGGATTATCTGAGCGGATGCCTTTGCGGCATGCCCAGGCGAAAAAGTCAGAAAATCGAGAGCGGTATATTTGAGCCGTGCGCTGGCCCTCCCATTGGTCGAGAAACTTGGCCACGTCAACCGGCATAATTTGCTCAACATCAAAGTCACTAAATGCCTCAGATATAACCTTGCATTTGCGCGATATTTCTTTGGCTCCCTCCTCAAACATGCGGAGGCGTGGCTTATCGGTTGGCTTGTCTTTCTCGCGCTTCTTAAGCACGGCCAGGCGGTAAGTTTCAAAATAGTCCTTGAAGTCTCCCGCACCGGTGCCGGCCATATTGTGAGTTTGGATAGCATGCGCAAGCTCTCGCGCCTTAAGCTCCCCATCATCAACCAGGCAAAGCGAATGCCACTTGGCCACTTTGCCGGTTTTAGGGTTTATGATTGCCTCAGCGCTAAACAGACAAAACCGCTTCCCGCGAATGTATATGCGCGAATGGCTGAGGGTCTTATTGGTTTGGCGTTTTCGCATTTCTAGCTTTCATCATAGCATCGGCCATTTCATAAGACATAGCCGCAACAAGTTTACAATTATTGCCTTCAAGTCCTGAGTAAGTTAATTCTGCTTGCATTGCCTTGCTTGCAAAAAGGTCTCTCAAGTCAAAGTTATCATAATTTGTAATATTTTTAACTTCATCGTCATCAAAGCAGCCTTTTTCACAACGACCAACACCGCCATTTACTAAGCAATGCGGGTCTCCTTGTTTGCAAACACTCATTATTTATTCACCTTTATTGCATAAACCTGGACAGGCTCAGGGCCAAAATGTGGGTGAGTTATGGTTTTAATTTCATAGCCTAGCCATTTTCGCTCAATTCTTTTCGAGTGTTCGCTGCGCTTAGGATAGCCAAGCGTCAAAATGATTTTGTCATAATCACGGCCCTCAATGCGTTTTTTCATTCTCGGCGTTATTGCTCGGAACTCCTCAACCTTCTCGCCGCTTTTAATAGCGTTGAAATATTCACCTTTAAGCGGCAAATATAGTGTTTTGGTAGCTAGCGACTTGCTCATTTCCCAGCCCCAACCATCTTAACCGCTGGCCGCTCTCTCATTGCGTCTTGCGGCTCTTTTAGAGCGCTAGTGCCGCACTTCTTAGCAACCATTTCCTCCCATGCCTGGGCGGTAATAATAACGCCTTTTCGGTCGTGTGGCATATCAACGCCATAGTGACGCTTAAACCAGCGGCATTGTGCCATTGGCATTTCTCGGCCGGTAATTTCGTGCAATTGCGTAGGGTTAAGTCTCACTTTGTAACTCCTTTTTTAATATTATTGATTGCTGCCTTGCGGCTCGTATAGCAACCTTCACAATAGCCGCGGCGCTTTCCGTCGCTGGCCGTGATATTTTTAACCGCCGGCCACTTGTGACAGCTTTGGCATAGCTTTTTTACGACTACAGTCATTTATGCCGCCGCCTCCGTTTTACTCATTGCCACGCAATCGCTAATCCAAACGGCTTGCATGCTATCCGGCAATTGAGCCGGGATTGCCTTAAGCGTCCCCATAACAATAACCGTGCTAAGGCTGGCGCATGTTATATCGTCAAACCAATACAAAGCCTCGCCGCGTCCCTTCAAGTCAAGCACGTCGAAGCGGTCCAGCATAATAATGCCAGCCTTTGAAACGTGCGCAATCGTCGCCGCAATCATAGCGTCAGCGCGCCATTTTTCACTCTCGGAGCGTAAGCGATACTCTCGGCCCCCAACGATAAGCTCCATGTCCGCATCAATTTTAACGGCTGGCCATTCGCTTAAATTTGCCATATTTTCCAAATGCTTGTTAAACGGCGCCAAGGCATCATTAAGCAACTCGGCTGGAATGCCGCTTGGTGCTAGAGCGTCCGCAACTTCGTCCCAGGCTTTAACGTCTCCGTGGTGTTCTTTTGCGGCCTTAGTCTTTTGCTCCTCGGCCTTATTAGCCGCCAAAACTTGCTCTATTTTCTTGGCGTCGTCCGTGTAAAGCTGGCGTTGTGATTTAGCCGTTGCAAGTAACTCCGCTTTTGCGTCAATGTCAGCCAAAAGGCTTTCCTCGGTTACGCCTTTTGGCTCCGCGGTAACTTCGGCCTCAAGCTCAGCCAGGTTGCGAGCGGCATTATCCGCGGCTTGCAAATCACGCTCTCCATTAGCGACAGCGCTCTTGAATAGGTCGCGCGCTTTTATATACTCAGGCAAGCGCTCAATATCGTCCTCAGTGCCAACGGCCATGCTCCCAGCCTCTTGCAACTCATTGCCAATATTAACAAGCATAACGCCGCAAGCAGGGCATGCACATGCGTTTTGGCTATGCCTTGCTCCTTCGATAGATACAACCTTAAGCTCCCATTCAGCAAGCTCCGCTTTGTCACGGTTAAGCTTATCTTGAATGCGCGCATATTTACCAGCATGCTCGCGCAACGCTTCTATTTTCTCATTGCGTCTATGCATAAATGCATTAGCGTTGACCAAGCTTTGCTCAGTCGCTTTTAGCGCACCCAATTGGCCGCTTAACAATTCAACCAGGTCGTTGGCCTCTTTAACTTTAATCTCGGCGTTGTCAATCATTGCCTGGTTAAGCTCGTCATGCTTTGGAGCCTCCCAGGTTTCAGCTTTAACGGCGCCGTAAGTTTCGCCGGTAATAGTACGCCAGGCGGTTTTAGCGTCGCGGGCCTTGGCTTGAGCTTCTTTGTGTGCGGCCTCGAAACCACTAGCAAGGTGCGGGTTTATTTCCTTAATTTCGGTCGCACCAATTCCGCGAGACGTAAGCTTTGCGATAATAGCCTGGGGCGTTATTTTAACGCCCATTAGCTTGAATAAAAACGACCGGCGCTCGTTAGCGTCAACACTAGCGAAACGGCCAGGGTTAAGGCAATACTCCAGCGCAAACGGTAGATTATCCGCGCCAGTTTGTTTGCCCTCCGGCAATAAAATGCCATAGTCGCCCATGTCTCCGGCCGTGATAATCGCATGGCCAGCGCTCGCGCTATTGTGTAATAGTTTTGCAAAGTCTTTCTTATGTGTAACGCGGTCGCATTGGCTGATTAACGCATGCTTAACAGCTTCGGCAACGCTAGACTTGCCAGCGCCATTGGCGCCAGCTAGCAATAGGACTGGCTTATTAACCGCAATGCTTGCGCCCTTAATGCCAAGCATGTTGCTTATTTCGATATTAGTAATTTTCATTTTATGCTCCTAAGTTGTTCGTGTGTTAACTATACCGATAGAGATATTGCAATGCAAGAAAAATATGCATAAATGCATTAATTAAGTCGCAACAACTCACGCGAGCCGTCGCCTTCTTTACGTGTGTTGATATGGCTTAATGTTGCGCGGCCGGTAAAATTAAACTTGCTCATTTAATACTCCTAAATTAACCCAGCATATTGACGTGAGACAATCTCGCTTTGGCCTTCGTCTCTATACGATTTATAAATCTCATACGCCTTTAAGCACTCCTCGCGCTCTAAATATGGCGAGTGCTTTCTAACCCAGGTAACAATTTCGTCGTCAGTCATTTAATACTCCTAAGCGGGGCCGAAGCCCCTTAATTTATTCAACGTTAAGGTTAGGGCGCTCGCGGCGTTGCGTTGCCTCTTGCACTCTATCGGCCTCATTTAACTCGTCTAAAAATATGTCGGCTTGAGATTTAACTGGCTCGGCCTCAATAACGGTTTCGTCCGGTTCCGGCGCTGACGGCTCTTGCTCGTCGATAGGCTCCACAACCTTTTCAACTGGCGCGGCTTTCTCTTTTGCCTTGTCGGTTGCTGACGGCACCTTGCTCGCTTTACCTGGACGGCTTGGCGCGTCGGTCGCTACAAACTGGCCGCTCTCGTCGCGCTCGGTTTCAATAACGTCCTGCAACTCCTCGGTCGTTTGTAAGCCCATAAGCAAGTCCGGCGTATGTAATTTTCCAAAGAAGCTCGTCGCACGATAATGCAACATAACCTCCGGCATGGTTTGCCATTTGCTTCCGTTCTTAGTAATCCAGCCCTCGTCGATTGCCATTTGCATTGACACAATAGGGCCTTTGATAATGTCGCCGGTTGCCTTGTCTTTCGCCCATGCGTAACAGGTGCGGTGCGTCACTTGTATCGTTTTGTCTTTGCTTTCCTTTTTACCGTTCACCCAGGCAACGGCGTTGTAAGTCACGGCCTCAGTTTGGCCAGGCTCAGAAAGCTCAAAGCGCAACGGAGAAAAGCGGCCGCTTGCATTGATGCTGGCCGCAACAAACTGAGCGGACCATGAAGGGCGACCCTCGACAATGTAAAGGTTTTGCATAACCATAAGCACGTCGGCACCTAAGCGCTGGCTCATGTTTAAGGCAATCACGCAATTTGGAATTGCGCTTGGGTTGTCCTCAGTGCCTACAACTTTGCCATAGTCCTTAAGCTCTTTTTGAGCGCGGTATTGCACTGGCACCAGGGTCGAGCTTGATAGCATTTTTGCTTGTCGTTGCATAAGCTCGAAGCTTTGAGAGCTACCGAAGCCAGGCAACACGACGGCTGTATTAGCCTCGCGCATTGATAAATTTTCGCGGATTGTTTCAACGTTTGACATGACTAGCTCCTAAGCTTCAAATAGAAACGGACGGGCGCCCGCTTTTGGTTTTGTAAATTGTTGGTAGATTGCTGGATTAGCGGCTTTGAATGCGTCCTTATCAAAGCTTTCTCCGTCCTTGTTATTTTTCCATGTTGCTAGTGTTTTGCCGTTATGGCGAAGCTCCTCAGCGTCCGCAAGCATTGCCTTAAGGTTACTTTCAAATATCGCTTTGTTATCCTCAGCCGCTTTTAAATCAGCGCGAGCCTTGCCAAGTCGCGCATATAAATCAAGCATTGCATTATCAGCCTCGACAACTTTGCCTTTGCTTGCACGGCGATAAATCAACTCAGCGTCGCCGGCATTAACTGGCGTCGGCAATTGTTTCGCCTGGACGCCTTGCCATACCTTGCCGCATTCCTCAACCATGTACTCAACAAGCTCGTCGTTGCGTTGTATAACGTAAATCTCAATGGGGACAGTGCCTTTGGTTAAGAATTGAACAAGCGCGGCCTCGTTAACGAAGCAAATCGGAATGTCAGCCTGTACGGCACCAGTGACGGCCATTTGAGCCATACATTGCCATAAACGCTCGACCGGCACTTGGTCCGTGCCAGGCTCGCCCCAGCGGCTTCTATCAAACATACTGAAAGCCTTAGCCTCAACAACGCGAGGCGCGTCGTCAAACGTGGCCAGGCCGTCAAGGTGACAACCAAACCAACTGAATTGCGGGTGCAACATTGTGTCAGGTGAAAGGACCAGGCTTTGCGGCTTCTCTTGCTCTTGGTAGGCTTGCATAATTGGCGCCTCCAGGATATTACCAAGCTGGACGCTTGGCACGTTGTCCAGGTCCGGGCCTTCAATCTCGCCCATTTTCTGCAAGGCAATCTCGACGCCTTTTCCCGTCATGATATAAGCCGCGTCTGATGCGAATATGCCAGCGTTGCGGCGTTGTCGTTGAGCTTCGGTTATCATTGCGAAATCTCCCCATTAAAGCCAGTGCGTCCTTGGCTTGCCCAATTGGTTGAGATTGCAACCTTGTTGTCGTTGCGGATTGAGTTTTTAACGCGAGCGCGTTGGTGCGCTAAGCTTTCGCCACGTATAGCGCGCATCATATTAATGATTTTGCGGTTTTTCATGCGGCACCTCCTACAAAGTAAGAAGTCAGCAATGCGGCCAAGGCTAGGCCAATTGATAGCAAAAAATAGATATTCTCTTGCTTTGTGGTTTTAACGCTGGCAATTAAGTCCTTGCGAGATTGCCCAGCTAAGTCGATGTTTTTCATTATTAGCTCCTAAGTTAATGCATAAATGCATAGGAGAATAATATGCGTAAATGTTTAACAAAGCAACTAAAAAATGCATAAAAGCATTAAAATAATTCAAAAATGTTTAATATATTTCATAATATATACATAAACGATTATTTTATTGGGATTATTTGAGCGCTTGTTTTGTCAATTTTGTTGAAAAAATCAAGCATTTTATTGCGGGCAACATTGCCAGCCTCCAATAATATTGGCACATGCTCCGGCTCAACGTTAACCATTTGGGTTTCAGTTTGTCCGTTTGGTAAAACTGCAATATAAGCAAGGGCAACCGGTGCATTTTCACCTTGATTATTTGCTAGCATTAAGAGTAATTGTTTGATGATTGCCTGGCGTTCGGCAATATTTGCGGCCGCTTCGGCGTCGCATTGACTAAGGTTTGCGCTTTCTAAGGCTTTCTTTTTTGTCTGAGGTGTCATAGCTAAGGGTTTTATTAGAGTTGTTGCTTAATGGACGCTTGGCGGCTTTTAAAGCCTTGCTTTCAATGTCCGGCGGTAAGACGTTAGATTTAATATTTAAGTTCAACGTTTTTTTACTGTTATCGTCCTGGCATTGCTCAATCGTAAATCTTATAAACTGATATATCCTATCTTGCTCAGAGGTTGGCAATTTTTCAACCTCATAAAACAATTCATTAAGATTGTTGACGCTTTTTTTATATCCAACAATAACCCAAGGCTCAACACGGAAAGCATTAGCAATGTTCTCAATGTTGTCAGCCGTTAGCGCAACCTCCGCCTTAAGTATGCGGCCAATCGTCGGCTGAGTAACGCCGGCCGCGTCAGCGAGAGCGGCTTGCGTTTGCAACAACATACTGGCGCCCATTAGCTCCCGTATGCTTGCCGCAATGATTTTTCTGAGTTTAGGTTCAAACATAACGCGAATATATCACTAAATTATTCATTTGTGCATTATTTATTTAATTAAAATATTTTTAACAAAATGATTGCACGAATATGCATTTATGCATAAAATGATTATCACATTTAAACGAAGGGTCCAAACATGGAAAAAAACGAAAAGATTTACGACTACCTTAAGCGCAAGCTCAACGCGCCTGAGTTCAACCGAAAGCTCTCAAAAATAGCAAAAGACTTAAACCTTAATCAATCGACCATTAGCAGATTATCACGCGGCGAAATTCTAAGCCCTGGCCTGGACGTTGTGCAACCGTTACTTGATTATTTCCTTGCTAGTGAGAAAGTAAAAAAACCACGTATCGCAAAGGCTGAGAAAAATGAGCAAGCTCATAGTTAAAGGGTGGGTGGCTTTTCAGCACTATAAGGACCGCTCGCCGCCCTGGATTAAGTTGCATAAAACATTATTAGATAATTACGAATATCAATGCTTGCCTCTTGCTAGCAGAGCGCTAGCGCCAATGATTTGGTTGCTAGCAAGCGAGAATTTAGACGGTAGCATTGACGCTGACCCTCGCAAGTTGGCATTTAGGTTGAGAGCGAGCGTTGACGAGATTATTGCAGGACTTAACCCTTTGATTGAAAACGGTTTTCTAACGTCTGATAGCGGTTTGCTAGCGGAGTGCAAGCAAGTTGCTATGCTAGAGACAGAGACAGAGGCATATAAACAAGAGACAGAGACAAAGACAGAGAGAGAGGCAGAAGCTCCAAAAAAAGAAAAATCAACAAAAGGCTCTCGACTACCTGGCGACATGGTTCTTTCAAATGATTGGTATTTGGAGGCTATCAAAATCCGTGCTGATTGGTCTAGCGATAAAGCGTTGGCAGTATTTAGCGAATTTTATGATTATTGGATTGCTCAGCCAGGGGAGAAGGGTCGAAAAACAGATTGGCTTGCAACATGGAGGAATTGGTGCCGACGTGAAAAGGGATTTAATAATAGCCAAGCTCGACCCGCTAAGTTCGACCCGGTTGCTTTCGTTAATGGTGCAAACGAGGAGGCTCGAAATGTCACAACTATCGACCACGAATAAAAACCCGTTCTTAGTGCCAAGGCCTAAAGCTGACGGAGCGGCCAAGCCTTTGTCTATTATGGACCGATTGTTTAACAAGCTCGACGGGCATTATCCGCATAAGTGGCGCTCAGCGTTCTCAAGTGAAGCCGCAATTCAAAACTGGCGGGACAGTTGGAGCGAGGGTTTTATTGAGGAGGGATTAAACCCTCACGAAATTAAGCGCGGGATTGTTGCATGCCGTAAGTTATACGATTGGCCTCCGAGCCTTAAGGAATTTATAAGCGCATGTCGCCCTCCGGTAGATTTTGAGGCGGCATATTTTGAGGCGGTCGTGCAATTGCGTCGCCGTGAAATGGGCCAGGACGTTTGGAGCAATAAAGCGATTTATTGGGCGGCGGTAAGGATTGGCCAGTTTGACTTAACCGCTATGCCATACGACCGCATTAAGTCACGCTGGTCGAATGAGTTGACGTTTTCGCTTGCCGCGTTAGATTTGCCGGACGTACCGCCAAGGCTTCAAGCATTGCCAGCGCCAGGTAAAACAACCACAACGCAAGAGGTTGGCCGGGAGCGTATGAGTGAAATTATGGAGCGATTTTTTTCGTCCAAGGATATGCATAAATGTATAAATGAGGTTGAAAATGAATGAAATTGACTGGCAAAAAGTAACTTTAAGCATTAGAGCAAATTACAAAAATCTATCACAAACAGCCAAAGAGGTTGGGAGTGATTGGGCGCATTTAAATAGATTAGCAAGAGGCGAGACGAAAGAGCCAAAGTTTTCAGTTGGATTGAAGTTGTTAGACATTCATTTTGACTATTGCAAACAAAATCACAATAAAAACGGAGTTATGAAATGAAACACAAATTTCCATATAAATGGACACTAAAAGACGCAAACTTTACAAAAGACAAAGGAAAAGTTTTTAGTTGCTTTGCATGTGGGGGGGGGTCAACAATGGGGTATAAACTGGCTGGCTTTGATGTTATTGGGTGCAATGAGATTGACCCTAAAATGATTGAAGCCTACCGAGAAAATCATAAACCTAAATATTCATTTTTAGAGCCAATTCAAACATTCAAGTTGCGAGACGATTTGCCGGCTGAATTATACGACTTGGATATTTTAGACGGTTCGCCTCCATGCTCTAGTTTTTCAATGGCTGGCAATCGTGGAGACGATTGGGGAAAAGAGAAAAAGTTTAGAGAGGGGCAAGCTGAGCAAGTATTAGACACGCTATTTTTTGACTTTATCGACTTGGCTGAAAAGCTACAACCTAAAATAGTTGTAGCTGAAAATGTCAAGGGATTATTACTTGGTGACGCTAGAGCATACGTTAATCGAATAAACGAAGCTTTTGACAAAGCTGGCTATTATGTCCAGCATTTTCTATTTGATGCTTCAAAAATGGGAGTTCCGCAACGCCGAGAGCGCGTTTTTTTCTTGGCTATGCGCAAGGACTTAGCTGAGCCATTTTTAGAAAGCTTGGATATGTTTACAGTGGCACCGCGCATTAGATTAAATTTTAATGAGCCTGAGATTGCATGTAAAAATATACTAGACGAAAACGCAGAAAGAAAAGAGCTTGGAAATTCAGTTAAAAAAATATATGACCAAAGGCTTGATACTGAGTGGTGTTTAGGTGAAACGGCCGAGAGAGTTGGAAAGCGTAGCCATTTTAACTATATGGTTATAAATCCTGAGAGAGCTAGCTATACGGTAACAGGTGCAGGAAATTTAATACATAACAACGGATATTTAACAGAGCAAGAGTTTTGTGAAATTGGGAGCTATCCTAAAGATTATAATTTTTTGAATAACAAGCCAGAGTATCTTATAGGCATGAGTGTCCCGCCAGTTATGACCGCTCAAATTGCCTCGCAAATATCAGAGCAATGGCTTGCAAAAATAAATGCGTCTATAAGCACGTCTAACGATATGCATTTATGCATGAAAGCGGCGTAAAATGCAAAGTAGAAAATCATCATTTATAGAAGCTTTGCTTAATACGATTATCGGTTATTTTGTTAGCTTTGCCGGCCAGCTTTTAATCTACCCGGCATTTGGTGCGCATTTTACGATTATGGACAATGTTTATATTGGCCTTTTGTTCACAGTTTTATCGCTTGTTAGGAGTTATGTTTTACGTCGTTACTTCAACGGCAGGCTTCACAAAATAGCGGTTGAGTTATCGGCGTGACATATAAGACGCCAGTTTTAACGGCCGACCAAATGGCTGAGTTTGTGGCCGCAAGCCCATACAAAGATTATCGAATTAAGTGCATTGCTTTATTTCGAGAGATACACGGCGACGAGTACGCTGACGCAGTAAAAAACAAAGTTTTAGTAATTTTTAACGGGAGAAATAAAAATGGAAAACGACAACGAGGTTAATTGCAGTATTGCAACACTCAGATTTTTAGACAACAACAAGCACTTGTTTCGGCCTGGCTTTAGTGCCTGGGTAGCTCAGAATTGGGCGATATACTTGGCATTTGAGCAAGAGGCTTACAAGGTGATTAAAAAAGGCTTTACGCATTACAGCGCCAGGACAATTGGCGAGTATTTGCGACATGAGACAAAGACCCGCGAGGACGGGGCGCAATACAAGCTCAACGACCATTTATGGCCGGACATGGCCAGGATCTTTGCAATACGACACCCTGAGCATAATGCGCTTTTTGAGTTTCGCGGCTCAAGCCTTCGCTCAGTGCCTAAGCACGTCCAGGATTATACAAAAATGCATAACGAGGAGCTTGCGGCATGATAACAAACGCTAAAAAAGGCATGTATGCCCTTGGTAGATTAAAAGTTGGCCAAATGAATAAAACAGAGGCCGCCTATGAAATTTATTTGGAAAACCTAAAGCATAACGGTGAGGTTGCTTGGTACAAATTCGAGGGCATGAAGTTCCGCTTAGCCGATAACGCATTTTACACGCCCGACTTCGCGGTTATGTTGACGAGCGGAGATATGCAAATGCACGAAGTAAAAGGGTTTTGGCAAGATGATGCCCGCGTGAAAATAAAAGTGGCGGCGGACCTTTACCCATTCGACTTTATTGCAGTTAAGCCCAAGCCTAAAAAATCCGGCGGCGGTTGGGAAAGAGAGGAATTTTAAATGGCCGCGCTACCCTCTCAATTTTACAAAGACCCAAGCGAGCTAGTTGACGCAATACGACGTAACGAGTGCGACGGTTGCGCTAGCGAGTTGGTTGTTAGTTTCAATTATGAAAAGACCCGCTCATGCGAGCGCGGCAGTAAACACAGCGACAACGGTGGGACACGTTGCAACTTTTACAAAAAAACGGAGGCAAAAAATGGCATTAAGTAATTGGCAGGTTTTCGGTTTAGGTTTTTTCATTGGAGTTAATTTTGGCATTGTTATCCTAGCGATATTTATTGCCAATAAAAAGCTCGACGATGAAATTGACGAGGTGCTTGGCCGTGAATAATCCAATATTTCAAAATACAAGCCAAGCGATACATTTCAGCTTTTTAATCGAAGCTTACGAGCCAGGGTCGGAGAGTGCAACCGGCAAAATGATGCGGAGGCACATGGAGGAAATGGGGTTGGCCACAGGAGAGCGCGAGGAAAGTACGATTGACTTTGGCGGACTTACGGCCCTGGAAATACGCGGACAAGCCGCAATGATACGCTCAGCCGTTAACAGCCATTTAAACCAGGTCGAAGCCTGGGCAATTAAGGCCAAATTTGGCACCACTAAGACCGTCGAGAAACTTGGCACCCCCAAGGCTTATGTGTTTAGTGCTGAGAGAATTGACGCAATGCGCAACATATCCAGGCATATCGCTCCGGTATTTATGCACCACTCAGTTAGCGAAAAATCCGTTTTGTGGCTAGTGGCCAAGGCATGCGGAGAGATTGAAGCCGTGAGGCCCACGTTTCGAGATATTGAGGAGCTTGGACATGGTAGCAAAAGCACACTTTGCCGCGTATATCCTCAGCTTAAGAAAATGCTCAAAAGTTTGGAAAATCGCGCAATCGACCAATTAACGCCGTTATTCATACGCGAGGGCATTGTGCCAGGCTAAAGAATATGCATTTATGTTTTAAAATATTCATAAATGTATTGACATGCCTGGGACAGAAAGAGTAAATTATTTCTATTCTAGCGAAAATTGTCACTTAAGCCAGCCTTAACCGGTTGGCTTTTTGCATTTTAGCTTAACCGGTTTTGTGGCCGCACGGTTTCCATGCCGCCTCCCTCGTTTTCTTTCTCGCTCCTAAGGCCTTAAGAAAAGCGGCCACAAATTCAGCATATTGCTAGTTTGACATGACTGGCAATCTCCTCCCCAGGGCTTCGGTCCTGGGTTTTTTTTACAAGGATTTAATTATGACGACCGTAAAAAAGCCGTCAAAAGACGGAAAGAAAAAATTAACACCAAAGCAAGCCGTTTTTGTAAAAGAATATTTAATTGACTTAAATGCTACGCAAGCCGCTATCCGTGCGGGTTACAGTGAAAAGACCGCTAAAGAGATTGCGGCGGAAAACTTAACAAAACCTAACATTTCAGAAGCGATACAAGCGGGCATGGCTGAGCGCTCCAAGCGCACTGAGATAACTGCGGATTATGTGCTTACGACGATTGTCGAGACGATAGAGCGTTGCAAGCAAGAGATTGAGCCGGTGTATGCCGGACGTGGTGAGGACCGAGAATTTACCGGAGAATTTACATTTGACAGTGGCGCCGTGCTTAAGGGTTGCGAGCTACTTGGCAAACATTTAAAACTATTCACGGACAAGGTTGAGCATGCTGGCGCTAATGGCGGGCCTATTCAGTCAGTGACAGCACTAACAAACGACCCAATTGAGGCCGCCAAGGTTTATCAAAAGCTTATGGGCGGCAAATAAAACAATGCCAATTCCTTTCGAGTTCGATTTTAGAAAGCCGGATTATGTCCAGGTTTTTAATTGGCGGATTGAGAGATTGCAAGAGATACGACGCAACCCGGATTTAATGCCGCTATTGCGCACGTATTACCGAGCAAACCCGGCCCAATTTATTATTGACTGGGGCATGACATTCGACCCGCGCAACGTTGAGCGCCAGTTGCCGGCAAGCGTTCCTTTTCTGCTATTTCCTAAACAGGAGGAGTGGATTATTTGGTTTATGGAGCGCTGGCAAAACCAGGAGCCAGGCATTACAGAAAAGACCCGCGACATGGGCATGAGTTGGCTGACGGTTGCACTAGCGGCGACGGTTTGCTTATTCAACGAAGGCGTTGCGGTTGGCTTCGGCTCTCGCAAAGAGGAGTACGTTGACAAAATTGGCTCCCCAAAGTCTTTGTTTTGGAAAGCCCGCATGTTCGTCGATATGCTCCCGCCGGAATTTAAAGGCGGTTGGAATTTAGACAAACACGCACCTCACATGCGCATTGTTTTCCCTGGCACAAACTCAGTGATAACAGGCGAAAGCGGTGACGGTATTGGCCGCGGTGATAGAGCCAGTTTTTACATTGTGGACGAGAGCGCGTTTTTAGAGCGGCCTCAGTTAGTTGACGCCTCGCTTTCAGCAACAACCAATTGCCGCCAGGACATTAGTACACCAAACGGCATGGGCAACCCATTTGCTCAAAAGCGACACGGTGGCCGCGTTAAAGTGTTTACGTTTCACTGGCGCGACGACCCGCGCAAAGATGATGCCTGGTATGCAAAGCAAGTGTTTGAGCTTGACCCGGTAACGGTAGCGCAAGAGATTGACATTAACTATTCAGCCTCAGTTGAGGGCGTGTTAATTCCGTCCGCCTGGGTGCAATCTGCTATTGGTGCGCACCTTAAGCTTGGTATTGAGCCAACAGGTAAACGACGCGGCGCGCTAGACGTGGCCGACGAAGGCGTTGACAAAAACGCATTTGCTGGACGACATGGCATATTGCTCAATTACCTCCAATCATGGAGCGGAAAAGGCGGCGACATTTATGACACCGTTGTTAAAACGTTCACCATTTGCGACGAGCATGGTTATACAACGTTTGATTATGACGCTGACGGCCTTGGCGCTGGAGTTCGTGGTGACGCGAGGGTGATTAGTGAAGCGCGCAAAGATGCTGGCTTAAACCTCGTTTATGACGCTCCATTTCGCGGCTCCGGTGCGGTACACGACCCGGACGGCCAAATGGTGAAAGAGCGCACGAATAAGGACTATTTTGCCAACGCGAAAGCACAGGCATGGTGGGCGCTTCGCATGCGTTTCCAAGCAACACACCGGGCAATTGCCGAAGGCATGGACATTGACCCGGACACAATTATTTCAATCGACCCAGGTTTGCCGGAGTTGTCGTTGCTGACAATGGAATTGTCACAGCCAACTTACACAATCAACCAGGTCGGCAAAATCGTAATTGACAAAGCTCCCGACGGTACTAAGTCGCCAAACTTGGCCGACGCCGTGATGATTTGCTATCAACCTGCAAGCGGTTCGCTAGACATTTGGGAGAATTTATAAAAGGTTAGCAAATGAGTAAATCCATGTATCGACGCTTAGTTGGTGACGCTGAGCTTTTACTTGAGCATGACCAAAAGCGTAAGTTCCACCCTATTGGTTGCGACACTGTTAAAAGCGTTTTCGACCATGAATATGGGCATCAACTTGACCATTTGCTTGGCTTAAGAACAAACCCGGACGTTGTAGCCTTAAGGGCTGAGTTGCAGAAAAAAGACAACGAGCAACATGCGGCCTGGCGTAAGGAGGGCTTGACCGAGCTTGAGGCCCGAAACAATATGAGGAACTACGGTAGCGCGGTAACAAACGAGCTTAGCCGGTATGCTGAGGAAAATATGGCTGATTTTATTGCCGAAGCCTGGGCGGAAGCAAACAACAACCCGGACCCGCGGCCAACCGCTAAGCGCCTGGCTGAAATTGTAAGGGCAGAATATGCAAAAAAATATCCTAAATGATGATGACATGCCGCCTCCTCCGCCGGACGAGACGATAATTAATGACATTTACGCCCCAGGCGAGCGCAATCAATTGCTAGCTGACGCCTGGAAAGAGACGCACAACTTGCGCGTAATTCTACAAAACAAACAGCACGAAAAAAGCGGCAAATAAGGACTTTTAAATGAGTAAGCAACCCACTAGCGAAAGCAAGAGCATAACGGCCAAAGTTGCCGATAGCTTTCAAAACTTGCTCAGCCGGGTTGGTATTGGTGCAAACAACCAAAGCGCCGGCGGCGAGTATGGCTTCACGCCAGTAACGCGCAACCGCTTGCAAATGGAATTTGCTTATCGCTCTAGCTGGATAGCTGGCAAGTGCGTTGATGCCTTTGCCGACGATATGACGCGCGAAGGCATAACGGTGCAATGTGATATTGAGCCGGACAAGCTTGAGGAGTTGGAGCGCCAGGCTGGACGTTTCAAGATATGGGACGCAGTTAACGACGCAATCAAATGGTCGCGTTTATACGGTGGCTCAATTGGCGTGTTACTTATCGACGGCCAAAACGTCAGCACCCCATTGCGCAAAGAAACAATCCAAAAGGACCAATTCAAGGGCTTGTTAATCCTGGACCGCTGGACGGTGCAACCTTCACTTGGCGACCTAGTGACTGAGCTTGGCCCAAATATTGGCATGCCGAAATATTATGAAGTGGTTGCCGACGCTAAAGCGCTAGTCAATCAGAAAATCCACTATTCGCGCGTTATTCGATTGGACGGCGTTGAGTTGCCGTATTTCCAAAAGATTGCCGAGAATGGTTGGGGCCAAAGCGTCCTTGAGCGCTTATGGGACAGAATGATTGCTTTTGATAGCACGACCCAGGGCGCGGCTCAATTAGTCTATAAGGCTCACTTGCGCACGTACAAAGTTAAGGGTTTACGCTCAATCATTGCAAGCGGTGGCAAAGCTTTTGACGGCCTGGTTGCCCAGGTTGACGCAATCCGTCGCTTTCAAAGCAATGAAGGCTTAACCCTCATGGATAGTGAGGACGAGTTTGAAGCGCATCAATATAGCTTTGGCGGATTAAGTGACTTGTTGTTGCAGTTTGGCGAGCAATTAAGCGGTGCCATTGATATTCCATTGGTGCGGCTATTTGGCCAAAGCCCGGCGGGTTTGAGTAGCACCGGCGAAAGCGACATTCGCAACTATTACGACAGTATTAAACAGCAACAAGAGCGCAAGCTTAGGTCGCCAATTGAAACGATTTATAACGTTTTGTATCGCTCGACATTTGGCGAGGCGCCGCCGGACAATATGACGATTAAGTTTAAGCCATTATGGCAACTTGACGACACTGAAAAGGCGACGATTGCCACGACGATAACGGACGCGGTGACGAAGGCAAGCGATAGCGGTTTAATCGACCGCCATACAGCACTCAAAGAGCTTAAGCAATCCAGTGAAATAACTGGAATATTCAGCAACATAACGGACGACGATATTGACGAGGCTGAGGACGAGCCGCCGCCAAACCTATCCGAAACGGAGCCGAATAATGAAACAACGCAACCCAATGCAAACGAAGCGAGCGGAGCGGATTTACAGCAAGCAACTCGCGCGCCTGGCCAATAATATTGGGCAGATAATCAAAGGGTTTGACCCAAAGGATTTAAACCAGGCTAGCGCCTTGCAAGATATGCTCCGGCGCTATGCTGAGGCACTTGGTCCGTGGGCTTCAAAGGTCGCCAGTGTCATGCTGGCAGACGTTGACACTAGCAACGCAAAAGGCTGGCGCTTCTTAAGCGACCAAGTAAGCAAAGGCATTGCGCGCGAGATTGTGCTTGCTCCGGCTGGCCAGGTTATGCAAAAGCTCCTTTCTGAGCAAGTTAGTCTCATTAAAAGCCTACCATTGGACGCGGCTAAACGTGTTCACGAATGGACGCTTAAGGGTATTGAGGACAGCACTAGAGCCTCCGAAGTAGCCAAGCAAATCATGCGTTCCGGAGAAGTGACAAAGAGCCGAGCAATGACAATCGCGCGGACTGAGGTCGCTCGCACTGGCTCAACATTAACCGAAGCTAGAGCCAAGCAAATAGGTGCGACGCACTATATTTGGCACACTAGCCACGACGGCGACGTTAGAAAAGACCACAAATATTTAGACGGCAAAGTTTTCGCCTGGAATGACCCGCCAATTGCCGACCAGGCAAGCGGAGCGCGGGCAAATCCTGGTTGCATTTTTAATTGCCGTTGTTGGGCTGAGCCGATTATTAACGATTAACAAGGGTAATAAAATGAAAAATATCGAAAAAGGCAACGCGCTAAACATTAGCGACGCAAACATTAGCCAGGGCGTTGGCCAGGTTGAAAAAGCCGAAGCTCACGGCGTTTATACATTTGAATGTTACGGCGCGGACGGCGAGCTTAAATGGACCGACACCATTGAAAACTTGGTGCTTACAGCCGGCAAAAACTTTTTGCTAGACAACGGCTTTGCTGGCTCAGCATACACCGCGACATGGTTCTTAGGTTTAATCGACGGCGGCGCGGCTCCGACAATCAACGCGGCTGACACAGCGGCCTCGCATGCTGGCTGGACAGAAAACCAAGGCTATTCGCAAGCGGCACGGCCAACGGCGGCATGGTCCGCGGCGGCGGCTGGCGCTAAAGCATTAAGCGCGGCTCTTGCATTCAGTATCAACGCAGTAACGCAAACAATTGCCGGCTCTTTCCTGGCGACAGTATCGACCAAGGGCGGCACGACCGGCGTTATTTATAGCGCTGGCACGTTCACAGGCGGCAACAAGTCAGTGACAACCGGCGACACGTTAAACGTTTCATATTCAACAAGTATTTAAGGGGCTGACATGGCTAATTTACCAAAAGGCACGAAAGTCCAACAAGTTATCAAGCCGCTAGTGGGCGAGGTTACTGGCTACCAGGTTGACCAGGAAAGCGGCGAGCTTTTATATTTGGTTGACGTGACTGAGCTGGACGGCGACCACGTTTCTCGCTATTTCAAAGCTGACGAAATTCAACCAATTACTGAGTAATAAAAAGGTTCATCATGGGCATTAAACACACTCAAGTCACAGGCACGAACGACGCCGGCAAGCAAGTGTCAGTTGACCGCTGGAATGAGGACCATTCAGTTGTCGGACAGTTTGACATTCCGCTAGACGCAACGCCGACAGCGCCAGCCGCCGACTTCATTGGATTGTTTGGCCAAAAAATTGGCGGCCGCATGATGCTCTCGCAGATTGGTCCGAGTGGTTTAGATACAAGCTTACAACCAAATCTTGGCGGCAATAAGGTCGCGTTGTGGATGCCGCCAGGCGGCTCGACTACGGTGCCGGGCGTGTTCGGTATGGCGGCATTGACCGCAACCGGCACGGCAACCGCCAGGACAGTAGCAACAACAAACTTGCTCACACGCATGACGCGGCTTGGCTTTGTCTCAGCGGCAACCGCGGCGGCCTTAACTGGCGCGCGTGAGGCAGTTCCAAAATACACAACAGGCGCCGGCGCTGGTTTAGGTGGCTTCTTTGCCCGTTATCGCTTTGGCGTATCTGACGCGGCGGCCGTTGCTGGCGCGCGCATGTTTGTTGGATTACAAGCCAACTCAGCCGCACCGACAAACGTCGAGCCTAATACGCTAGTTAACTCAATTGGCGTTTGTCAATTATCAAGTAGCACGAATTTGCAAATGTATTGCGCTGGCGCTTCGGCTGGCGCCAACCTGGTTGACCTGGGCGTTAACTTTCCGGCCGTGTTTGGCTCAAGTGACGCTTATGAGTTGTCTCTATTTGGAAAGCCTGACGGGACCGTTGGTTGGCGCGTATTGCGTTTAAATACTGGCCACGTTGCCGAGGGTGCATTTACAACCGGATTGCCAACAAGCACGACGTTGCTATGTCATCAAGCCTGGCGCACTAACAATGCAACAGCCCTGGCGGTTGGTTTAGATTTATGCGGCATATACATGGAAACCGACTATTAATATCTTAAAGGCTTAACTATGTCAGCCCCCATTTTTGACACGGGTATTTTTGACCCGGCAATATTTGGCGGGACGTCGGAATTATTTGACGGCGCTATTTTTGACGGCGCCATTTTCGACGCAGTTAGCTCCGGCTCAGTAATAAGCGCAAGCCAAACCGAAGCGACAACCGCAACGGATAGCCAAAACGCAACCGTTACGACGGGCGGCGGCACTGGCTCAGTAACTTATCGCGCGGGCAGTTTGTCGCAAGCGTACAATTCTGCGGCTGGCGCGGTAACTGTAAACAATGCTATCGGACATGTCGCTGGAGATTTGTTATTAATCGTCATTGATGCCGATAGAAGTGTTTTAAACTCATACACTTGGCCGGCCGGATTTACGCAGATTTTTGCAACATTTAATAGCGCGCCGGACGGGCAAAACTTTGCGGCGGCTTATAAGTTTGATACAGGCTCGGAGCCGTCAACTTACACCATTACACCGTCAGACGCCTACTCAACGCAGGTGTCAGTTACAGCGTGGATAGGTGTGGACGCGACTACTCCTTATGCCTTAAGCACAGTCGCCAATAGTACAGCTTACAATAATCCTAATATCTCAATGGCTCTAACAGGCGTTACGGCTATCGCTAATGATGCGCTATTGCTTATCGGCACTTTGGATAAGGTTGCCAGTGCTGATACATGGGGATTTAATACGGTTGCAGGATTTACCGTATTGGAAGCTTATGTTAACGCCTGGAATTACCAATATATTCAGTACAAAACCGGATTAACAGCCGGCGCGACGGGTACGCAAACGGTAATAACTACAGGAGGAAGCACGAACGGGGCCGGCTGGATTGGCTACCAATTAGCGCTTCACCCAGCGCCTTCAAGCGGCGGTTCAGTCAGCGCCAGCCAAACGGAAAGTACGACGGCAAGCGAAGCTCAAAGCGTTATTGCAACATTGCTGGCCGCGCAAGCTGAGACGGCAACGGCAAGCGAGGCTCAGACAAGCGTCAAGGCAACAACCGGCGCCCAGGCTGAGACAGCAACCGCAACCGATACAAATGCAAGCGTTAGCACAACGTCAGCGTCCCAGGGTGAAAGCACGACGGCCACGGATAGCAACACAGCAATTGCAACGATTAACGCAAGCGCCTCAGACAGTGCAAGCGCTACCGATACGCAAAGCAGTATCAAAACAACCGCAACAAGCCAGGCAGAAAGTGCAACGGCAACCGACATACAGGACGGCACGGCCGGCAGTAATAACGCCGCCCAGGTCGATACTTTAACGGCGACCGATACCACTAGCGCCATGGGATTAAATAATGCGGCACAAAGCGAAGCGTTAACGGCAACGGACACTCAAAGCTCAGTTAAAGCGACAACGGTCGCCCAGGCTGAAACTGGCACGGCCAGCGACACGCCTAGCGCGATATACACGACGACGGCAACGCAATCCGAGATAGCAACGGCAACAGATACGCCAAGCGGCTCAGCAGTAAGGGCGGCTAGCGTAACGGAAACGACAGCGGCTAGCGATACAACGGCTCAAGGCTCAGTATCAAGCGCGGCGTTAACTGAGACAGCAACGGCAACGGACACAACAAACCGGACATTTTCTGCAAATGCTACACAGACAGAAAGCGGAGTGGCGACGGATAGCACTAGCGCAAGCGCGCAGTTCATGGCCAGCATTACCGAAGCCTTAACGGCAATTGATTATCCTGGCGCGGTTAAAACTACGCTCACGGCAATTGCTGAGGCTGGAGTTGCGCTTGATATTACTTATTACGTGACGGGCTTGGTTCCAGACCCGCGCTTTATTGCGCAAGGCGAGGCGTTTGACGGACTTGTTAGCCTTAAGGTTGACTATTCAACCAACGCAGACGGCGGCGTTTATAGCGTAAGCCATAACTTAACGGATTATTCAGCATGAAACTATTAAGCGCCAAGTATGACAACGAAAAGGTCGTTGTAACAATGGACTTTTCGCCAAGCCTGGCAACGGGTGAAAGCTTAACCGGCTCGCCAGTAATTACGATAACGACCAATAGCGGAGTTGATGCAACACCGGAGGCATTGCTTAATGGTGCGGCTCAAATCTCCAGCTCCCAGGTACTAATCCCAATCACGGGCGGGCTAAAAAATTGCTCATATTTAATCAAAGCGGTTTGCACAACAAGCAACTCAAACAAAAAGCTTGAGGTTGCGGCAATCTTGCCAATTTATCCTCAATAGGTGAAACCATGAAAATTAAATCGTTTGACCGCATGGAGTTCCTAACAGTTGAGAAGCTAGGCCCAAAGCAAAGCTTAACACCGGAGGGGTTTTTGCTATGCGAAGGCGTCCCAATTGCCCGCGTTGGCACTCAAATGTATAGCGACAAAGAGGTGCCGCTTGAGGGCGACGCCGACGGGCTTTTGCAGGTTGAGCGCGCCCCGGACGAAGTATTTAAAGATGAAACACTGGCGAGCTTTGAGGGCAAGCCAGTAACGATTGACCACCCCGACACTTTTGTTAACCCGGAAAACTGGAAAGAGTTAGCCGTTGGGGTAACTCAAAACGTGCGCCGCGGCGCCGGTATTGAGGA
>Ga0207968_100077_pt1 | contig 43669 bp, 34 predicted proteins | sample LakWasMet21_HOW5_2_FD_183867 | JGI IMG/M metagenome (GOLD analysis project Ga0207968, IMG submission 183867) | Freshwater sediment methanotrophic microbial communities from Lake Washington under simulated oxygen tension - Sediment Metagenome... | ecosystem: Environmental > Aquatic > Freshwater >...
CCGGCACCTATCTGGTGCTGATGCCGAACAATCCGAAGGCCGGCGGCATCTCCCGCCGCATCGAAGGCGACACCCGCAGCGAACTGCGCGAGGTGATGGCCGCGCTCGAAATTCCGGACAGCATGGGTCTGATCGTGCGCACAGCCGGTTGCGGCAAGAATGCCGAGGAACTGCAATGGGACTTGAACTACCTGATGCAGCTCTGGGAAGCGATCGAACGCTCCTCGACCGAGCAGAGCGCGCCGTTCCTGGTGTTCCAGGAAAGCAACGTGATCATCCGCGCGCTGCGCGACCATTTGCGCGGCAACATCGATGAAATCCTGATCGATAATGAAGAAGCGTTTCACTTGGTCAAAAACTTCCTGAAGCAGGTGATGCCGCATTTCCTGCCGAAAGCGAAGCTTTATCATGACTCGGTGCCGCTGTTCAGTCGCTATCAAATCGAATCGCAGATCGAACTCGCCTACGGCCGCGAAGTGCCGCTGCCTTCCGGCGGCGCGCTGGTGATCGACCATACCGAGGCGTTGACCTCGATCGACATCAACTCGGCGCGCGCGACCAAGGGCAGCGACATCGAGGAAACCGCGCTGAATACCAATCTCGAAGCCTGCGACGAAATCGCGCGGCAATTGCGCCTGCGCGACTCCGGCGGCCTGTTCGTGATCGACTTCATCGACATGATGTCGAGCAAGAACCAGCGCGCGGTCGAAAACCGCCTGCGCGATGCGCTGAAGATCGATCGCGCGCGGATTCAGACCGGCCGCATCTCGCGCTTCGGCTTGCTCGAAATGTCCCGGCAGCGGATGCGTCCGTCGCTCGGCGATTCGACCCAATTGCCGTGCCCGCGCTGTAAGGGCCAGGGCACGATCCGCAATGTCGAATCGGTCGCCTTGTCGGTGCTGCGCATCATCGAGGAAGATGCGATGAAGAAAGGCACCGAAAAAGTCATCGCGCATCTGCCGATCGACTGCGCGACCTTTTTGCTGAACGAAAAACGCAACAACATCGAGCAGATCGAAAACCGCCTGAAGGTCGATATCATCGTGCTGCCGAGCAAACACCTGGAAACGCCGGCCTACGACATCGAGCGCATCAAGGAGAAAGACGCGCCGGAAGAGAAATCCAGCTACCAGCAAATCAAGGCCGAAGAAATCGCGCTGCCGGAATTTGCGCAGCAGGGCAGACAGCATGTGGAAAAAGCCGCGATCAAGGAATTCCTGCCCGACTCGCCGGCGCCGATGCAGAACCGCAGCGAGGCGGCCAGCCTGATCAAACGCTTCTGGCACAAGCTGATCGGCCCGCCGAAGCAGCCGGTCGAGGAGCCCGCCCAGGAGAAGCCGGCGCCATCGGTCGAGAAGAGCAAGCCGCCGCGGCACGACAGGAACAAAAAGAAGCCAGGCCGGGAGCATGGCGGCAAACAGGAAGCACGGCCGCCGCGCGAACCACGGGAACCGCGCGAGCAACGCGAAGCACACAAACCGGTCGAGCGCCAGCAAGAGCCGCCGGCGCTGGTCCTGGAGTCTGGCGAGCCGCTGGCGCAAACTGCGGCGGGGCTGGAGACGGACGCGCAAGCGGCAGAGGCGCCCGCCACCAACGGCGAGCAAAAGAAGTCGTTCAACGGCAAGCGCCGAGGGCCGCGCCGCCGTTCCAGGCATTCCGGCAACAGACGGCAGGAAGGGGGCGGCGATGCCGGCGCCGAGTCCACGGACCGCCCGGACGCTCCGGCCTCTGTGAATCATGGCGCAGAATCCAGGGGCGGCGAGTCGCATCAGGAGCCCGCGCCAAAACCGGAACACCCACCGCGTCCCGAAGCCGGATCGAAGCCGGCAGCGGCAGAAAGCGTTCACTACGAATCGGACGGCGACGCTTAACGCCCGAGGCCGCCAATGCGGCGGGTTGTTCAACCCGCCGCGCCTTTGGTCGGTACGAGATCAGCCTCAATCCGTTCGAAGCAGGCGTATCTCGATTTCTCTATCGACGAACGCCCATTCCGGCGATACGCGCAATTCCTCGGTTAATGCGTCAAACTGGGCCGTATCCGCCTCGGCGAATTCGAACCAGGTCAAAAAATCAAACGGTTCGTTTTCGCCGAGATCGCGGCAATGGTGCAGCCGCCGCGCGATCGCGGGCAGGTAGTGCATGCCGGTGTGGATATGCCGGGACCGCTCTTCCAGAATCTCCCGGCGCTCGTCCTGCGTCATTGCCCACCAGGTCGCGTTTTTGCGGATCGGAATGAACGCCGCGCAACGGGCTTCGGGACGCCCCAGGCCGGGTTGTTTGCCGACTAGCGCCTGTTTTTCGGCGCGGTTCACATAGCGTTCGTTACTGGTGATGCCGCTGAGTTGCCAAGATGCGTTTGCGCGCTCCAGGGTCGAAAGCCCGTCCACAATCGCCAGATTCTCAACCAACTCCAGCGGCTCGCCGGCCAGCGTTTGCATCGTGACGACTTGCCACGGCCCCGTGCTGCCACCAATGAAGGAAAATAAACGATGGTTCATAGTTCACTCCGTTTCCCAACCCTAAGTCGTAGCGTCCTATCTTATCTTTTATATGGCATGATGGATATACGGTAAGCAGGGCAATCGCGCCATGTCTCTTTTTTCCAAGGTGAACTGGCGCTATGCTTTTAATTTAAATTTTAATAGGTAGTTTTCCGCTTTTATGCACTTGGTTTTCGCGACATCGCTGATACCCGATGAACGTCAGACAACGGGGTATGACATTGCCAATGCCGTGATTGTCGATGCGTTACGACGGGCAGGCGTCCGAATCACTCTGCTGGGCTTCGCATGGCCTGGGCAGCAGGGGGCGGATAAACCAGATCGTGTTGTTTTAGGGGAATTGGATTTACGCACCGAAGCCGCCCCCACTTTGCAAAAATTGCAATGGCTTGCCAAGGCGGTGTATCTCGAGCTTACTTTTTCGTCCGTGAAAATGCGTGGCGTGTCCATCAAAACTCTCGAGGAACAACTTGCCAAAATTGAACCCTTCGACGGATTTATCATTAATGCAGTGCAGTTTGCCGGCGCTTTTGAGTCCTTATTTCGTAGCAAACCCGCAATGCTTATTGCTCACAATGTGGAATTTCGTTCGGCTGAAGAGAATGCGGCCGCAGCTCGCAGTCTGTTGTTGAGGTTGTTATACAAACGAGAAGCTCGGTTGTTGAAAAGCATTGAGGCGCGGCTTTGTCGAAACGCTTGTTATATATTTACGCTGACAGAAGAGGATAGGTCAACGTTGGGTTTCGAACAAGATGACCGATCATCGACGCTGGCATTGGTGAAAAATCGCGAATATTTCGCGCCATCGTCGCCTCGGGTGGTGACTTGTGACGCGGCGCTCATCGGCAACTGGACTTGGCAACCCAATCGCATAGGCCTCGATTGGTTTCTCGCGCATGTAGTGCCGTGCCTGCCGCGCCATATGCGGATTCGTATCGCGGGTCATATCCCCTCAGGCATCCGTTCCGATCACCCCGGCGTCCAGTTTGTTAGTCATGTGTCGGATGCGGTTGCCTTCCTTCGAACCGCTGCGGTTGTGCCACTAGTCAGCCGCGCGGGTACGGGTATTCAGCTGAAAACCATTGAGGTTTTTGAAAATGGTTTGCCCTGCGTGGCAACGACGCGGTCTCTGCGAGGAATTCAATACCGGCCAAAGAATTGTATGGTCACGGATGATCCTCATATGTTTGCAGATGCCTTGCACAAATTCGCAAAAAACGCGGTGGCGGATGTCGATGGGCAAACCTTTTATCGAGACCAGAGAAATATTCTGGATAGTCAGATCCGGCGAGGGCTTGAAGTCATGAAATTGTGTATAGCCAAATCATCGAGCGATCATTTTTAGCCCGAAATAATCTGGTAAAGCATTGAAAAGGCTAATGGTTTTCTTCTCTTCACCGGATTCCCGCTCAAGTTTGGTTGATCTATACGTTAGAGCAATAAGACAAATTAAAATAGAGGTAGCGTCGAAATTATATCAAAAGGCGAGCGATGAAGTGCAAATGCCGATCCGCCAAGATACCAATGCCGTTCAGTCAACGAAAATAGGTGCTGCCCTAGTTCGTGTAATTCATATAGAATTTTTTTAGTCGGCGTCTGAATTTTTTTCTCCAATGAGAGAGTTTGATTTGCGTTTTTGACCTCATTTCATCTTCATAGTTGGGCTCCAATAATGCGCCTTCGCCCGCTTTGGAGTGATAAAAATTCGGTACAGCATGCAAATCTCTCATCTTCAAATGAAAAACCGGACACGAAGATGATGCTTGAGGGGGGACTATCCAACTCCAGTCGCCCGATGGCGTTCTGCCGGCGGCAAGTTCGCGTTGTACAAAATTCATGTATTGATCGCTAGCTTCATGATGATCAACCATGGTTACTTTCGCCTTATTGAACGAGTAAAGCACGGCTCGATTAATTTCTAGAAGTGCCTGATCCTTCCACAGTTCATTTGGGATATTTTCCTTACTGCATCCAATAGCTTCAGCAATATTACTAAGGAGGTTATAGCGCTTCTCATCACAAAAATCTCTACAGGCAATTTCAGTCCCCATGTAGAATCCGTTAAAAGGTGCGCAAGGGTAATCAATGCCCCCTATCGTGAGTATCATGTTGCTGACTATCGGAACGGCATACCAGCGCAGGCCAAGGCTTGAAATGGCTGGAATTGTGGGATGTTCAATATTTATTTCTTTTATTAAATTGCGATCAATTTCATATAAGCGCCTCTTTCCACCCGGTTCCCTGATACAAAATGGGAGAATATCGAACATTGAAGGCGATCCCTTTGGGCTCCAGCCTAATGATAATGAAATTTTTGTATTTGTTATCTGTTGAGGATCTCCAATTACCCGCCCATGAGCATCAGTATATCCTGCGTATTGAACGATTTGGTCACTCTCAATATAACATGGCAGAGATCTGCCTTGGGCAGAAGGAAATATTGAAATTACAGATTTAATTCGCCCATCGCCTAAGGCTTTGGACATGTGGTTAACTACGTTTGATGCAATTTCATCCGGGTTAGAAATTTTCCTGCAATCTATGACATCAAGCGTGCGCCACAGATATCGACCAATACATTTCGAATGATTTCGCCATGCTAATTTGGCGCCATAGCAAAGTTCTTCATAGGTATGTTCGTAGTATTCAAATTTATTTAAGTCGCTTAATACTTTATTCAGCCTTTTTTTATAATCTTCGTCAGAGCGACCGGTTTCGCGATGGAAGCGCCATAAAAAAGCTGTGGCTTCTTCTTTACGTTCGCCTAGCGTTAAATCTCGAAGTCTTCTGCGAAGAGGATTGGATTGTGACTGTGAATCTAAAAACATTACCCTGAATCCGTGCTCTTATTATAGGTTATTAAAATTTTTCACTTACGTAGACAATAATTGAGAATAATTTTGAGAGAGTGCAATTCACACTTATTCATCTGTTTTACAAGAAATTTTAGCAAAGCGGGCACGGATTCAGAATTACATGAGGCCATCAAAGGCGTATGCAGAAGCGCGAATTTGTTTTTTATTAATTTCGTGCACAGCTTTTAACACCCTGGATTTAGCTCTCCTATAAGACTTGCTTTCAGTTTCGAGATTGTAAAATTTAACTCTTGCATGTTTATCATCCCACTTAGTGACGCTAATTTTGGGGAATTGGGAAGGAGAATTCCTTAGAAAATTGTATACTGGCGCCCCTTCATGAATTGAAAAGTCATTAAACCTTATCCGGTCTAGATATTTGCTATTTCGTTCAAGAAATTCTGCTGTCAACTCAAGGTCCTTCGCGAGCTCACCTAGATAACCGCTAAACATAGTCGCTCTCACGCTCAAGCCAGCTTCATACGCGTTTCTTATAAATTCTTCATTGGCTTCAACTGTACATCCTTTATCCATCAGATCAAGCATCCGTTGGCTCCCGCTTTCTAAGCCAAAACTTATTCTACGCATACCAGATAACACTGCGTTCTTCAGGTCACGTCTTGCAAGCCCATTGTCTTTTCTTCGGTCAACATGAACTGTGCCTACCCATTGAGCACCTGGAATATATCGCTGAATATTTTCAGTCAATCCTCGAAACATTGCAGGGTTCGAATTAAGTTTAAGATCAAGAAATAAAAAATTATTCGTTTGATGCCGTCTGGCTTGTTCCCGCATTTCGTGCAGAACAGAACCAACGCTTCTGGTTCGGAAAGTTCTTCCATTGACAGACCAAACATCACTGCAAAATGTACACTTTGCCCATTGGCAACCTCGACCTGTCATTAAGGGAATAACACGATACTTGTATCTATCCCAAGGGAAATCAGTGTAATCAGGGACTGGAACTTTATCTAGGTCTTGAAGAGGCTCTGCAGGAGCAGACTTTTCGCCATTTGGTAGTGTAATTCCTTTGTATTTCAAAAGATCTCTGCCATAAATAGCCTGTTCCACAATTTCAGAGAGACTAAGGTCTACTTCAGCGCCAACGATTGCCGATAGACCAGGAATTGAGCGCCAGGCATCTACGGTTGATCCCATATTGAATACGGGGCCTCCCAGGATCAGAGGAATGCCTTTCGATTCAGCAATTTTACCTAGCTCGAATACGGTTGGATAATGCTGAAGATAAGCGGAAAGTAAAATTGCCGCCGGCTGATCATTAAGAGCTTTCTCAGTTTCGTAAATAACACGACTATGAGGGCGATTGATCCACCATTGACGAACTTGACGGGCAGTATCTCGAGCAACATAAAAAGGCTTCCATGTAGACAAATGAATTTTTCTTGCCAGATGGTCAATATATTTTTCGCGCTTCTCTCTCGTTGCAGCAGGAACGTCATATGCCAGTGGGCAGAGCAGATTCACGTCATAGCCGGCATCTCGTAGAGACGCGACTAAAATTCCTATAGCGAGTGTTGGAAATGTTGCAAAATTATTCAAATCAACAATCAATACTTGCCCTTTTGGTAGGTTCTGTGCTTTGAGTGGATTCATTAGATATTATAAGTAATTAGGGGGGCAAGAAGAAAGAATGGAAATTTTTATGAGGCGATCGCCCAATCCGGCAAATTAAGGACTTTTGAACAGGTTCATGAGGTAAAGTCCCGTGTATGGGCAGGTAATCGCGCTATAGATTCAAAGCCGCGCGCGGGATTAACACCAGGTTTTCCGGCGAATGATCTTTCCGGACCCGGTTGTCGTCTTCCCCGAACTGCACATCCAACACTTCCATTCCGACTTCTGTTCGAGCCAGTCGGTCTGCGCGCTTAAACAACAGGGCGGATTTCGATGCGGCCATGGTCTTTATCCACGGTTTCATGCACGGGCAGATGCCCCCTCACCGTTTCGGCATCGAGTTACAGCCCAACGTCTTCGTGCAAACCATCGTGATTGTCCTTTAGCACCAGAAGATAATCGGCTTTGGCATCAATAATGGTTTTGACGATGCTTCTTTGGCTGTCCATTGCTCTTGTGCCCCAGAGGGTATCAGTCGATACCACAGCACCTCTAATATCCAGCATCGAAACAGGTCGGGAATGGCTGTAATTTCGTTGGTAAGCGCGCCGACAGCCTGTTGCGTCACACCCCAGTGCGCTCTTCTACCCACAAGGGCGGCTACGCACTCATCAAATGCGCGGCCTTGTCGCCGACGCGAATGCCGTTCAAACAGATTTGTTCGCCTGACAGACTCGGCAACGCCGCTTGCACCCAACGCAAAAAACGCCTCCTGAAAAGCTTGCGGATCAATCCTCCCCAACGCATCGCTTAATGTATCGTGAGACGGAATACCCTCAAGGGGCACAAGTGCCATTCGGCAAATCCAGAAACTCATGCACAGGCATCTTTCGTCTCGGCGAATTCTTCCATGCCCACCCAGTTTTCTATGCCACTCAGCACGGCACACAAGATGATCATTAAAATATCGCTCAGCATGAGCAACTTGTTTTTTCGTTTCGCGGCGGGGGCTCTTTGAGGTCTTCGAAATACGGCATCGGATTAACATCTTGTTATCTCTACAAATAGTCTATTTGATACTTCTGGACCAGTCAATGGGGAGATAGCGCGATTGCCCTGAGTCATGTAGACTTTGGGCTGACTTACCAAAATCATTTTCTAGGTAACCCCCTCTGTACACGGCAAAAAATATAAAGGCATTGTAGGTTATTGATTTTGCATTTTCAGGAATAGAAAATTGAATTTTTAGATCATGAGTTACGGTGATGTGAAATTTTTGTCGTGTACAGATGTGCCCAACAAAAGGCAATGGCCAATAAACTCGCGCTCGCCCAGGATTCCCAAAAGGCCTCGCCTTCCAAAACGATCGATAAAACGCTGCAACAAGGCGATGCGCTCCCGCTGGTTGGAGTTGTCCTGTTTGTTCAGCACCAGCCAATATACTGGAATTGCTGCGCCTTTGTAGATGATGCCCAAGGTCAGAATATTGAGGTTCTTTTCACCCCATTTCCAGTTCGGTCGATCCGCCGTGAGGTAGTTCGATTTCTCATGATAATCAAACAACCGCATGTTCAAGCGTGCAATCGCATCATCACCGAAGACGACTTCATGAAAAAATCGCTGCATCCGCCGATCGTGTGATTTTAGGACCGCCTGACTGCCACATGCCAGCACCAGCTGCGTCAGGTTCATGCGTTTCATCTGCACTAAGGCCAATAGCATCCCGATAAAACAATCCAATCGGCACTTGCCCCAGCCTAAATGTCCTTTTAGAATTACTCTCAGTCCAGCTCTCAATTCCATTTCATCTCCTGTTTGTGTGCAAGAGAATGAAACCCATTGCCGATGGACTTTCAAGCTCCTTATTTGTCCTTCATGTAAGTTAATGCGTTAGGGATTTTTGTCGTGTACAGAGACACACCGGAACTGGCCGGCATTGGCAAATACTAGGGTGAATTTTATTTGTGGCAAACATTCCCGAACTGACCATTTCGGGTGAAACAGGTTGGCTTATCCCAACCGCTTCAATTGAGGCCCTCATCGAGGCAATGGAAAAATTTCTGACAACACCGCTGGACATCTTGCATCGAATGGGTAAGAGCGCCTACGCACGGGCAGTTGGGCGACATGCCATCGATACCGAGGCAACCCAGTTAGCGCTTTTGTTCCGGCAGTTTCGCGCATGATGCTCTTGGAATGGCTGCTTATCTGCCTCGAATGGGCGTTACTGGTACCCGTTACCGTGTTGTCCGCGCAAGTGCTGCTGGCTTCGCTGCCTCCTCGACAAATACCCAACGGAGAAGGCAAGCGCCCGTCCATCGCGGTGCTTGTACCCGCCCACAACGAAGCCAATGGCATCTCGGCAACGTTGGCGACTATCTTGCCACAGCTGGGCGAGCGCGACCGCTTGCTGGTGGTTGCAGACAACTGCAATGACGCAACGGCACGGGTCGCGACGGCGGCCGATGCGGAGGTGGTGGAGCGATATGATGATCTGCGTCGTGGTAAAGGTTATGCGCTCGACTTTGGCGTGCGACACCTCGAAAAGCACCCGCCCGAAGTCGTGGTGATCATCGATGCGGATTGCCAGGCGGACGCTGGCTTGATCGACAGAGTGTCTAGATTGTGTCAGGCGGCAGAGAGGCCGGTGCAGGCGCTTTATCTGATGCGAGCCCCAGCCGGAGCGGGCCTCGGAACCCGCATCGCTGAATTTGCCTGGCTGGTCAAGAATCTTGTCAGGCCACTGGGCTTCGCGAGACTGGGCTTACCCTGTCAATTGATGGGCTCAGGGATGGCGTTTCCGTGGAAAGTGATCAGAGCAGTCAACCTGGCCAGCGGCGAACTCGTGGAAGATCTTAAACTTGGCCTAGAACTCGCGCGAGCGAGAAAGCCTGCATTATTTTGCCGTGATGTGCGGGTGACGAGCGAATTTCCCAGCGCGAACGACGGTTTGGCAGGACAGCGCAAGCGCTGGGAGCATGGGCATCTGGGCATGATGATCAAATGCGGCCCCTTGCTTTTTATCGATGCATTGAAAACCGGAAACATCCCTTTACTGGCCCTTGTTTTTGATCTTTCCGTACCACCCTTGGCTTTGTTGGCGCTACTCTGTCTCTTTATGTCCGTGATAACAGGGGGGTGGTGGGTCAGTTCCGGCATGGCATTGCCGTTCACCCTGGCTGGAGCCACTATGCTGGCAATGGGCTTTGCCATCGTGATCGCCTGGGCTTCTTTCGGAAGACGCGTCATTTCGCTGGCGAGCCTGGCCTACGCGCCTGTCTATGCCGTGCTCAAAATTCCGCTCTATCTCAAATTCTTGCGCAAACGCCAAGTCGAGTGGGTGCGCAGCAGCCGTGATGGCGAATAGGAGGGCGCGATCTGGCGGCAACGCTGGCGCATCAATTGCGGCAAGGTAGCCTCGATGGAGCTTTACGGAATCGGGGAGCATCGATGCCGCTGCGCTGCATCGGGGCTACTTTCTGTCCCTCGTATCGAGCGGTATCTGTGCGGCTAAACCTGAATAACGAGCGTGGCGCGTAAGGCGGATTGCCTGGCGATCCACCCTATCTTGGGGAGAGGGCAGGGTGAGGGTGATCAACTGACATCCTTTCCTTGTAACGCCAATTCCTTTACGCGGCGTCTTGGGTTAAAATCGCCGCTTTTAAAAATCCCCGCACCCCATGAAAATCACCGCGATTTACCCCGGTACCTTCGATCCGATCACCAGCGGGCATCTGGACCTGATTGCCCGGGCGTCCCGTCTCTATGACAAGATCATCGTCGCGGTCGCGCTGAACAAGGGCAAGACGCCGTTGTTTACGATGGCGGAGCGCGTCGAGCTTGCCGCCGCGGTCACGACCGAGTTTCCGAATGTCGAGGTCAGCGGCTTCGATACCCTGCTGGTCGAATTCGCGAGGAAAAAGGGCGCCAATGTCATTTTGCGCGGCTTGCGCGCGGTATCGGACTTCGAATACGAATTCCAGCTGGCCGGCATGAACCGCCGCCTGGCGCCGGAGCTCGAAACGGTGTTTTTGACCCCGGCCGAGCAATATGAATTTATTTCATCGAGCATGATCAGAGAGATAGCCCAGCTGAAAGGGGACGTATCGAGCTTCGTTCCCGACCTCGTGCATCAGCGTTTAATCGAAAAATTTAGTTAAAAAGCAGGAGTAGTAACCGACATGGCCCTTAAAATCGACGACGAATGCATCAATTGCGATGTCTGCGAGCCGGAATGCCCGAACGGCGCCATTTCCCAAGGCGAGGAGTTTTATGTGATCGATCCCGCCCTGTGCACCGAGTGCGTCGGCCATTATAACGAGCCGCAATGCATGGCGGTGTGCCCTGTCGATTGCATCGACAAGGATTCGGAGTATCCCGAGGACAAGGAATCGTTGTATCAGAAATATTTGAAGTTGACGGCGGCTTGAGAAGCAAGTAGCTCCGATTAGCGTAGCATAATCGGAGGATATTGCCATCTTACCTGCGTGCGATTACGCTACGCTAATCGCACCCACGGTCCTATGATGATCTCGCGATGATTGTTCCATGTGTATAGTCACGCTGCTCTTTGTAAAGGATAACGCGGCTTGGAAGCGCCGTGGCCTGCCAGCCCGCCGGTAATTGGCTCACGATGGTCTCGATGGTTGCCCGTGTCGTTTTGGCTTTCGGTAACAGATCAATCGCAGCATCGGTCAGTTCTGGATGCGGTTTTCGGCTTCTTTTTCCAGCAGTCTCGAAACGGAAGGTATAGGGCAATGCCTCCTTGAGCGCCTTCAGCGCATCCGCGGCCGACGTCGGCGCTGAAAGATTTAATTCGATTTCTCTGTCGATATCGACTGGAAACTGCTCATCGAATCCTTCTGGTTTAAGGGTAGTCGTGTCTCGCTCGCGCCCCGGATCATTTGAACCAAAGCCACTATTGTTCCACGGAACGGCGTTTTTTGCGCCGTAATGCTTGATAAGCTGCGTTTCCAGGTCAATGGCGGTAAAAACGAACACCCGCACCGCCTTGAAGGTTACGTCCCTGGGATCAAGGTTATGCCGGTGCTGGATCGTCCAGGCATGGCGCTCGAGCCGCTTTTTCAGTCCCGCCTCGGCGTCGGTCTTGCCGATGTAAACCAGCGAGTCTTTATGCAGGAGCTGGTAGACCCCTTGTGCCTCTGGAATGCCTGCCACGTTCCCGGTGGATAACGCGGATGAATCCATTTCGTCGAATACCTTTACGAGGTTGATAAGCAAGGCACTGGGAAGATCGAACTCGAATTCCACATATCCCTTTGTCATGCCTTGCCCACGGTCGTCACGTTTGCCAAGGCGAGATGTGCCTTCACGCTGCCGGCAACAATCGCCGCCAGCTGGACCGGCACGGCGTTACCGAGTTGACGCATGGTTTCAGTCCATGATCCATGAAATAAGAAGTCGTCCGGGAAAGTTTGCAGCCTTGCGCTCTCGCGCACCGTGAAATATCGAACGGAGCCGTTCGGGCGCAAAAGCATATTTTCGCCACCGGGGACGCCATGATCGCCAGCCTTTAGTGTTTTTGCTGGTTCATCCAAGGGGCTTCCGGTGTGGCCTGGGTAACTCCGCGCTCCAGGCTGAAAACGATGATTGGGATATTTCGCGGCTTCTTTAGGATTAGTTTCCGGGTCTGGCAAATCCGAAATAGCGTCTCGCACCGTGCGCCAAGGTTCGAGCCGTGGCTTTTCATTAAGGGACATTCCGCGGATTTTCCCCTTTCCTCCTTCCGGACGTTGTCGCTTGGAGACGTTATGCGCATCCCAATACTCTTCCGTTAGCCATTGCGACCACAGAAGGGCGTCTTGACTATGCGTTTCCTCCGGGAAATTCCACTCAATGCCAAGATCGGCACGGAAGCCAACGATAAATACCCGTTCCCGACGTTGCGGAATGCCATAATTCGCGGCGTTCAACAGGCGCATGACAAGGTTATAGTGCAGGCCTTTGTGTTTTCCTTGGGTGTGGTATCGCTCAAGCCTGGCGAGATGTTTTCCCCAATTCTCCCCATTCCGCTCGATTATTTCCGGGTAGGTAAGGCGCAGGCGAATATATTCAAGATAACTTGCGAAGCTCGCGCGTGTCAGGCCCTTAACATTCTCAAAAATAAAAGCTTTCGGCTGAAGTTCTCGAACGGCGCGAATAGCTTGCGGAAACATATCGCGGTCGTCAAGGTATCCTCGGTGTTTACCTCCTAGTGAAAATGGCTGGCAAGGGGGGCCGCCGGTAACAAGATCGGTTTCGCCACCAATTTCGCGAAAATCGAAGTTCCGAACGTCGCCCTCGGTCAAAGGCCAATCCACGACGGGTTTTAGGCCTATTGCCTGGTTCTCGCGTATGGTGTCGCAGCAATAGCGGTTCCATTCAATGACCGCGGCGGGCTTAAATCCCGCGCGGCTCACGCCGATTCCTAAACCACCAGCACCGGCGAATAATTCAACTGCTCGCATGTTCTTAATTATCTCCCTCTAGGAACGATTGTATTTTACTCGCAAGATTTTCGATGTCTTTAAGTTCACACTCCCAGACGATCATGAATCGCCAACCGAGCGCCAAAATAGCCGCTTGATTTGCTTCGTCTCGCTGATGGTTGCCTTCGAGCTTTGGCTGCCAAAAGTCCAGCCGCGATTTTGGTAAACGTGCGAGCTGGCACGTTGGATCTGGGTGACGATGCCAAAAACATCCATGCACAAATACTACTTTCTTATAACGCGGAAATACAAGATCGGGACAGCCGGGAAGGTCTTTCCTGTGAAGACGATAGCGGTACCCCATTCCATGCACAAGTCGGCGAACAACCTTCTCGGGTTTAGTATCCTTCCCTCGGATACGTCCCATGCGTTCGCTCCGCTGAGCCGTAGTAAGAGTGTCAACCATGGTCCATTATAATTTATTTGACCGCTCCATACACTCCACCGAATCATTCCTTGGACTATTAACCATCGTATTCACCGGCTAAGTTGACATGGCTTCCGAACGAAAGGTGGCTTGCGAAACCAGACTCTCGCCATACTATCCAGTGTTTCAGGGATGTATACAAAATCCCTCCAAACTTTTTCATTTCATTCCGCACTTGGCAGCCTTACCTCCGGCACCCACAAATCATCCAACTGCAAAACTACTTCGGTGAACGGCGCCGCGCGCACGGCGTCGTCGTCTTTCCAGGTGCCTTCGAGCAGCCAATGGCCGTCGGATAAACTGTAAACTTCCAGCGTGCGGATATCGGGGTCGAGCAGCCAGAGCCAGTTGACCTTTTCAGCGGCGTAAATCGGCATTTTGACCGCGCGGTCGATGCGGGCGGTGCCGGGCGACAGCACTTCGCAGACCCAGTCGGGGGCGATGCTGAAATAGGCCGCGTCGGGCAGCGTCGGCAGGCGTTCCCGACGCCAGCCGGCGAGGTCGGGGACCAAAATATGAGGTCCCAAATGCAGTTCCGGCTCGAACAGAATCCACCAGCCGCCGGGGCCGCCGCGTCCGTATTGGTAAGGATTGGAGAAATTGCCGCCGATTGCCGAGCTACACAGCGCATGCTTGGGCGCCGGCCTGGGTTGAGTAATTAGTTGGCCGTGGATGATTTCGCCGATCAGGTGATCGGGCAAATCGAAGAGGTCTTCGTAGGTCGCGAAGCGCTGTGCGGGCTGGTTCATGGTCTGCCTCGTATTTCGATCCGATAGCGATGGCGTTATCTTAACGCGTTCGCTCCGTTCAAGGTAGCCCGGCGATCAGCTCCTTTCCGGCTGTGGCATCGATCGAGCGTTGATTCGGGTAATGCTCCGATAGCCGTAACCGGTCAGCGGAACTGCTTCAGCCAGCCGAGGCTTGCGGGAGTCTCTCCAATCGGTTTGTATTCCGCGCCGACCCAGCCGTCATAGCCTGATTGGTCAATCGCCGAAAATAGCGCCGCCCAATCGGCATGGCCGGTGCCCGGCTGCCCGCGTCCGGGGCAATCGGCAAACTGGATATGGCCGATACGTTCTGCATGCTCTGCGATAAACGCGGCGGGATTTTCGCCCATCCTGAGCATGTGGTAAATGTCATATTGCAGGAATATATCGGGCCGTTGCAGTTCGTCAAGAACCGCCAGCATCTTCGCGCCGGTATCGATGATGAAGCCCGGCATGTCGAGGCTGTTGATCGCTTCGAACACGGTCTTGACGCCCAAAGGCGCGAACGCATCGGCGGTCAGGCGAAGATTCTGTTTGAAAGTGCTCAGGTAGTCAGTCTGGCGCGCAGGATCGAGACAGCGGCCGGGCAATACGTTCACCGCGTTGGGGCGCAATACCTTTGCATAGTCGACGGCCAGCTCCAGCGCTTCCCGGAACTGATCCCGTTTTTCCGGCACGCAGGCGAGCCCTTCGCCGCCCCGGGGCAGATCATCGGCCGGCACGTTGAACAGGACCAGTTGCAGATCCAGTTCGCTCAGCTTGCGCTTAATCGTCTCCGCGCCGAGTTCGTAAGGAAACTGAATCTCGATCGCTTTAAAACCGTGTTCGCGCGCGGCCTCGAAACGGTCGAGCAAATCGACTTCGGTGAACAGCATGCTGAGGTTCGCAGTAAAACGCGGCATCAGTCTTTCCCGTAAAGTTTGATCAAGGTGGCCGGGTCCTGCTCCAGATAACCTCGGCTGCCGTGCAGCTGCATCAATTGCGCGGCGAGGCCCGACATCGGCAGCGCGTTGCCCAGTTTTCTGGCCAGGTCGGTCGCCATCTGCAAATCCTTCAACAAGGTCTTGACTCGCCATTTGACCGGCTCGAAAAGTTCGAGCGCCATCTCGGGCCCTGCGATCTGTAAAGGCTTCGAGTCGGCAAAACCGCCGGCCAGCGCGGCCGGGATCTTTTCCGCATCGACGCCGGCGGCCTTGGCCAGCGCGATCATTTCGGCGATCACCAGCATGTTGCAGCTGACGATCATTTGATTGCAGATTTTGGTGGTCTGGCCGCTGCCGACCGGGCCCATGTGCGTCAGTTGTTTGTACAGAGGCTTCAACACCTTGCGGGCGATCTCGATGTGTTCGGCTTGGCCGCCCGCCATGATCGCGAGCGTGCCTTGCTCGGCGCCGCCAACGCCGCCCGAGACCGGCGCATCGACCCAGCCCATGCCGCAATGCTCGTGCAGCGCGGCCGCGAACTCGCTTGTCTTGTTCGGGTCGATGCTGGATAGATCGATCACCAGCTTGCCCGGCGCGCCGTTAGCGATGATGCCGTGATACAGCGCCCATTCGACGGTCTGGGTGTCGGCCAGGCAGAGGATCACGACGTCGGATGCGCGCACCAGTTCCGCGATGTTCGCCGCGGCCTCCGCGCCGGCCGCGATGACGGGCTGGAGTTTCTCCGGGCTGCGGTTCCAGACCTTGACTCGAAAGCCGTGCTGCAAGAGTCTCAAGGTTAGCGGCCTTCCCATCAGGCCGATGCCGATGAAGCCGAGAGTCGGGTTAGTCTCAGCCATCGAACTCAGTGTACCGACCATTTTCGATTATTCGGCATCCAGCGCATCGACGCGCTGAAAGCCGCGCGGCAGATGCAGGCCGCGTTTAGCGCGCGCGCCCGAATACTGCGCGATGTCCGCACCCTTCAGGGTTAACGGCCGTTTGCCGGCGAGGATTTTGAGTTGGCCGCCTTCGGGCAGCGCGGCGACCGCGATCACCGCGTCCTTACGGCCGGTCAGATCATCCGCAGGAATCTGGATCAGCTTGTTGCCCTTGCCCTTGGCCAGCTCGGGCAGTTCCTGCGCCGGAAAGATCAACAGCCGCCCCTGCTGGGTCACGACCGCGAGCCGATCGGATTCGCCGCGAAGTTCGACGGGCTTGATCACCTTGGCGCCTTCGGGCAAGGTCAGCAGGACCTTGCCGGCCTTATTCTTGCTGTACAGTTCCTTCAACTGCACCCGGAAGCCGTAACCGTAGTCACTCGCGACCAGATACCAATCGTCCGGGCTGCCGGCCAGTAGGTGTGCAAACAGCGCGCCGGGCGGCGGATTCAGGCGGCCGGTCAACGGTTCGCCCTGCGTCCGGGCCGACGGCAGATCGTGCGTGGTCGTGCTGTAGGCGCGTCCGGTCGAATCGAGTAGATAGACCGGCTGGGTCGAGCGGCATTTGACCGCTTCGAGAAAACCGTCGCCGGCGCGGTAGTTCAGGCTGTCGACATCGAAGTCATGGCCTTTCGCGGTCCGGATCCAGCCTTTTTGCGACAGGATCACGGTCAACGGCTCGTTGTTGATCAACTGCGTCGTTTCCATTGCCAGCGCGGCTTCGCGCTCGACGATCGGCGAACGGCGGCCGTCGCCGAATTTTTCCGCGTCGCGTTCGAGTTCCTTGCGGATCAGCCGGTTCAACAGGCGCGGCGAAGCGAGCGTTTTTTCGAGCGCGGCGCGCTCCTGTTCCAGTTCGTCCTGTTCGCCGCGGATCTTCATTTCCTCGAGCTTGGCGAGATAGCGCAGCTTCAATTCGAGGATCGCCTCGGCCTGGCTATCGGTGATCCCGAAACGTGCCATCAGCACTGGCTTCGGATGCTCTTCCCGGCGGATGATCGCGATTACCTCGTCGATGTTCAGATAGGCGATCAAGAGGCCTTCGAGGATGTGCAGGCGCGCCAGGACCTTGTCGAGGCGGTGCTGCAAGCGTTTCCGGACCGTGTCGGTGCGGAAGGCCAGCCATTCGACCAGGATTTCGCGTAGATCCCTGACCCGGGGCCGGTTGTCCAGGCCGATCATGTTCATGTTGACCCGGTAGCTTTTTTCGAGGTCGGTGGTCGCGAACAGATGCGACATCACCGCATCGGTATCGGTGCGCTTCGATTTCGGAATCACCAACAGGCGGGTCGGATTCTCGTGATCGGATTCGTCGCGTAAATCCTCGATCATCGGCAGTTTTTTCGCGAGCATTTGCGCCGCGATCTGCTCCATCAGTTTGGAGCCGGAGACCTGATACGGCAGCGCGGTGATCACGATCGTGCCGTCTTCGACTTCGTATTTCGCGCGCATCTTGACCGAGCCGCCGCCGTTGATATACAGCTTGCGGATGTCGTCTCTAGAGGAGACGATTTCGGCGGCGGTCGGGTAATCGGGCCCCTGGATGTGCTCCAGGAGCTGATCGAGTGTGCTGTCCGGTTCGTCGAGCAAGCGGATGCAGGCGGCCGCGACTTCGCGGAGATTGTGCGGCGGAATGTCGGTCGCCATGCCGACCGCGATGCCCATCGTGCCGTTCAACAGTACGTTCGGCAGTCTGGCGGGCAACAGTTCCGGCTCTTTCAGGGTACCGTCGAAGTTGTCGGTCCACTCGACCGTGCCCTGGCCGAGTTCACTGAGCAGGGTCTGCGCATACGCCGTCAGCCGCGATTCGGTATAGCGCATCGCCGCGAACGACTTGGGATCGTCCGGCGAGCCCCAGTTGCCCTGGCCGTCGATCAGCGGATAGCGGTAGGAGAAGTCTTGCGCCATCAGCACCATCGCCTCGTAACAGGCCGAGTCGCCGTGCGGATGGTATTTGCCGAGCACGTCGCCGACCGTGCGCGCGGACTTTTTATATTTGGCCAGCGCGGTCAGGCCGAGTTCGGACATCGCATAGACGATCCGCCGCTGCACCGGCTTCAGGCCGTCCGCGATGTGCGGCAGCGCCCGGTCCAGGATCACATACATCGAATAATCGAGGTAGGCTTTCTCGGCGAACTCCTTCAGCGGCAATTGTTCGAAATTGTCGGTCACGACCACTTAGAGCAGTCCCTCCGGCAGATCGACGCGGATCGCGCGGTTTTTTTCGAGCAGTTCCTCGCGGCATTTTTTGCGCTGTTCCGCGTCCTTGAACAGTTGCTTTTCGATCTCGGTTTCGAGCGTCAATTGCGGCACTTCGATACTGTGGCCGTGGCCGTCGATCGCGACCATCGTAAAGTAGCAGGAGGTCGTATGGCGCTTTTCGTGCGTGGTCAGGTTTTCGGCGACTACCTTGATGCCGACTTCCATCGACGAGCGGCCGACATGATTCACATGCGCATAGAAGGTGACCAGGTCGCCGACATTGATGTTTTCCTTGAAAAACACTTGGTCCAAGGCCGCGGTCACCACATAGTTCTTGCAGTATTTCGCCGCGCAGGCATAGGCCACCTGATCGAGCAGCTTCAACAGCGAGCCGCCGTGCACGCTGCCGGCGAAATTGGCCATGTCCGGCGTCATCAGCACAGTCATCGCGAGGGATTTTTCTTGTTTGGTCATTTGAGCGTTGAGTAGTTGAATGCTTCCGAAGGAATGAATGGGGTGAATGGAACCGTGGCCGATTGACAGGGTTGGCGGAGCCTTCCCTGTTCAGGGGTTTCCGGTTTTTGAAACGCGAAAGGTACGCGTAGCGTACCCTACTTCGGTTTTATCATAACAGCATTTTTTAAGGTCTGCCTATCGCATAATAGGTCAGGCCGCTGCGGCGCACAAATGCCGGTTCGTACATGTTGCGGCCGTCGAAGATCACCTTGTCGCGGAGCGCTCGCCGCAGTTCGTCGAAATCGGGACTTCTGAACTCCTTCCATTCGGTCACGATCACCAGGGCGTCGGCCTGATCGAGCGCGGCGACGGGCGATGTGCACAGCTGCAAGCCCGGATGATCGCCGTATATCCGCTGTGCTTCATCGAGCGCCTCGGGGTCGTAGGCCCGCACGGTCGCACCGGCCCGGCATAGGCCGTCGATCACGACCCGGCTCGGCGCCTCGCGCATGTCGTCGGTGTCGGGCTTGAAGGCGAGTCCCCAGAGCGCGATCACCTTGCCTTCGAGTTTGCCCTGATAATGCGCGCTGATTTTGTCGAACAAGCGGTTTTTTTGTCGGTTGTTCACGTTCTCGACCGCATTCAATAATTCGGCATGATAGCCCTGTTCCTTCGCGGTGCGCTCCAACGCCTTCACGTCCTTTGGAAAGCAGGAACCGCCGTAGCCGCAGCCCGGGTAGATGAAACTGTAGCCGATCCGGCTGTCCGAGCCGATGCCCTGGCGCACCTGCTCGATGTCCGCGCCGAGGTATTCGGCCAGATTCGCGAGTTCGTTCATGAAGCTGATCTTGGTCGCGAGCATCGCGTTCGCGGCATACTTGGTCAATTCGGCCGAGCGCACATCCATCGTGATGATCCGCTCGTGGCTGCGGTTGAACGGGGCGTACATGGCCTTCAGCAATTCCGCGGTGCGCGGATTGTCGGCGCCGATGATGATCCGATCCGGGCGCATGAAATCGTTCAGCGCCGCGCCTTCCTTCAAAAACTCCGGGTTCGAGACCACGTCGAACTCGATTTGCTCGCCGCGTCTTGCGAGCACGTCCGCGATCTTCGCCTTGACCCGGTCGGCGGTGCCGACCGGCACGGTCGATTTGTCGATCACGACCCGGTACTCGGTCATGTGTTCGGCGATGCTCTCGGCGACCGCCAGCACGTAACGCAAGTCGGCCGAGCCGTCTTCATCGGGCGGCGTGCCGACCGCGATGAATTGAAACACGCCGTGCGCGACCGCCTCCTTGACGTCGGTGGTAAACTTCAGGCGGCCCGCGGCCTGATTTTCTTTCACCATCGCATCGAGGCCCGGTTCGAAGATCGGAATCACACCCTGCTGCAACTTGGCCACCTTGTCGGCGTCAATATCCATGCAAATCACATGGTTACCGACATCCGCCAAACAGGCGCCCGTGACCAGGCCAACATAACCGCTACCGAACACTGTAATTTTCATATTATTCGTTTTATCATTGCTAAAGAAATTGATCCAACTGGCGCTACCGCCTGCCCAAGTTGCCGCTAATCAAGCCGAGCGCGCGCGGCCCTTCTTGCATGTTTCCATACGATGTCGAAAAAAAACGATTCGAACAAATCATTGGTCGACGGGTTTTCAGAACCCGACCGTGAACTGATCACGAAGGCGCTTGCCATCATCGCCCAAATTCCCGACGATCCTGAGTACCGCCGTCCGAAGGGTTTTGAAGTGGCGGCTATTTTAACGGATTTTCATGTCGATCTGAAAACGACTCTGGCGGCTATTTTAAGCGACCCTAGATTGAATACCCTTAAGCCCCGCCCGGACATCGTCGGCCAGTTTGGCGCCACGGTCGATGCGTTGGTCAACGACGTGAATTGGCTGAACAAATTGAGCGTTTACACGCCCGAGATGACGCATCAGCCGAACCAGACCGAAATCCTGCGCCGGATGCTGTTGTCGATGACGCACGACGTGCGCGCGGTGCTGATCAAGCTGGCTTACCGGATCAAGCGCCTGCGCAGTCTCGCGGCCGAAACGGAAGAGGTGCGTCATTTCATCGCGCGCGAAACGCTCGACATTTATGCGCCGATCGCGAACCGGATGGGGATTCATCAGTTCAAATGGGAGCTCGAAGACCTGGCGTTCCGCTATCTGGAGCCGCAGGTTTACAAGAGCATCGCGCAGTCGCTCGCCGATAAACGGGGCGAGCGCGAACGCTGCGTGAACCGCTTCATCGAGCAACTGCATGCCGCGCTGAGCGAGGAGGGCCTCGGCGCCGAGGTATACGGCCGGCCGAAGCACATTTACAGCATTTGGCGAAAGATGCAGAAAAAGCAGCTCGGCATCGAGGAACTGTATGATCTGTTGGCGGTGCGCGTGATCGTGAACAATCTGACCCAGTGCTACACCGTGCTCGGCATCGTGCACAGCCTGTGGCAGACGATTCCGAAGGAATTCGACGACTACATCGCCAATCCGAAGGAAAACGGCTACCAGTCCCTGCATACGGTGATCCTCGACGGCGACGGCAACCGGATCGAGGTGCAGATTCGCACCCGCGCAATGCACGAATTCGCCGAAATGGGCGTCGCCGCGCACTGGTCCTACAAGGAAGGCGGCAAGCACAATGCCGCGATCGAAAAAAACATCGCATCGCTGCGCAAACTGTTGGAGGAGAAAGACGCCGACGAAACCTTGGCCGAGGATTTCAAGACCGAATTGTTCTCCGACCGGGTCTATGTGCTGACGCCGGCCGGAAAACTGATCGATCTGGTCAAGGGTTCGACGCCGCTCGATTTCGCCTACGCGATTCATACCGAAATCGGCCACCGCTGCCGCGGCGCGAAAGTGAACGGACGCATCACGCCATTGACCTATGTCCTGAAGTCCGGGGAGCAGGTCGAAATCCTGGCCGCGAAGGAAGGCGGGCCGAATCATAACTGGATCGATCCGAACCTCGGCTACCTGAAGTCGCCGCACGCGATCGCGCGCGTCAGAAGCTGGTTCAAGAATCAGCAGATGGCGCAAAACATCGCGACCGGCAAGGTGATTCTGGACAAGGAAGCGCAGCGACTCGGTGTCAAGTTGGTCAATCTGGGCGAGTTGTCCAAGCATTTCAAGCAACCGGACAAGGACAAGCTGTACGAGGCGATCGGCCGCGGCGACATCACCAGTCGCCAGGTCGCCGCGTTTTTCAGGATTCCCGAACTCGAAGAAACGCCGTTCATCAGAATTCAGCAAAAAAAGCAGACCGCGAAATCGGCGGTCACGGTCGCCGGCATCGATCAGGTGCTGACCTCGTTCGCGCACTGCTGTTCGCCGGTGCAGGGCGACGCCATCATCGGCTACATCTCGCACAAGAAAGGCATCATCGTGCACCGCAGCAATTGCGAGAATATCCAGCAATTGAGCCCCGAAAAGCAGGCGCAACTGATTCAGGTCGAATGGGGCGGCGACAAATCGTATTATTCGGTGCCGATCATCATTCATGCGCAAAGCCCGAAGGATTTGTTGAGCCAGGTGACGCAAGTGCTGGCGCACGCGAAAATTCATATCACGAATGCGACGTTGAACACGCATCCCGATTTTTCGGCCGATTTGAACCTGACCCTCCAGATCGAAAACATCGGCCAGTTGAGCCAAGTATTGAACCGAATCAGCTGTTTGCCGAATATTGTCGAGGTCAAGAGGAAGCAAACAGCCTAAACCAAGGGTCTAGGCTGAATGTGACCTGATGACGCTTCTAAAAATCCAGTCACTGTTGGGTCAGGTTTACTCATGCCCTTATACACAAGCCCGTCATTCCGGCAGGGATTGCCGGAATCCAGGCTACAGGAACGTTCAAGGCTTGCCATCCTTGGCACTGGATACCCGCTTCGGCGGGTATGACGGCTTTATGTGTAGCGGCATGGCTAAAATTGCCGCCGATAATTTGAATTTATCCAGGAATTATTAAAATTTGACTATCATGCTTTGAAAACAATTGACGTGGATGCTATTGTTCGGGCAACAAGGCTTGAGACGATGAAAGCTGTTGACGGAATTCATTCATGTCCTGATTGTCGACACGGTCGTAAATTTCTTCGACCGTTAACGTTAAGCCGATAGACTCAAAAGTGACCGCATCGCCCAGGAAAAAATAGTTGGGCCGCCAATGGCTGTTTCTACGAAGCAGTTCTACGGAAACGAAATCCTGTTCAATCATCGCGTACTCTTGCAAGGACGGCAGATTAATGTACCTGACCAGCTTCGCCGTGGCATCCATTTTTCGAGTGGACTTGGATAACACTTCGACAATAATCACAGGTGAGGTCGAGAAATAATCATCCCCCGACATTTTTCCGCAATCGACCAGGACGTCGGGGTACACATAGTCTTTTCCTAAACGTACCTTGGTGTCCGCCATGAAAGTAGCACAGGGCGTACCTTCAAGATGATTGCCGAATTTACGATAAATATTTCCCGAAATAAAATTATGATTATGCTTGGCCCCTGCCATCGCATAAACCCGCCCGTCGATATATTCGCGTTTGATTTCGGACGTCAGTTCGCTTTTTAGGTACTCTTCTTCGGTCAGGAAAACAGATTCAGTTTGATGATGTTGAGCCATTGCATCGTACTCCGGTCAGTCGGCCTGTTTTATGGAAGGATCGAGCGGGATGGTGATTGTAAATCGTGCTGCTTGGGTGCTTGATTTGGCGTATTGTATACTGCGAAGATGAATCCGCATCAACATCGAAAAATAGTTTCATCGGATGTCCGGTGTCTATTTTACGATCACAGGTGACCTATGCAGCGCTACAAAATCCTTCATCGCACCTATTATAATTATTTCACCGAGGTGCGGCTCGAACCCCATTTTTTGCGCCTGCGTCCGCGAGAGGGTCATGAATTGCGCATCGAATCCTCAATCCTGACTATCTCGCCGCCGGCCACCCTGCATTGGCAACGCGACGTGGAGGACAATTGTGTCGCGATAGCCTATTTCACTCTGCCTTCCCGCCAGCTTTCGATCGAGAGCGAAGTGATCATTCAACAATACAATCAAGCCCCCTTCGATTTCACGGTGGCCGGCCATGCGACCGACTATCCCTTTGCTTATACGCACGAGGACAGGGTTGTGCTGTCGCCCTATATGATTTCCGCCGAAGATTCCCAACTGTCCGAATGGATCGGAAGATTATGGCGGACCGGTGAAAGGATACAGACCCAGGCCTTGTTGCAGAATCTTTGCACCTGCATTCACCAAACGCTATCGTATCGACTGCGCGAGGAGTCGGGCGTTCAGTCTCCCGCGGAAACGCTGTCCCTTGGCACCGGCTCATGTCGGGATTTTGCGTATTTATTCATCGAAGCGGTGCGCTGCCTGGGCTTGGCGTCACGTTTCGTCAGCGGCTACCTGCATACGCCGCCCTCGCTGTTCAATTACGGTTCGACGCATGCCTGGGCGGAGGTCTACTTGCCTGGCGCGGGCTGGAAGGGCTTCGATCCGACCCTCGGCGAAATCGTGGGGACCCATCACATTGCCGTGGCGGTGGCAAGGTCTCCCGAATGGGTCCCGCCGGTCGCCGGCTCATTCTTGGGCCCGCCGGGATCGAGTCTCGACGTGGGGGTGTGGGTGACCGAGCTTGCATAGAACGGGAGGCATTTTTAGCAAAACCCTTCAGGCATTGCCGGGAGTATTGCGGGGCTCCGAGTGAAAGAATGATGCCCGTTTGCTGGGTCAGATCGACCCAGTAAACGGCGGCAATCCGGAAGCCTTGCCGTTAACCCGGCCACTCGGCTTGGCTCAGCGGCGGAAGGTTTCGCCGCGATTCCACACAGCGCCTGCTTTGACTGTGCTTTTGACTTTCATCGTGGTTCTCCTTAGGGTATCCGTGGGCCTATAGCGAATACGGGCTGGCGGTCGGCGATCTGCGCTTGGCGCGGGACAAGGCCGGCGACTTGTTGGCGGTCGCCTTGCCGCGGGGCGACAAGACTTTCATCGCCCTCGCCCAGGGCGCACGGAGGAAGCCGAAACCCAGCTGGCGGAGGCGTTGTCTGCAATCGCGGCGGGCGGCGCGCCGCTGGCGCGCTGGCGGGTTTATCAAGCGGCGGAAAATTTGCGCGTGCCAAGGCGAAGGGAGCCGCGCCGAGGCGTATCGGCAGCAAACGGGCAAGGAGCTTGCGCGCTTGGCCGACACCTTGAACGAAACCGACCCCTTGCGGCAAACACTCCGGCGCAATCCAGCGGCCCGAAGCGAGCTGGCGCTCGTTGCGGGCCTGGGGTGCTAGGGCAGCATGGGTATCGCGAGCGGGTCCGCCCTGTCGTTTACAAAGATTTTCAAAACCGCGAAGTGATCGGGATTGGGGATCAGCGAGGCATGGTTGGTCACGAGCAAGGATCTGCCCGGATTGTCGAAAGCGATGCTCGCAGGCGCGTCCAGTGGAATCGCGTCGCCGGCTTGGCTTGCGATCCGAGAAATTTCGTTGCCGTCCGGCGCCAGCACCGAAATTTGATTGGCCGCGGCAAGCGTCACATACAATTTACCTGAACGGCCAAACGCAAAACCGTCTGGCGCTTCGCCCTGAGCGTATTCGTGCACCAGTTCGATGGCCGCCGCATCGGGTTCCGCGACCAGCGGCACCCGATAGATCGCGCCGACGCCCGGATTCGCGGCCGAGAACGTGACCGAAAAATAGACATGCTGCCTCGAAGGATCCAGGCGGATGCCGTTGACGCCAATCGGAAAGGGACCGCCGCCGGAAAGCAGCGGGCTTTGCAGCTACACCTGCGCCGTGCCGCCTCCGGGCGGGACTCGCCAAATGACACCCTGGAACGAATCGCTCACATAAAGATTACCGTCATCGGCGAAGGCGAGATCGTTGGGCAGGGAGCAAGAGCCAGGAAAACCAGGGCCGAATACGCAGGTCGGCAAGTTGGGGAAGGCGTCCGCATAGGTCTCCTGCAAATAGGATTTGCCTTTCTTAGTGAAGCGCAAGATGCCTTTCCGCTCAGCGGGCGGCGCAAACAACTGCGCGGTCAGCGTGTAGAGCCGCTGCTGCGTATCCACCGCATTGCAGCTCAGGGCATGCTCAAAAGTAGTATTTTCCCCGGCAACGGCAATCGTGCTCTCGAGCTGGCCGGAATTACGTTTGTAAACCAGAACCGTGGAGGGGCCGGTCCCGGCGGTGCCGGCCGTCGCCGGACCCGAGACATAAACTCGATTGCCCTGTACCGAAATGCCCTCCGGAAAGCCTGGCGCGGACGGCTCGGCCGCAAACGTCTCGATGTCGCCATATTGGCCGGCGTAGGGCTGGCGAGCCCAACCAATGCCGCCAGTGCGCCGCTAACCCAACGCCCATTTATCGAGAACGGGTTGAATACTGTGAAACGATTCATCATGAGAGCCTCTGTTGTGTTGATCTGTCAGTTCTTCCCAAAGGCAAGTTTCCTTCGGGACCGGAGACATTATCGCCGCGGCCGTTTCCGAAGACCTGAAGGTTTCATGAAATCATCGTGGAATTTGGTAAATACCGCCTTGTCTCCACATGCTGCACGACGCAAAGATGCCGTGGCATCCATTTTTCGAGGGAACTGTGTAAAACGACCGGATAAAGTGGTTTATATTCACCGTTTAGGAGAGGAAACATCTTTCGCAAGTATCAGCGCTCCAATTGAATTTCCTCGCGCATTCAAATAAATAGAGTCATTCATACGCGGCATGGCATGATAAGTGCTTGTCTCGTTTTGTGCTGAGACGTTGGCTCTCGCCCCATGTCACAGCATCGGTGCGCGAGTTTGTGATTATTGACATTTTCAAACGGTATTCAGGAGTCAATCATGAAAAATTTCATTATTCCCTTAGTTATAAGCATTTTTATTCCTTTTTCTGCGTTTGCCGCGTCAGAGCAGGCTGTGGTGAATCATACAGAAAGGGGGATGAGCAACGAGTCCGCTGGAAAACCTCATAAGGCCTCCAGTAAACACCCTCAAGCCGGCAAACACGCAGGAGCAAAAGCCAAACCGCAGAAGGCTCAAAATGTATCCACGCCCGGTTACCAGGAGCTGACTAACTCTCAAAAAGCCTTGAAAATGTATCAATAAAAAACTTCGAAAATACTTCAGTTGAAACTATGGCCAAGTCTGGCGCTCAGAGAGCGTAATTTATGCGTTTGCCCATAATAGCCAATAGATTCGATTGTACTGGTTTTAATCGTTTGCATTTGCATGGCGGCCTTCGTTAATATGGGGTTTATCTAAAAAGCGGTTTAGCAAATGGCAGGTCGTTCAAGTTGCTTCGCTGAACGGCCAGTGTCCGCGCGTCAAATCCGTGTAAGGGCAACCTGTTTCTTTGCATAACAGAAATGGACCTGAATGTGCCTATTTACTGTATTTATCATCATCAAAAGTCAGGGCTCTTTGCTTTGTTTCTAACAGCGATTCGCCTTATATCACGAAAGCAATCCTTCTTTCTCATAGGTACAAAAGGCGTATTGCTCATTCTTCTTTCTCATGTGTGCATTCCGGCCTACGCGCAACAGGATATCCCCAATGCGCCGATTGCATCCGCCACAGCAAGCAATGATTCGGGAGGCACTGGCAAAGACGTGTCTCTGTCCGAAGAACAAGCCTTGGCCTTGTTTTATCAGCGAAATCTCGATTTGATTGCCGCGAGGTATAACATTGCCACCGCAAAAGCGAGCGAAATCATTTCCGCCGCGCTACCGAATCCCGTGATGAGTCTGGATGTTTATGAACTTGGCGGCAAAACCAATAATAATGGGGTGGGGCCTGCCACCAGCGTTCGCATCGATCAATTAATCCAAACCGCCGGCAAGCGGCAAGTAAAAATCGAAAGCAGCCAATTGGCGACGCAAGCAACCGAAGAGGATTTGTATGATGCGCTGCGCACTTTTAGCAATGCGGTGCGCAAGTCTTTTTACAGTTTGCTTTTGGCGCAGAAAACCTATGATTTTGCCTCGGATAATGTCAGCCACTATCAGTCGCTTTTGCGCGCGAATCAATTGCGGCTCGATCTGGGCGACATTTCGGTCTCTGATTTTTTGCGGATCAAAGTAGAAACCAGCAAGGCGCGATCGGATCTTGATAAATCCTTGGCGTTGCTCGATCAAGCCCGTTCCGATCTGGCTGTGTTGTTGGCATGGCCTGATGATGCGATGCGGTTCAAAGCGGAGGATCAATGGCCCAAGCCAACGGAAATAGGGCAGAGCCGGGGGCGTGATGCGCTTTTCAGTAAAGCGTTGGAACTGCGGCCCGATCTGAAAGCGGCGAAACTGCGCATCGAGCAGGCGCAGCGTGATTTGAGCCTGTCGCGTAAACAGGTCATACCCGATGTGACGGTGGGCGGCTATTATCAGCACGATCCGGGAAATATCGATCTGAATACTTTTGGCGTAGGCTTACAAGTCCCTCTGCCGGTGTTTTACCGGAACCAAGGTGAAATCGACCAAGCCGCGGTCAAACTCAGCAATGCGATGTTGCAATTGGACCAGGCGGAACAGAGCATCCGCGCGGATGTTGTCAGCGCCCATGCGGCATGGAAAAGCTCAACTTTGGTGGCGAAACGGTTCGAGAGTGAAATTCTCGACGACGTCCGCAAGGTGCGCGAAGCCGCGGAGCTCTCATTTGCCAAGGGTGCTACCAGCATCATCGATCTTATCGAGGCGGAGAGGAATTATAAAAATACCATGATGGATTACTATACCGCGCTGAACGATCAAGCCCGCTCTTTTGCCGATTTACTGGCGGCAGTGGGCGAAAAAATGCGTGATGTCGATGCAGTGGATACGGAAGGAAAATGATTGGGATTCTAAGCAGGCACGCCATGATTCGCGGATATGTTTTTTTGCTCACAAGCCTCCTCATGTCGGGCTGCTCGAACCCCGATGTTGACAAAATGCAGCAAAAACCGCCCCAACAGCCCGGAATCATCTATATAGCGCCCGATTCGCCGAAAAATGCTTACATCAAGGCGACGCCGCTGGAAGGGGTGCGGCGTCCGCTGCTAGAGCCCTTGGCGGGCAAAGTGGTTTATGATGAACGCGCTACCGCGCGCATCAGCTCTCCGGTGGCCGGACGCGTCATCTCCGAACCTGCGCCATTGGGCACGCTAATGAGGGAAGGCGATCCTCTCGTGGAACTGAGCAGTCCGGAGGTGGCGGAGGCGGAAGCGGAGTTTGTAAAAGCCGAAGCCGATTTGAAACTGGCTGATCGAGCCCACACCCGGCAGAAAGAACTTTATGAAGGGAATGCCGCGGCGCGGAAAGAAATGGAGCAGGCGCAAGACGAATGGGTGCGCTCACAGAGCGAAGTCGCGCGGACACGCCAACGCTTGAAAAATCTGCGCATAGGCAGACGGCAGGCGGATGGAGGTTTTGCGCTGCGTTCCCCGATTTCCGGCATTGTCAGCGAACGCCATATTACCCCGGGTATGGAAGTGCGCCCGGATTTGCCGGACCCGCTTTTTGTCGTTTCTGATCTGTCCAGATTGTCGGTACAGATGGAGATTTTCGAAGTGAATTTTTCGAAGATCAAACCGGAACAGCACGTCCTGATTTCCGTTCCCGCCTATCCTGGCGAACAATTTCCGGCCACAGTCAAATATATCGGCCAAGTCCTCGATGAAAATACCCGAACGGTGATGGTGCGCTGCGAACTGCCGAATCCCGATAAAAAGCTCCTTCCCGGGATGTATGCCACCGTGAATGTATTGAGCGCGCCGGATGAGAAGGCGATCGTGGTTCCGCTCACCGCGGTTTTCACCGAAGACGAGTCCGATTATGTTTTTGTCGCGATCGGCGGCAATCGCTATCAAAAACGCGCCGTAAAAATCGGTTTGCGGCTCAAGGAAAAAGCGGTTGTCGAAGACGGCTTGAAGGCTGGTGAAAATCTGGTCATGGAAGGTGCCCTGATGCTGCGTACTGAAGAGGCTGTCGAGGAACGCGGGGATCAGTCGACATCCGCGCAGGAGCCCAAGCCATGATCGAACGGATCATCACGTTTTGTCTTCAGCAACGCCTGCTGGTGCTTGGCGCGACGCTGGCGATCGCCCTATCGGGCGTGGTCGCTTTCGAGGAACTGCCGGTGCAGGCGTTTCCGGACGTGCAAAATGTTTTTGTGCAAGTCGTCACCCAATTTCCCGGCCAAGCCCCGGAAGAAGTCGAGAAACTGGTCAGCCTGCCGATCGAGCGGGTGATGAACGGCTTGCCTCACCTGGCCAATATGCGGTCGGTGTCCATTTTTGGCTTGTCGGTCGTCACCTTGACGTTCGATGACGAGGCCGAAGACTATTTTTCCAGGCAGCAAGTGTTGGAGCGCCTGCAAAATGCGGAGATTCCGAATGACACGAAACCGCAGTTGGGCCCGTTATCGACCGGCGTCGGCGAAATTTACCGTTATGTGATCGATGCCAAACATCTGCCTTTGGTCGAACAGCGCGCGCTGCAGGACTGGGTGATCGAACCAAGATTGCGCACCGTGCAAGGTGTCGCGGATGTGGTTTCTTACGGCGGCGGCATCAAAGAGTTCCGCGTATCCGCCAAAACGGATCGGCTGAAAAATTATCGCGTTACGCTGAATCAAATGTTTGCCGCCATCGCATCCAATAACGCCAATACCGGCGGCGGCTACATCGAGCACGGCGACGAGGCCTTGGTCGTGCGCGGCGTAGGCCTTTTAAAATCGGTCGATGAAATCGGCGACATCGTCGTGACCAGTGTCGATGGTGTACCGATTCGGGTCAAGGACGTCGCCGAAATCGCCGTCGGACCACAGCCGCGCCAAGGTATCGTGGGCTTGAACCAGCGGGACGATATAGTCGAGGGCATCGTCTTGTTGATCAAAGGCCGAGATGCGGTCAACGTGCTCAGAGGCGTCAAGGAAAAAATCGCCGATCTGAATGGCTTCGGATTGCCACCGGGCGTCAAAATTGCTCCGATCTACGATCGCACCGAACTGGTCGGGCACACCGTCCACACGGTCGGGCACAACATGATCGAAGGCGCCGTGCTGATTCTGGCCATCTTGCTGGTCTTCTTGCGGCGTATCAGCGCCGCGGTGCTGGTGACCTTGATCATCCCCTTGTCGTTGATGTTTTCCTTCATATTGGTCGACCTCAATAAAATCTCCGCGAATCTGATCTCCCTGGGCGCGATCGATTTCGGCATCATTGTCGACAGCGCCGTCGTGCTCGTCGAAGCGGTGATGGTCAAGATCACCCTGGATCTACAGCGCGGCGCCGACATCCATCATTTGCGCCAGTCACTGTTGATCACCGCATCGGAGATGGGCAGGCCGATCTTGTTTTCCAAAGCGATCATCATCATCGCGTTTTTACCGATATTTACGTTTCAACGCGTGGAAGCCAAGATTTTCTCGCCGATGGCGTTTACGTTGAGTTTCGCGTTGTTGGCTTCCATGTTGTTCAGTCTGACTTTTGTGCCGGCGGCTTTGACGTATATGCTCGGCCCGCGTCTCGCGGAACAGCACAATCCGCTGGTGCACGCGATGGAGCGGTATTATCGCGGTCTGCTCGAATGGGTGCTGAGGCATGCCAGGTTGGTCTTCATCGCCGCAGTGACCGCTCTGGTGGTGAGTTTCGCGTCGATCCGCTTCATCGGCACCGAATTCATGCCGAAACTTGACGAGGGCAATATCTGGTTGACGATCACTCTTCCTACCCCGGTTTCCTTGACGAAAGCCAAGGACATTGAACGCGGCGTGCGCGCAAGGCTGGAAAGCTTTCGCGAAGCCAAAATGGTCTTGACGCAATTGGGGCGGCCCGAGGACGGCACCGATCCGAAAGGCTTTAACAACCTGGAAGTCTTGATCGATCTGCAACCCAAGGAGCAATGGCGCTACCGAAAAAAAGAACAGCTGGTCCAGGCCATGGATCAAAGCCTGGCCATTTTTCCCGGCATCCAAACCAACTTCTCGCAAGTGATACAGGACAATGTCGAGGAAGCAATCTCCGGCGTAAAAGGCGAAATCGCCATCAAAATTTTCGGCGACGATCTCAAAATACTGCAGGACAAAGCGGATCAGATTACGCGTATCCTGGCTTCCATCCGCGGTTCGACCGATGTCGCCGCTGAACAGCAAGCCGGCCTGGCGCAAGCCAGCGTCGAAATCGACCGCGCCAAAATTTCACGGTACGGCATCAACGTCGACGATGTCGAACGCACCATCGAAATCGGCATGGGGGGCAAAGCGGCATCGCAGTTTCTGGAAGGAGAACGCCGTTTCGACATCACCGTGCGCTATGAAGAAAATGCCCGGAACTCCATAGCGGGCCTTCAAACACTGACCGTTCAGTCCCCGGACGGCAGCCGCATACCGCTCTCCGAACTGGCAACGATCAAGATCAATCAAGGGGCGTCGCGCATCAGCCGAGAAGAAAATATGCGCCGAATCTCGATCAAGTGCAACCTGATCAATCGCGACCAAGGCAGCTTTGTCGCCGAAGCCCAGCAAAAAGTCGCGGAGCAAATTGCCTTGCCGCCAGGGTATCGCATCGTCTGGAGCGGACAGTTCGAGAACCAGCAACGCGCAATGAAGCGTTTGTCGGTCATCGTGCCGATCAGCTTGTCGCTCATTTTTGTGCTGCTTTTTTGGGCTTTCCACTCGGTCAAAAACGCCGTGCTGATCGTCATGAATGTCCCTTTTGCGATGATCGGCGGCCTGTTGATCTTATTGGCAACCGGCATCAATCTGAGTGTTTCGGCGGCTGTCGGTTTTATCGCGCTGTTCGGTATCGCGGTGCAAAACGGTGTTATCCTGGTCTCGCAATTGAACAAACTGCGCAGGGAAGGTCAATCGTTGCACGATGCGATCGTGAATGGCTCGACCAGCCGGCTCAGGCCCGTGGTGATGACCGCTCTGATGGCCATGTTGGGATTGTTACCGGCGGCGTTGTCGACCAGTGTCGGCTCGGAAACCGCAAAACCCTTTGCCGTCGTCATCATCGGCGGGTTGATGACCGCAACCTTGTTGACGTTGACGTTGTTGCCGGCGCTTTACCGATACTTTGCCGAAGAAGGGGAGTCTTAAAGGAACACGTTATGAAAGAAATTCGCGCTTATATTCAACCTTACATGCTCAATCATGTCACCCATGCCCTGATGGAAATTCCCGATTTTCCCGGCATGAGCGTATCCGACTGCCAAGGATTCGGTCGCGAGCGCGCCGAAACCGGCAACGAATACCATCCCTTTTACGGCAAGAAGCGAATCGAGATATTCGCACCCGATGTGATGGCTGACCTGATTTTCGACACGATCATGCGTACCGCGCATACGGGACATCACGGCGATGGTAAGGTTTATATCGTCAACGCCCTTCACGGAGGACGTATCAGCACGGGTGAAAAAGGCCCCGAACTGGCCTGAAGCTCGGTTGAACCGCAATGTTTTTTGCGCCGAGCGTCTTTTTCCTTTAGCCTTGTACCTTTACCCTTTTGCACGCTGCCATGACCCTTCCCAAACGCCTGATCCTTGTCGACGGCTCGTCGTTTTTGTTCCGCGCCTATCACGCACTGCCGCCGTTGACCAGCCCGCAAGGGCTCGCGACGAATGCGGTGTACGGCGTCTCGAACATGCTCAGGAAAATGCTCAATGACTATCCGCAGGACCATTTCGCGGTGATCTTCGATGCGCCCGGCAAGACGTTCCGCCATGAGCTTTACGACCAATACAAGGCGCACCGGCCGCCGATGCCGGACGATCTGCGCTGCCAGATCGAACCCTTGCACCGGTTGCTGCGGGCGATGGGGCTGCCGCTGATCGTCGAGTCCGGCATCGAGGCGGACGACGTGCTGGGCTGTTTGGCGAAGAAGGCCGAAAAGCTTGGCTTCGAGGTGATCATCTCGACCGGCGACAAGGACATGGCGCAACTGGTCAACGGCCATATCATGCTCGAAAACACGATGAACAACAGCCGGATGGACGTCCAGGGCGTGATCGACAAATTCGGGGTCCGGCCGGATCAGATCATCGATTACCTGGCATTGATCGGCGATGCGGTCGACAACATTCCGGGCGTGCCGAAGGTCGGCCCGAAAACGGCCGCGAAATGGCTCGAACAGTACGATTCGCTGGACAATCTGATCGCGAACGCGGACAAGATCAGCGGCAAGATCGGCGAAAACCTGCGCGCGAGCCTCGAACAACTGCCGCTGTCCAAACAACTGACCACGATCAAGTGGGACCTTGATCTGCCTTACGACATCGACGCTCTCGACCGCAAGCAAGCCGATCCGGCCGAATTGAAAGCGCTGCTGTCCGAATTCGGTTTTACGGCCTGGCTGAAGGCGCTCGGCAGCGAAACGGCCGCGCAGGCTGTATCGGCGCCGGAAACGCCCTCCGGCAAGGCCGACTATGAAACGGTGCTGAGCGAAGGGGATTTCGAGCGCTGGCTCGTCAGGCTCGACAACGCCGAGCTGTTCGCGTTCGACACCGAAACGACCAGTCTCGACTACAGCAAGGCGCGCATCGTCGGCGTCTCGTTCGCGGTCGAGCCCGGTCATGCGGCCTATGTGCCGCTCGCACATGACTATCCTGAAGCGCCCGTACAACTCGACAAAACGCAGGTTCTGGAGCGGCTCAGGCCGTTGCTCGAAAATCCCGACAAAGCCAAACTTGGGCAGAACCTCAAATACGACCTGCATGTGCTGGCTAATGAGGGCATCGATCTGAAGGGCATTACGCATGACACGATGCTGGAGTCTTATGTGTATAACAGCACCGCGACCAAACACAACATGGACGATTTGGCGAAGAAATATCTCGGCGTCGAGACGATCCATTTCGAGGACATCGCCGGCAAGGGTGCGAAGCAATTGTCTTTTCAGGACATCGCGATCGAACAGGCGGCGCCGTATGCGGCCGAGGATGCGGACATCACCTTGCGCCTGCATCAGCGGCTCCTGCCGCTGCTCGCCGAGCACGACGCGCTGTACCGGCTCTATCAGGAGATCGAAGTGCCGCTGCTCAGCGTACTGGCCCGGATCGAACGCAACGGCGTCGCGATCGACACCGACATGCTCGCGCAGCAGAGCCTGGAACTGGCCAGCCAAATCGTCAGCCTCGAACAGCATGCGCACGATCTGGCCGGGCACGGCTTCAATCTCGGCTCGCCGAAGCAGATTCAGGAGATCCTGTACGACCGCCTGCAACTGCCGGTGCTGAAGAAAACGCCGAAAGGCCAGCCCTCGACCGACGAGTCGGTTTTGCAGGAACTGGCCGTCGATTATCCCTTGCCTAGGCTGATTCTCGAACACCGCGGCCTCAGCAAGCTGAAGTCGACCTATACCGACAAACTGCCCGAACAGGTCGATTCGAACACCGGCCGCATCCATACCTCGTATCATCAGGCGGTCGCCGCGACCGGGCGCTTGTCGTCGTCCGATCCGAACCTGCAAAACATTCCGATACGCACCGAGGAAGGCCGCAAGATCCGCAAGGCATTCATCGCGCCGCCGGGGTACAAGATCGTCGCGGCCGACTATTCGCAGATCGAGCTGCGCATCATGGCGCATCTGTCCGGCGACGCGGGCTTGTTGAAGGCGTTCAGCGAAGGCCTGGACGTGCATACCGCGACCGCGGCGGAAGTGTTCGACGTCGCGCCGGCGCAGGTCACGCACGATCTGCGCCGTTCGGCGAAGGCGATCAATTTCGGGCTGATCTACGGCATGTCGTCGTTCGGTCTGGCGCAGCAGCTCGGCCTCACGCGCGGCCAGGCACAGTCGTATATCGACCTCTATTTCGCGCGCTATCCGGGCGTAAAGGACTACATGGACTCGATCAGGGCCCTGGCCCGCGAGCAGGGCTTTGTCGAAACGCTGTTCGGGCGGCGGTTGTATCTGCCCGATATCAACTCGCGCAATGCGGCGCAGCGCCAATACGCCGAACGCACCGCGATCAATGCGCCGATGCAGGGCACCGCGGCGGACATCATCAAGCGCGCGATGATCGCGGCCGACCGCTGGCTGACCGAGGAACGCGAGGACGCCAGGATGATCATGCAGGTGCATGACGAACTGGTGTTCGAAGTCGCCGAAGACCGTCTCGATCATTGCACGGCCAGGATCCGGGCACTGATGAATTCGGCCGCCGATTTAAAGGTGCCGCTGCTCGTCGATGTTGGCGTCGGCGCCAATTGGGACGAGGCGCATTAAATAATAGGGTCGATGGGGGCGCTGAAAAAGGGTTGGTCGAGACAAAATCTTCCTGTATTCTTGCCCATCTGCACAATGGTTTAAATAGTTACAACATACAAATATTGCACTAATCTTATTCCAATGATGTCAATAGTCAGTCCGGCGGTATCCGCTCTTTATTTTCCGTTTGCCATGACTGAAGAAATTCACCCGGGCGGCTCTGTCCGGGCACCCACATCCGCGTAAGAGAGGTTGCATTGAGCAAGAACCCCGAAAATCGCCGATCACCTTCCCCGATCGATCAAAACACCGGAACATCGCCCACAGCTAAACATTCCGATCCCGCCTGCGGCGAACGTTGGGCCCAGGAAAGCCAAAAACGCCACGAATGGATTGCGGTCGCCGCGTATTTCAAGGCCGAAAAACGCGGTTTTGTGCCGAATCATGACTGGGAAGACTGGTTCGAGGCCGAACTCGACTACGTCAAACGCCAGGTCGAGGACTATCTGATCATACTCGAAGAAGACGGCGAGACGACCCTGGTCGGCCTGCAAAAACTGGCTTTTTCGATCGGGGTCGAACATCCCGAGCAGATCCATTCGAAAACCGATCTGATCCAGGCGATTCAATGCGCCTGTCAACTGTTGCCGTGTTTCAGGACCGGCGCCGAAGACATCTGTAGCCAGTTCAACGATTGCCAGTGGCGCGCCGAGTGCAAAAAAATGATCGCGGCATGGAAACCGCGCGAATGAGCTTTGCAGATTTCTCGCGCCTTTACCCCTCCGATCAGGCCGCAATCAGTCCGTCTCCGTTTTCCGCCGCATAAGCGGCGAGTTTTTAACACAATCTCGGATTAAAGTGTCTCATTCAGGGACAAATGCTTTATCATTAGCGCCTCAAAAAATAATAATTAGCGAGCCGCTTTAAACCACTATGAGCCTGCCTTCAGAAAACTCGAACGACCGCCGTTTATCTCTGATCTTTTTGTTTGCCGCGACCCTGTTCAGCAGCGCATCCTTGATGTTCGTGCTGCAGCCGATGTTCGGCAAAATCCTGCTGCCCTTGCTGGGCGGATCGCCGTCGGTTTGGAATACCTGCATGGTGTTTTACCAAACGCTGCTTTTTCTCGGCTATTTGTATGCGCATCTGCTTTCGACGCGGCAAAACACCCATCGGCAGGTACTGATCCATGGCGCGTTGATGCTGGTCAGCGTGCTGGCGTTGCCGGTCGCGATGCCTGAAAACGCGGTGCCGCCGACCGAAAGCAATCCGACTTTCTGGCTGCTGTGGACCTTGTTGATCGCGATCGGCCTGCCTTTTTTCGTGGTCTCGACCACCGCGCCGCTGATCCAGAAATGGTTCGCGAATGTCGGCCACCATACCAGCCACGATCCTTATTATCTGTATGCGGCCAGCAATGCCGGCAGCCTGATCGCGCTGCTCAGTTATCCGTTTTTGCTGGAGCCAAATATCGGGCTGGACCGGCAAAGGGCTGACTGGAGTATCGGTTATGGGGGGCTGTGCCTGTTGATCGCCGGCTGCGCCTTCATGTTATGGAAGTCGCATCAGCAAAATCCGGTCGTTGAGGAAGACAAGGGGACGGATGATGAGCTGAGCCCTCTGACTCAACTGCACTGGTTGGTTCTGGCCTTGGTGCCGTCGAGCCTGTTGCTCGGTTTGACCAATTACATCAGCACCGACATTGCCTCGGTGCCGCTGCTCTGGATCATTCCGTTGACGCTGTACCTCCTGACCTTCATCATCGTGTTTTCGAAATGGCATGACTTGATTCATCCCTGGATGGTCAAATTGCAGCCGATGATTTTACTGCCGTTCATCGCCTATTCGTTCATCAATCCGGCGATCATTCCGTACTGGGTCAATCTGGGTCTGCATCTGGCCGCGTTCTTCGTCGCGGTGATGGTCTGCCACGGCGAGCTGGCCAAGGCCCGGCCGCATACTCGGCATTTGACGACCTATTATCTGATCATGTCCTTCGCCGGCATGCTCGGCGGCATGTTCAACACCTTCGTCGCGCCATTTGTCTTCAACGGCGTTTATGAATACCCGATCATGATCGTTGCGGCCTTGCTGCTGCGTCCGGGCCTGAAGCTGTCGATCGGCAGCGACAAGCTCGAATTGCTGAAACAGGCGCTGTTTCCGGTTCTTTTGCTGGTGTTCGGCATCGCGGTGTATCTGGGCATCCATGATTTGCCGGAGTATCTGGACACGATCGGCGTCGGCCTGTTGGTTCTGGCCGGTTTGCTCTACGCGTTCAGGGACCGGCCGTTGACGATGGCGTTGTCGACCGGCATCCTGATTTTCTTCACGATGGGCCTGCACGGTCTGTTGTCGAACACGCTGTATCAGGAACGCACCTTTTTCGGCGTGTTGTCGGTCCGCGAAAGCGTCTTGACCAACGAGCAGAACGAGCCCGAAAAATATCACGAGTTTTACCACGGCACCACCAAGCACGGCGCGCAGCGCCTGACCGCCGAGCATGCGCTGACGCCGTTGACCTATTTCAGCCGGCAGGGCCCGATCGGGCAGGTGTTCAGCGTCTTCGATAAAGTCGATCAAAACTGGGAGATCGGCGTCGTCGGCCTCGGCGCCGGCACCTTGAACTGTTATGCGAAGCCGACGCAAAGCTGGACTTTCTACGAACTCGACCCGCTGGTCGTCGAGGTCGCGAGCACTCCGAAATACTTCACCTATATCAGCGGCTGCAATCCGAAGGTGGCCATGCGTGTCGGCGACGCGCGCCTGTCGCTCGAAAAAGAGCCGGATCAGAAATTCGATTTATACGTGATCGATGCGTTCAGTTCCGATTCGATTCCGACGCACTTATTGACCCAGGAAGCGATTCAGTTGTATTTCAAGAAGCTGAAGCCGAATGGCATTCTCGCGCTGCATATCACCAACCGCCATCTGGCCTTGAAGAAGGTGCTGGCCGATCATGCCAAGCAACTGCACTATGACGCGTTGCTCCAGGAATTCGTGCCGCAGCAGGAGATCCCGCTGGTCGCGGCCACCGACTGGGTAGTGATGGCGAAAAAACCGGAGACGCTCGATCCGTTGCGCGCCAGCACTCTCGGCAAATGGCAAAAGCTGCCGATCACCTTCGGCCTGAAGCCATGGACCGACGATTTCACGAATATCGTCACGATCTGGAAATAGGCGCTGCCGCTCTGCCTTTTCGGTAACAGGGAAGGGCGGCTACAGCATCAGCCCAAGCCAATAAAAAAGCCCGTCCTTCGATCGAAGGCCGGGCTTTTTTAATCCTGAGTTCCAGGAATCTTGCTGTGCTTCGTTTAGGCCGCTTGTGCCGCGTACAAAGCCGATCAGTTGGGATAGGCGCTGCGATTGCGATTGCCGCGCCCTGTGCGTTGGGGTTGATTGGCGCTTGCGATCAGGCCCGCCTTTTTGGCATTGCCGCTCTGCAGGGCGTCGATGTCCTGCCTGACGAAATTCAGCGCCGTTTCGAGTTTTTTAATATCGGAATGGCTGGCATTGACCTGATTTTTGAGCAGTTCCACTCGTGCAAGCAATTCGCCGCATTCCTGTGTCGCGCAGCCGTTTTCAGGCCAGGCCGCCGGTGCTGCCAGTAAGCCCGCGGTAAAAACGCCGTATGTCAGTATCTTGTGTCGGTTGTTCATGGTCATTCTCCTGGGTGGCGTGTCTTTAAAAAGTTCTCTTGACAGAGAATCGATTGAAAATGTCCGATCGTTGAGTCAGCGATAGTCATTGCCTTGACATCGTGCGGAGAACGGCGAGCAAAAAGCTGAAAAGAGGCCTCATGACCGCATCCGATAGCCGCGCCTGGGTAGAGCGGATAGAGTATACGGCATATCCAAAAAAATCCCAAACAATTTGGTATGTTAAATAGTCAGTATATAAATGATTTCGAATATCATCGACTATATGCCTGTTTTACTGAATGGAAGCGGATGCGCTTATGCCGAATAAGCGATCGTTAACATGTATAACAGGGAGGTAATCGTCTGGCGGGCCTTGAATGGGGATACCAAAAAAAATCCATAAAGAAAGATATAAAATGGGGCGTGCATTGATCTTGGCAATCTCGCGAGCGGGCGGCGTGATTGGAATCGGTGGTGAAGAAGTGCTGTATCAATACTATGGAATGGGGTTTGGGTGGAGTGCAAGTGGGCCCGGCGGCGCTCTTAAAAAAGCAAAATCTTTTTTAACTCGGGATGGCGCAGGAACGCATCGACCGGCAGCAGCGCGACATGCAGGCCCTTGAGGCGTTGATGATAATAGGGGAGGGGCTCCGGTACATCGGATGCTTTTTTATAGCGGATCAGCACATAGGCGTCCGGGTGCGCCGAGCGCCATTGTTCGAAACTCCGCAAAGTCGAGAGCACCGTCAAGGGTTTCGTCAAGCGTCCGCCGAACTGATATTCGCCGTGATAGCCCTCGACCAGATAAGCGACGTCCCTGTTTTGGGCGAAAACCTCGGCTATCTTGATGCCGGTGGGGCGCGTATCGAAACGCTCGCCCCTGACCGAAAAAAATGCCGAAGAAACGACCAGCAGCGCGATCACTGTCGCAATGCTGGTCGTCAGGGTCGATTCCCGGGCGTTTTGGGGGGCGTATGGCCAGAGCAGCGAAACGGCGGTGAATAGAACAACACACCAGAGCGGAGAGACTTGCGCCAGTTCGTCGTCGCGATACGTCAGTTCGTTGATCCAGGGCGCCAGCGCGATCGCGAGGCCGAGCAGCGCCAATAGCGCGAGCAGCCATCGATGCGCGCGCCGCCAGTCGGGTGGAGCGCCGTCCGCCGCTCTGGCCAGGACCAGCATCAGCAGCGGAAACATCGGCAGCAGATAATGCAGGCGTTTGCCGCTGATCAGTGAAAACGCGATAAACAGCGGCGCGCCCCAGGCCGCGCAAAAGCGCAGGCCGGCCTCCTGTAGATTCAGCGTCTTGATGCCCTGCCACAACGGCTTGATCAACAGCCACGGCAGCAGCAGGACCGGCAGATACTGCGCGTACCACCACCACGGCAGTTTGTGCGCGAACGATTCGACCAGGCGCCCTTGCGTCTGCCCCCAGAAAATCGCGTTCCGGTACGCTTCGCCGCCCGCGATCCCGGCCGGGATCGCCCAGCACAGCGCCAGCGCGGCGCCCAGCAGGATGCTGCATAAAAGTCCCGCATACCAATGCCGCCAGTAGACTCCGGGCTTGGCATCCCGGTGCCACCAGGGCGCCAGCAGCGCCGCCGGCAGCAGATGCAGGAGTATCACTGGGCCTTTGGTCAGCACGCCGCCGCCGATCGCCGCGCCGAGCAGCAGCCAGCGTGTCGGCGCCGGTCCGGCAGTCGCCAGCTTTAACAGCGCGTAGATGCCGAGGCTCACAAAAAACGCCAGCATCATGTCGAACATGGTCAGCGTGCAGAACACGATCCAGAAACCGGAGCCCAACAGCATCAGCGGCGCGATGTCGGCAACGGCTTTTCGTTCCGGCCACAGCAGGCGGGCCATCGCCCCGGCCAAATAAACGGTGCCGAGCGCGAAGAGCGGTCCAATCAGCCGCAGCGACCAGTCATTGACGCCGAACAGCAGCCAGGTCAGTTGCATCAGCCAGAACAACAGCGGCGGTTTGTGGCTGTACAGTTCGCCGTTCAGATGCGGCACCAGGAAATCGTGGCGCAGCCACATCTCCCAGGCCACCGCCGCGTAACGGGTTTCATCGATCGGCAGCAGCGGGCGGAAGGCGAGAGCGGCGCCGGTCAGGCACAGCCAGATCACCAATACCCAGCTTCTGGCGGACAGCAAATGATACATGTCGATCCGAGTGCGATAGATCAGGCGTTCAGTTGCCGTCGTTCGTAGATCACAAAGTACAGATTACGGAAATAGATCAATAATCCTGACGCCTGGCCGAGAATGAAAACCGGGTCCTGCCGATAAACCGCATAGGCCAGCAAGGTGATGCCGCCGCCGATGCTGAAATACCAGAACGCGATCGGAAATACGCTTTTTTTCTCCTTTTCACTCTTGATCCATTGCACCAGAAAGCGTGCGGAAAACAGGGCCTGGCCCAGAAAGCCGACGGCCAGCCAAAGGGTTTCTTTATCCACGTTCAATTTCGTTTACCTCCGGTAATTTGGCGCGTTTTTGTAGCCAGATCACGCCCAGCAAGTCGGTGATGCCGGCCCACAGGCGGTCGAGCGTGCCGTAATTCGAAACCCCGACGCCGCGCGCGCGGTGATTGACCGGTTCCGAAATGACGCCGCCGCCGGCGCGGATCACCAGGGCCGGCAAAAACCGGTGCATGTGATCGAAATAAGGCAGCTCTAAAAATTTATCCCGGGCGAAGACTTTCAGGCCGCAGCCGGTGTCGGGCGTGTTGTCGCCGAGCAGGGTGGACCTGACCGTATTCGCGAATCTGGACGAAAACAGGCGCCATGGCGAATCGTAACGCTTGTTTCGCCAGCCCGCAATCATCCACAGATTGGGGGTGGTCTTTCTGTGTTCGAGCAAGGCGGTGTACAACCGGGGGATGTCGGCGGGATCGTTTTGGCCGTCGCCGTCCAGCGTTGCAATCCAGGGGTGATGCGCCGCCTTGACGCCGGTGCGCACCGCGGTGCTTTGGCCGCAGCTTTGCCGGTGCCTGACGACCCGCAATGCCTGGAAGCGCCGCATCGCGTCTTTCAGTTCGGCTTCGGTCTGATCGCGGCTGCCGTCATCGACATAGACGATTTCATAAGCCTCCGCCTGCGTCATGGCTTTTTCGATTTCTTCGATCAGCGGCAGAATGTTGCCGGCTTCGTTATGGACGGGAACGACGATGGAAATTTTCATGGGGAGAGTTCTTGGGGTTCGCTGAGCACTATACAACGTTTACCTATGCGAGGTTATGACAATTCCGGGCAACCTGCAAGCATTTGAGAGTGATTCGGTTTTTCAATCACTCGGGGCAATAAAAAAGGCTGCATCCGAATGAAATGCAGCCTCTTTGGGTGAGCGGTCTGGCCACTCGCGACCTTGCCGAACGCTTAACGCTTCGAGTATTGAGGACGCTTTCTCGCTTTGTGCAAGCCGACTTTCTTACGTTCGACGACGCGCGAGTCGCGGGTCACATAGCCCGCCTTACGCAAGGCTTGACGCAGAGTTTCGTCGTATTCCATCAATGCGCGGGTCAAGCCGTGGCGGATCGCGCCGGCCTGGCCGGATGGGCCGCCGCCTTTGACGATGACGTTGACATCGAATTGGCCTTCCATCTCAACGCATTCCAGCGGTTGACGGGAAACCATCTGGTCGGTCTTGCGGCCGAAATAGTCTTCGATCGATTTTTGGTTAATGGTGATTTTGCCGGTGCCTTTGGTGG
>Ga0207968_100078_pt1 | contig 43628 bp, 43 predicted proteins | sample LakWasMet21_HOW5_2_FD_183867 | JGI IMG/M metagenome (GOLD analysis project Ga0207968, IMG submission 183867) | Freshwater sediment methanotrophic microbial communities from Lake Washington under simulated oxygen tension - Sediment Metagenome... | ecosystem: Environmental > Aquatic > Freshwater >...
CGCGGTCAGGCCCTGGGTGCCGGCAACCGGGCGGGGCAGCCAGGTGCGGTAGTCCAGGTATTCGCCGAATTCGCCGCGTTCGTCCGCCACGATCAGCACATCGTATTCGTCGTCCGCCTGCGTCAACACCGGCACGTCGGCTTGCGCGGTGCGGCGCGTGTCGGACGAGTGTTCCCAGGCTTTTTCGCTGACGATTTCGAGCCCGAAGCGTTTGGCCGCGCGCTTGACCGCATCGCCATACAGCCGGTCTTCATCATGATTGCCTTGCAGCAGGAACAGTTTGGTCCAGCGTTTTTTGAGCAGGTACTGCGCCAAGGCATCGGCGCGCATCGCCCGGTTCGGCAACAGATGCAGCACGTTCGCGCGGCAATCGGCGTTGCGGAGGGCGTCGTCCTGCGTGGCGATATCGAGCAATAAGGTGTCTTTCGCTTCCGGCAGATCGGCCAGTTTATTCAACTGGGCGAACGGCAGGTTCACGATCACGAAGCGGTATTTGCCGCCGATGTTTTGCTTGAACGTCGCGGCCGGATCGCCCTGCAAGGGCGCGGTAAAGGCCTTCAAGGTGAATTGCTGGCCGGTAAATTGTCCGGTCGTATTGTTGTCCTCGATCGCAAGCTCCGCGCCGGGCAAGCCCTTGTCCTTGATGAAAGGGTCCAGATTCGACAGCGGCGGCGGCGCCTCTTGTTCCTGCGTCAGATAGGCGAGCGGCACGGGCACCGGTTTGGCTTTCGCGAGTGCCGGTGGGGACACGACCCAGGGCGCGACCAAGATGAAACAGAGCGTTTTTCGTAGCAAAGGCTTGAAGAATCCTGTCATGTGCTGGCAATCAAAATGGTTTGGGACTCAATTTTAACGGATTTGGCGATTTTTATTTAGCTTTTGGCGGCCATCAAGGGGGGCGGATTGATATTTGTTTGATAAAGTCCGATACTTAACGCTCAAAATCATTTTCCTGATCGAGTGCTGTTATGTCGCTAGAGGCTGATAATGAGGGTTTCGCCGCCGGCAAGGAAAAGAGCCGGTTCGTCAACCAACGCCGGACCGTGCGTTATATTCGGAAGGACATTGACGCCGGGGTTTGCATCGGCAGTTGGCTCGACGCCGTCGGACTCAACTGGTTTAGAAAGACTATGGCGGTCGAATTGCTCGACATCAGCAACCGGGGCTGCCTGATTGGCTGCCCCCAAAAATTGGCTGTCGGGGCGAAAGTGCAGGTCGTGCTGCAATTCAAAACCGGCAAACGCTTCAATATCAATGGGGCCGTGGTCAGAAAATCCGCAGACCGGGGCCGCGAATATGGGATAAAATTTGCCGCCTACAACGACGAACTCGGCGATTATATGCTGACGACGCAGAAGGAATTAACATTCAAATGAAAATAGCAGGGGTTGGCATCGAATGTCCGATTATCGCTTGAGCGACATCTATATTTACCCGATCAAATCGTTGGCCGGTATCCGGCTTGAGCGCTGGCAGGTCGCTCCGACCGGGTTCCGCCATGACAGGCAATGGATGCTCGTCGATGATGACGGCCTGTTTATGAGCCAGCGCAAACTGCCGCGGATGGCACTGGTCAAAACCGCTTTGACAGGGAATGAACTGCTGCTGTCCGCGCCGGGCATGGCGCCTCTGGCCTTGTCTTTGCAGGCCGCCGAAGGCGACTGGATCGAGGCGACCGTCTGGCATGACCGTTGCCGGGCGCGCGCCGTTTCGAAAGAAGCTGACCACTGGTTCAGCCGGTTCTTGGGACAAGACTGCCGGCTGGTCTATTTGCCGGACGAATCGGTGCGGCCAGTCGATCCGAATTATGCCGCGGCGAGTGACCGAACCGCTTTTTCTGACGGCTTTCCGTTTTTGCTGGTCTCGGAAAATTCGCTGGCTTCATTGAACCGGGAAATGGGTTTGCACCTGGCGATCGAACGCTTTCGGCCGAATCTGGTGATTTCAGGTTGTGCCGGCTACGAAGAAGATAGCTGGCGCGAAATACGGATCGGTTCGATCGATTTCCGCCTGCCTAAGGCCTGTTCGCGCTGCGCGGTACCGACGATAGACCCGGCAACGGCCGAAACCGGCAAGGAGCCCTTGATCACGCTGAACCGGACCCGCAAATGGCAGAACAAGGTGTATTTCGGGCAGAATGCGCTGCACGATAACTGCGGCGAATTGGCGGTCGGCGATAGGGTGCAAATCAAGACGACCGGGCCGAAGCAGCCGCCTTTGTAAGGTTTTCCGGATCCCGCGCGGCGCGCGGGATCCCGAACCAGTTTAAGCCGCAATAAACTGTTTCAAAATCTCCCCCGCATCCGCCATGCCTTTGTGCAGGTGTTGCTCGATCTCCGCCATCGTGATCTCGCCTTCGGTCTTGCCGGCCGCCCAGTTCGCGACCACCGTCAGCGCGGCATAGTCGATGCCGAGTTCGCGGGCCAGCGCCGCTTCCGGCATGCCGGTCATGCCGACCAGGTCGCAGCCGTCCCGCTCCATGCGGCGGATTTCGGCGGTCGTTTCGAGGCGCGGGCCTTGCGTGCAGCCGTAGGTGCCCAGGGGCGAAACCTTGATATTCGCCTTCGCGGCGGCCTTGATCAGGCCGGTGCGCAGAGCTTGACTGTACGGGTAGGTGAAATCGATATGGGTGACCGGATCGTCCTGGTCCTCGAAAAAGGTATGCCTGCGGTCGTAGGTGTAATCGATGATCTGATCCGGAATCGCGATATGCGCGGGCCCCATTTCCGAGGTAATGCCGCCGACCGCCGCGACCGCGATGATCTGTTCGACGCCGAGCTGTTTGAGCCCGTAGAGGTTCGCGCGGTAATTGATCTTATGCGGCGGGATCGAATGCGGGTTGCCGTGGCGGGCCAGAAAGATCACTTCGCGGCCGTGGAGGTCGCCGGTCAGAAATTCGGCCGAGGGCCGGCCGTAGGGCGTGGGCAGGGTATCGCGCTTGACGATTTTCAGGCCTTCAAGCTGCGTCAGGCCGGTGCCGCCGATGATCGCGAGTTTGCTCATGCCTCGCCTTCCTTGCAGGCGTAGATGCCGGCCGCGTTGCGTAAGTAGCCTTTATAGTCCATGCCGTAGCCGAACAGATAGCGGTTTTCGGTCTCGACGCCGACGAAATCGGCCCGGATCGGCTTCGCCTGCTCGAGTCGTTTATCGACCAGCACTGCGCTGTAGACCGCTTCCGCGCCTTGTTCGCGGCAATGATCGACGATCGCCTTCAGGGTGATGCCTTCATCGAGAATATCGTCGACGACCAGCACGGTCCTGCCGTGCAGCGGCGTTGCGGGTTTCAAGGTCCATTCGAGCGTGCTGCCCATGATCTTGTTCTGATAGCGGCTGGCGTTGACCGCGTCGATCGTCAGCGGCATGGTCAGCCGGGTCAAAAGGCGCCCGGCCGCGACGATGCCGCCGTTCAGCACGCACAGAAACACCGGATTGGTGCCGGCCAGTTTCTGGTTGATTTGCTCGGCCATCTGGTCGAGCGCCGCTTCGACTTCCCGTTCGCCGAACAATAGATCGGCGGTTTCTTGTACCTGTTGGATTTCGTTTAACATGAATGAAAGGTGTGTTTGATCTGATCGGAAATTTGCCGCCATTGTACCGAATTCAGCAACTGCTCGCGGCTGAATTGCGCTTTGCCGCGCATCGCGGCGAGGCGGCTTTGGCGGTTCGGGTCGGGTTTGATCGGCAGCGCTTCGAGCACCTGTTCGGCGGCTTCTGGATGATTGCAGACCAGCACCATGTCGCAGCCGGCGGCGAGCGCCATCCTGGCGCGCTCGGGGTAATCGCCGGCCCAGGCCGCCCCTGCCATGCTCAAATCGTCGCTGAATACCGCGCCGTTGAACTGTAATTCTCTGCGCAAAATCTCTCGAATCCAGAACGGCGAAAAGCCGGCCGGCTTGTCGTCGGCGGCGGAAAAAATCACGTGTGCCGGCATCACGCCTTCGAGCCCTTCCGCGATCAGCCGCTTAAAGGGCAGAAAATCCCGGGCTTTGATGCTGTCAAGGTCGCGATCGTCGACCGGCAAGGCCAGATGCGAGTCGGGCGCGACCGCGCCGTGCCCCGGAAAATGTTTGCCGGTCGCGGCCATGCCGGCCGCGCCCATGCCTTTCCGGAAGGCGGAGGCCAGTGCCGCGGCGAGATCGGGATCGGTCGAGAACGAGCGGTTGCCGATCACCTGGCTGATGCCGCAATCGACATCGAGCACCGGCGCGAAGCTGAAATCGACCCCGACCGCGAGCAGTTCGCTCGCCATCAGCCAGCCGGCGGCTTCGGCCAGTTCCGGCTTTTCCGCATAGCGCGCGGCCGGCGGCAGGCGCGTGAAGCCGGTTTGAAAGCGCTGCACGCGGCCGCCTTCCTGATCGACCGCGATCAGGATGTCGCCGCCGCGGGCTTTCCGAATGGCGGCGGTCAATGCCTCGACCTGTTCGGGGCTTTCGTAATTGCGCGCGAACAGGATCACCGCGCCGGTATTCGGGTGGCGGATCTTGTCGATTTCATGCGCGGCCAGGGTCAGCCCCTCGACATCGAGCATGACCGGGCCGAGTGAAAAATTCGTCGTCATGGTCTGGATTGATTATAGAATCGTAGGGTGCGTATTGCGCACCTGAATTAAACGTTCCGATGAGTTGGGCTTCAAAAGATAAATGAAGCTTACATGGCTTGATTCATCTTGAACAGCGTATAAAAATTCCGCGTCGAGGTTTGGGCGATGTCTTCAAACGAGGTATTGCGCAACTCGGCGATCTGCTCGGCGACATACCGCACATAGGTCGGATAATTCGGTTTGCCGCGAAACGGCACCGGCGCCAGATAGGGCGAGTCGGTTTCGATCAGGAAGCGGTCGGCGGGCACTTTTTTCGCGACTTCCTTGATGTCCTGCGCGCTGTTGAACGTCACGATGCCGGAGAACGAGATATAAAAATTCAGATCGAGCGCCTGCTCGGCGAATTCCCAGTTTTCGGTGAAGCAGTGAATGATGCCGCCGCAGCTTTCGGCGCCTTCTTCCCGCAGGATGCGCAGCGTGTCTTCACGCGCTTCGCGGGTATGGACGATCAGCGGCTTGTTCAAGGCTTTCGCGGCGCGGATATGGGTCCTGAAACGCTCGTGCTGCCAGCCGAGATCGCCGCTGCTGCGGAAATAATCCAGGCCGGTTTCGCCGATGCCGATCACCTTCGGATCGCCGCCCAGGTCGAGCAACTGCTCCAGCGACGGCTCGAAACCGTCATGCGCATTCGGATGCACGCCGACCGTGACCGAGAGTTGCGGGTGGTCCTTGACCAGATCGAGCATCGCAGGGTAGGCGTCCATGTCGATCGAGATGCAGAGCATGTGCTCGATGCGCTGGTTTTCCGCATCTTTCAGAAAGCAGTTAAAGTCGTTTTGGTACGGTTCGAGGTCGATGCGGTCGAGATGGCAATGCGAGTCGATAAGCATGGGGCTTGAAGTCTATTTGTAACTGACAAGGAAAAAGGGCAGGGATTCGGAACGGGGAGGGCCAGGCGCGGCATGCATCCTTGTCCCCGCTACCGGCAAATGTTGCCGGTAGCGGGGACATTTTACGCGAATGGACGCACGCCGTGTGTAAAAAGTTGGTTTACGCGTGTTACATCGTGTGTGTCGGCTTGTCCGACTCGAGCGCGCCGGCCAGATAGTTTTCGATCTTATTCCGCGCCTGACCGCCGTCCTGGTCGCTGAATTGCACGCCGATGCCGGAGGTGCGGTAAACGCCGCCGGGCGGATTCTTCCAGATGATCTTGCCGGCGATCGGCAGTCGTTCGGTTTCCTCCATCAGGCTCAGTAGTATAAACACTTCCTGGCCCATTTCATAAGACCGCGTGGTCGGAATGAACAGGCCGCCGTTGGTCACGAAAGGCATATAGGCCATGTACAGCGCGCTTTTTTCCTTGATCGATAATGACAAGATGCCTTGCCGTGGAGTCGAGTCCGCCATGATGTTTAGCTCCGGTTGAGTTCAGACCAGTGAATCAAAATTTCTTCCAGCATCATCTGTTTGTTGACTTGACTGTCGAGCCGTTCGCGCGCGGCCAACAACAAATCGTACAGCTGATAAAGGCCTTTCAAGTTTAGCCGTCCGGACAGCTCTTGCAAGGGGGCGGGGAGCGGAGATTCCGATAACAGCGTGCCGTCCGGACGGAATTTGCATTTGATCAGGTCGATCAGCCAGGCTGTCAGCCAGGCGAGTAGCGAGGGGAGCGGCAGTTTTTGCCAGTCTTCCGCCACCGCGATCGGGCTTACGCGGTGCCGGGCGATGTCGAGCCAGGCCTTGAAACAGTCGCTCCGGGTCGTCAGGGCCTGTTCGTTCGCATAGTGCAGGGCGGCGAACGGCGAATTTTGCGCCAGCGCCGCCAAGGCTTCCGCCTCGGCGATCGCCTGCGCCTTCAGCCAAGTGACGACGGTCGTGCGGTCGGGCGGGGTGACGGCCAGGCGCTGGCAGCGGCTCGCGATCGTGATCGGCAATTTGGCGGGCTTGGCGCTGATCAACAGGATCACCGTGCGTTCGGTCGGTTCTTCGAGACACTTCAAAAACGCATTCGCGGCCGGCCTGTTCAATTGATCGGCCGGATCGATGATCACGACCCGATAGGTGTCATATTGCGGCTTGAGTTGGGTGTCGACGATCAGTTCGCGAATCCGGTTGATGCCGATCGCCTTGCCGGGTTCGTCCGGGGCGACCACGAACAGATCCGGGTGGTTGCCGGCGGTAAACAGTTTGCAGCCGTGGCACTGGCCGCAGCTTTCGCCGTCGGCGGTCGGCGCCTGGCAGAGCAGGACGGTGGCGAAGCGTTCGGCCAGTTCGCGCTTGCCGAGGCCCTTGTTGCCGGTGATCAACAGCGCCTGGGGGATACGCTGCTGGCGAATATAGCCGCAAAGCTGGCGCCATTGGCTTTGCTGCCAGGGCAGTAACGGTTTCATCGCGCTAAAGCCTTGAGCGAGTCGGCGCGGGCGACTTGTTTTCTGTTTTTCTTTGACGTTAACATAGGGAGTTTATATTCGTTTTTGTGACGCAAGCTGTCAAGTTGTTCGATGGTTTCATGGGAGGATGTGTTGAGAAAAATTATCGGCATCGCCGCGCCGGCCCGGTCGGGTAAGGATACCGTGGCGTCGATGTTGCTCCGGCATCACAAGGTCGCCGCCTATGCGCTCGCGGACCCGCTCAAGATCGGCTGCCAGGCGCTCTTCGGATTGACTGACGCAGAAACCTGGAACGACAATATCAAGGAAAACAGGATTCCCCTGTGGGGGCGTTCGCCGCGTGAATTCTTTCAGCACGTCGGCACGGACTGGATGCGCGCGCGCAATCCGGAACATTGGCTGATGCGGGCGGAGCGTGCGATTCACTCGCCCGTTAGCCAAGATCCGGGGGCGAAGACGCCGCCGTTGCACACTGCCAAGGCGCCATTCAAGCTGGCCGCGCAAGCCTTCTTCGACCTGTCTGGCCGGCAAACCTGGGATAGCGAGGCTGCCGATGCGGTGGACCCGTTCTGGAGACTGTCGCCCGGGCAAATGTTCGAGCTGATCGAAGCCTTGACCTTGACGGATTTCCCGGATTATCTGGCGCGCCGAGCACAGCGCCCGCTCGCCGAGCCGACCAGGGCAGTGCCTTTTTTGGGGGCAAGCGAGGTGATCGTGATCAAGGACATACGCTTTGAGAATGAGGCGGATTTCCTGCGCCGCCATAACGGCACCCTCTGGCACATCGTTCGAGATGACGCGCAAAAAGTCAATGCGCATGCATCCGAGCTGGGCATCGCCATCGGGGAACAAGACGTGGTGATCGACAACAATGGCACGCTTGAACAACTCGCCGTCGCGGTCGAAAAGGCATGGCGACGCCAGCGATACGATGATCTCTTAACCCACGAGTAAACTGTAAAACGCTGGGTTCGATCCCGCGGCTTCAAAATGAGCCTCAATTGAATCTGACATGGCTAGACAAAATTCGACTTAAGCAGTCTCTTGAGGGGCGGCTAAATGGCTCAATGGTTTAGACGACATGCTCCCAGTCTATTTTATTCGGCATCCGGTTTTCTCTTTCCGGCCCCATGTCGGGATTCTTTGATTCCTCAGGGCATTGCTGAATATTTTTCGTCTCGTTGACCAAGTAATTTTTAGCCTCTTTGGCGCCAAACGCCATGCCTTTCTTGGTCGCATCGAGATCGGTATATGTCGTCTTTCCTACGACTCCCCATAAGGCGAGGATCATCATCACCATCGATAAAAGGGGCGCAGACACCATTAAAAATTTGATGAGTCCGAACAATAGCTGTCTAGCCATGACTGCCTCCTCCTGTAAGCGGATAGATCATTTCTACCATAAATGATCAATAAAATATAGTCGTGTTGATACCGAGATCTCCCATAATTTAACGTGGTTCACCCATAAATAAATTGATGAATAGAGTAAGCTTAATGCAATCTTTATGAATTTGTTCGTCAATAGAAGATAAAAAACGCTTTAGGACAGTCTCTAAACTGTTACGTCTCGGGAGATAAGCGGTGATGAATCGTAAGGAAAATTTCTTTATCAAGTTTATGCACTTGGCTGGCCCTTATTGGCGTTCCAAAAACAGCTTCATCATAGGGGTAGAGACTGTCTTGCTGATTGGTCTGACGGTGATGCAAATTGAACTGGCCGTCTATATCACCCAATGGAATGCCGCCCTTTTTGATGCGATTGAACAACGCTCAATGGCTGGCGTAAAAACCCAGGCAGTCGTCTTAATCCTGATCTTCATGGGCAGCATCACGATCGCCACAGTCCATTTAATCATCAAACGGCGTTTATTGATTGGTTGGCGGACATGGCTAAGCGAAAAAGTCATTGCCAAATGGATACAACAAGGCCGCCATTATCAGATTACCTTGTTATCTCAAAATGATCATGACAATCCGGACGGCCGCATCGCGGAAGACATTCGTATTGCGACCGAAGACGCCATAGCGCTAAGTCATTCATTGTTCTACTGTTTTCTGATGTTGGCGAGCTTTACCCAAATTCTTTGGGGCATCTCCGGAAGCGTGGTGTTTGAGTTCGGCAGCGTTTCGATTCCGGTGCTGGGCTATTTGGTCTGGATTGCGATCAGCTACTCCATTTGCGCTTCGATTTTAGGCTGGTGGATGGGCAAGCCGATGACTTCGGCCACGCATTCAAGACAAACCCAAGAGGCTAATTTCCGGCACGATCTGATCGATATCCAGAATCATTCCCAAGCCATCGCATTCATTCGCGGCGAGATCAACGAACAAGAGCGGCTACTCGATTCGTTTCGAGCGATTATCGGGTCCTATGCCGAACAAACGAGCGCTTGGATTCGGATCCAGGTATTTACCTCCGGCTACTCGGTCGCCTCCATGGCCTTGCCGATTTTAGTCGCCTCGCCTCGTTATATCGCCGGCGCCATTTCATTGGGGATGTTGATTCAATCGGTCCAGGCCTTTCAGCACATGGTTTCCGCTTTATCGTGGCCGGTCGACAACATGGCTCAAATCGCCAAGTGGCAAACCTCGGTCGAGCGGGTTTTAGGGCTGATGAATGCACTGGATCATCTGGAGCGTGACATTTCCGATCTGAATTCACAGCAGATCCGTGTGCATGAAACCCATGTTTCGGCGCTAAAGTTCAATGACGTCAGACTGGAAGATCTGGAAGGCGAAAGACTTTCAAGCGTTGTGAATCATCAAATCAAAGCCGGCGAGCATGTGCTGATTGCCGACCAGGCCAACAATGGCGCCAAGCTGTTTAAGGCGATCGCCGGCTTATGGCCCTGGGGTTCCGGTCAAATTGAAGTGCCGGCGGGCCAAGCGACGTTCTTCATGCCGCCCAAGCCCTACCTGCCGGCGAAGTCGTTATTTGAAGCCATTTGCTACCCCAAAACCAAGGCCGCGTTTGACCAGGCCGAGGTGGAAGCAAGGCTTGAGCAAGTGGGCCAAAAAGCCCTGATCAAGCAACTGAACCGGGTCGATGCCTGGGCGGATGTACTGTCAAACGAACAGCAGCAGTGTCTAGGCCTGGTGCGCGCGATATTGCATCGGCCGCAATGGATTTTCGTGCAGGAAGCCCTCGACTCACTGCCCCCCGATGACGAGGCGAAAATGCTCAAATTATTGGCCCACGAATTACCTCATGCGGGCATTCTGACGATTACGCATCAGCCGGTCGCGCAGGCTTTTCATCAACGCAAACTGAAGATTTAGAAAACGCGGATAATTTTGATCGGCTCGAACCGGCCGATTCCAGACTATCGGTTTACTCAACACCAAACATATTGAATGCCCGATTGCTGAAATAAAGCAGGCCGTTGCCACCTTATTTTTACTGATGATGTTTTTCACGGAAGTATCATGGGAGCCAGCAAAGTTAAGCCTGCGAAAAACTTGTAATTAACGCTACAAGAATGTAGTATTAAATACATGAATAATTGGTCTTTACTGATAACAAGCCTTCCTACCGAAAACGCAACGGTTCGTATGCGCGTGTGGCGATCATTGAAAGCTTCGGGCGCGGCCGTGTTGCGTGATGGTGTTTACTTGATGCCAGAACGCGAGTCTTGTCGCGAAACACTGGACGCCATCGCTGTTGAAGTGCAGGCTAGTGGCGGTATCGCCTTGGTGTTGCGGGTCGAGGAACCCGAGGATGGACATTTCGTCGACTTATTCGAACGTAGCGAAGAGTTCTCGACGCTATTGGCGGGTATCGCCAAATTGCGTGAAAGCCTGACCGCCGAGACTGCGCAAGATGTTCTCAAGCAGTCTCGAAAGCTCCGTAAAGCCTTTACCAACCTGTCTGCCATCGATTTCTTTCCCGGTGAAGCACAAAGGCAGACCGAAACAGCACTCAGTGAACTCGAATCATCGATTGTTCGACTTTTGTTTCCCGATGAACCGCACTCGATTCAAGGCTCGATCTCGCTTTTACCCCTTACCGATTACCAAGGCCGAATTTGGGCTACCAGGAGCCGACCATGGGTAGATCGCCTAGCCTGTGCTTGGTTGATTCGACGCTTCATTGATGCTCAAGCGCAAATTTTTTGGCTAGCTTCTGCCCATGATTGCCCCGCTAATGCACTGGGTTTCGATTTCGACGGCGCGACCTTCAGTCATGTCGATGGCCGAGTGACTTTCGAGGTGTTGTTGGCGAGTTTTGATCTCGAAGAACCGGCGCTCAAACGAATGGGGAGCTTGGTACATTTTCTGGATGTCGGCGGGGTGCAACCCCCTGAAGCCGTCGGCATTGAAAGCGTGTTGTCAGGACTGCGAGACACCATCAACGATGACGATCAATTTCTAACAGCCGCCAGTGCAGTGTTTGACAGCGTGCTAGTGACTTTTGAAAAAGGAGCAAGCACTCAATGACGCCATCTGAAAAACAACTACCCGAGCACAGCTTAACTCGCCCCAATCCGGTTGGCTTTTGGGAAGCATTTCGCTTCTGGCTAAAGCTCGGTTTTGTCAGTTTCGGTGGCCCAGCCGGGCAAATTGCCATCATGCATCAGGAGTTAGTTGAAAAGCGGCGTTGGCTCTCTGAAAAGCGTTTTTTACATGCTCTCAATTACTGCATGCTATTGCCAGGACCCGAAGCGCAGCAGTTAGCCACCTATATCGGTTGGCTGATGCATCGCGGTTGGGGCGGCGTCGTTGCAGGCGGCTTGTTTGTTTTACCCTCACTGTTGATTCTGATTGGCCTGAGCTTCATTTATATGGCCTATGGCCATATGACGGGGATTGCTGGCGTACTTTACGGCATCAAACCGGCGGTGACCGCCATTGTTATCTTTGCTGCGTATCGCATTGGCTCAAGGGCGCTCAAGAATTGGGTGCTGTGGACTCTGTCGGTATTAGCATTTCTGATGATTTTTTTATTCGACACACCCTTTCCGTTGATTGTGCTGATCGCTGCCCTCTTCGGCGCCATTGGCGGCAGAGTGGCGCCGCAGAATTTTACGACGGGCGGCGGACATGGCTCCGCCAAGCAGGGCTACGGCCCTGCATTGATTGACGACACTACACCCACACCCGCTCATGCCTTATTCAGTTGGCTGGGTTTGGCAAAAGTGATGCTGACAGGTCTGATTCTCTGGGGTGGAGCCATCGGTTTTCTGTGTGCCCGCTATGGTTGGGAGGGCGCATTGACACAGATGGGCTGGTTCTTCACGAAGGCGGCGCTGCTCACGTTTGGCGGTGCCTATGCGGTTCTTCCCTATGTTTATCAGGGGGCGGTTGAGCATTTCCACTGGCTGACACCGCAGCAGATGATCGACGGTCTAGCGCTCGGTGAAACCACGCCGGGCCCATTGATCATGGTGGTGACCTTTGTGGGTTTCGTCGCCGGATGGACGAAGGAAATTTTCGGCCCCGACCAACTGTTTCTCGCTGCAACCATCGCGGCAACAGTGGTGACTTATTTTACCTTTCTACCCAGTTTCCTGTTCATCCTGGCTGGCGGTCCATTGGTGGAATCAACCCATGGCAATCTGAAATTCACCGCATCGCTGACCGGCATTACCGCTGCCGTGGTCGGCGTGATTCTCAATCTAGCGGTGTTCTTCGCTTGGCATGTGTTTTGGCCGCAAGGTTTTGCGGGGAGTTTCGATGCCATTTCAGCAATCATTAGTCTTTGCGCCTTTTTGACACTGTTTCGTTACAAAGTGGGGGTCATTCCGGTAATCGTCGCGTGCGGTGGCGCCGGTCTGTTGTTTAGTTTCATCAAAATCTGGCTTGCCCAGCAAGGAGTTTTGATATGAATGCCCTGCGTCAATCTCACGTTTTAGTGCTGTTAATCGCATCACTGCCGGGCAACGTGGTCTACGCTCGATAGCCTAGTCAGCATGCGGGGACTCTGGATACCGCCAAGATAGAGCAACTGACCGGCGCCAAAGGCAAACTCGACACCGCCGAGAATGTCTTCAAAGTCACCGTCCCACGTAGCGATTTGGCTGTTAGCGTAGCGGGTGTAAAAATGACTGCGGCGACGGGATTCACTTCATGGGCTGCCTTTACTCCAACAGGTGATAAAACCATGGTCATGGGTGATATGGTTTTACAAGAGGACCAAATCAATCCGGTCATGAGCACGGCGTTGGAAAACGGCATTGAGGTCACGGCTTTGCACAACCATTTCCTCTGGGATACGCCGAAAGTGATGTTCATGCACATTGGAGGTTCGGGTGATGCGGAAAGTCTGGCGACGGCTGTCGGCAAAGTGTTTGCCAAAATCAAGGAAACCAGTAGCGCTAAAACCCCAACAAAACCTAAGTCGTTCGATGTCGGTAAGACCTCGCTCGATCCCAAGCCTATTGAAACCATTATGGGTTCGCCCGTTGAGAAGACCGGTGAAGTCTATAAAGTCACCCTTGGCCGAACCGCGCAAATGGCCGGGCATACGGTTGGCAAGACCATGGGTGTCAATACCTGGGCGGTGTTTGCTGGCAGCAATGATAAGGCTATCGTCGAAGGCGACTTTGCGGTGTTGGAGTCCGAACTGCAAGGTGTACTGAAAGCCTTGCGCGGCGGGGGTATCGCCATCACCACGATCCACAATCACATGGTCGGAGAATCGCCACGAATTTTATTCCTGCACTACTGGGGCGCGGGTAGCGCTAACGATCTGGCCAAAGCCTTTAAAGCGGCGCTCGATACTCAATCTAAAACTTGAGGGAATACCCATGAAATGGATCACCCGCGAACGCCCAAAAATCGATCGGATTGCCTGCCCTTGGTTGATTAGAAGCGGAATTGGTCGGACTCGGTCATAGCGGCTTGGCCATTTCCTTGCGAATGATACGGCTCATTTTTTCTGTTTCTGAAAAACTTCGACCGCATGATTGTGGTCCTGCAAGGTCGATGAAAACACATGCGTGCCGTTGCCTCGCGCGACAAAATACAGACTGTTGCCGGTATCGGGGTGCAGCGCGGCATGAATCGCCTCGCGTCCCGGCATCGCGATCGGCGTCGGCGGCAGGCCTTTGAGCAGATAGGTGTTGTAGGGCGTCGGGGTCTTGAGGTCCTGTTCGGCGATATTGCCGTGATAGTTTTCGCCCATGCCGTAAATCACGGTCGGATCGGTTTGCAGCGGCATGCCGCTTTGCAGGCGGCGGACCATCACGCCCGCGATCAAGGGGCGTTCATCCTCGGCGCCGGTTTCTTTTTCGACGATCGAGGCTAGGATCAACGCCTCGTAGGGCGAATTGATCGGCAAGTTCGCCGCTCTTTGCGGCCATTCTTCTTGCAGCACCGACTGCATTTTGCCATAGGCCCTTTTCAGCAAGGAGACATCGGACATGTTCTTTTCGAAGAAATAAGTGTCCGGGAAAAATAGGCCTTCGGCTTTGCTTTCATTGATGCCGAGTTGGGCGCGCACCGCGTCCGGGGAAAGATCCTTCAGCGTGTGTTCGATATGTGGATCGTTGTTCAATTCGGCCAGGATATCGGCCAGGCTCCAGCCTTCCGGAAAGGTGATGCTGTGTTGCCGGGTCTTGCCCGCCGCGATCAGGCCGATGATCTCGGGTAGGGTCAGGCCCGGTTTGAATTCGTATTCGCCGGTCTTCAGCTTGGCGGCCGCCTGTTTTCGCAGCGCGATCACCTTGAACCAAAACGAGCTGACCTGTAGGTGTTGCTCGGCCAATTTTTCGGCGATTCGGGTCATCGAATCGCCCTTGACGATTTCGATCAAGACCGGATTGTCCTTCACGACCGGCGCAATCAAGGTCTGGCGGTAGTCCATCCAGGCCCAGCCGCCGGTGAAACTGAGGCATAATAGGGTCAGGCCAAAAAATTTATTGCTCACTGCGCAGCGTCTCTTGTTGATAGTCGGCTAGCCATTGCTGGAGTTTCCGGGTAATCGGCCCGGGTTCGAAGGCGAGCCGATCGATTTGTTTGACCGGCCAGATGCCGATGATCGAGTTACAGACAAAGATTTCGTCGGCCGACACCAGTTGTTCCAGAGTATAGTTCGGTTGCTTGACCCTCAGGTCGTGCTGGTCTGCCAGTTCCATGATCAGGTTGCGGATGATCCCGGCAATGCCGCATTGCGTCAGGGGGGCGGTATGCAACGCATGGTTTTTGACATAAAACAGGTTGGTCATCGTGCCTTCGATGACTTGGTCGTTGCTGTCCAGCATGATGCCTTCCTGAATGCCCTGATCGCTCCATTCGGCGCGGGCGAGCACCTGCTCCAGGCGGTTCAAATGTTTGATGCCGGCGAGGGCCGGATTGATGCCGAGGCGTGTGCCGCAGAGACGGGTATTGATACCCTGAGTGGCGAAGGCGTCCGGGTAATCGGGGTAGGGGTGCAGGCTCAGGATACGGGTCGCTTGTATCGCCTCCGGCCGCCGATAACCGCGGCCGCCGGAACCGGAGGTCACGAGGATCTTCAGCACGGCCCGGGCCGGGGCTTGCTGGCACAACAGGCCGGCTTCCTCGGTCAGTCTGCCGAAGGCGGGGCAGGGGATTGCGAGTCGTCGGCAGCCGTCTTCGAGCCGCTTCAGATGCCGATCGAAAAAAACCGGTCTTTGGCCGTTGATTTCGATCGTTTCGAACACGCCGTCGCCGTATTGCAGGCCGCGGTCCGAAACGGGCAGGGTCTCTCCGGGTTCACCATTGACGAGCAGCATTGGCGGACAGGGTGACCCTGTGCAGGATCGACGCTTAGGCGTAGCGTTTCAAAATCAGCGTGCCGTTGGTGCCGCCAAAGCCGAACGAATTCGACATCGCGACATTGATCTTCATCTCGCGCGCGACATTCGGCACATAATCGAGATCGCATTCGGGATCGGGGTTGTCCAGGTTGATCGTCGGCGGCGCAATTTGATGCGTGAGGCTGAGTGCGGTCAATACCGCCTCGATGCCGCCCGCCGCGCCGAGCATGTGGCCGATCATCGACTTGGTCGAACTGACCGCGACCTTGTAGGCGTGGTCGCCCAGGGCGGCCTTCATCGCCTGGGTTTCGCCGATATCGCCGGCCGGCGTCGAGGTGCCGTGGGCGTTGATGTAATCGATTGCGTCCGCATTCAGGCCGGCATCGCGCAGCGCATTGCGCATGCAGCGCGCCGCGCCTTCGCCGCCGGGCGACGGGGTGGTCATGTGATAAGCGTCGCCGCTCATGCCGAAGCCGACCACTTCCGCATAAATCTTGGCGCCGCGCGCTTTCGCGTGTTCGAGTTCTTCGAGCACGACCACGCCCGCGCCGTCGCTGAGCACGAAGCCGTCGCGGTCCTTGTCCCAGGGCCGGCTGGCCGCGGTGGGGTTGTCGTTGCGGCGCGACAAGGCTTTCGCCGAAATGAAGCCGCCCATCGCGGTCGGCGACGTCGTGCAGCGTTCGGAGCCACCGGCCACCATTACGTCGGCGTCGCCATGTTGGATCAGCCGCGCCGCATCGCCGATGTTGTGGGTGCCGGTCGCGCAGGCGGTCACGATCGCGAAATTGGGGCCTTTCAGGCCGTATTTGATCGACAGGTTGCCGGAAATCATGTTGATGATGTTGCCGGGCACGAAAAACGGCGAAATCCGGCGCGGACCGCTTTTATCGTACAGTGCGTAACATTCCTCGATGCCGGTGACGCCGCCGATGCCGGCGCCGATCGCGACGCCGATCCGATCCGCATTGGCTTCGGTGACTTCGATGCCGGAATCCTCGAACGCCTGACAGCCGGCCGCCATGCCGTAGTGAATGAAGCCATCCATGCGCTGCGCGTCCTTGGCCGGTATGTATTGGGTGACGTCGAAGTTGCGAATCACGCCGCCAAAGGTGGTCGCGAAAGGCGAAATATCAAAAGAATCGATGGGACTGATGCCGCTTTTGCCGTTGATGATGCCGTCCCAGGTTTCTGCTACCGTGTTTGCTAAAGGCGTAATGGCGCCCAAACCGGTGATTACGACTCGACGTGTGCTCAATGTGTGTTACCGTGTGGAATCTGTGGTTTAGAAAAAATCGGGGGGTAAGGCTTAGTGGATGCGCAGAATGTCATCCACTAATGAATCGCGCTTTTAGCCAGCGTTCTTTTCGACGTAGTCGATCGCTTGCTGAACCGTGGTGATCTTTTCAGCTTCTTCGTCTGGAATTTCGCATTCGAATTCTTCTTCCAGCGCCATAACGAGTTCAACGGTGTCAAGAGAGTCGGCGCCCAGATCATCTACGAAAGATGCATCATTGGCGATATCTTCTTTAACGCCCAATTGCTCTGCAACAATTTTTTTTACTCGTTGTTCAACAGTACTCATAATTATTATCCTCAAGCAAAGTAAATATATATTAGATATAAATCATATATTTACAATGGTATTGTTATTGGTGTTACTAGAAATCCCGTCCACGGAAATTCCAGACGGTAGCCAAAATTATACTGTAATCTGAACCCAAAGTCACAATATTAAGCGGGCCACCGGCGAGCAAGCCCGTCGCTGGACGAGGTCGGACGTTTATGGCATATACATGCCGCCGTTCACATGCAGGGTCTCGCCGGTGATATAGGCGGCGCCCGGCGAGGCCAGGAACGAGACCGCATGCGCGATTTCCTCGGGCGCGCCGAGGCGTTCCAGTGGAATCGAGGCCAACAGCGAGGTTTTGATGTCGTCGCCGAGGTCCTTGGTCATGTCGGTGTCGATGAAGCCGGGCGCGACCACGTTGACCGTGATGTTGCGCGAGCCGACTTCCTTCGCCAGCGATTTGCTGAAGCCGATGATGCCGGCCTTCGCGGCCGCATAGTTGGCCTGGCCGGCATTGCCGGTCGAGCCGACGACCGAGGCAATGCTGATGATGCGGCCGGTGCGGGCCTTCATCATGCCGCGCAATACGGCCTTGCTCATCCGGAAAACCGAGGCGAGGTTGGTGCTGATGATCGCATCCCATTCCTCGTCCTTCATTCGCATCAACAGGTTGTCGCGGGTGATGCCGGCATTATTGACCAGCACGGCGGGCGCCCCGAAATCGTCATTGACGGTTTTGATCACCTCGGCAATCGAATCGGCGTCCGCGACGTCGAGGCGCAGGCCCTTGCCGTTTTCGCCGAGATAGGCCGAAATGGCTTCCGCGCCGCTGTCGGAGGTCGCGGTGCCGACCACAAAAAAACCATCGCCGGCCAGTCTTTCGGCAATCGCCTTGCCGATGCCGCGGCTGGCGCCGGTCACTAAAGCGACTTGTTTAGCCATTTAACAGCTCCAAAGTAGTGTGTAATGATTTGCTATCGAAGATCGATAGATGCTCGGCTTCTTTCACGATGCGTTTGTTCAGGCCGATCAGCACCTTGCCGGGGCCGCATTCGACGAAGCGCCTGACGCCCTGGTCGTGCATGAACTGGATCGAATCGACCCAGCGCACCGGTTTGTACAGTTGCTCTTTCAGTGCGTGGCGGATCACTTCCGGCGCGCTGTGCGCCATCACGTCGGTATTATGGATCAAGGTGATGTCGGGACCGTGAACGGAAATTTGTTCCAGTTCGGCGCCGAGTTTTTCGGCCGCGCCGGCCATCAGCGCGCAATGCGACGGCACGCTGACCGGCAACAGCAGCGCGCGCTTGGCGCCGAGTGCCTGCGCTTCGGTGATCGCGCGCTGCACCGCGCTCGCTTTGCCCGCGATCACGACCTGTCCCGGCGCATTGAAATTGACCGCCGCGACGACTTCGCCCTGGGCGGCTTTTTCGCAGGCTTCCACGACCTGATGGTCTTCCAGGCCCAGAATCGCGGCCATCGCGCCGGCGCCGGGCGGGACCGCTTCCTGCATCAGGCGGCCGCGGGTCGCGACCAGGCGGATCGCGTCTTCGAAAGTGATCGCGTTCGCGGCGACCAGGGCGCTGTATTCGCCGAGGCTATGGCCCGCGGTCCAGGCGGGGCGCACGCCGCTTTGCTGGCGCCAGATTTCCCAGATCGCGATGCCGGCGGCCAGCATCGCGGGCTGGGTGTTTGGGGTCTGATTCAGGTCCGCTTCGGGGCCTTCATTGACCAGCGCCCACAAATCCTTGCCCAAGGCATCGGAGGCGCGCTCGAAGGTGTGCTTGATCGCGGGGAAGCTGGCCGCCAGATCGGCCATCATGCCGATCGATTGGGAGCCCTGGCCTGGAAAAACGAAGGCTAAGTCGTAGGTTTGCGTGCTCATGGAGGTGCCAAATACTGTCTGAAGCGTGAGTGATCGTTGTGATGTTCAGGGTACGGTGCAAGGATGGCTGTTCATTCCCGGGCCCCGCGCCAGGCTTTAATACTTCAACAGCGCCGAGCCCCAGGTAAAGCCGGCGCCGAAGGCTTCGAGCAGCACGGTCTGGCCGCGCCGAATGCGGCCGTCGCGCACGGCCTCGTTGAAGGCCAGCAGCACCGAGGCGGAGGAGGTGTTGCCCTGGTTTTCGAGCGTGACGACGACCTGCTCCATCGACATTTTCAATTTCTTCGCGGTGGCCTGGATGATCCGGATGTTGGCCTGATGCGGCACCAGCCAGTCGATCGACTCCTTCTCCATCGCATTCGCCTCCAGCGTTTCATCGACGATCCGGCCGAGCGTATTCACCGCGACCTTGAAGACTTCATTGCCGCGCATGCTGATATAGCCCGGTGCCTGCGGGTAACCGTTCGGCGCCGCTTGCGGATTTGGGCAATACAACAGTTCCTCGTATTCGCCGTCCGAATGGATGTGCGTCGAGAGGATGCCGGTTTCCTCGGAAGCGCCCAAGAGGACAGCGCCGGCGCCGTCGCCGAACAGGACGCAGGTGGTGCGGTCGGTCCAGTCGACGATGCGCGAGCAGATTTCGGAACCGATGACCAGGACCTTGCGCGCCGCGCCGGTCTTGATGTATTGATCCGCGATGCTGAGGCCGAAGATCGCGCCGGAACAGGCGGCCTGTACGTCGAAAGCGACGCAGTTCTTGATGCCGAGACGTTGCTGCAACAGGCAACCGGTGCTCGGGTAAACGCGATCGGGCGTGCCGGTCGCGACGATGATCAGGTCGATTTCATCCGCGGCGATGCCGGCCATCTCGATCGCCTGGCGGGCGGCGATTTCGGCCATGCTGGCCGCGGTTTCGTCGGCTCCGGCGATACGGCGGCTTTTTATGCCGGTCCGTTCGAAGATCCAGCTGTCGGAGGTGTCCACCGTTTCCGAAATTTGAGCGTTGGTCAGGATTTCCGAAGGAAGATAGCCACCGGTGCCGATCACTCTTGAATAGCGGGTCATGAATGCGTTCCCAAAGACAGGTTTTGTTCGACCTGCCGGCTGATTTTTGTGATGACGTCTTGTTTGACTTCAATCTCGGCCAGCTGTATCGCGGTTTTGAAAGCCAGCACATCGGCGCCGCCGTGACTCTTGATCACGAGGCCGCGCAGACCGAGAAAACTGGCGCCGTTGTAAAGGCGCGGGTCGATGCGCTTTTTGAATGAGGATAAAACCGGATAAGCGATCAGTCCGACCGCCTTGGTCAGCGGGTTACGCGAAAACGCTTCCTTCAGCAAGGTGCCGATCATCTTGGCGGCGCCTTCGATCGACTTTAGCGCGACGTTGCCGACGAAGCCGTCGGTCACGATCAGGTCGACTTTGACGTTGCCGGCATTCAGGGAATTGCCTTCGACATAGCCGATGTAATTCAATGACGAGGCTTCGAGCAGTTTCGCGGCGGCCTTGACCTGCTCGTTGCCCTTCATCTCTTCCTCGCCGATGTTCAAGAGTCCGACGCGCGGCGATTCGATGCTCTCGACCGCCTTGACCAGTTCGGCGCCCATTACCGCGAATTCGAACAGATGCCGCGCGGTGCAATCGACATTCGCGCCGAGATCGAGCACGTGGGTATGGCCATGTATCGAGGGCAGGGTCGAAATGATCGCGGGGCGGTCGATGCCCGGTATCATCTTGAGCACGAAACGGGCGGTCGCCATCAGCGCGCCGGTATTGCCGGCGCTGACGCAGGCATCGGCCTGGCCGTCGCGGACCAGATTGATCGCGACCCGCATCGAGGAGTCCTTTTTGTTTTTCAAGGCTTTCGACGGCGGTTCGTCCATATCCACGCATTGCGAGGCGTGATGTACCGTCAGGCGGTCGCGATAAGTCTCGAGATAGGCTCCCAACTTCTGCTTGATGACGGCTTCATTGCCCACCAGAATCAGCTTCAAATCCGGATTGCTCTGTAGGCAATCCAGCGCGGCCGGGATCGTCACGTCCGGGCCATGGTCCCCGCCCATCGCATCAATCGAAATTGTCAAACTCACCTTAACCGAGATCTCCGCAGCAAAAAATAAAAAACCGAACCGGCGAGGGTTCGGTAGCGCAGCAAATTTACAGCGCGAGGCTTATTCTTCGTCGCTGACGGCTGTGATTTGACGGCCTTTGAAGTAGCCGTCAGGGGTAACGTGATGACGCAGGTGGGTTTCGCCGGTCAATGGGTCCTGCGACAGCGCGCGGGCGGTCAGGGCGTCGTGCGAACGACGTTGGCCGCGTCTTGAACGGGAAACTTTACTTTTTTGTACTGCCATGAGGGCTCTCCAGATTTTTTAAGTGAGTTAAAACGGAAAAAGGGTTATCCTGCGGTTTTGGCCGCTCCGCCTCGGCTTGGCTCGGCGTACGGCTGCCCGTATCCTGAGCCACGCAGGGCTCGGGATGTTTCGGGTACAAGGGAAGATTCAGCAACAATTCGTCCTCGATAATGTCCTGAAGAAGGATTTTTGCTTCTTCAACGAACAAGGGTTCGAAGCCCGGCGGCAAGCGGTCGACTTGCTCCAGGGAATTGACGACGCCCAGGCGGACTTCCGCTTGCACTGGCCAAGCGATGGCTTGCAAGCAATTCTGGCAGACCAGCCGCAGGTGGGTTTCAATCTTCCCTTCGATCTTGGCCAGTCTACCTTCACGGCTGAAAAAAAGATCGATCACGACGTTGCCGTCGGTATCGCTCAGCATGTCGCCGAGGCGGCCAAAATCTTTTAGCGAAAGCGCCCCCTTGAGCTCGCTTCGCTTGTCGGCGAGGTGCAGCGGGTCAATGTATCGGGGCAGGCGATCTAACATAAATCGATAATATTATCGTGAAACCAGGCCAGGGTCAAATGCTAAATGAATTTAAGGTCTTACCTCAAGGCATTGAAAGGGTGCGCGCAAAATGATCAAAAAATTGCTGATTTATAGCCACGGCAAGGACAGCGCGCCGTGGGGTGAAAAAACGCTGGCGTTTGCCGAGGTCGCCAAAAAGCTGGGTTATCGGGTCGAAAGTCCGGATTACCGCGGGCAGGACGATCCCGACCAGCGCGTGCGGCAATTGCTGGCGACCGCGTGGCGGGATTTTGATCGGATCGTGCTGATCGGTTCGAGCATGGGTGCTTATGTGTCCGCAGTCGCGGCCGAGGCGGTCAGGCCCGCCGGCCTGTTTCTGCTGGCGCCGGCTTTTTATCTGCCCGGTTATCGGCAAACCGCATTCACGGTGCCCGGCAGCACTCGGGTTTATCACGGCTGGCGGGACGACATCGTGCCGCCGGCGCATGCCTGGCGCTTTTGCCGGGAATACCGGGTGCGTCTGACGATGCTGGATGCCGATCATCGTTTGCTGAATGAACTGCCGTTTTTAACGGAAGAGTTCGAACGCTTTTTGCTCGGATTGCCGGAAGGCGAAAATAACGGCGCGCTCTCGGTTTAATACCACCTTAAAATGGTGGATTTGCACCGCGCCACCGGTCGCAATAGGATTATTTGAATTTAAAATGTTATAAAAACAATGAGATAGATATTTTCCGGGCTGGCATGGTATTCGCTAAGGACTAGGCATCTGAATCAACAATGGAGATACTGATGTCTACTACTGTTTCGCCAGGCTTGCCCAAAACGGGGATTGCCGGTTTAAAAGAAAATTGGCGCGCCGACCTGCTGTCGGGCTTTTTGGTGTTTTTGATTGCGTTGCCGCTGTGTCTCGGGATTTCGATGGCGTCCGGCTTTCCGCCATCGGCCGGGCTGATCACCGCGATCGTCGGCGGCATGCTGGTTTCCAGGGTCAGCGGTTCGTTCATGACGATCAATGGCCCCGCCGCCGGCTTGATCGTGGTCGTGCTGGACGCTGTGCAAAACCTCGGTCAGGGCGATGCGATGGCGGGTTACCGCTATACCTTGGCCGCGATCGTGGTCGCGAGCGTGCTGCAAATCGCGATGGGCTTTTTCAAGATCGGCCGGCTCAGTTCGATTTTTCCGGCTTCGGTCGTGCACGGGATGCTGGCCGCGATCGGGATCATCATCATGGCGAAGCAAATTCATGTGATGCTCGGCGTGACGCCCGAAAAAGGCAGTCTGTTCTCGACGATTGCGCAAATCCCGCACAGCATCATGAATCTGAATCCCGAAATCGCGATGATCGGGGTGACCAGCATCGCGATCCTGATCTTCTGGCGGGTGGTCCGGGAACCGCAGTTGAAGATGCTGCCGGCACCGATCCTGGTGGTTCTGGCGGGTATCGGGCTGGCGCGTTTTTACGATCTGGATCATGAACACATGTATTTGTTCCTGCCGGATGCGAGTTTCCTGCCGCACCATGAAGCCACGGTCGGACCGAAGTTTTTGGTCGCGATTTCGGATAATTTTCTGTCCAGTTTTTATTTTCCCGATTTCTCGAAGCTCGCGACGACCGAATTCTGGGAGGCGGTGGTCACGATCTGTCTGGTCGGTAGTCTCGAAAGTCTGCTCAGCGCGGTCGCGGTCGACAAGCTCGATCCCTACCGCCGGCATTCGAATCTGGACCGCGACTTGACCGCGGTCGGCATCGGTAATCTGGCGTGCGGCATGATCGGTGGTTTGCCGATGATCGCCGAAATCGTCCGGAGTTCGGCCAACTGCAATAACGGCGCGAAAACCAGCTGGGCCAATTTTTTTCATGGCACGTTTTTGCTGTTGTTCGTAGTGCTGTTTCCACGACTGATTCACAGCATCCCGTTGGCGTCGCTGGCATCCTTGCTGGTGTTTACCGGCTTTCGTCTGGCTTCGCCGAAGGAATTCGCGAAAGTAATGGGAATCGGCAAGGAGCAGCTGTTCATGTTCGTGGTGACGATCATCGGCGTGTTGGCGACCGACTTGTTGATCGGGGTCGCGATCGGCATCGTGGCCAAATTTGCGATCCATATGCTGAGAGGCGTCAGGGTGAACAATCTGTTCAAGATTCATTTCGTTCTGGAGCCGATGGAGGACGGTTCGATCCTGGTCGAAATCGTCGGCGCGGCGATTTTCTCGAACTTCCTGAAACTGAAAACCACGCTGAGCGGGATCAAAAATGGCAAACATGTGATCTTTCAATTGAGCAATGCCTATCTGATCGATCATACCGTGATGGAATTCCTGCATGATTTCCAGCACAATTATGAGGCGGCGGGCGGCTCCTGCGAGTTTTTCGGCATGGAATACCATGATACGTATTCGCGGCATCCGCTGGCGGTGCGTAAAATGAAAAGAGACCATATGTGCAGACGGCGCTCCGATCATCATGGTTTACCGTCGTACGCCAACGGCAAGAGGCCTTCGGCGAAGGAAATCGTGTAGCCGGCGGTCAGGGCGCACAGGATCCGCGCCCTGACTTCGAGCGCTTACCCTTGTGTTCTTACTAATTTATGCAATTCTGGAATAGCCCTGTTCAACACCGTGTGTTGGCTTTTTTGCTGTTGATGTCGTTGGTGTTGGCGATGTTCGTCGGCATGATCTGGCGTAACCTGCATCACTTCAATACGGTTTTTTCGCATGTGAATTATTCGCACAGCGTGCAGCATGCGTCGGTGGCGCTGCAAAAATCGCTGATCGATTATCTGATCAAAGTCAGCCCGCTGGTCGAACCCGAAAGCTTGCGGCCGACGATCGAGGCGTTGAACGCGACGGTCGGGGAATTGAATGGCTTGTTCGCGGAAAGCGGATTCTTGGCCGAAAACACCGCGGGCAATACCGCCATTGTGAAGGCGATACTGGAGGAATGGCGGCAACCCGGCGGCAGCGAAAAACAGGAGCGTCTGATCAGCGCATTGAATCTGCTCAGCGATACCTTGGACAACGAACTCGGACAGCGCGAGAAACTGCTCGGCGAGATCAGCGAGGATACCCAGACCGAACTCGATCTGGCCTCGATCACCTTCGTCGCGATCGTGGTGGTCGCGTTCGGATTTTTTTACCGGCGGATTTTGCATCCGCTGCACGATCTGAGGCTGCTCTTGCAGCGCCTGACCGAAGGCAATTTTACCCGGATCACGACCGATCATCTCGATCCCCTGCTGTTGCCGGTTTTCAACAGCTATAACGACATGGTCAGCCACCTGGCCGAATTGGAGGAGGCAAAACGCTTGTATGCACAATCCTTGCAGCGCGAGGTCCGTTTGGCGACCCAGGCCTTGCTCGAACAACAGGCCAGCCTGGCCCGGGCCGAACGGCTGGCCGCGGTCGGCGAAGTCGCCGCCGAGCTCGCGCACGAAATCCGCAATCCCCTGGCAGGCATACAGATCGCGTTCAGCAATTTGCGCCGTGAAATCAATCATCCCGAACAGCAGGCGAGGGTGGAGCTGATCGGTAAGGAACTGAAACGGCTGGGCCATTTGCTGAATGACCTGTTGAATCAAAGCCGTCATATGCCGGAAGCCGCCGCCGACATCGATATCGCGATGCTGATCGGCGATCTGGCGGCATTGACCCGCTATCAGATCGCCGAGGCGGTCCGTCTGGAGGTCGCGGCGAAAGCGCCGCTGCACGCGCGTTTGCCGGCAGGCGGCCTCAGGCAGGCCTTGTTGAATTTGATCTTGAATGCGGCCGATGCGCTGGAAGGCCGCGCCGGCACGATTAGGGTGACGGCCGAACGCGACGCCGAAGGCGTCAGGATCGATGTCGTCGACGACGGCCCCGGTTTTTCACAGGAATTGCTCGAACAGGGCATCCGGCCGTTTCGCACGACCCGGCAGCGGGGCACCGGCCTGGGCTTGACGATGGTGCAGCGTTTCGTGAAGGAGACCGGCGGCCACATCCGGCTCACGAATCAGGCGCCGCACGGCGCCTGCGTATCGCTATTTTTACCGGTGCTGGATCAGGAGACGGCGTGATGATAGAAACCTTGCTGATCATCGAGGATGAAAAACTGTTGGGTTCCGAACTGTCGCTGCATTATCGAAAGGCGGGCTGGGAGGTCGTGCTGGCGGCGACCCTGGCCGAAGCCGAGGACTGGCTGGTCAAAAAAAATCTGGCGCCACTGTTGATTTTGTCCGACATCAATCTGCCGGACGGTCATGCGCTGGATTTCATGGAAAAAATGAAAAAGCAGGCCGGGCATGCCGAGTGGCTGTTTCTGACCGGTTACGGCAGCGTGCCCGATTCGGTTAGGGCGCTCAGGCTCGGCGCCTATGATTTTTTGGAAAAACCCTGTGACCTGGAGCGGCTTGATCTGGTCGTCGCAAGCGCCGCGCGCAGCGCCGCGATCGTCCGGCGCGTGCACGAGCAGGCCAGCGTCGGCCATAAGCGTTATTCGCCGAATGCCTATGTCGGCCACAGCCGGCAGGCGCAGGACGTGCGGCAATTGTTGCAGCGTCTGACCGAAGTGCCGTTCAGTGCGTTGATCATCGGCGGTGAAAGCGGCACCGGCAAGGGCCTGACCGCGAAGATTCTGCATTACGGCGGTGCCCGCGCGCAGCAGCCAATGATCGAGGTCAATTGCGCCGCGCTGCCGAGGGAATTGCTCGAATCCGAATTGTTCGGTCATGAGCCGGGCGCCTTTACCGGCGCGACCAGTCGTCATCGCGGTCTACTCGAACAGGCCGACGGCGGCACCTTGTTCATGGATGAAATCGGCGAAATGCCGCTCGACCTGCAGGCCAAGCTGCTGAAGGCGATCGAGGATCACAAGGTGCGCCGGCTTGGCGGCGAGAAAGAGGTTAGCGTCGATGTGCAGATCGTCGCGGCCAGCAACCGCGACCTCGAACAGATGGTGCGCGAAGGCGGCTTTCGCAGCGATCTTTACCACCGATTGAGCGTGTTCAAGGTGATGCTGCCGCCGCTCCGGGATGCGAAAGAAGACCTTGAAGGACTGGTGCCGCTGTTCGTTGCCGAATATAACGCGAAAGCCGGCCGGCGGGTCAAGGATATTTCCACCGAGGTTTGGAAGAAGCTGAAAAGCCATGACTGGCCGGGCAATGTACGGGAATTACGCAATGTGATCGAGCGTTGCGTGTTGTTTTCGGATGGGCCGGAATTTCCCGGTCAATGGCTGCAATTGCCGGGGCAGGCGAGCCTTGTGCCGCAAGCCGGGGTCACCGACAAAAACATGCTGCTGTTGCCGTTGGACGGCAGCATGGCGCTCGACGACATGGATCGGTTCATCATCAAAACCGCGCTGGAGCGCGCGGACTATAATCTGACCGCGGCCGCCAGGGATTTGGGCGCGACCCGTGAAACCTTGCGCTATCGAGTCCGGAAGTACAATCTGAAAAGCGTCGAATGAGCGCCGCTCAGGGCGTCTGAGTGGCTCAACTCGCGAGGCAACGTCCTTGGCGGCAGCTACTGGCCGCTTTGCGCCTCGATGTGATTTCGAGGGTGCCTTCCCTCCTGTTCCGGGTGGCCATGGTGTGCATGTGGCTGCGTCGGCGCGGTGTTTTGCCATCCCGAGCCTGCCAGTTCTGCAGAACCCTGCGCAAAACCGTGAGCGGGGTGCCTGTTTTCGTGCTGACCCCCATTTTGCGGGCGCTGCCACTGTCCATACGCATTCGGATCGTTCGGCTGGCGCGGCCGGCCTTCACTCCGGTTGTCATGACGACGCCCCTCCGCGTCGCCTTGGGGAATGCCGAAGGGCTTTGACGTTCGGGCGTTCCAGTTATAATAGGCATTTGTCCGCTGCTCCTGCGCATCGCGGTTGGGGTGAGTCGTGCCGGACACAATCGGATAGGCCCGGTTGTCCTGATAGCGTCTGTCCGGATAACGGTCGTGATCGTGGTGAGGGTGGTGATAGTCTTCGGTGCGGTAACCCGGTGTCGGATAGGAATACGTGTTGTAGTAATTCTGCTCCACGACGCCGCCACCGCGGCCGTATTGATTCGGGTAGTAATAGCCGGAGTCGGAATAGCCGTAGCCGGAGTCATAGTACTGCCGCGAATAGGTCGCGCAGGCCGTCGGCAATGTCAACAAGCCGGCCACGATAAGTCTCTTGAAGATGGCGTTCACGATTTTTAACCTTTGGTCAGTAAAAGTATTGGTTTAATTAAATCATAGCCGGATTTGCTGAATGGGTCATGAACCGAGCCGGCATGCGTTAACGGATGCGATCCTGGAAGACAGGCAATCATATCCCCGAGCCGGATGATCGGGTCATTGTGATGCGGTTCAGCAATTTAATGAGTGTAGAGGAAGAGAATGAAGTATGAAGTGACCGATGCGGTAATTTCGCCCGAGGAAGGCCGTCTGGATATTCTGTCGAAAGCCGAAGTCGGCAAGCTCCTGGATACCAGCCAGGGCGGGCTTTACCGGGTGTTCCGCAATTGCGCGCTGGCGGTATTGAATTGCGGCAGTTCGATGGACGACGGCAAGGAATTGCTGGAGCGTTACCCGGCCTTTGCGATTCGCGTCGTGCAGGAGCAGCGCGGCATCAAGCTGGAGCTGAAAAATGCGCCCGCGCATGCGTTCGTGGATGGCAAGATGATCAAGGGCATCAAGGAGCATCTGTTCGCGGTACTGCGCGACATCATCTATGTCAGCGATGAGATCAACGAGAATCCGCGTTTCGATCTGGGGACCTCGCCGGGCATCAGCAACGCGGTTTTTCATATCCTGCGCAATGCGAACATTCTGCGCCCGATGCATAACCCGAATCTGGTCGTGTGTTGGGGCGGGCACTCGATCAGCCGCAAGGAATACGAATACAGCAAACAGGTCGGTCATGAACTGGGCCTGCGCGGTTTCGATATTTGCACCGGCTGCGGGCCGGGCGCGATGAAAGGGCCGATGAAAGGCGCGACGATCGGCCATGCGAAGCAGCGGATCAAGCACGGGCAATATCTCGGCATTACCGAGCCCGGCATCATCGCGGCCGAATCGCCGAATCCGATCGTGAACGACCTGGTGATCCTGCCGGATATCGAAAAACGTCTCGAAGCGTTCGTGCGTACCGGTCACGGCATCGTGGTATTTCCGGGGGGCGCCGGCACGGCCGAAGAAATTCTGTACATCCTCGGCATTCTGCTGCATCCGGCAAACGAGGCGATGCCGTTTCCGCTGATTTTCAGCGGCCCCGATAGCGCCGGGGAGTATTTCGAACAAATCGACCGCTTTATCGCCGGCACCCTGGGACCGAAGGCGCAGCAGCGTTACCGCATCATCATCGACGATCCTAGGCAGACCGCGATCGAAATGGAAGCGGGCATTCGCGAGGTGCGCGCTTTTCGCAAGGCAACCGGCGATGCGTATTATTTCAACTGGTTGCTGCAAATCGAGCCGGTGTTTCAAACGCCGTTCGCGCCGACGCACCAGAACATGAGGGATCTGGCCCTACACAAGAATCAGGACGCGCATGTGCTGGCCGCGAACCTGCGCCGGGTGTTTTCGGGCATCGTCGCTGGCAATGTCAAGGACGAGGGCATCCGCGCGGTCGAACAATTCGGCCATTTCGAGATTCAGGGCGACACCGAGATCATGGAACTGATGGACGCGCTGCTGGCGTCTTTCGTGAAACAGCACCGGATGAAACTGCCGGGCAAGAAATATGTGCCTTGTTATCGGATTGTTCAGTAGCCGGTGCACGGTTTGCTGCTCGCGGTGTTCACTTTGAACCCAAGATGAAAGTCGTATTGACCGAGAAACCCTCGGTGGCGCGGGACATTGCGCGCTGCCTGGGCGTCAACCAGCGCCGCGACGGTTACCTGGAAGGCAACGGTTATCGGATCGTCTGGGCGTTCGGCCATCTGGTCGAATTGCAGGAGCCCGATCAATACCACCCGGCTTGGAAGCGCTGGTCGCTCGACGCCCTGCCGATCATCCCCGAGCGTTTCGCGCTCAGGGCACGGGGCGATGCGGCCGCGCAGAAGCAATTACAGACGGTCAAAAACCTGATTCAGGCGGCGAACGAGATCATTTGCGCGACCGACGCCGGGCGGGAAGGCGAGCTGATCTTCCGCTATATCCTGTCCTGGTGCGGCTTGGAGCATAAACCGTTCCGGCGGTTGTGGATCAGTTCGCTGACCGACGAGGCGATCCGCCAGGGTTTTGCGCAGTTGCGCGATAGCCTCTCCTTCGAGGGCCTGTACCGGGCGGCCAAGTGCCGTAGCGAGGCGGACTGGATCGTCGGCTTGAACGCGACCCGGTATTACACGCTGAAGTTTGGCCAGGGCTCCTTGCTGTGGACCGTCGGTCGGGTGCAAACGCCGGTATTGGCGCTGATCGTGCAGCGCGACAAGGACATCGCCGATTTCAAGCCGAAGGATTTCTGGGAACTGCATACCCGGTATCGCGAGGCCGATTTTCAACATGGCGGCGGGCGTTTCGAGAACAAGGCCGAGGCCGAGACGCTGATGGCCCGGATCAACGGCCACGATTTTCGGATCACCTCGGTCAAGGGCAAGCAGGAGAAGGTGTATCCGCCGCCGTTGTACGATCTGACCGATCTGCAGAAGGACATGAGCATCCGCCACGGTTTCACGGCCGAGCAGACCCTGCGTCTGGCCCAGTCGCTCTACGAGAAAAAGCATATCACCTATCCGCGCACCGACAGCCGCTATCTGAGCGCGGACATGAAAGCGCAGATGAAGCCGCTCTTGCAAACCTTGCGGGCGCGCTTCGACGCGCAGGTCGCCGGCTTGAACCTGGAGCAACTGGCCTTGACCGGTCGCCTGTTCAACGACGCCGGCGTGACCGATCATCATGCGATCATTCCGACCACGACCTTGCCGCGCGTATTGGCCCAAGATGAAGAAAAGCTGTATCAGGCGGTCGCGGTACGCTTCATCGCGGCCTTTTATCCGCCCTGTCTGAAGCGGATCACGACCGTGCTCGGCGAGGCGGCCGACATTCCGTTCAAGACGACCGGCACGGTGATCGAGGACCCGGGCTGGCAGATTTTGTACCAGGATGCCGCGCCTGCCCAGCGCGATCAGGCGCTGAAAATCCTGCCGGTCTTTGTCCAGGGGGAAAGCGGCCCGCACCATCCCGCGCTGAAACCGGGCAAGACCACGCCGCCGAAACCCTATACCGAAGCCACCTTGTTGAGCATGATGGAGTCGGCCGGCAAAACGTGCGACGACGAGACGCAGAAGGAAGCGTTGAAGGAAAAGGGGCTCGGCACGCCCGCGACCCGGGCCGCGATCATCGAGGTGCTGATCAAGCGCCATTACATCCGCCGGCAAAAAAAGACGTTGTTGAGTACCGAGGCGGGGCAGCGGCTGATCGCGTTGATTGCAGACGCGCATTTGAAGTCGGCCGCGATGACCGGCGAGTGGGAGTCGCGGCTCAAAAAAATGGAACAAAACGACTATGATCCAGCACGGTTCATGGCCGAGATCGTAGAGTTTACCCGCAACATCGTGGCGTTGCCCGGACGCGGCGACGCTGATTCGGCCCTGGGCAACTGCCCCTTCTGCGCGGCTCCGATCATCGAGGGCCGCAAAGGCTACGGCTGCGGCGACTGGCGCAAGGGTTGCACGTTTGTGCTCTGGAAGGAGGCTTTCGGGACGCCGGTTTCGCGCGGGATGGCGACCGAATTGTTGCGGCAGGGCTGCACGCGGCAAGCCTATCCGCTCAGTATCAACGGCGAAACTGTGCATGCCTTGCTGACACTGGACGCACGGGGCGAGGTCGGCGTCAGGGCGGCAGGGCCGGGTCGCCGTTAAACCTAGAAAAATCAGTTAATCCACAAAACACACCAAAATCACGAAAAAATTCAGAAAGTTATTGCTTAGAAAAGCGACACCCTCCGGGTGATCGAATCACGCGATCTACCACCTTGATTTATTTCGTGTCTTTTGTGCTTTTCGTGGACTCACTGCGGTTTTAAGGTTAAAAGGTGGTTGGCGCCAGGTTCCCTTAGCGTTGCTGCCGCCAGCGGAAATAGGTTTTGCCGTCGTCGCAGACCCAACTCGCGCGCTGAGTGCCGGTTTTGGTGATCCGTAATTCACAGCGATGCTCGATCTTGAATTGTTCCCAGTGTTCATCGTCCAGATAAACCCGGTAATACAAACCGATCAATATCACCACCAGCAACGCGAACAACAAGGTCAGCAGCGTGCCGATCGGCTGCTCCTGCATCGACTGGCCCGCGGAAGAAAGTAATTGCTTCAATTTCATAAAAACGGCCTCAAATTGATAAACTACACTATAGACATCATTTACATCGAGATGATTTCGAGTCTATAGTGAAGGGATCATCAAGTTAAAGCAATGTCGATGCCATCGAATTTTTTGTCGAGCCATCCGATGCGATGACCGTAGAACAGGCGGCGAGCCCCGATCGAACGGCATTTACAGAAGGTGGCTAAGGCGCGCCGGCGATCAAGACCGGAATCAATCACGATCGGGCTGTCTAACAAAGGCTTGGCGGTATGATGGCCAAGTCGAATAACAAAGGAGAACACTATGATCTACCGAGTCGAAGGCGATATTTTATTGAGCAAGGCGCAGGCGATTGCGCACGGTCTGGGCATCAATGACCCGATGGACAAGGGGCTCGCGCTCGCGTTGCACAACAAATACCCTGCCATGCACAAGGATTTTCACCGCTGGTGCCATATGCACAATACCAAGCCGGGCGAGGCGTGGTTGTGGGGAGGGCCGGAGCATGTCAGGATCGTCAACCTGATCACCCAGGAAGGCATCGATAGTCACGATCACCGGCACGGCAAGGCGACCTTGGGAAATGTCCGGCATGCCTTGGGTGCGCTGGTCAAGATCATCGCCACCGAAAAACTGACGTCGGTGGCGTTGCCGCGTCTGGCGACCGGCGTGGGCGATCTGGATTGGGACGACGTCTGGCCCTTGATCGACGAGCGTCTGGGAGGGATCGACATTTCGGTGTATGTCTACACCGTTTATCATCCGGGGCAGGCGGCCGTGGAACCCGGTTTATAACCAGGTGAAACGATCCCCGGCACAGTCTCGCGGGGATCGTTTTTGGAAGCCGCGAGACCCGAAGGATCAGCCTTGGCTCGAATCCGCCTGCAGAGTGGCCAGCAGGGTTTGCAGATCGATTTCATGGACCCCGGAAAATACCGAGGTGTAAGTTGTGGGCTCGGCATCGGTCGTGCTGATGCTGATTCTCGCATCGATGCCGTCACGGCTGAGCGAAAGCGCCAGGTAATCGCTCAGCGCGTTGCTTTCCGCATCGATCAGCAAGTCTTGCAGGCTCAACGTTTCCTGCGCGGCCGGCGAAGGATTTTCGGGGTCGTTTGGTAAGTCGCTCATATCTACTCTCCTGATAAGCCGCGGGTCAGCGCATCCTCGCGGCTGTTTTGTAAGCGTTGCAGCAGTTTTGCGACCAAGCGCCTGGAAATCCACGCTTCGCCGTTCAATACCCCGTTGATCAGCTTCTCGATAAACTTTTCCGCATCGTTCATTTCGATATAGCCCAAGGCACCCATCGCCAGACAGTCCAAAATACGCTCGTCGTCAAGACGCCCGGCCGTCAGGATGATCCGTTCGGCGGGGGAGTGCAGCCCGTATAAATAGGAGATATAGCGAGGCGCGCTGTCTTCCAGCAAATCGGAGCCAACAAACACGAGCGCGGGTCTTGCTGTTTGAATGAAGCGACAGGCGGTATCTGGATCATCAAAAAAATGCACGGACCGGTTGTCGCTTTGTAGCAGACGAGCCAATGTATCTTGATGATCGATAATCACAATGTCCATCATCTTCTCGGTTTACGCCTATTGCCGATTGTTCGTAATCGGTTTAGTTTACCGGTTTTTGGCGGTTTGTGAATTGTACGAAAGTACTATAGCGGACAGCGAAACGAAAAAGATTGAGGGTTGTTCAAAAAAACCGGCGCAAAAAACCTCCGGGCGGGGAACCCGGGGTGTCCGCTTGGAGGCGTCGCGCTTAAAATTTTTCATTGGCGCTGAGCCGATCCGGGATCGGCAGGCGGCCGCAGAACGCCTGATTTTGGTCTCCCCTTACGCGGGTTGCTTTACGCCATTGCAAGGTCCCGATTATCAGCCAGCTGTTTTGTGACGGGAGTGCGTTTTGCCTTCGCGTTCGAAAAATCAACGCCGCTTGCGGTGATCGACAACAATCCGTTCTCCAGTCTTGAAATCAAGCCTTTTTCCTTCAAATACCAGAGATGAAACTCAAGGAGTTCACGCGGGCAGCCCGATAAGCGTTCCAGTTCGTGATTGCCCAGGCCTGGATTGTTCATGTTGCGCCGACGTTTGACATACAACAGCGACAACAATCTCTCCTGGATCTGACTGTCTTCGAACTGCGCTTCGGGGCTGTGTTGCCTATCGGCATGCAGCGTCTTCCGGCTTACGAATTGTCGGTATTCGATATCGTATTGCGCCCTTTTTTCCGGATTGCCTAAGGTGGCGTGCGCCTTGACGATCTCGGTGAAGCGCTGAGCGTCACCGGTTTCTTGGATATCCGGATGGTACCGTTGCGCCAGATAACGGAATATCCGGTCTATCGTATCGGTATTCGCATTGGGACTGATTTCGAGAATCTCATAAAAATCTCTGAATTCGCCGGTTTCCATTGGGTATCTCCTGAAAACTTGAGAGAATCGAAGCAACATACAGGATCAGTTTTTCGCGATTCTACACGGCTTTGGTTAAACCAAGATTAAATGATTCTCTGGCGATGCTTGCGCTACTCGCAGGGGGCGCCGCATGGGAAACGGTGCGGTTCTGGCGTAGATTTGACTATTTTCGTGATTGGATGGGCGATCCGCAGTCCTTAAGAGACATGGAACTGATCCGTCAGTAATTTGGTGACGGTCTCGCGGTGGTGTTCGGAATTCGCACGATCGACACCGTCCGCGGTAATCGCGATCAGGCCGTTTTCGAGCCTGGCGATCCAGCCTTTTTCCTTCAGATACCAGAGATGAAATTCCAGATGCTCGCGCGGACAACCGGATAGGCGTTCCAGGTCGAGATTGCCGATGCCGGGATTGTTGATGTTCTGTCTGCGTTTGACATAAAGTATCGACAGCAGCCTGTCCTGAATGTCGACATCCCGTTCGATGCCTTTGCTGTCGCTGGCCTCCTCGGCCAATTTCCAGCGGAATTCCGAATGCTGTTTATGCTGAATATCGTACTGCGCGCGTTTGACCGGATCTCTGAGTGTGTTATGGGCCTGCACGATTTCACTGAAGCGGAGATGATCGCCGGTGTCCTGGTTGTCGGGATGATAGCGCTGGGCAAGGTAACGAAATATCCGGTCTATCGTATCCGCGTTCGCGTTCGGGCTGATTTCCAGGATTTCGTAGTAGTCGATGAACTTAGAGGCTTCCATAACATGACTGTGCAAATGCGATTTTGAGCATGGGCGGTAAAAGCGGCGCTCCGTTGCGGTGAGCGTAAGCTATCAGCCTAGCTTAATACATATTCAGATTGCGCCCAAGCGTTACTTCTGCGCAAAAGCAAGCGCAGGCTATGATCGGCATCGGTTCAGTTTCATGCCCCCTGCTGAGCGGTCAGCAGTTTTGTGTTTGGCGAGCGCCGGGTGTCCCGGTTCGATTGGTCGACGCCGTTGACGGTAATCGACAGCAAGCCGTTTTCGAGCCGGGAGATCCAGCCTTTTTCCTTTAGATACCAGAGATGAAATTCGAGGAGTTCGCGCGGACAGCCGGACAGGCGTTCGAGTTCGAGGTTGCCCATGCCGGGATTATTCATGTTGCGCCGGCGTTTGACGTAGAGCAGCAACAACAGCCTTTCCTGTACCGTACCGTCTTCAAACAGCGCCTGGGGCGCCGGGACGACTTCGGATTGCGCGGAGGGACGGCCGCTTCTTTGTTTGTATTCGATATCGTAGCGCGCCCTTTTTGCTGGATCTCTTAACGTTTCATGGGCTTGAACAATGTCGGAAAAGCGCTGGTGATCGCCGGTGCCTTGCATATCGGGATGGTAGCGTTGCGCCAGATAACGAAACACCCGATCTATCGTATCGCTATTGGCGTTCGGGCTGATTTCGAGAATCTCGTAAAAGTCTTTGAATTCGCCGGGTTCCATACGGGCCTCCGAAACATTTGACTGGATGGATTAAGCCTAGTACAGAGATTCATTTCTTCAATCTTGACCTTAAGGTTTTTTAAACGGTGGCGAACTTCAAACCAGTTCATTGACTGCGTCCTGCGTCCGGAAAAACACCTTGCCGGGTTGCAGATGCCTGAAAAAATCGGTTTTCCTCAATTTATCGAGCACCGGACCTTTCGCTTCGGATAGGTGCAATGTGATATTGAGACTTTTCAGTGAATCGTTCAGGTTTTCAATCACTTCGAGCGCGGTGCAGTCGATATAGCTGACCGAGGCGAAGATCAGCACCACATGCCTGATGTCCGACTGCCGTTGCAATTGGTCGGTAATGAATTCCTCGACAAAGTTCACGTTCGCGAAAGTCAGGTTTTCATCGATGCGCAGCAGCAGCAGATGTTGCCAGGTTTTCACGTCATGGCGCTTGATGTTGCGGAAATGTTCGGTGCCCTGAATGCGTCCGACCACCGCGATATGCGGATGGCTGGTGATGCGGAGATAGCCGATCAGGGTCAGGACGATGCCGAGTGTGATGCCTTCCTCGATGCCGAGCACCAGCACGCCGAGCAGAGTGACGCCCTCGGCGATGCCGTCGCTGGGGTCGTAGCGCCAGGTGTGGACGATGTTTTGCAGGCGGATCAACGGCAGGATCGCGACCAGAATGATCGCGGCGAGTACGGCCTTCGGGATCGCGGCAAAATAGGGGCTAAAAAACATGAGCGCCAGCGCCACCAGCACGGCGGCGATCAGCATCGCCATTTGCGTGCGGGCGCCGGCCGAAAAATTGACCATCGTGCGGCTGAAACCGCCGGCCACCGCCATGCCGCCGGACAGGGCCGAGGCAATATTGGCGGCGCCGAGGCCCAGCAGTTCGTTATTCGGGTGGACTTTTTCGCCCTTGAGGTTCGCGATCGCCTTCGCGATCGCGACGCTTTCGACATAGGCGATCAGGGCGATCAAGGACGCATAAGGCAGCAGGAGGCGCCAATAGTCGGGAACGATCGCTTCGAAGCGTAATGCGGGCAAGCCCGCCGGAATCGGACCGACGGTCGCGACCCGATACACGCTGTCGAGATCCAATAGGTTAACCGCGAGCGCGCCGAGGGCGACGGCCACTAACGGGCCACATTTGCCGATGGCGGTGATCCACATCGGTTTTAAGGCGGTTTTTTTGAGCAGGCCGGCGAGCGGCTTGCCGAACAGGATCAACAGCAAAAGCGCGCCGAAACCGATAATTAGGGTCGCAGGATTCGCGGTCCGCACGGTGTCTGCGTAGCAACTCAAACTGCCCACGCAGGGCTGCTTCGCGAGGCCGAGCAGCGGTGGCAATTGGCTGAGCACGATCAGGATCGATGCGCCGCTGGTAAAACCGGTCAGCACCGGATGGCTGATGAAATTGACCAAGCCGCCCAGGCGCAGCAAGGCCATCAGCAGCATCAGCGCGCCGGTCTCGGCGGCCAATATCACCGCGCTTTCTAGCGGTTTCTGCAAGGCGCTGATCTCCGGTGCATTGAGCGCGCTGGCGATCATCACCGCCGCGATCGACACCGGGCCGACCGATAGTGTCCTGCTGGTGCCGAAAAATGCATACAGGATCGGCGGCAAGATACTCGCGTATAAACCGAGTTGCGGCGGAATACCGGCCAGCAGCGCATAGGCGAAGCCTTGCGGCACGAGCAGGATCGCCGTGATCGCGCCGGCGAACAGGTCGTCGTGAAAATCGTTTCGGGAATAGGTTTTGAGCCAGCCGAAAATGGGCAAAAAATCAGTCAGGCGCATCGAAAGCAACAGGTCAAATGGAGATGAGGGGCGTATTGAATTGAAAACAAGCAAATTTTAGAGATGATCACGATGGTAGTAACGATTAAGATCACTCCGATGAGAAGAGTCTTCAAAAAACACAAGTGGATCGGACAGAAGTGCAAACCGGGAAGGCCGTGACACGCTGATTAGGCACTGCGGGAGCGGTACGGACGGTATTCCCACGCCGGAGCGTGGGAATGCGGGTAAGCCCTTTTATCTTGAGTCTTTCTGCTCTTAGTCCTCTTTCAGGAATTTTTTCGCATAGCATTCGAGATGAGGAATGTCGATCCGGTAGCCTTTGATCATCAAATGCCAGTACAGCCACGGAAAGCCGGTCGTTTTGCCCCACCACCAGAGCCAGCGGTTTTTGCGCGGGTCCAGGAACGGAAAGGAAGGCGTCACTTTGCCGCCGTAGGCAAACTCGGCCAGCATCACCGTGTTCAGCGAGGTCGTCAACGGGCAGGAACCGTAACCGTCATAGTTGCCTTCGATCGCTTTGTTTTTGATCAGGTATAGGATATTGTCGACGACCACCGGGACTTGCTTGCGTACCGCCGCCGCGGTTTTCGCGTTCGGGGTCGAGGTCGCGTCGCCCAGGCCGAAGATATTCGGATATTTGTTGTGCTGCAAGGTATTTTCGTTTACATCGACCCAGCCGGCTGCGTTCGCGAGCGGACTTTTTTTGATGAAATCCGGGGCACTTTGCGGCGGTGTCACATGGATGTAGTCGAATTTTTTGCTGACCTGCTGTTTATTGCCGGCGCTGTCGGTCGTCTCGAAGGTGGCGGTCTTGCCGGGGCCGTCGATCGCGACCAGATTATGATTGAACGCCGTTTTGATACCGTAATCGGCGACGACTTTGTTTAACGCCTTCGCGAAAAACGGCACCCCGAACATTGCCGGGCCCGCATTGCAGAACTCGATCGTAAACTGGTCCAGAATGCCTTTTTTACGGAAGCGGTCCGCGGCCAGATACATGATTTTTTGCGGCGCGCCGGCGCATTTGATCGGCATGGGCGGCTGCGTGAACAAGGCGGTTCCGCCTTGCAGGGATTGGATGCATTCCCAGGTATATTCGACGGTGTCAGGCGAATAATTGCTGCTGACTTGGTTTTTACCGAGCGTTTCCTTCAGACCCTTGATTTTGTCCCAGTCCAGTTGCAAACCGGGGCAGACGACCAGATAGTCGTAAGTGACCGTCGCGCCGGAGCGCAATGCCACGCTGTTTTGTTCCGGCTGGAAACTTTCGGCGTAATCCTTGATCCAGGTGACCTTCGGGTTGATCAGGTCGGCCTCGTTGCGAGTGGCCTGTTTCAAGGTATAAGCGCCGCCGCCGATGATCGTGAATCCGGGCTGGTAATAATGCTTTTCGGATGGCTCGATCAGGCCGATATCGATGCCTGCATGCTGCCGAAGCATGTTGTTCGCGACCGACACGCCGGCCGCGCCGCCGCCGACGATCAAAAGGGTATGGTGTGACATATAATCTCCTCGTATATTATTCTTATGGGGTTGGCCGCGTAGACTGGATCGGCCGATTGGGCGTGTAGTGAATGAGTGAGCGGCCGATAGCTTGACCGGATCGCTCAACCATTGTCTTTTTACTCGAAACCCGGCCTATGTCAACCCGTGTTTGTGTTTTTGCTGTTACGAGGACGCCTTTTGCCAGGCCTCATAGCCCCCGGCGATCGACAGCACATGCAGATAACCCAATGTTTGCAGAGTTTGCGCGGCCAGTGCGGCGCGGCCGCCAGTCCGGCAATAGACCAAAATCGCTTTCGCTGTGTCCGCCAGTTCGGGTGTGCTGCCGACTTTGAATTCCAACACCCCGCGCGGAATCGGCAGCGCTTTATCCAGATGGCCGGCCGCATATTCACTCTCCTCGCGCACATCGACGACGACAATATTGCCTTCGGCCAACAACTGCTTGGCCTTGTCGACGCCGATTTCGGTAATTTGTGCTTTGGCCGTCGCGACCAGATCCTGGGCGGTGGTGGTTGTCCGCTCCGGGCGGGTCGTCTCCCGGCGCGCCACCGCGTCCTGACGTTCGTCTTCATCGAGGCCGCAGTAGCGGTTGGCCGGCACCGCTTCATCGATCAGGCGCGGTTTCGGCAAATTCAGATGGTTCATGATGTCGATGAATTGCTCACGGGTTTTGCCGGCCAGACGCGGGTTCGTCGTGCGTTCCTGCATGATGCTGCTGACCCAGCGGCCCTGATAGTCATGGCCTGGATAAACCAGGGTATCGTCGGGCAGGGTAAACAGGCGCTGGGTGATGCAGTCGTACAGCGCGCCGGCATCGCCGCCTTGAAAATCGGTGCGTCCACAACCGCCGATGAACAACGAGTCGCCGGTAAACAAGCGGTCCCGCCAGAGCAACGAGATACTGCCCTTGGTATGGCCCGGCGTCGCGATTACCTTGATTTTCTCGCTACCGGCGAAGTCGAGCACGTCGCCGTCTTGCAACTGCAAATCGGCCCCGATCGCGCCGCATAACTGACTGACTCCGGTTTCCGCGCCGAGCTTTTGTCTGAGCAGGCCGCTGGCGGTGATATGATCCGCATGCACATGCGTTTCGAGCGAATATTTCAGCGTCAACTGATGCGCGTCGAGCAAGGCGATGTATTCATCGAGGTGTGATTTGACCGGGTCGATCAACACGGCTTCCTGAGTGGCTGGATCGGCAATGAAATAGGTGTAAGTCCAGGTTTCGGGGTCGAATAATTGTTTGAAAATCATCTTGTCTCTCCGCTTGTTGAGGGTAGGGCGCCGTGCTGTTTCGCTGACATCCATTTACTTTTTGATTAATAAGCAAACTCTGTGCCACACGTAATGATAACTGAGTAGACTGTTTTTTCAACGCTTCATAAAATCCGACAATCCTGCGAGGAAATGGTTTAACTTATTGACTTAAATTGATTATATAGACAGTCGTCCGACAAGGCGAGACTGTGATTGGCCATTAAAACAAAAACTTGGCTTACGGAGAGGATTTGTTTCATATTGTCTCAATTATGTTTCATAAATGATTAAATATGTTTCAATGAAGTATTGAAAACAAATGCTTTGAAGGGCAAAAAGGCCCTGAAAAACAGTTGCTGGCAGGAATCGAGGAAAACGTGAAAAAGGACCGCATTCTTGAAATCAAGCCTGATCGGACTGGTTTGTAAAGGCAAGATCTATTACGAATAGAATGTTGACCGAGCGGAGTCGAAGCAAACGATGGGCTTCGACTCCGCTCAGGCACCGGCAAAAATCTCAAATCGGGCCCCTTGCCTGCGGTAAATCGCCCCAAACTATTGTAAACCGGCGCAATCCTGATATTCGGGATGCGCGGTGCTCATCATGACCACCCGGTGCTGCTGATTGGGCGTATTGTCAGGCCCTTCCGCTTCACCCACCGATTTAACTCGCAGTTGTTCCGCTTTAGCGCCATGTTCGATGAGCTGCTTGGCGACCGTATCGGCCCTTCTTGTGGCCAAATCCTGGTTACTGGCCTCCGATCCTACCGTATCGGTGTAAGCGGTGATATCGGCGAAGGCATCGGGATGCGATTGCAGATAGTTTGCTAGCTCCGAAATGGCATGATGATCGGTTCTGTAGGGTATCGCGCTGCCGGTTTTAAAATAAGCGGCTTCATGTTGCGCAACCTCGCTCATATGATGATTCGGGCTATGCACGGCGGTTAACCACCGGCAGAGTGCTTTTTCCGATTCAAGCCGGTGTTGGGAGGCTGCCCGGGCGGCATCCACCCCCATTTGCCCTTCCTCGATATTCCAGTAATGATCGTTTTTCCAATGATTCAACACATTATTGGCTTTTTCCAGTTTATCCTGGGCCAGTTCTTCGTGATAAATGGACTGACCATAGTGGCCGCCGGTCACCGCGTCAACCTCCGAGGTGAGCACGGGAATGTCTTTATGGGGCGGTGCGCCACACCCGGCGAGCGCCAGGGCTAATACGGCACACGGCAAGTAAATGAATTGTCTGTTCATGATGTTATCCTCTTAATCCAAATCAACCGCCGCTGTATGGCGGAAGCATGCAACGTTTTTCAAACCGGCCGTTGACGCCTAGTCGTCGTCATCTTCGCCGTCATCCAGCGGGCCATAGGTGGTCCAGAAACCCGGATAATGCACACCGAAATAGCGGGTATCCTCGCTGAAACGGTCCCAGACATAGGGCGGTGAAATATAGTCGTCGGTGGGGATGGGGGAGGTGATCAGTTCGCCAACACCGATGACGGTACGGCTAACCGCATGCGCGGTGCCGCGGAGCAGCCCCCAGGTACAACCGACGAATATATTTTGATCATGGCTGATGTTGACAATATTTTTGGGTATTTCAATCCAGCCCGTGGTCGTATTGAAGAAACCCTGGCTGGCCTTGGATGAAAAACCGGATATATAATCAGGCTTGTCATCGGCATAAGAGGCGCCTCCCGCCAGCAAGGCGCCGGCAAGAAGGGAGGCGGTGACGAAGGCTTTGTTGTTCATTGTTGCTTCCTCCTAAAATAGGGATAAATCCGGCAATTTGAAGCTTTCGATCGTTTCAAATTTACCCGGCTTTTGCTTGCTCATTCGCAGCATTCCAAACCACGAGACTTCAGGCTTCAAAAGACATCAGTCGATACAACTAAAACATCGCGATTAAAAAACGAATGGGTTATTTGACCAGATGAGAAACAATAAAACCATTAGTAAAAATACCTAATGGCCGCCATAACTATTAAAGAACAGCTAATGAAGTCCTTCGGCTAGATTCATCCAAAGGAGGGATGGTCGGGGCGCGCGGGAAGTTATTGATTCCGTTCGTGATGAACTTTTCTACGTGGTTTTAATACTAACTATGCAGTTATTGAAAATACCGGTAGTCTTTGACACAGATTTTGCCGTTGCCTTGTCCATATGCCGACCCGTCTGGAGAAGAGATGTGAGCCGCCCGAAATGCCTCGTTTATTTCCCGCCTGCTTCATTAACCGCTAACCGGCCGCGATCTGCGGCTAGTGCACTAAAGCAGTAATAGCTATACCAAGTCACACTAATGGGAGCCTCGAAATACTGGCAAAATTGCCAAAAAAAGGGATTCCAGTTCAATGCCACCACAGAAATCCGATCTGGGGTCGCATGCTTGCCCTGCCATGGGCTGTTTCTTATCCTGAAATCGCCATTTTTGACGATTTCAGGCGCACTTTGCCTGTCAACAGGCAAAAGCGGGTTTAATGCCACAGGTCTTTAAACTGCAAAGACGGCGCAAATTATAGGTAGCCGCCTTGAAATTCAATTGCAGAGTGGCCCGATCCAGTCCGATACAACGCAAGCCTTTACCGCCCATCTGTTCCAGGCTGGCAAACACATGCTCAACCCTGGCCCGTGTTTTGGCGATTCGGGTATTGCGCCCCTTTTGGCAGGCTGACAGCGGTTTGCCTTTGGCGGCTTTACGTTGGATATGAACCCGCAAACCCGTGGCCTTGAGTCGTGTTTCGCGCTCTTTGTCCACATAGCCTTTGTCAGCATACAGGTCTTGACGGGTATTGCTGGGATCTAAGACGTCTTCTAAATGCAGGGTATCGTGTTCACTGGCCGTGCTGACTTTGACCTTGCGAATCAGCTTGTACTGCTTATCGGCGTTGGCCGATACCTTATAGCCAAAGTAGGATTTGCCGTGTTTTTTCGTCCAGGTGGCATCCATGTCTTTTTGCC
>Ga0207968_100079_pt1 | contig 43526 bp, 36 predicted proteins | sample LakWasMet21_HOW5_2_FD_183867 | JGI IMG/M metagenome (GOLD analysis project Ga0207968, IMG submission 183867) | Freshwater sediment methanotrophic microbial communities from Lake Washington under simulated oxygen tension - Sediment Metagenome... | ecosystem: Environmental > Aquatic > Freshwater >...
TTCAGATTGGCATCAGCAGCGAGACAGAAGGTTTTCTCTTTGACACAAGGTTAACCCTAGGGACGCGCACAAACTCATTCTGCCTCAGGTTATGGTAGCTAATCATAACCGCTGTTAAGATACAAGGGACGCGCCGCCCGTTGGCGGTTTTGAAGGTTTGTTTTTTAATCAAGGTCGGCGGCTTCGCTGAAGGTTTGCCCCCAGCGCGCCCCTTACCTTTGCGTTAGCCATACTTAACAATATGAGGATTGAACAATTATGAATGTAAGAGAGACTGTTGTTAATGAGTTCAGATCTGTGTTTGAGCGCCATGGGTACTCAACAACGCCAGAGTTTCTGAGGGTAGCAGAGTCTCCTTTTAATCTAATTGCTGTCCAGCGAGCTATTGATCGTGATCTTGAAAACATTCGAGAACAAGCTAAATACTTGTCAGCTTTAGAAATTGAAAGAAGAGTAAGGGAAAAAGAACGTGTTCATGAAGAACAATTACGTCAGCTTTCCAGGCAGTACGCTCTGAGATTGCTTGAATTCACTCGTCGAGGCTTACCACTTAACGAGTCGAGGGCAATTACCGAGCAAGCAAATCTTAAAGCTATGGCTGGCCGAAGCTGCGATGTCTATCCTTGCTCAATCTAGTACATGACTATGAATCAAGATAAAGTCAAGGCAACTGATTATTTGCTTGAGTCAATAAAGCTGATAATTACTCTTGCAACAATATTTTTTGGTGGGCTTTTGGCTTATGCCCCGAATGCGACTTCTCATACTCGTGAATGGGCTTTTAACTCTGCACTTACTTTATTTGCGTTTTCGGCCATCTTTGGTGTTTTCAATATAAACTCTATTATCAATAAAATATTTAGAGGTGAAGAAGATGCTATACGAACCACTGAAGCAAAGATTCTGAATATTCTTTCCACTGCTTTATTAGCGTTTGGTATGGGTTTTGGCGCTTGGTTTCTATCTGACCAGCACCCTGTTACAAAAAAAACAGATAAAGAAGACCAAACAACCATTTCTGAATCAGAAATTACAGTCAGCGGCGAAACAAAGTCGACTATTGAAGTTCAAAAGAACGAGAGCGGAAAAATTATTCATGTCAAAATCGGATCAAAATAGGCTAACAAGGCGCTCAAGCCGACCCGCTTCCGCTACGCTCTAGCGGTCGGCTTAGCTCTACATTAGACAACTTTATTAGACAACTTTGGAGTCTCCTGTATGAACACGATAGCTGGACAAATACTTGATGGCCTTGTTCCCGGAATTGTAAGCGGCCTCGTGACCTCAGTAATTCTATTAATTTTCCTCAAATATTGGACGCACGTTTTCATCCCTTGGTTTGAGAAGCGTGTATATCGTGGGGTTCGTATTGACCGCAAATGGCGTATTCGCGCCGATAATACTGCCTCCGGGCCAGCTGAGATAACCGTCACTCAATCTGCCCACCGCATTTCTGGCACTATCTTGTGGCAGGAGGCTGGAACCACAACTGAATATGAGCTTACTGGTGAGTTTTGCGATTTAATCCTTACTGCTTCTTATAAGCAGCGAAACGTAAATAACTTGGATCGCGGAACTATTACTCTACTTTGCTTACAGAATGGTCAGCTACTGAAAGGTTGCTACGCCTGGTATGATATTTCAACTAGCCAAATTGTGTCAGGTACTTATGAATGGTATCCCGTGTAGTTACACCAACGTCAAACGGGTGAAATTGGGTCATGTTACATTAGATTTTTGTTAGGTAGAAGCTTGTTATTAACTGTCAAGTCTAACATGGTGCTCAAAGAGACGTGCCGTTTCTTGGCGCTTTTAAAGGTTTGCAATTATCCAAGTTTTGGGGCTTCGTTTAGTGTCCGTGAGCGGCACGCCCCTTAGCTTTACGTTAGCCGCCCGAGGAAGGTGGGATGAAGTTCAGCCGCATCAACATTCACAATATCAATGAGCTCGTTCCGTCTTGGGCAATTGACCCATTCAGCCTCGCGCGGCAATTGGATCAAATGTTCTCTTCCGGGCCTGGCTTGGAGTTGACGCCAAAGGGCGATGATGTATATCGCTCTCTGGGGTTCTGGATTGAAGTGGATGCAACGGCATCTCCTCAAACAATTCGTGTTTGTACGCCAGATGAGTCGGTAAACCTAAATGGCCGTCTAGTCATAACGTGCTCGTCGCTCGCACATAAGAATGCACAAATTGATCTTCCTCTAAACCCAATATTTAAGGGCTACGAAAGAATAGCAGGTTACTATTCTGTCTATCTGCACTCATTTCAAACGGAAACGCCACTTGGTTATGTCGGCATGACAAAACAGCGGTGGTTTGATCGTTACTCCCAGCACCTGGCATCAGCAAAAGCAGGATCGCATTTGCTTTTCCATCAGGCATTGAGGAAGCATCTTGATGTGACGGTAATGCACAAGGTGTTCATGTGCGAATTGTCACATGAGGCTGCGCTTGAGTATGAGGAAGAGTGGGTTGGAATGTTCGGGCTGTACCCAATTGGCCTAAATATGATTCCGGGTGGGTTGGCTGGCTTCAAATACTTAGCAAGCCTAGGCTTGCAGGCTAAGTCGGCTGAAGAGCGAGATGGATTGCTAGAGCAGGTTGCAGCTCGAGAGTCCATCGAAGGGAGGCCGAACCCACTTTGCGCCGCTCGGTGGGCAACCGACGAAGCATTTGTTGAGCGAGTAATCTGTGGTCATAGCGGTCGGTTAACTGCAGAGCAGGTGCACCAAATCCGGCTGGGCGCTGCGTTCGGAAGGTCGCCAGAAGAGTTAATGGCTGGCGTATCTGCTAAAAATCTGAGGCAAGTGAAGAATGTTCTTTCTAAGAAAACATACTCTCGCATTCGTGCGGGCGGCTAACCCTTCGCTGCAGGCGCGACGGCCCTGACGGGCCGCGGCCTGAGCTCAAACGTTGGGCCTCTGAATGAAGCTCCTCCCCACGCAATCCGACGAGAGCTCACTCATTGCCTTTGGTGAAGAGGCGCGCGCCCTACTGGTGGGCCATGACTATGCCGGTCTTGCTAGCCGGTTTGGTTACGCCCTCGCCTACGATCGTCCGCCCGCCGTCGCAATAGAAGCCGATTTTGTGAGCGCGGTTGCATCGCCCATCACAGTTGCGTCAGGCGCGTACCTGCCACCTGCAATTACGGTTAAGTATTTCTCGCCAAACACCACAGGGTTGTTTGCCGTGGTCGAATGCCCGGTGCCTGTCGCCGACAAAGCAGCCATCCTATTGGAGTTAATCGTCGCAGGAAAGGGTGAAGAGAAGCACATTACCGTGGAGGACATCAGTGGTGTCGCTACCTAGGCCCAACCCGGCAGTCGAGCGGACCTGCGCGAAAAGCCGCGCAGGCCGCTCACCTCTACGTTAGGCCGCACAGTCAACCCCCAGGTCATGCTCCGTATCGCTTCAGTTCGCAACGAGGGCCGTAGATGGGTAGAAGCATGGACGCCGAAACCCATCATACTGGGGTATGATGGGTTTCGCTGCGCTCTACCTAATCTTACGGGACTTGACACGTTATCGATCAAAAAAGACGGAGTCGGTAAGTTCAGTAAGAAATCGAGGGAGCAAAGCTTTCGAATCCGCTATTACACGCCACGGTATCGAGGCGACGGAATACCACGAATCCTCACTTGATAAGATTTTTCGGGTTAAAATAGGCCATTCCGTTTTAGCCTTCAATCCATCATCATGCCGATCACCCGCCCTGTCGTCCTCTGCTTTTCCGGCCATGACCCGAGCGGCGGGGCCGGCGTGCAGGCCGATATCGAAACCCTGGTCAGCCACCGCTGCCATGCCGCCAGCGTGATCACCGCGCTGACCGAGCAGGACACCCGCAACGTCAAAAAACTGCTGCCGCAGCATCCCGAAGACATCATCAGCCAGGCGAACACGGTGCTGGCTGACCTCGACGTCAAAGCCTTCAAGATCGGCCTGATCGGTCATCACGAAACCACCATAGCGATTCATGCGATACTGCTGGAGCACCCGCAGGTTCCGGTCGTGCTCGATCCGGTGCTCGCGGCCGGCGGAGGCGCGGCGATGTCGGACAGGCAATTGCTCGCTACGATCGTCGATCTCTTGCTGCCCCGCACGACCGTCCTGACCCCGAACAGCCACGAAGCCCGCAGGCTGGCCGGGCTCGACGATCTGGACCGGTGCGGCCTGGCCCTGCTCGACAAGGGCTGCCGCTATGTGCTGATCACCGGCGCGCACGAAACCACGCCGACAGTCAGCAACCGGCTCTATCATGACCGGCGCTGTCTGGAAACCTACCACTGGGACCGGCTGCCCGCAAGTTACCACGGCTCCGGCTGTACCCTCGCGGCCAGCATCGCAGGTTTGATCGCACAGGGCCTGACGCCGGTGCAGGCGGTTGCCGAAGCACAGGAATATACCTGGAACGCGCTGCATAACGGCTATCTGCCCGGCAAGGGCCAGCACAATCCGGACCGCCTGTTCTGGATGGAGGCCGGGATATGAAATTCCCAACGCGCGGACTGTACGCGATCACCCAAACCGATCACAAAGCGCCGGACATCGTGATCGCCGAAGCCGAAGCCGCGATCCGGGGCGGCGCTGCGGTCGTGCAATACCGCGACAAAAATCCCTCCGATGCGCTCACTCTGGCCCGCGAACTGGTCAAGGTCTGCCACCGCCATCGAGTCCCGCTGCTGGTCAATGACGATCTCGACCTGGCCATAGAGGCCGGCGCCGACGGCGTGCATCTCGGCAAGGACGACGGCCATATCCGCGAGGCCAGAGAGAAGCTCGGCGCGGCCGCGATCATCGGCATCTCCTGCTACAACTCGCTCGAACGGGCCCAAGAAGCTCAGACGCACGGCGCGACCTATGCGGCCTTCGGGCGTTTTTTCCCGTCGAACTCGAAACCCTTGGCCGCCCCCGCCCGACTCGAGACGCTGCGGCAGGCCAAACAGACACTTTCGATTCCGATCGTCGCGATTGGCGGCATATTGCCGGAAAACGGCGCCGAATTGCTCGCCGCGGGAGCCGATCTCCTGGCCGTGATCGGCGGCATTTTCGACCGCGAACCGGAAGCCTCGGCCCGGGCCTATCAACGCCTGTTCGACCGCTGATGAAGCTATTTTTGCTGGTTTTGCTTGGACTACTGGCCGCCTGCGCCGCCGCTCCGGAAATCTCCGAAGAACGGATCAGCGCCGGCAAAAAACTGGCTTTCGACCGTAACAAAGGCAACTGCCTGGCCTGCCATGCGATCGACGACGGCGAATCGCCCGGCAACATCGGCCCGCCTTTGGCCGCACTCAAGACCCGCTTCAAGGACAAGCCACAACTTCGCGAGCAGATCTTCGATGCAACCCGCTTCAATCCCGAAACCAGCATGCCGCCGTTCGGCAAGAACAACATCCTGAGCCCTGACGAAATCGACCAGGTTGTCGACTATTTATGGAGTCTGCCATGACCGAAACCCGCCGCGCCTTCATCAAGAAAACGCTGAGTGTCAGCGCCTATTCAATTGCTTCAACCCTGGGCTGGCTAATGCCGCTGAAGGCGATGGCCCAATGGCAGGCCGAAAACTTCACGCCGGGCAAACTGGATGACTCGATAACACGTTTGTACAAGGGGCAAAAAATCGCCGACAGCAAAGACATCGAGCTGAAGATACCGACGATCGCCGAAAACGGCGCGGTCGTGCCGCTGACGGTCAGCAGCCGGCTCGGCGATGTCCGCGCGATCTCGATCTTCGTCGCGAAAAATCCGGTGCCGCTGGCCGCGCGTTTCGAGCTTTCGCCCGAACTCGATGCTTTCGTTTCGGCGCGCATCAAAATGGCCGAAACCTCCGACGTGATCGTGGTCGCGGAAACCGGCAGCGGTTTGTACAGCGCCAGGCAACTGGTCAAAGTCACGATCGGCGGCTGCGGAGGCTAAGATGTCGAGCATCAAGATCCGCAGCAAGCGCGAAAACGGCAAGACCCAGATCAGAACCTTGATCAGCCATCCGATGGAAACCGGCCGCAACAAGGACCCGAAGACGAATCAGTTGATTCCGGCGCATCACATCCAGGAACTGACAATGAGCCGTAACGGCAAAGTGATCGTGAATTGCCAGATGGGCGCCAGCATTTCGAAAGACCCTTATTTTGCGTTCATGTTGAAAGGCGGCGAACCGGGCGATCGGATCAAAATCGAATGGGTCGACAATCTCGGCAACCGGGACAGCGAAGAGCATGTCCTCAATTAAAGTTTGCGTCTGGCATCTTGCACCTTTGTTGTTCATTGCCCAACCCGTGCAGGCAAACCCGCAGCAGGACCAACAACAATTCAGGGACCATTACCGCCAACTCTTCCCGCAGCTGCAATTGAGCGACTACGCGAACGGCGTCTATGCGATCGACCCGGTCGCGCAGGAATCCTGGCGCGCGATTGAAGAATTTCCGCCTTACGAAGCGGCGATAGAGCAAGGCGAAAAACTGTTCAACACGCCCTTTCCTAAAACCGGCCGCCATTATGCCGACTGTTTTCCGGACAAAGGCATCGGCATCGCGCATCGCTATCCCGCCTGGGATAAGGACAAAGGCGAAGTTATCACCCTCGCCAAGGCTTTGAACGATTGCCGCGCAAGCAACGGTGAACCGGCGCTGGACGGCGAAAAAGGCGAGATCACCCAACTGCTGGCCTACCTGGCCTATACCTCGCGCGGTAAAACGATAGCGACCCTCATCCCCGAAGACGACCCGCGCGCCCTGGCCGCCTATCGGCAAGGCAAGGATTTTTATTACACGCGGCACGGCCAGCTGAATTTCGCCTGCGCGACCTGTCACGTGCAAAATGCCGGCAAACGCATCCGCTCGGAAATCCTCAGCGCCTCGCTCGGCCACACCAATAACTGGCCGACTTACCGGCTCAAATGGGGCGAGATGGGCACGCTGCACCGGCGGTTTCGCGAATGCCTGACCCAAATCAAGGCCGAAGCGCCGCCAGCAGACAATGCCATCCTACGCAATCTCGAATATTTTTTAAGCTACCTGAGCAACGGCGTTCCGATCACGGGGCCCAGCACACGCAAATGATCACGACCCAACCGACCTGCCACGACATCAACGAACCCGGCCTGATTCCGCTCGACGAAGCGCTGGCCCGCATCCTTGCCGCCGTACCGGCCGCAGGCGGCTACGAGCGCCTCTCCATCGAAAAAGCGCGCGGACGCACGCTGGCCGAAGCCGTCACCGCCGGTTTCAATGTGCCGGCGCAGACCAATTCGGCGGTGGACGGTTACGCCGTGCATTCAAGCGATTTGCCCGCAGAAGGCACGCGGACTTTAAAAATTGCCGGCAAGGCCTATGCCGGCGAAGTCTTCAACGGTGCAATCAAGCCAGGCCAATGCCTGCGTATCATGACCGGCGCGATGATGCCGGAAGGACTCGACACGGTGATCATGCAGGAACTGGTCGAAGCCCGCGGCGATGCGATCGTGATCGACAGCCGCCATAAATCCGGCCAGAACGTGCGCCAAGCCGGCGAAGACATCCGGCAAGGCCAGACGATCCTGCACCCCGGCAAATGGCTGACGCCGCCCGACATCGGCCTGCTCGCCTCGCTCGGCATCCCGGAAGTCAACGTAAGCCGCAGGCTCAGGATCGCGATCGCCTCGACCGGCGACGAGATTTACAGCATAGGAAGCCCTCCGGGCGCCGCGGGGCTCTATGACAGCAACCGCTACAGCCTGCTGGCCGCGCTCGATCGGCCCGACATCGAAGTAATCAACCTCGGCATCGTCGAAGACAAGCCCGAGGCGCTGCGGCAGGCGTTCGAACAAGCCGGCCGATTCGCCGACGTGATCATCTCGAGCGGCGGCGTCTCGGCCGGCGAAGCCGATTACACCAAGACCGCCTTGCAGGCCTCAGGGCAAATCGGCTTCTGGAAAGTCGCGATCAAACCCGGTCGCCCCCTGGCCTTCGGCCAAATCGGCAATGCGGTATTCTTCGGCCTGCCCGGCAATCCGGTCGCGGTGCTGGTCACCTTCTATTTCGTGGTCCTGCCTGCGCTCGAAAAAATGCTCGGCATGCAGGACAAACCGATCGCTCCGGTCTTTCCGGCCCGTACTCTGGAAGACCTACGCAAAAAACCGGGCCGCACCGAAGTGCAGCGCGGCATCATCGAGCAGGATCGAAACGGTGAATGGACCGTCCGCAGCACAGGCCAACAGGGCTCGGGGATGTTAAGTTCGATGAGCAGGGCGAATGCGTTCATCATCCTGGAGCATGAGCGGGGGAACGTAAAGGCCGGGGAATGGGTTTCGGTCAAGCCCTTCGCGGGGATGTTTTAAACCGGTCGGGGCAGGCTTTATTTTTGCAACAAGCGCCTTCGTTTTCGCTTCATACATCTAAATATTAGTATATACTGATTGGCATTCTATCGAAATTTCCGATAGCCGTCAGGCACTGCTTTCCTTTTCCGGAAAATAGTCTTTCCCTGCTTTTTAATCCCTCATGAGTTCCAAAATATTCTTCATGAAAATTTCCGCCGCATTGGCTTTTTTGACTTTGTTATCCGCTCTGAATTGCAAAGCCTGGGCAACGACTTATGACTTGCCGGCGAACGGCAACGATAGCGTCATTACCGAATTCGATGACAGTTTTTCGTTAACCCGCGCCGAACACAACGAAACCTTGCTCGACGTGGCCAGGCGCTTTAATTTGGGACAAACGGAAATCGTGCGCTTGAATCCCGATACCGATCGCTGGCATATCAAAAAGGACGAAGTCATTCGTTTGGCGAACCGGCGGATACTGCCGGATACGCCCCGCGACGGCATCACCCTGAATATCGCCGAATACCGCATGTATTACTATCCGCCGGCTGAGAAAGGCAAAGCGCCTCAGGTCATTTCTTATGCGCATGGCATCGGCCGGCAGGACTGGAAAACGCCGCTCGGCAAGACCCGCATCGTCAGAAAAGTCAAAGATCCCGCCTGGCACCCGCCGGAATCGATCCGCCGCGAACACGCGGCGAACGGCGATCCTTTGCCGGCGGTGGTGCCGCCCGGACCTCACAACCCGCTCGGGGCCTACATGATGCATCTCGACATTCCCGGCGGCTATCTGATCCACGGCACCGACATCGACAAAATCTACGGCATCGGCATGCAGATTACGCATGGTTGCGTTCGCATGTACCCGGAGGATATCGAGGCGTTATACCAATCGGTGCCGGTCGGAACGCCGGTTTATATCGTCAAGCAGCCGATCAAGGTCGGATGGCTTGACGATACGCTTTACATCGAAGCGCATCCCGACCTTGAAGGCGAAACGATGACGCAAGATCAGCGCTACGCCGCGGCGTTAACGCTTATTGAAAAGGCCAATGGCCAGATGCTGCCTGCATTTGACCGGCATGCACTGGAGGCGGCATTGACGAGGCTGAACGGCGAACCCACGCCTATTTTTAAAAGGCCTTATTTGAACGAAATAACGGCGTCACAAATAACTATCAATTGAATCCTCTGTGCAAGTACGCGCACCGAGAGAAGTCGCGCCTGTGTGAGCTTTGCTGTGCATGCATCAGCTCTGTTTGTCCTACGAATTGATCAACCGCCTATGACATTCGGTTGCTAAAATCGCGGCGTTATCGCTTCGTCGACATGATTGTGACGATATTGACTTAAAAAGCCATCGATCACGGCCCAGCTATTTCCGATATTCTCCGTTAAGATGCCGTGCTTAGCGGATTTTATCGGGTGCAACTCCTTGTGCGTAGTGCCGAGTTTATTAAAAACGATTTCGGCGCTTTGCGGCGACACCACCGGATCCTGATCCGCATACATCACCAGCGTCGGCGTTGCAATACTGGGCAACAGCGATTCCAATTGATGAATCAGGCGGCGCAGTTCGTATAAAGCCCTGACCGGCATATTCCAGTAGTTGATGTCGGGATGTTCGGGCGCATGCTCGATAAAAGGCTTGACGCCTTCGAACGAGGAAACCCAGCGCACCAATGCATTGGCGTTATACAGTAGCGGCACCAGCATGAAAGCTGGATTGACGAATTTTATCGACACCGATATACAGACCAGTCCGATCATTTCGGCAGGCTTTTCCGCTGCCAGTTTCAGCGCCAGTGCCCCGCCGGTCGAAAAGCCGATCACGAACAATTTGGAACAATAAACCTTTAGGATATTAAAGCCTTTTTGCACGCTTCCGAACCACTGTTCTAAGCTGGCATCCCGAAGGGCATAGGGCGAGGTGCCGTGGCCTTTAAGCCGGATGCCCAGCACCGTATAACCCTGGTCGGCCAGATAACGGCCGTATTCCCGCAATTCGGCGGGGCTGGCCAAGAGACCGTGGATCAATAAGATACCGAAGCCGTTGGGCTCACTCGGCTGGATAAAAAATGGCGACGGATCGGCAGTGGCCGTTTCCTGATGCTTCATGTTTCCGTTACTATGATCTGCATAAGTTTGCCGTTCATAAGCCAGGCTCAACTGTTCGTCTTCGAAATGCCAGGCGGCCAAACGGTAGGGATCAATACCGCGACTTTCTGCATCGGACGCTAGCAAGGCTTCGAGCACCGTGCGTAGCGGCGCGGCTTCGTTGTTGTAGACGGCGATCGGATTTTCCAGCCTTATCCTGTCGAAATCGTAATCCTCGCAGAGTTTGGGTAAAAAGTGATAGCAGCCATCCCGTTCGGCGATCAGTTCCGCTTGCTTCGCAAAACAAATAAATTGTTCGAAACGGGTGCTGACGCCGTGCGGCAAACCGCCATAGTCGTCCGGATTCAACAGGCTGCTGTGCAAATGGATATCGGTGTTTTTTTGCAGATGCTTGATCGCCACATAGAGCACCAGATAAAACCGACATTTATCAATTTGCCGCCGTTTGGCGCCAATCAAACTCATAATCAAAGTGGAGGCCAGATGGCTGATGTTGACCGTGAGGTTGGCATAAATTTCTTTCATGTATTGATCGCGCGCGCATTGCGCGTTTTTGATGAAATAATGCTCCAGCAGCCGCTCCTTCCAGTTTTTTGCATCCGTTTTTAATTTAAATACATGGTCTAATTTTTCAATGTCGGGCGCCACTTTATTCATGATGAAATGGGTGCGCCAGTCCCAGACACAGCAGGGGTTAACTGGTTTTCCCATCCGGATATCCATATCGGTGTCTTTGAGGAGGATGTTGCTTTCGATCAGCAATTCTTCCGATTGGCGTAAGCTCAAGCCGCCCGAGATCTGTTCGACGCTTTTGAACAACAGGTTTTCCGAAGCGCGGATCGGGTAGAACGTAATGTTGGCAGGCACAATCACCGTCGGCTTGTGTGCAGCTGCCAACAGCTCATTCAGATTGTCGAATTGCAGCTGCTCCTGCCAGTGCAGCAAACGCTCAAGCCGACCTTCATCAAAAGCATGGCGTATAGCCACTTTGATGGCTTCCACGCCCTGCCCCAACACCGCGGCTCCGGTATGCAGTTTGCGCCGGTGTCCGGTCATGCGCGAATAAATGTTATATTCGCCTGTCTTATCGATGACACGGTGGTCTTTGATCATCCCGCCTTCCGGGAAAATAATGACTTTGCGTCCACGCAATATCTGTCCCGCCAGCATCGCGAATAAACGCGGATGGTCGTGCGGATAAACGCCGACATGTTGCAGATAGTTCGACAGCATATTCTTTTCCTTGAAGAACTCGCCCGAGGCGATCGCGCAACTGAAAGTTCCGGTGTTTTCGTAAATCAGAAACTGCGGGATAAAGGTTTCGAAGCGAGAGAAATGATTGAATAGAAAAATATCGCCTTGCAGCACTTTCGTGTCGGCATACAGTTCTAGTTTGACGCTGAGCAAGTTTTTGACGGCGCTGAAGAGTTTGATCGAACGTAGGTAGAGTGCCTTGTCCAGATCCGGCCAGTCTTCCGGATATATGGGAGAGTTCATATCTGTTCGACCTCCTAAGAAGGACAAATGCTATATATCGATAACAGACAACTAGAAATTGACGCGATTTCGAAAACCTGACCCGTCATCCGATCTTAACGTTAAGCGCAAAGCCCATAAGATGTATTTGTACGATAGGATAGGCGACACCTCCATTGGTTCCGCCGATCCTATCAACTAAGATCACGGTGTATCACAAAAACGCGGTTCGTTCAGGCATTTTTAGGCTCATCGCCTTTGCCGCGCGCATAGCGGTAGCACAAATACAAAATCACGACGCAGATTCCGATCGTGAACAAGTTTTTTTTGAGGTTGTCAAAAGATTCGTCGCCCTCGATGCCGACCGAAAAAGGAATGTGGGTATCGACTTTTTGGTCATTCTCGATCAGGGTAACATGGGCCTGATAATCGCCGGGGCCGAATTGGTTGAAATCGACGCTGCCTTCAACCGTGCCGGTCTTGGTTGTGCTCGGCGGCCGGTAATAAACCCGCGTTCCTTCCGGTTCCTTGGTCACTTCAAACTCGATGCTGACATGACGCAGTTGTTTGCCTTCATAGTCAAAAACCAGGTTGGTCATGCCCAGCTTAGGGATCGATTTACAATAGCTTTTACTTTCGGATAGTGTCGGCGTATAAGCCGCAAAATGTATCCATTCGTTACCGATCTTGATCCTGCACAGGTCGACATCATCCAGATCCCCGCGATGCGCAAAGACCGGCTGCTGCAAGACAAAGGCCAGCATCAGCGCATACAATAGGCACGCAAACAGCTTGGCTGATCGTAAAATTAAATTAGGTCCTCCGTTAAAAAAGCTTCCTGTTTTTTGTTCGTGTTGTTTTCTTCTTTTCATTATTAAACTCCACAAAATAGGACAATTTGACTAGGGCTTTAAAACGCAATCATTTCGACTTTAACAATTCGGCTTTTGTCCTCCATCGCTTCAGAAATTTAGCTAATGTGCTGATAATACACCCTTTCTTCATCTATCCAAAAGCCTATCATTCTCTTTCATGACGGGGTAAAAAGCATTTGCAGTCGTTCACCTACATATGGCCTAATGCGACTATGCAGGACGAATCGTCGACTATTTGCGGTATTGTTGATCCAGATCAATTTTCGATTTGGAAAAGGTGTAACAATGGCTTCACCCGTTAAGGGACCCAGTTTTCTTCCGACCGTCGATGACCCCGAGAAGAAGGCCGTATTCATCCATTCCAAAGAGAAAAGTTATGAAAACTGTAAGTCAATTGTTCTTGGTCGTTTTCGCCCTCGTCACCTTGGCTGCCTGTGGCGACATGGGTAAAGGTCCAAATAAACCGGCCGGCTCAAGTTCTGCGCCGGCAATGCAAAAATAAACGTTTACCGACGAAAAATCAGATATTACCGCATCAATGCCATTGAAGCGGTAATATCAATCCGGTACCGGAATTAGCACGGAGCGGCCGAACCGGTTTCAACGATCGATCTTAGCGCATTCAGATCATTGATCAGTACGCCTCGCCGCTTAACGGTGATGACGCCATGTTTGTTTAAATCCGTGAATTGCCGGCTGACCGTTTCATTCGTCAGTCCGAGAAAATTCGCGATGTCGTGGCGGCGCATGCTCAGATTAAACTCCGTAGCGGAAAACCCAAGCGCATCGTAGCGTCCTGATAAGGTCAGCAAAAAGCCGGCGATTCTGCTCCGAGCGGAACGATGTCCCAGCGCCAGAATTTTATCGTGATCTGAGGCAATTTCCTTGCCCAGGACCCGCATCATCTGAAACGGCAGGCCGGGAATTTCAGAACATAGCGAGGTCAGGCGAGATAACGGCAACTCACAGACCGAACACGTTTCCAATGCGATTAAGGAACAGGTGAAGCGGCCGTATTGCAATGAATCCAGACCCAACAACTCCCCCGGCAAATAAAAGCCAATGGTTTGTTCGACGCCTTCCGAATTTACCATGAAACTCCGAAAAGAGCCTGATTTAACGGCAAACAGGCTTTCACATTCGCCGCCCTGAAAATACAGAAATTCATCGACCTGCAAGGGCCGCCTGTTATTCACAATGTTGGCAAGCTGCCTTTTTTCGTTTTGTTGCAGTCCGTGCGGCAAACAAATATTGGTTAGTCTGCAATCATGGCATGAATTGCCGGGTAAGCTTGAGTCCATAGCAGCGTTCCTTTTTTTGGGGATATTTATAACACGTATGACGGGTTGATGTTACGCATTGTTCAACCGTTGCTTTCGGATAGCGGCCACAGTTGACCGGAAAATCCAAGCACATTCCCTTCTCTTTCAGGTAATTCAGCACCTGCGTCTTATGCGCCCCGTTGCAACGGCAAGCGCTTTTTCTCAAAAATGACGGCCTCTTGATAAACCAATGGACGAATACGTCCGTGCCTCGATAAATAAGAAACGAAAAATTCTATGGTAGATTGAACTCTGCCAACAGCGTTGGTGGCAAAATAGAGATGAGATTTCGATTTTCAATAGTCACGATGTGAAAGATTTTTACGCGAATCTAGGCCTGCTTTTTTTGTTGATCCTGCTGAACGGCATTTTCTCGTTGTCGGAAATGTCTGTCGTCTCATCGACCAGGGCACGCTTGCAAAAATTAATCGCCGAAAAACGCCTGGGCGCCAAAGCCGCGCTCAAGCTACACGAAGAACCCACCCGTTTTTTGTCCACCGTACAGGTCGGCATCACGACGGTCGGGATTTTGAGTGGCGCATTCGGCGAGGAAGTGTTACGAGCGCCGCTGTATCAGGCGATTGCGCAAATCCCTTGGCTGGCACCTTATGCGGAAACGCTGGCTCTGGTCTTGACCGTGACCTTCATCACTTATTTCTCGGTCGTGCTCGGAGAACTGATCCCTAAACGCCTAGCCCTGCAAAATCCTGAACGCATCGCCGCCCGCATCGCAAAACCGATGCAAGGGCTGGCCTTGTTGGTCAGCCCTCTGGTTTGGTTGCTGTCTGCTTCGAGTCATCTGCTGCTCAGATTATTTAGATTAAACCGAGTCAAAGAAAACAGCGTATCCGACGAAGAAATTCGCCTCCTGATCGAAATGGGTTCCGAATCCGGCATATTCCACGCCAGCGAAAGCCAATTAGTCGACAATGTGATGAAACTGGACGAAGTCCGCGTCGGCGCGATCATGGTGCCTCGTCAAGACATCTTCGTCGTCGACAGCTTGGAGGCCGCCGATACACTGCGCCGTAAAATCGAAGATTGCCCTTATACGCAAATCGTCGTCTGCCGGGGCGGATTTGAACAGGTGCTTGGCATCCTGCATTGCGGGGATCTGTTAAAAAAAACGTTGGGCAAGCCTGAATTCAACATCGAACAAGGATTAAGACCGCCACTCTACGTGCAAGAATCGATGCTGCTGATCCATCTGCTGGAGCATTTCCGGGAAGCCGGTGCGGATTTGGCGCTGATCGTGAACGAATATGGCGATATCGAGGGACTGGTCACCTTGATGGATGTATTCACCGCGATTGTCGGTAAATTCCCGCGTCTTTCTTCGAAATCCGCTTTTGAAGTGGTGCAGCGCGCCGATGGTTCGTGGCTGGTCGACGGCGGCTTGCCCATCAGCCAGCTCAAATCGGCGATCGGAATGAGCGGACAATTTCCAGGCGAATCGGCCCATGCTTACAATACCGTGGCCGGGATGATTTTACATAACTTTGAAAGGCTGCCGCAATTGGCGGATAGTTGCGAAATAGAGGATTGGAAATTTGAAATTGTTGACCTGGACGGCTCGCGCATTGACAAAATTTTAGTTTCCTTGATCCCCAAATAGAAGCGCCAGTCGGGAGCGTGAATGCCAGCCGCCACACCAGCTGCAATGGAGGGATGGCGTTTCGGTTTTCAAGCGTCAATCAAGGCTGATTGACGAAAAATTCCAGGTATAATGTTCGTCGGTTAGCGCATACCGGCGCAGTAGCTATAACTTTTTACGCCGAATAATTCCAAGCGGCTGCAAGCCCTGATGGGCTGGCATTTTTACTTCTTGCATTGATGCATAAATGAATTCACTTCTCATTCTTCTGTTTTCTCTTCTGTTACCTGGTGTTGCTCTCGGCGGCGAAGAAGCGGCAGCCGCCAGCGCGGTCCCAAAGCTCGATTTAACAGGCCATTTCATCGGCTATCTTTCGGTGCTGGTTACGGTATGCGCTTATGTGGTCGCGATGGCCGAAGACGTGATCGAATTGCGCAAATCCAAGCCGATGGTCCTGGGCTCGGCGATCGTCTGGTTTGCGATCTGCATTTACTATGCCATGCATGGCGAAGCTAAGATCGCGGCGCTGGCGTTTGAAAGCAACCTGCTCGCCTATGTCGAATTGCTGTTGTTCATCCTGGTGTCGATGACCTACCTGAATGCGATGGAGGAACGCGGCGTCTTCGACGGCCTCAGGATTTGGCTGCTGAGCCGCCAATACAGTTACCGCAAACTGTTCTGGATTACCGGCGCTCTAGCATTCTGTCTTTCGACCGTGATCAGCGGTCTGGCGGTGGGCTTGATCATGGGCGCGGTAGCCGCCGCAGTCGGCAAAAACAAACCACAATTCGTCGGTTTGGCCTGCGTGAATGTCGTCGTGGCGGCCAACGCCGGCGGATCGTTCAGCCCCCTCGGCGGCATCTCGACGCTGTTTGTCTGGCAACATAAAATCCTGCATTTCACCGAGTTTTTTTCGATCGCTCTGCCTTGTCTGGTGAATTTTCTGGTGCCCGCATCGATCATGCACTTTTTTGTTCCTAAGGAAACGCCGGCTGCCTCAATGTGTCCGATCAATCTTCTGCGCGGCAGCTGGTGGGTTATGTCTCTTTTCGTGGTGACGCTGATCATTACGGTTTGGTCCAACGTCGCGCTGGAACTTCCACCGGCCGCCGGCATGATGGCGGGTTTGGCGTTGCTGCAGTTTTACTGTTTTTTTCTGACCAAGACGGCGCAGGAAAATCCGAGCGAATTTGCTTATGTTTACAAGTTCTTTCATCTGGATGTTCCGAGAGAGAACAGCAAGCAGGATTTTGATGTCTTCAAGAATGTAGGCAACATCGAATGGGATACGCTGCTGTTTTTTTACGGCGCGATGATGATCATCGGGGCGTTGGGCTTCATCGGTTACCTCGATGCGATTGCGCATTTCCTTTATGGACAGATCAGCCCGACAATGGCTAATATTGCGATCGGCCTGTCATCTGCGTTTATCGATAACGGCACACTCATGTTTGCGGTATTGACCATGCATCCTGATATTCCGCCCGGCCAATGGCTGCTGTTGACCTTGACGCTGGGTGTCGGCGGTAGTTTGCTGGCGATCGGCTCGGCTCCCGGCGTCGGTTTGCTCGGCCAGATCAAGGAGGGTTACACCTTCGGCTACCATATGCGCTGGATGCCGGTCATTTTGCTGGGCTATTTCGCCAGCATCGCGGTGCATTATTGGATCAATGGCCGCTATTTTTGATGCCAGTACAGCAATTCCCAATTTATCCCGTTCCCTGAATTAGCAACCCTCTGGATTTTACCGCCACCCGCCTCCCAATGCCTTGTAAATGTTGACCGCAGCTAGCCGTTGCTGCTTGATCACGTCGATCAACTCGAGATTGGCTTGCAACGCGCTCTGTTGTGCAATCAATACCTCCAGATAAGTGGCCCTGGCGGTTTTATACAGTTCTTTCGAAGTTTCGACGGATTTCTTCAACACAACACTTTGCCGCTCTTTTGCAGAATGGATTTTTTGTAGATTCTCGATCATGGACAGTTGATTGACCACTTCGACATAGCCGTTCAGAATGGTTTTCTGATAGTTGTGCATGGCGGTCAGCTGGTTCGCCTTGGCGGTGTTGAACTGGGCCTTCAAGGCATTCATGTTGATCAGCGGGGCGACCAGCGTCCCCATCAGCGAATAGGCCAGCGATGCCGGCGAGGTGAATAAAAACTCGGGATTGAAGGCCTGAAACCCCAGGGCCGCCGTGATGTTGAAATTCGGGAAGAAGGCCGCTTTCGCCGCTTCCAGGTCGAACTTGCTGGCCTCGATCTGGTATTCGGCTTCACGCACGTCGGGACGGTTAGCCAGCAATTGCGAAGGCAGACCCGATGAAATTTGCTGCGGAATTGCGCTGAACAAAATTTCCTTCTTCCTTTCTATCGGCTGCGGATAGCGCCCCAAGAGAAAATTGATTTTGTTTTCCGTTTCGCTGATCTGCTGCAGCACATTTTTTTCCAATGTCTGCGACTCCAGCAACTGTGCCTTGAATTGCTGCACGGCCAGTTCATTTGCCCTGCCCGCTTCTTTCTGGATCTTGATGACATCCAGGGCTTCCTGCTGTTTTTGAAGGGTCGCCCGAATGATCTCCAATGTATTGTCCAACGCCAGCAATTCGCTATAGTGAATCGCAACATCGGCCACCAGATTCGAAATCACAAAATGTGTGCCTTCCATCGTCGCCAGATATTGCGAGAGCGCCACCTTGCGCTGGTTGCGCAGCTTGCCCCAGACATCGACCTCCCACGATGCCTGCAGCCCCACATAGATGTCGGTCAAATTTTCCGGAACGATTCGGCCCGGCGTGATTTCGGTAGACGCATTCCCTGCGCCGTCCATCGTATAGAGGCCGAATTTTTGCACGCCGCCGCCCACAGCCAAGCCGACCTTCGGCAGCAGGGCGCCGTTTGCCAGCTTGACGCTGGAACGCGACATCTCGATGCGCTGCAAGGCCACCTGCAAATCGATGTTGTTTTTGATCGCGGCATCGATCAGCTGCACCAGAACGGGGTCGGCGAAATACTGTCGCCAATTGACGTTTGCGACGGATGCCGCGTTTTTTTGCTTGGGGAAACTTGCCGGTATCTCCTTTTCCGGAATCGACAGGTGGGTATTCAATGACCCGCAACCGCTGGTAGCCAGGACCAGAAAAGGAATCAGGCGGTAAAAAAATCTTCGTTTCAATTTCATGTCAGAGGGTTTCAGTGTAAGCAATTTCTTCTTTTTTGCCGTCGCGATGATACTTGTCAGCGAGCGTTGCAAACACCACATACAACCCCGGAATCACGATGACCCCGAAAAGGGTTCCGAAAAGCATCCCTCCCGCGGCCGCCGAGCCGATGGTATTGTTGCCTATCTTTCCCGCCCCGGAAGCGAACATCAACGGGATCAGGCCGGCAATGAAGGCAAACGAAGTCATCAAAATCGGCCGCAACCTGAGCGCGGCGCCTTCGATGGCGGCTTCGAGCGGCGTTTTTCCGAGCCGGTGCTGCATGGTCGCGAACTCGATGATCAGGATCGCATTCTTGCCCAAAATCCCGATCAGCATGATCATCGCGATTTGCGCATAGATATTGTTTTCCAGCCCCATCACCATCAGCAGAAACAAGGCTCCGAAAATGCCTATCGGGAGCGACAGGATCACCGGCAGCGGCAACAGGAAGCTCTCGTATTGCGCGGCGAGAAGCAGGTAAACGAACAACAGACAAATCAGAAAGATAAAGATCGCCTGGTTGCCTGCCTGCGCCTGGTCGCGGGATGATCCGGCCCAATCGTAGCCAAACCCCTTCGGCAATTTTTGGGCGGCCACTTCCTTGATCGCGGCGATCGCCTGCCCGCTGCTGTAGCCGGGCGCCGGCTGGCCGTTGATCATCGCCGAGGTGTACATGTTGTAGCGCGTCACCTGCTCCGGCCCGTACACTTTCTCAACGTGAAGAAAGGATGAAAAGGGCACCATTTTGCCGGCAGCGTTCTTGATGTACAGCTTCATCAGATCGTCGGGCTGGGCGCGGTATTCGGGCAGGGTCTGCACCATCACTTTGTACAACTGGCCGAAGCGGATAAAGTTGGTCGCATATTCGCTGCCGATCAGGGTTTGCAGGGTGCTCATCGCGTTCTCGGCGGTAATGCCTTTTTGCGCGGCCTTGTCGCCGTCGATATGCAAAAGGAACTGCGGAAAACCGGCGTTGAACGTGGTAAACGCACTCACGATCTCGGGCCGCTTGTTGAGCTCGTTTGCTAAGGCATCCGCCACCGACTGCAACTGCTGAAGGTCGCCCGAACCGGTTTTGTCCAGCAAACGCATTTCGAAGCCGCTGGAGTTGCCGTAACCCGGTACCGGCGGCGGCGTGAAAAACTCGATACTGGCATCCTTGATATGCCGGGTTTTTTCTTCGAGCACGTGGATGATGTCCTTATCGGAAGCCGTCCGTTGATCCCAGTTTTTCAGGCTGATCAGATTCATGCCATAAACCGCTCCGGTTCCCTCAGAAAGCAGGCTGAAGCCGGCCAGACTGGAAACTGAATTGACAGCATCCAGCCCCGAGGCAACGCGCTGAACTTCATCCGATATTTTTTCTGTACGCTCAAGCGTCGCTCCCGTCGGCGTGGTGATATTGGCGTAGATGGTGCCCTGATCTTCCTCGGGAATGAAACCGGCTGGAACCCACGCCCCAATCAAACCGGCGCCGACGGAGAATCCTAGCAAGAGTCCGAAAGTGACGAGCCGTCTGTTCGCGATCGCATTAATTAGCCTTTTGTAATTATCGGACAACCCGTTATACCAGTGGTTAAACCCCGCAAATAACCGCTGCAGTCCCGATTTTTTATGATTTTCGGCATGATCGATATTCTTAAGGAACAGCGCGCAAAGCGCCGGCGTCAGGGTCAAGGCGGTCACCCCCGAGAGAATGATCGAAAAGGCCATCGTCAGCGAAAACTGCCGAAAGAAAATCCCCTCCGGGCCTTCCATGAAGGCGACCGGAAAAAACACGGCCGACATGACCAGCGTAATCGCAATGATCGCGCCGCTGATCTCGCGCATCGCTTGTTCGGTCGCTCTTCGGGGACCGAGGGCCCTATGCTCCATTTTGGCGTGCACGGCTTCGATGACCACGATCGCGTTATCCACGACGATACCGATTGCAAGCACCAACGCAAACAGCGTGATCAGGTTCAGCGAAAAGCCCATGATCTGCATGAAGAAAAAGGTGCCGACCAGGGATACCGGCACGGCAATGATCGGTATCAGGGTCGAGCGCACGTCCTGTAAAAAGACGAACACCACCAACGCGACCAATACGAAGGCTTCGGCCAGGGTTTTGAGAACTTCATGAATGGAAGCATCCAGAAATTCGGAGACGTCATAACTGAGGGTATAGTCCATGCCGGGAGGAAAGGACGTCGCTTTAATCTCCGCCATGGTCTTCTTGATATTTTCAATCACCTCCTTGGCATTGCTGCCCGGACGCTGCTTTAACAAAATGGCAGCGGACGGACGGCCGTTTTCCTTGGAAAGCACGTTATAGTCCTGCGAATCGAATTCGACTTCGGCTATGTCTTTGACGCGCAGCATTTCGCCATCCTCCCTGCTTTTCAGGACGAGGTTTTCGTACGCTTTTCGGGTGTTGTGCTTGCCCGTGTACTTCAGGACATACTGAAGTGCCTGAGCTTTCTTGCCGGAGCTCTCGCCGACTTTTCCCGGTGCGGCTTCCACGTTTTGCGCTTTCAACGCGTCAATGACTTCAGCCGCCGAAATGTTGTACATTAGCATCTTGTCCGGTTTCAGCCAGATGCGCATTGCATATTCCCTGGACCCCAGGATTTCGGCAAATCCGACCCCATCGATCCGTTTGAGTTCTTTCAGAACATTGATGTCGGTGAAGTTATAAAGAAATTTTTCATCCAGCGATGGATCCGAGCTCAGGACGTTGATATACAGAAGCATCGCGTTTTGCACTTTCTCGACAATCACCCCTGCCTTGATCGCTTCCGCAGGTAATTCGTCGAGCACGGATGACACTCTGTTCTGGACATTGACGGCGGCAACTTCCGGGTCCGTTCCGGCCTTGAAAATAATCTGAATTTCGCCTGATCCGTCATTGCCGGAGACCGATGACATATAGGCCATGCCGGGCACGCCATTGATCGCCCTCTCCAGAGGGGTTATCACGGCCTTGACTACAACCTCCGCATTGGCGCCAGTATATTTTGTCGTCACATTGACCTCGGGCGGAGCAATATCCGGAAACTGAGTCACCGGAAGCCGCGTTAGGGACAGCAGCCCTATAAAAGTGACGAGAATAGAGATGACAATCGACAGAACCGGTCGATGAATAAACTTGGATGTCATTTTTAACCTTAGGGTTAGTTTTTACTGGCTAACGGCATGACTTTTAGTAAATCGACCGGCTCGGGATGAATTTTGTTGCCGTCTCTCTCGTTCTCGGCGCCTTCGAACAGGAGGTTTTCGTCTTTGGACAAACCGGATTCCACGACATAAAAATCTTCAAAGCGCATTTTGGCAATGATGTTCCTTTGCTTCAGCACACCCTCTGGACTCACCACGAACACATAGAGCTTGTCCTGAATTTCGAACGTTGATTTTTGCGGAACAAGCAATGCATTTTTCAGTTGTTTCTTGACGACGATCTTGCCGTTCGAGCCATGCTTTAAAATCGCGTCAGGATTGGGAAACCGGGCCCGGAACGCAATGTTGCCCGTCGAGCGGTCGAATTCGCTTTCGATCGTTTCTATTTTTCCTTCGTGGCCATAGAGCATGTTATTGGCAAGCTTTAGGCCAACCGTCTTGATCTCCTTGTTTTCACCGGTGATGTAATTGAGATAATCGATTTCCGACAGATTGAAATAGGCAAAGACCTCCCGGTTGTCGGAAATCGAGGTCAACATGTCGTCTTCCTGAATCAGGCTGCCGACCTTGTTCGGCAGGCGATTGATCACCCCGTCGAAGGGCGCTTTGATGTAGGCGAAGGCAATATGCAACGCGGCTTTTTCCTTGTTGGCGCTGGCCTCTTCCACATCGGCTCTTGCGGCCTCGACCTTGGCTTGGGTGACATGAAGCTCGGCTTTGGAGACGATGTCTTTCTCCACCAACAACTTCACGTTGGCTAATTCCACTTCGGCCGCCTTCAAATCGGCAACTGCATTTTTATATAAGGCAGCGGCTTTCTGTAGTTCCTTTTCGAACTCCAAAGTGCTCAGCTCAAACAACAATTGGCCCTTTTTTACCGTCTGGCCTTCGTCCACATAATTTTTTTCGATAAAGCCCTTGACCTTGCTTCTAAGCTCGACATTTTTTACCGAATGAATTTCGGCGACATATTCGCTGCTGTAAGCAACGTCTTGTACGACAGGCGTTACGACGCGATGGGTATCGACAGAATCCGTTTCTTTTTTTGAATCACAGGATGCCGTCATTAAACACAAGGCAAGGAACAGAATTTGGCTATTTTTCATTGATGGATTGATACGGTTTTAGTTTTCACCTTTCAATTTTTAAAGCAAAATACATGCCATAGCTTGCAAAGAGAGAATATCGTTATCTTTCCTATCGTTTGCCCGATACAAGATGCGTGATCCGCCAAGGACTGTTGCATTTTGCGACGCATAGCCGCAAAATACATCATCATGTCGGTCATCTATAAGTTAACTTTCTCCTTATTTGCCTTGTCATTGCTGGTGTTCGGCATCTATGGAACCTACCAGCTGCGCACCGAAGCGGAAAACCTGCGCGACGATGTCGAACAGGAAACCCGGTTATTAGCGCACAGCCTGCTCGTTTCAATCGAAAACGCCCTGCGCGATCAACAGCCGGAAGACGTGCAAGAGCTATTGCAGCAGATCGAACGCCTCAGACCCTCGGTCGACGTCCGCGTCTACCTTCCCGACGATATGATCCGCTCTGGTGCGGAAAGCCTGAACTGGCCGCAGGAAGTCGAGCAGTCCCTCTCCCGGGCCGCCCGGGAAAGGGCAATAACAGAGTTTTATTTTCCTGCGGATGAGCCCGATTTTCTGGTGCTGTCACTGCCGTTTAACGAGGCATCAACCGCCCTGCCGGGCAATCTGGCGGTGGTGCGTTCATTGCAAAAGATGAAAGCGGATTTGAACAAAACCAAAACGTCCATTCTGTTGTCTTTTTTCTCCTTCATTTTGTTTACTTCCTTGCTCTGCTTCGTTCTGGGCCATGTCTATATTTCCCGCCCCCTGCGAGAGCTCCGCCAGGCCATGCTGGCATTCAGGAAGAGCACGGAACCTCCCGCCCCCTTGCCGGTGACCGGCGCCGACGAACTGGCCTCGGCGCGGCAGGAATTCAACCGCATGACCGCCGAGCTGTTTTCGGCTTACCGCCGGCTGGATGCCGAAACGCAACAACGGCGGCAACTGCAGCGGGCGCTACAGAATGCCGACAAAATGATCACGATCGGCCAGTTATCGGCGGGGCTGGCCCACGAAATCGGTTCGCCCTTGCAGGTCCTTAACGGCCGAGCAAGGGCGCTCGCGAAGAATGGAGAGGATCCCGAAGAAGTGCGCCGGATCGCCAGTATCCTGGTCGATCAGACCGACCGTATCACCCGGATCGTGCAACGCCTGCTCGAGTTTGCGCCTCGCCACTCCGCCGAGGCGGCGCCCTGTAACGTGATCCAGGCGGTGGCGGAAGTCATCGACATGCTCGGCTTTGAAGCGCGCCGTCAAGGGGTGAGCATGACCTATGCGCACCCAGACACCTTGCCGCTGCTGTTGATCAACAAAGACGGCATCCAGCAGATCGTGCTCAACTTGCTGTCCAATGCGCTGGCCGCGATCATTGACGGGGGCTCGATCGCGATCGACCTATCCCAGGGTTCAATCGTTTATGCCGATAACGAAATAGCGGCGCTGCGACTTACCGTCAGCGATACCGGAACAGGCATCGCAGCGGAGCACCTGCCCCATCTTTTTGAGCCTTACTTTACCACGCGCGGTAAACAAGGCGGCACCGGCCTCGGCCTCGCCGTGGTCAAAACCTTGGTGACCGAAATGGGCGGCAGCGTTGTTGCCGAAACGGAATATGGCAGAGGCAGCCGATTCATCATTCATTTGCCGTGGAAGCCCCCGTCATGACTTTAGAAAATAACCGCCTCCTGGTCATCGATGATGACCCCGGCGTCGTCGATTACCTGCTCGACATGCTGCGGCAGCAGGGATATACGGTCACCGGCTTCACCCAGACCGAGGAAGCGCTCAAGGCCATCGATAGGGAGCCATTCGCTCTCGTGATATCCGACGTGGCGATGCCCGGCATGCGCGGCCTCGAACTGATGGCCGCCATTCACCACAAAAGGCCGGAACAATTGGTCTTGCTGATCACGGCCTTCGGCAGCATCGATCTGGCGATGCAAAGCATGCGCGCCGGCGCTTGCGATTTTTTGACCAAACCGTTCCGTATCGAAGAGCTTTACGCCGCGGTCGGTCGGGCCCTGGAAGACCGTGAAATGCGGCGGACCGCGGTCAAGATCGGTTTTGCCGACCATGCCAGTTACGGCAAGAGCGTTTTCGTCACCCGAAGCCCCAGCATGCGGCGGCTGATGAGCATGGCTGCGCGGGCGGCCGCGGTCAACTCGACGGTACTCCTGAGCGGTGAAAGCGGCACCGGCAAGAGCGCGGTGGCCCGCTGGATTCATGACAACAGCCCCAAGAGCGCGGGACCTTTCATCGCGGTCAATTGCGCGACGCTGCCTCACAGCCTGGTCGAAAGCGAATTATTCGGGGTGCGCAAGGGCGCTTTCACCGATGCCCGCAAAGATCGGCCGGGACTTTTTTTACAGGCCGACTTAGGCACGCTGTTTCTCGATGAGATTGCAGAGCTCCCGCTGGAAATACAACCCAAGCTGCTGCAGGCGCTGGAAAGCGGAAAAGTGCGCGCGCTCGGCGATACGCAGGAAACCCCGGTCAATGTCCGCCTGATTGCCGCAACTCATCAACCGCTCGCGCAATATGTGAACGATAGACTGTTTCGCGCCGATCTCTACCACCGCCTGAATGTGATCAATCTGGAAGTGCCGCCTCTCCGCGAGCGCAAGGACGACATTGACGAATTGGTCAAAGCGTTGATCCACGGCATCTGCCTGAAGGTCGGCAAACAAGGGACGGTCAATATCTCGGTGGAAGTGCTGCGCTGGATTCGCGCCTATCATTGGCCGGGCAATGTCCGCGAACTGGCCAACACGCTCGAAAGAGCGATCGTGCTGGGGGACCATGATACGCTGTTGTTGGAGGATTTGGCGCAGGCCTCGAAAATTCCGCTGAACAACGGCAACTTTCTGGATTTCGCCGTGACTCAGGGATGGACGCTCGCCGACATCGAACAGGCTTATATCCGCCATGTTTTGGAGATGACCGGCGGAAATAAAATTCAGGCGGCCAAGATACTCGGCCTGGACCGCAGCACCCTGTATCGCAAACTCGGCTAATGCAGGCCGATTCCTCAATCCAATCCTTACCGACGTGAAAGAAGACCTTTACACGAACCTTGGGCCGATTTTTCTGTTGATTCTGCTCAACGGCCTTTTCTCGCTCTCGGAAATGGCCGTCGTCTCGTCAACCCGGGCGTGCCTGCAAAAACTGATCGCGGAAAAACGCCTGGGAGCCAAAGCCGCGCTCAAGCTCCACGAAAACCCGAACCGCTTCTTATCCACCGTGCAGATCGGCATCACCGCGGTCGGTGTTTTTAAGCGGCGCATTCGGCGAGGAAGTGCTGCGAGCCCCGCTGCATGAAGCGATTTCGCAAATGCCCGCACTGGCTCCCCATGCGGATACGCTGGCCCTGATCATGACCGTGGCCTTGATCACCTATTTCTCGGTCGTACTGCGCGAACTGATCCCCAAACAACTGGCGGTATTGGTGAGCCCGCTGGTGTGGATTCTATCTGTTTCGAGCCATCTGCTGCTGCACTTATGCCGATTAAACCGGATCAAAGCAAGCACCGTCTCGGATGAGGAAATTCGCATCCTGATGGAAATGGGCGCCGAATCCGGCGTATTCCATGCCCGTGAAAGTCAATTGGTCGATGATGTGATGAGGCTGGATGACATGCGTGTCGGCGCGATCATGGTGCCGCGTCAGGAAATCTTCGTGATCGACCGCCTGGATGAGCCGGAAACGCAGCGCCGGAAAATCGAAGCCTGTCCTTATACGCAGATCGTCGTCTGCCGGGACGGCTTCGATCACGTGCTTGGCATCCTGCACTGCGGCGATTTGTTGAAAAAGACCCTGCGCGATGATTCCGCTTTCGAAATAGAACAGGGCTTGAGGCTTGAGGCTTGAGGCTTGAGGCTTGAGGCTTGAGGCTTGAGGCTTGAGGCTTGAGGCTCCCGCTCTATGTGCAGGAGTTGATGATACTGACCGATCTCCTGGAGCATTTCCGCAAGGCCGACTCGGCATTGGCGCTGATCGTGAACGAATATGGCGACATCGAGGGGCTGGTCACCCTGATGGATGTACTGACCGCGATCGCCGGTGAATTTCCGAGCATTTCTGCGAAACCTGCCTTCGAAGTGGTCCGCCGCGCCGACGGTTCGTGGCTGATCGACGGCGGCCTCCCGATCAGCCAGCTCAAGTCGGTGATAGGAATGAGCGGTAACTACAAAAAGCGTAAAAACCGCCCTCAGCAGCAACGTACGCGCCCAATAACTTCTGGCGACTGCCGCGCGGTCCAGAAGCTCGATTATGTAATCAATGGCAGCTATTTTTGATCCCGTGGTTCTTTGTGATTTAACGCAGCCCGATTGAGGCCTTGCCGGTTGAAGACCTGCCAGGTTTCAAAAACCTGGAAGGTCTGTGGCGAACCCTTAGGACGCTTGTTCCAGCTTGCTGTGATGCCTGGAATAAGCAAAATAAACGATCAATCCCAGCACCAGCCAGACAATGAAACGCAGCCAGGTCAGCGCCGGCAAAAACGCCATCAGCGCGCCGCAGGAGATCATGCCGAGAATCGGAAACAAGGGGCTGAAAGGCGTGCTGAAGGGGCGTTTGATATCCGGCTGCGTGATGCGCAGCACGATCACGCCCAGACAGACGAGCACAAATGCCGCCAGCGTGCCGATATTGACGAGTTCGGCCAGGTCGCCGAGCGGCATGAAGCCGGCGATCAGCGCCATCACCACGCCGCAGATCACGATCACCCGCACCGGCGTTTGCGTCGTCGAATTGACCGCGTTAAAAAACGGGGACAGCAAACCGTCCCGCGACATCGCAAAAATGATCCGCGTAAGCCCGTAATACAGCACCAGCATCACCGTGGTCAGGCCCGCAATCACGCCGGTCGAAATCAGCGCGGACGCCCAGTTGATGCCCAGCAGTTTGAGTGCGTAAGCCACCGGTGAAGACACATTCAACTGGGTATAAGACACCACGCCGGTCAACAGCGCCGAGACAATGATGTAGATGATTGTGCAAAACGCCAGGGATGAGACGATGCCGAACGGCAAATCGCGCTGCGGGTTTTGGGCCTCTTCGGCCGCGGTCGATACCGCGTCGAAGCCGACATAGGCAAAGAAGACGATCGATGCGCCGGCCAGGACGCCGGTGGTCTTGCCGTCGGGCAGGGTTTCAAACCAGCCGAAAGGCATGAAAGGATGCCAATTGTCCGGGTTCACATTAAACAGCGCGACCGCAATAAAAACCGTGATCGTGACCAGTTTGACGAAAACCATCGCATTATTCGCTTTTGCGCTCTGTTTGACGCCGATGATCAGCAAGAACATCAAGATCAGAATGATCAGAAAGGCCGGCAGGTTGATCAGGCCGCCCAGTTTCGGCGCCTTGGTCAGCGCTTCCGGCAGCGCAAAACCGATCGCTTCCAGCGCGTTATTGAAATAACCTGCCCAACCGTTCGCGACGGCCGCAACCGAAATGCCGTATTCTAAAAGCAAGTCCCAGCCGATGATCCAGGCGATCAATTCGCCGAATGCCGCATAGCTGTAGCCGTATGCGCTGCCGCAGCCTCCGACGGCGGCCGCCAATTCCGCATAAGACAGCGCGGCGAAGGTGCAGGCAAAACCCGCGATGATGAACGATAATACGACCGCAGGCCCTGATTGCGTCGCGGCGGCGATACCGGTGAGTACGAATATCCCCGTACCGATGATCGCGCCGATACCGAGAAAGGCCAAATCCCATGCCGTTAAACAGCGCTTCAGTCCCAAATCGGTTTCCCGATCGGTCTCGATCCGTTTAGTCCGGAATATTTGCAGTGCCATGCACAGTCTCCATTTGCGATAGTGTTAGAAAAAGATGAAAAACTTTATCACAAAGAATACTATGCGGCGAATTCATGCGAACAAATTGAGGACGAGTTCCGCGTCGCGCATCTGCGGCGCTTGATCAATTGCCGAGGCCGCCCGGATAAGCGGCCCCCGCGAGGTTTCTGATCTTATTGATCAAGGCGTCAAAACCCTGAGTTTCCAGCGCTTTCCCGCCGACCAATACCGCCAGCAATTCATCGTCTTCCCAGGTCAACAAGCCGGCAAATTGGGCCTGTTCATCCTCATTCGCCTGCAAATAGCCGTTTTCCAGAAAATGCAGCAGTAAAATGTCCAGTTCGACGACGCCGCGCCGGCATCGCCACCTGAGCTTCTCGAACGAACGCATCAACCTTCTTGCCGTTGTACCAGCAATTTTTTGATTTCGGCGATCGCCTTGGCCGGATTCAAGCCTTTCGGGCAGGTATCGGTGCAGTTCATGATCGTGTGGCAGCGGTACAGCTTGAACGGGTCTTCGAGTGCATCGAGGCGTTCGCCGGTGTTCTCGTCACGACTGTCGGCGATCCAGCGATAGGCTTGCAGCAAGACTGCCGGGCCGAGATAGCGTTCGCTGTTCCACCAGTAGCTCGGGCAGCTCGTCGAGCAGCAGGCGCACAGCACGCAATCGTACAGGCCGTCCAGCTTGGCGCGGTCTTCGTGGCTTTGCAGGCGTTCGCTGTCGGCCGGCGGCGGGGTTTGGGTTTCGATCCAGGGTTTGATCGAGGCATATTGCGCGAAAAAATGGGTCAGATCGGGCACCAGGTCTTTGACCACCTGGGTATGCGGCAGCGGATAAATCCGTATCGTGTCCGGATAGGAATCGATCGCCTTCGTGCAGGCCAGCGTGTTTTTGCCGTTCACGTTCATCGCGCAGGAACCGCAGACGCCTTCCCGGCAGGAACGGCGGAAGGTCAGCGTGCTGTCGACTTCGTTCTTGATCTTGATGATCGCGTCCAAAACCATCGTGCCGCAGTGTTCCTTGTCGAGTTCATACACGTCGACACGCGGATTCTCGCCGTTGTCCGGGTCCCAGCGGTAAATCTCGAAACGGCGGATTTCTTTCGTGCCTTGCGGCGCCGGATAGGTTTTTCCCTGAATAACGCGCGAGTTTTTCGGCAGGGTGAATTCAGCCATCAATAGATCCTCTCTTTGGGTGGAAAAACCTCGACTTCGTCGGTCAGGGTGAATAGATGCACCGGACGGTAATCGATCTTGACCTGATTGCCTTCGGTCCAGGTCAGCGTGTGCTTCAGCCAGTTCGGATCGTCGCGGCCCGGATAATCCTCGCGGGCGTGACCGCCGCGGCTCTCCTTGCGGTTGCCGGCCGCGGTGATTGTGACCTGGGCCTGGCTCAATAAATTGTCCAGTTCCAGCGTTTCGACCAGATCGGTATTCCAGATCAGCGAGCGGTCTTTCAGGCTGACATCCGAAAATGAGGCGCGAATCTCGGTCATCGCCTTGATGCCTTCGTCGAGCGTCGACTGGGTCCTGAATACCGCCGCCTTGGTTTGCATGGTTTTCTGCATGTCCAGACGAATCTCGGCGGTCGCGCGGCTACCCTGCGCGTGGCGGATCTTGTCGAAACGCGCCAGCGCCTGATCGGCCGCATCCCTCCGCAGCGGCTTGTGTGCATCACCCGGTTTGATCAGTTGGGCGCAGCGGATCGCGGCGGAGCGGCCGAACACGATGATGTCGAGCAAGGAATTCGAACCCAACCGGTTCGCTCCGTGCACCGACACGCAGGCCGCCTCGCCGATCGCCATCAGGCCCGGCACCACATGATCGGGATTGCCGTCCTTCAAGGTCACCACTTCGGTCCTGTAGTTGGTCGGAATGCCGCCCATGTTGTAATGCACGGTCGGCAGAATCGGGATCGGCTCCTTGGTCACATCGACGCCGGCGAAGATGCGCGAGGTTTCGGCGATGCCGGGCAGCCGTTCGTGAATGATCGCGGGATCGAGATGTTCGAGATGTAGATAGGCGTGATCCTTCAATTTACCGACTCCTCGGCCTTCGTTGATCTCGATCGTGATCGCGCGGCTGACGATGTCGCGGGAGGCCAGATCGCGCGCGGACGGCGCATAGCGCTCCATGAAACGCTCGCCTTCGGAATTGGTCAGATAACCGCCCTCGCCCCTGACCCCCTCGGTGATCAAACAGCCGGCACCGTAAATGCCGGTCGGATGAAACTGCACGAATTCCATGTCCTGCAACGGCAGGCCAGCGCGCAGCACCATCGCGTTGCCGTCGCCGGTGACCGTGTGCGCGGAAGTGCAGGAAAAATAGCTGCGCCCGTAGCCGCCGGTCGCGAGCACGGTCGAATGCGCCTTGAACAGATGCAGAGAACCGTCGTCCAGGCACCAGGCCAGTACGCCCCGGCAGACGCCGTCTTCCATGATCAAATCGAGCGCGATGTATTCGACGAAGAATTCGGCATTGTGCTTCAAGGCCTGCTGATACAGCGTGTGCAGAATTGCATGGCCGGTCTTGTCGGCCGCGGCACAGGTGCGGAGAGCCCGGCCCTTGCCGTAATGGGTGGTCATGCCGCCGAACGCGCGCTGATAGATCTTGCCTTCCGGCGTCCGCGAAAACGGCACGCCGTAATGTTCGAGTTCGATCACCGCCGGCATCGCTTCCCGGCACATGTATTCGATCGCATCCTGATCGCCGAGCCAGTCGGATCCCTTCACCGTGTCATACATGTGAAAGCGCCAGTCATCCTCGCCGGCGTTGCCGAGCGCGGCGCTGATGCCGCCCTGCGCCGCGACCGTGTGGCTGCGGGTCGGAAACACCTTCGTAATACAGGCCGTTTTCAGGTTTTTTTCGGCCATGCCGAAAGTCGCCCTAAGGCCCGCGCCGCCTGCGCCGACCACCACCACGTCATAGGCGTGTTCAATAATCTTGTAAGAAGCCGTCATGAATCATCCAACTTGAATAGTGCGAAATACGGCTGACAGCGCCGTCAACGTGAGCAAAGCAAAGATCAGATTGACCAGCCAGATCGATACGATCTTGCAACCTTCGCGGCCGACATAGTCTTCGATTACGACGCGAAGTCCCAATCCCGCATGATAAAAAGCCGCCGCGATAAAGGCCAGCACGCCGACCGTATTCAAGGGCGCGGCCAGCCAGGCCTGGGTTTCCGCATAAGGCGCGCTCGCACCCAGATCGATCAGCTTGATCAGCCAATAGGATAACGGAATCAGCGCCGCCGCGGTCACCCGCTGCGCCCACCAGTGCGTCGTCCCGGATTTTGCCGAACCCAATCCGCGAGCCTTCGTTAAAGGCGTTCGATATTTCATAAGCTAATCCGCACTCAAAAGAACAAAAGAAACCAGCGTCAACACGAGCGACGCCGCCAGTTCGATCCAGGCATAGCGGTTCAGCGTTTCGAGTTCGAAACCCTGGCCCGCATCCCAGATCAAATGCCTGACGCCATGGCACAAATGAAAAAACAGCGCATAGATGAACCCCCAACTGAGCAAGCGCATCCACCAGGAAGCGGCAAACGCCTGCACCGAAGCATAAGCCTCCGGCCCCGAAGCCAGCGCCGACAACAGATAGACGATATAGAGCAGGCCGAGCGACAGCAGCACGCCGGTAATCCGGTGAGTAATCGATAGGATGCCGGTCAACGGCAGCTTATAGACTTGCAAGTGGGGCGAAAGAGGTCTTTGCTGTTGCGCGCTCATGGGCTTGTTTCCGGTAGGGAGGATGGATTAAAAATCGATGCAGCGGCCGTTTTTTTCCCAATCACCATAACGGGTCGGCTCGGGACCTGCAAAACCGCCGATTTCTGCGCTGGGTGATGGTGGCGAAGGGGATGCGGGCTGTTGGGAGCCGGTCCGTTCCGCTTGCTCAGGCTGTTCTGTGCTGGATGTCGAGTGTTCCGTCATCATCGCTGGGGAGCTATCTGAGTGATAAGGAGTCCATGCGGCAAGGCACGGAGAGCGAAGGCGGATGTGCGGACTGCAAGTTTTCCACGCGGCCAAAACCGACTTGCGGTAGCCGCAAAAACGATGACACGGAAAAATCAGGAGTTCGACGGGTTAGCCTGTCGCAAAGCTTGCCCGTATTATATAGAGCAATGGGGCTTGGGAACAAGGACTAGAAGCAGATTGAAAGCAAGAAATGGTGCCCAGGGACAGAATCGAACTGTCGACACAAGGATTTTCAATCCTTTGCTCTACCGACTGAGCTACCTGGGCAATGGCTGATCGTACAGCCATGGGATAAATCTAAAGAAGTTTTTTGCGGCATGGTGCCCAGGGACAGAATCGAACTGTCGACACAAGGATTTTCAATCCTTTGCTCTACCGACTGAGCTACCTAGGCATGCCTGCAAAAAAACATATTTAACCCGATAATCGAGCTCGCGTCAACAAAAAATCATCAATTTATTCATAGTAAATAAAATATCCTTATAAATCAGCGCATGATGAAAACCTCGATTGCCCCCCCGATCTTGTCATTTATCGTTTCAGCCTCCAGCCCCCAACCGGATCCCCTTCCCAAGCCCTCAGGCAGGCATAGGAGTCATGAGCACAGTGCCGCCGAATCCGGCAGGCTTGGCCGTTCTGTCAAGACGGAGAGGGCATGAGGTCTTGCGAAAACAGAGTAACTCCGTCGATATCTTTTAATGACACCGTCATCACCCGGCTGTCGCCGTCGATATCGATCTGGCCGAAGGACTGTAAGCCGAACAAGGGCGACAGGTTAGGCGCGGGCGCAGCTTTTTGAAAGATCACTTGCGGACCGAAGGTATCGTCGAGCTCATGCGGCCCGAAGCTGCCCGCATTCAAGGGGCCGGCGACAAACTCCCAGAACGGCTCGAAATCCTTGAAACGCGCCTTGGCCGGATCGTAAAAATGCGCGGCCGCGTAATGCACGTCGGCGGTCAGCCAGACTATATTGCGGACCGCTTCCTGTTTGATGAACGCCAGCAGCTCGGCCAGTTCAAACTCGCGCCCGAACACAGGGCCGTCGCCGTTCGCAAAACTTTCAAATTGCGTCCGGCTCAGCGGATCGACGCCGTCGCGCGATTGCAATCCGAGCGGCATGTCCGCCGCGATGACCTTCCAGACCGCCGCCGAATTTTTCAGACCGGCTTTCAGCCAATGCAATTGCTCGCGGCCCAGATAGACGGTATCCGCGTCCGGCCGGGCCTGACGATTGTGATTGTTGCCGCTGCGGTACGAACGCATATCCAGCACGAACACGTCGAGCAAGGGCCCGTAAGACAGTTTACGGTAGATGCGCCGCGCCGAATCGGCGGACGCTAAACGCATCGGCGCATATTCGAGCGCGGCTTTTCTGCCGCGCTCGACCAGCGTGGCGATCGCCTTTTCGCTGTAGCGCGGATCGCCGTCCAGATCTTTCGCCGGCGACCAGTTATTGGTGATTTCATGATCGTCCCACAGCCAGACGGTCGGCACTTCCGCGTTGAACCGGCGCAGATTGTGATCGAGCAGGTTGTATTTATAGCGGCCGCGGAACTCGTCCAGGGTTTCGGCGACCTTGGTGACTTCCGGAATTACCAGGTTGCGCCAGATTTCGCCGGTCTGCGGCACGACCTGAGACGCCTGAATCGGGCTGTCCGCATAGATGCTGTCGCCGCAATGGATGAAAAAATCCGGATCGGTTTGCCGCATCGTTTCAAAAATCCGCATGCCGCCGATGTCCGGATTGATGCCCCAGCCCTGCCCGCAGGTATCGCCGGACCAAAGAAAACGGAGGGACCGCGCCGCATCGGACGCCGTCCGAAAATAGCCGTAACTGGGCTGGCTCAGGACTTTGCGCTCATCGATGTCCTGAAACCATACTCTGACATACACATCCCGCCCGGCCGGCAACCCGGTCAAATCGATACGGGCCGTGTAGTCAGACCCGGCCAGCGCCAGCGGTCCAGGCAGCAATGTGGCTTCGGTAAAATCGGAATGGAAACTGTATTCGACGAGCATTCGGCTCGGACGGTCGGCGCGGCTCCAGACAATCGCACGATCCTGCAGCACATCGCCGATTTGAATCCCCTGCGCCGACTGCGGTTGACCGACCCACTCTGACGAATCCCCCGACGCCGCAATACTGCTGCGCCCTCTCATGGTCGGCACAAAACCCGCACCCAAGGCCAGAGTCGACGTTTTGATGAAATGGCGGCGGGACTTTTGAAAATCATTCCACATAACATAAGCACCGAATCTTAAATACTGGCCTGTATTATTGGAACAAGTGATGACAGGTTCGTGACGGGATAATGAACGTCTGAAGACAAGGCTCAGGCCGCGGAAAAAGCCATCCGGGCATCCCGCACGAAAACCCTGGAATTGACTACACTTGACGATTACATCAAAGTAGCCTCTATTTAGTGTGTTGAGATCAATCAGGAGAAAAAAATGAAACTGGAATTACCGCGCTCTTTGCGAAAAGATACGCATCAGCAAGGACTGATTTTTCTGAACGGAGAAGAGCGGGACATCATCGTGAAAAATCTGTCGATTACCGGCCTGCTCGCTGAAATGGATCAGCAAAAAGGCGCCGAAAAAGACATCAAGGATATTTTTAATGCACTGCGCTCTTCAACCCTGGTCGATATTTTCATTCCGTCGATGCGTCTGGCCGGCGAGGTTGAAGTGATCCGGGCCGAGCCCGAAAAAGACAAGATATTGATCGCACTCGAATTTAAATCGGTTGCCTACGACGCCGATGATTTCATTTATCGCAGAAATGCGTACCGCCAAAGGATGCCGGGGACCGGCCGCATCCTATTGCATGGCGCCTATCATCCCTTCACGGCGCAAAATGTTTCGATCGAAGGCCTGATGATTCATTTGAACGCGGAAGTTACAGTCGAACCGCTTGGCACGAAGGCCGCCTTCGAATTCGAGCCCCTCGAAATGTCCGGGGAGGCGCGCATCATCTGGTTAGAACATCCGCACCCTAACGAAACCTTGATGGGCCTGTGCTATGTGCATCTGAAATATGCCGAACCGAAGGGTCTTCCGCGTTTTGCGAACCGATGACCGGAACGGACGGCTGCAAAGCCTGTAGCCGAGTTTTCCCTTGCCTGTGCCCACTTTCTGCCGATCGACTTGTGGATCGGCGTTTTTTACGGCTTGGCCTTGCACTTCACCGGAAAACCGGCGCCCCGTCCTGTCGGTTTTATCTTGCCGAACTTTTCACCCTGGCATCCATCCTTTATAATTCCTGGATTTTATTGATGTCGTACTTGCCGTCAAGGAAGACTTCGACGTTCTAATTTGTTAGAATCAGTAAGGAAATTAATGCTTGCTCCCAACGGGACAAGCGTTTTATTCGTGTCGTTTTCCGAGGTAAATTATGCAAAAAAAGCTTCTTGCCATTCTTTGTGGCGCCCCCCTGCTCCTTGCGCCCACCTGGAGCCAGGCCGCCAACGATCTGCCGCCCAACGGAAAAACCGAACTGGGCGAGGTGGAAGAAGTCTGTTCGAACTTCACCGATCCCGAGTGGCGCAAGGCCCAAACGATTGACGGCGTCGACATCCAGGAGTCGCTGCTCTGCAACCCGGACAATCCGGCCGAAATCGCCGCGTTTGTAAAGGGCACCAACGGCATTTCGATGGATACCCTGATGCAGACCCAGCTCGCGGCCGACGCGATCACGGTATCCGACGACATGGACGGCGACGGCGACCCGGACAAATACATCATCAAGCTCGAAGTCGCCGAACTGAACGGCCATTCGCCGGACATGAAGGACCCGACGACCACGTTCGACATCGCGCCGGGCATTCAACCGACCTTCTGGGTGTTCGCGCCGAAAACCCGCGACATGTCGACGCTGAGCCTGTACGAACCGATCGCGAACCCCTTGCTGCGTTCGCCGTCGCCGGTGATCCGCGTCGAACAGGACGACATCATCTGGCTGGTGCTCGAAAACACCCATTACCTGCCGCATTCGATCCATCTGCACGGCATCGACCATCCTTACATGGATCACATGGGCAGCGGCAACGACGGCGTCGGCCAAACCAGTTCGATGGACGTGATGCCCGGCAGCAAGAAAACCTATGTGATCAAGCCGCGCCAAGCCGGCACGATGTATTACCATTGCCACGTACAGCCGCATGTGCATATTCCGATGGGCCTGCAAGGCATGTTCGTGATCGAGGAGAACCGGCCGAACAACTGGCCGCAAGTCTTCAACGTCGGCGCGGGCCAGGTCCGCCACCCTTCGGTCGGTGTCCGCGAAAAATATAACTCGGAATATGACCTGCATTATCAATCCGCGGACAAGGAACTGCATCAACTCGCCCGGTCGGTCAATGACCCGCGTCTGATTGCGAAACGTTTGAATCTCGATTACGACGTGACCGATGCGAAGGACGATTATTACATGCTGAACGGCCGTTCTTTCCCTTATACCTTAAGAGAATCGCTGGTCGTTTTGGAAAAGGACCAGAAGGTCAAACTGCGCGTCTATAACGGCACCCAGGAAACGATCGCTGTGCATATCCATGGACACAAACCGACCTCGACGCACTACGACGGCGTCGACAACGGCCCGAACTCCTTTATCACCCGCGACGTGCACGGTTTGACGCCGGCGCAGCGTCTCGATCTGGAGCTTTCCGGCGTCGATGACGGCTTGCACAGCTTTGGCGAGGGTGTCTGGATGTTCCACGACCATGTCGAAAAAGCCTTTACGACCGACGGTGTCGGCGAAGGCGGCGATATCAGCCTGGTCGTCTATAAAAGCTTCCTGAACGAAAAAGGCATTCCGTCGCTGCACGGCATGAGTCTCGCGCCTTATTTCACGAAAGAATTCTGGCAAAGAAAATACCCGATCTGGCAGGACATGGATGAATGGCACAGCCTCGGCTTTCCTGACGTGAAAACCGGCTATCAGCCGGCCAAGAAAGCCGTGCAGATCGTACAGCCAAGCTCGGTCGATACCCCGGCAAACGCGCCAGGCGCTTCGGCGCAGGCGCCCGGCGCCGCCGCCTCGGAAGAATCCTCCGTATTCGGCAAGCTGTTCTTCGGCCTACTGCTCGGATTGTTCAGCTATTGGGGGATCATCAAACGGGAATGGCTGCTCGGATTGTTCAGAAAACTGGTCAAGAACAATATCGGAAACTGACAGAAACTTGCTGAATGACGGCGCAGGGAGGCGCCGGTTGTCGGCAATACATTATCCTAGAAAAATCAGTTGATCCACAAAACACACCAAAATCACGAAAAAACTCAGAAAGTTATTGCGTAGAAAAGCGACACCCTCCGGGTGATCGAATCACGAGATCTACCACCTTGATTTATTTCGTGTCTTTCGTGCTTTTCGTGGACTAACTGCGGTTTTAAGGATTATTGCTGAACTACAGCCTGAGCCTAAAGCGGCTCAGGCCATCGAGAAAACGGCACGGCTTTTAGGCCGCACTCTCGTTCAGATACAACTGCAGGACGGTTTTAGTGCGGATATTGTTCTGGCGCAGATGCCGCACCAAATTCATGAATATTTCGCGCAACACAAAGTAGCCTTTTTCCGGATTCTGATCCATAAAGCGGATCAGGCTCGGTCCGTCGATCCTGACAATCTCGCAATCGGTCAGCGCGACCACTTCCGCGCTGCGCCGCTCACCGTCAAACATCGCCAACTCGCCGAAAAAATCATTTTCTCCGAGACGCGCCAGACCCGCGGACAGCTTATCGCCGCCTATAACCCTTGATCTGACTTGCACTTCGCCTTGCAAAATAAAATAAACATCCTGTCCTTCGTCGCCTTCTTCCAAGACGATGTCCTGCTTGCGGTACACCGATTTTTCAAACGGCACGATTTTTGAAAAAAGTGGATCATCCAGTAAAGTCAATATATTCATCGCTGCCCTGCTCCTGCCAAGGTAAATAATTTGCCTGGATTGTAATACTAGCAGAATATCCATTTAATTCTTGCGGATAATAAAATTATCGGCGTCTTAATAGGGCTGGATCGCGGCGGCTTCGGGAAACTATCCATTATTTCGTTCGAAATCAATCGATTCGCCGGCGCAGCAAGACTTTCCGTATTTCCAGAACCAGCAACGGGATGAATCCCAAGCCCAGCCAGGCCACAGCATGTTTCAAGGAAAGCGGCTCAAGCGAAAATAGGGACCGGAGCGCCGGCACATGATGAATCAGCCATTGTAAAAAAAAGCTCACCGAAACGGTCAGGAACAGCCAAAAATTCGACAACAGACCGACTTCAAAAATGGTCCTGCCGTTGCTGCGCGCGCTAAAGGCCCATAGCAGTTGCGCCATCGCCAAGGCGGTGAAGGTGGCGTCTCGCGCGTGTTCCAAGCCGTCGCCATCCAGATAAAATTCGTAAGCAAAGGCAGACAGAGAGACGGTTGCAATCAAAAAGCCCGCCAAGAGGGTCAGGCGAATAAAGCCGCCGTCCAGCAATTGCGCCTCCGGCGGGCGCGGCGGGCGTTTCAGCACATCGGAGGCGATCGGATCGACCGCCAGCGCCAGTGCCGGCAGACCGTCGGTGACCAGATTGATCCACAACAGATGCAGAGGCAGCAAGGGCAAAGGCCAGCCCAACAGGGCAGCAACCAGCATCACCGTCAACTCGGCGGCATTGCCGGCAAGCAGATAAACCAGGGTTTTCGCGATGTTATCGTAGATGCCGCGCCCCTCTTCGACCGCCGCGACGATAGACGAAAAGTTGTCGTCGGTAATGATCAGATCGGCGGCCTCCTTGGTCACTTCGGTGCCGGTTCGCCCCATCGCGATGCCGATCGCGGCTTCCTTCAACGCCGGGGCGTCGTTGACGCCGTCGCCGGTCATCGCCACCACCTTGTTGCCTACCTTCCAGGCGCGCACGATACGGAGTTTGTCTTCGGCGGTCACCCGCGCATAGACCGAAATGCGTTTTACCCCTTCGGCCAGTTCTTCATCCGACATCTTCTCCAGATCGCGGCCGGTAACCACCTTGTCGCCCTCGGCCAGGATGCCCAATTCATGCGCGATGGCGGCCGCAGTGTCGGGATGATCGCCGGTAATCATCACCACCTTGATGCCGGCACTCCTGCAGCGCGCGACCGCGCTCTTCGCCTCGGCCCTCGGCGGGTCCTGCAGACCGAACAGGCCGAGAAAAATCAATTCCCCTTCGATTTGCTCGGCTGCGCCACGGCTATCGGGCAAAGGCCTCCGGGCGACAGCCAGCACGCGTAACGCATCATGCGCCATCCATCCCGCAGATTGGTTTATCACCGCCCGGTCTTCGTCAGTCAGCGGCCGTATCGTGCCGGCGTCTTGAATATAAGCGCAACGCGCCAACACGACTTCCGGCGCCCCCTTGGTAAAAGCAAGGGCCGTATTTCCCTGCCGGCGCATCACGGTCATGCGCTTACGGTCGGAATCGAAAGGCAGCACAGTGAGCCGAGGCGCGCTCATTTCGATATCGCCTCGGCTGATGCCGCCTTTGGCCGCGGCGACCAGCAAGGCGCCTTCGGTCGGATCGCCGATGATGCCGTCGCCGATAATCTCGGCATCGTTGCAGGCGGCAGCGGCATACAATAACGCATGGAGATCCGGATCATCCGCCGGCTTGCGCTCCTTGTGTTCCGATAGAAACATGCCGTCAACGTCATAACCCTCACCGGTCACGGTGTACAAACGCCGGCCGCCGACCAGCCTCCGTGCGGTCATCTCGCCGACTGTCAAGGTGCCGGTCTTATCGGTGCAGATCACTTCCGCGCAGCCCAAGGTTTCGACCGATTGCAGGCGGCGCACCAGGGCGTTGCGGCGAATCATGCGCTGCACGCCCAGCGCCAGGGCCACCGTCACGACGGCCGGCAAGCCCTCGGGAATCGCGGCCACGGCCAGACTGATCGCGGAAAGGAATATTTCGAAAGGCGCAATCGAACGCAGCAGACCCAACACCGAAACCAACGCCACGATGCCGAGGCAAGCCCACAAAAGATAGCGCGTGGTTTTATCGAGCCGCTGTTGCAGCGGAGTGGCGCCGCTTTCCGCGGTGTCCAGCAATTGCGCGATATGTCCCAACTCGGTGCGCATGCCGGTAGCAATCACCAAGGCCTGTGCGACGCCACCGACAATACTGGTGCCGAGAAACACCATATTGCTGCGATCCGCCAAAGGCGTTGCAAGCGACAAAATGCCGATAGCCTTGTCCACTGGCAGGGATTCGCCGGTCAAAGACGCTTCGTTGGCGCGCAGCGCGGAGGCACTAATCAGGCGCGCGTCCGCCGCCACCAAATCGCCGGCTTCGAACTGCAACAGATCGCCGGCCACGACCTCGGAGGCGGCGCAGACCAGCGCATGGCCGTCCCGCATCACCCTGGCCTTGGGCGCGGCCAAGCGCGCCAAAGCGGCCGCGGCTTTTTCGGCACGAAACTCCTGAATGAAACCGATCAACGCATTCAGCACCACAATCGCAATGATCGCGATGCCGTCGGCCTTTTCGCCGAGATAGACCGATATCGCCGCCGCGCCGATCAGTACCCAAATGACCAGACTGGCAAACTGCCTCAAGAAAATAGCCAGCGGGGATACGGCCTTGCCTTTACGCAGTTCGTTGCGGCCGTCCCGCTGCAAACGCCGCAGGACTTCTGCCGAATTCAAGCCTTGGGTGAGATCGACGGCTAACTCGTCCGCAACGGCTTTCAGCTCACGGTCATGCCACGACCGGCGCACGATGCTTCGAGGGGAATGGGAAGGGATTTTCCGCCAGAGACGGAAAATATCGACAATGACCAGCAAGCCCGTCAATACGAAAACCGCCGACAGGATCCAGGCCAAGTAAAAGGACTCGCTGAACATCATAGGTGCCACCCTGACATGAATTACCACAATCAAGACAATTACACATCAATACGCAAGACAATTACACATCAATACGGAAGTTAATGCACAAAAAAAGCGCAAAAACGCCCCGGCCTTCTGCGTTCAGAGGCATTGTCCACGAAAAACACGAAAGCCACGAAAAATTTCATAGCCCAATCCGTTCAACCTTTGCTTTCAGCTTGTTTTCGTGTCTTTCGTGGATATTAACCGTGCGGGATATCCGCTTATAATTTGGCCTTCACGATTTGATAGATTTCCTCGGCCGCCGCTTCTGCGCCGTGCAATAACGCTTCCAACTCGGCCAGTTTGGCTTCCGCGAAATCGCGGTCTTTCAGGCTGCCGGCGTTGATATAGACATTCAGCGCCGCGCTTTTCAGCGCCCCGTAGCCGGCCATCGCCGCGACGCCCGCGTCGCTGATCACGCCGAGGTTGCCCTTGTCGGCGGCGATCCGGCTCAGGTCGATCGCTTCGCGGCAGGCCCCCGCGCAGGCCAAAGGCACCTCGGTCGCTTCTCTCAAGGCCTCCTGGATCGCCGCAGAGCGCTCGGCCTTTTGTTCGTCGGTGTCTTTCGGCAAGCCGTAGGTCGCCATCAGTCGGTTGAATACATCGACATCGGCCTTGATCATGTCGGTCAGCCTTGCGCGCAAGGCTTCGGATTTTTCGAGCAAGGCTTGCATATCGGCTTCGACTTCGGCGTATTTGGGCTTGCCGATCGTCAGGTTGCAGACCATGCTGGTCAAGGCGGCGGACTGCGCTCCCATCACCGCCGCCGCGCCGCCGCCGCCCGGTGTCGGCGCCTTGCTGGCCAAGTTGTCGAAAAAAGTTTTTAGAGATTGATCTTTGATTTCGGTCATGTGAGGGAGAAGATGTGTAGGGTGGATAAGCGCAGCGCATCCACCTAATGAGACTCCTTTGGTGGATGCGCTGCGCTTATCCACCCTACCTGCGAAAAGTCGGAAATACTTTATAATCGGAATCAACGGCTCAGCCGCGCCGCCAACTGGTCGTGCCGTTCGGCGCATCTTCGAGGATGACGCCCTGTTGCTTCAGATCGTCGCGGATTTGATCGGCCAGCGCCCAGCTCTTGGCTTTTTTGGCGTCCAGGCGGGCCTGGATCTGCTGATTGATCGCTTCTTCGGAAAGGCCGCCCTCCGCGGCATGAGCGGCCGACGCTGCTGCCGCATCGCCTTTCAGCCACGCCTCAGGCTCGGCCTGCAACAGGCCCAGCAAAGCGCCCAGTTGCTTTAGGCTCGCCGCCAGTTGCCCGGCCCGCTCGTGATCACCGTCCTTGCTCTTGTTCAACTCGCGCGCGAGATCGAACAACACCGAGACCGCAACCGGCGTATTGAAGTCGTCATCCATCGCCTGCGCGAAACGGCTTTGATAGTCGGCCAGCACCGGCAAATCCGGCACAGCGATCCCGCGCAGGGCGGTGTAAAGCCGGTTCAGCGCGGTCGCCGCCTCGTTCAGTTGCTCGTCCGAATAATTGAGCGGGCTGCGGTAATGGCTCGACAGGATGAAGAAGCGGATGATTTCGGGCCGGTATTGCTTCAGCACTTCGCGCACGGTGAAGAAATTGCCGAGCGACTTGGACATCTTTTCCTCGTTGACCCGCACGAAGCCGTTGTGCATCCACAGGTTCACGAACTTCTCGCCGGTCGCGCCCTCGGACTGGGCGATCTCGTTTTCGTGGTGCGGAAACTGCAAGTCCATGCCGCCGCCGTGAATGTCGAAATGAT
>Ga0207968_100080_pt1 | contig 43298 bp, 39 predicted proteins | sample LakWasMet21_HOW5_2_FD_183867 | JGI IMG/M metagenome (GOLD analysis project Ga0207968, IMG submission 183867) | Freshwater sediment methanotrophic microbial communities from Lake Washington under simulated oxygen tension - Sediment Metagenome... | ecosystem: Environmental > Aquatic > Freshwater >...
GCTTGCCATACGGTAACCGCAGACCACGTCCAATGGATTGCTCAATCAAAGTCCGCGCATTGGCTGCCCTGAGCGGCACGATGGTGTACAGATTGGTCACGTCCCAGCCTTCCTTGAGCATGTTCACATGAATTACGATTTCAGTGGGCTCATCGACGCTTTCGACCGCCAGCAAGCGGGTAATCATCGCTTCTTCTTCGGCGCCGGAACGGCTAGAATCGACCTGAATCACCTTGCCGCGATAGCGGGCCTCAAAGAACGCATCAGACTCCAGCAACACCAAAAGCTGCGCGGCATGCGTGGTATCCCGCGCAATCACCAGCATGAAGGGCTTCACCGCTTTCACCCCGTTTTCGCGGGCATAGGTCAACAGCTCCACTTTGGTCGTTTCGTGCAGGCGCACGCCGTCTTCCAGCTTGATTTTCTCAAGCTCTTCCGGGGTATGCGCCTTGGCGTCGAAATTGCGTTGCGTCACCACCGCCGGCTCTTTCACAAAGCCGTCTTCCATCGCCCGCGCCAGCGGGTAATCCATCACCACGTTTTTGAATGGCGCGGGTCCCTTCGTCGATTCCACAAACGGCGTCGCGGTCAATTCCAGCCCAAACAACGGCTTCAATTCGTTGATCGAACGCACGCCGGCGCTGGCGCGGTAACGGTGCGACTCGTCCATCAACAGCACCAGATCGGGCAAATTGGCCAAATAGTTGAAATAACTGTCGCCCAGCACTTCCCGCATGCGCTTGATGCGTGGCTCCTTGCCGCCGCGCACCTCGGAATTGATCTTGGAGATATTGAAAATGTTGATGCGGATTTCGGCAAAAATATCGGCCGTCACGTCGAAGCCCGTCTGATCGTAGTTGTCGCCGGTAATGATGCGGGGCGCGTTGATCGCAAAATCGCCGATGCCCTTGAACACATATTTCGGCGTATTCGGCGTAAAGTCGGCAATCAGTTTGTTATAGATCGTCAGGTTCGGAGCCAGCACGAAGAAGTTATTGATCCCGTGCGCCAGATGCAGATAGGCAATAAAAGCGCCCATCAAGCGGGTTTTACCCACGCCGGTCGCCAACGCAAAACACAACGAAGGAAAGTCGCGTTCAAAGTCTTCCAGCGTTGGAAACAGCGACTTCAGGCTAGCCAGCACCGTAGGCAATTCTTTCGCGTGTTCCAGCAATTCCGGCGCCAGCTCCAACGAACGCGCCAGACGCGACAAGGATTCGGCTTGCGGCGGGCGCAGCGACAGGCGGCCGGTGACGGCATTTAAAACGCGTGCATTCATTGGTATTGATCCTTCAACAAAATCAGTTGCCGCAATAAATCAGGTACATCATCTTGAATAATGCTCCACTCAGACATACAGCGCTTCCTTTTCAATATACGGGCGCAATTCCGCCCGTAATGCCTTTTCGGTGACCAGATCGACCGGACTGCCCAAGACATCTTCCAAATAAAACTGCACGCCGAAATAACGGGCGGAAGTGGCCGGCCCGTCAAACTCGACCAATACATCGACATCGACATCGACATCGCTATCGCTTCGCGCCGTATTCCGCACCGTGGAGCCGAACAGCGCCAAACGGGTCACGCCGAAGCGCTCGGCCAAGGCCGGCTTGCTTTGCGTCAAGAGAAACAGTGCTTGATTGCGGTTCATGCGACAACGGGGATGTCAGGTTTTTCGTCTTTGGGTTTACGATGCGTTTGAAACTGAAAATCCGACACGTCGACCGGATGCGGCCGTTTGCTCAGATGCAGTATTTCTATGCCGACCACCTCGCCGTTGTTGTCGTAATCCATAATCACGCCGGGCGCTACTTCTTCCGATTCGATAACGTCGCTGTCCACCAATTGCAAATGCAAGGCATCTGCTGCTTCATCGATACTGAGTTTCATAATTTACCCCTCATGGCGCGGTCAAAAAATACGGTTATCACACGGACCGGTTCAACGTGCGGATTGACAACGACACGTAGAACCCGCCCTTCAAATTCGTCGATTCTGCCGAGTCGGTGCTCCAATTCGGCATCTATGGCATCGGCTTCAATCAATTGCGGCCGCTCAAGCACCTGCTCCAACCATTCGAGCCGAATATTGCGGCGTTTATTCAAGCTTTCCTGCGCATGCACCGTCAAGTCGTAGTTCATGCTTCCCCCGTCGAATGAATCCTGGGTTACGTCATCTTGAGCTTTCGGTTTTTGCTGTTCACGGCGCAACTCCTCGGCGGATACGCGGATAATTTGATTATCGCGAACAATGACGATTCCCGTGTTCGTCTCCAAGGCAATTTCGCGCGCAAGCATGGCGGCACGTTTCAGCGCCTGAAGCGAAGCCCGTATATCGGGGTCTTTGGCTGTATGCAAATCTTGCGGCGTCATCAATCATCATCCTCGGCGAATAGACTGATTTGTCCCGAGCGCGGCGTTTTATCTTTTGTCTTATCCGGCTTTGCGCTTCCCGGCGTGGACTGCGGTGCAGCCATCGGCAAATTCGCCACGTTCAGGCTGTAATCGTCGTGTCCCCACTCGCAACGCGCCAACACCATCTTGGGGATTTTTTTCAGGGACAGGTTCGGCCAACGCTGATTGGCCTGCGCCGCTGTGATGCCGTGAAACGCCGAACAGCACACCAACAGGCTTTGCTGATGTAGGTGCGAATTTACTTGTGCCTCCTTGGGTATTCGCACAAGGTTTGCCGCCGGGTCGTTTGCGTCGCCGTTTTGTGCGAATGAATTCGCACCTACCTCATCGGCGAGAACCTGCAATTGTTCGGCGGACAGGTTTTGCGTGGTGACGTAGATGAAATCGCGTTCGCTGGAATGGCCGTGCTGCCACCAGCGGTTTTCCGACGGCGCATAGGTAAAGCCTTCCAGCTTGCACAACGCTTCGGCCAGCATCGCCGCGTTGTAGTCGGGATTGACGACCGGATTGCCCCAGCGGTCGTTCACGATCAGGCTGGGGGCCAGTTTGTAATAACGGAAACCGCCGCCGCCCTGCCAATCGACGGCCTTGCTGATGCCGCCTTGATCCTCGCCGTCGATGACTTTTTTAAGGCGCGGGATGATGTGGGTATGGCAGTGCTCGCCTAGTTCGATCATGATCCAGCGGCGGCCCATTTTGTGGGCGACCGCGCCGGTCGTGCCGGAACCGGCAAAGGAGTCTAAGACGAGGTCGCCGGGGTTGGTTGAAATATACAGAGCCAAATGAACTAACTCTTCTGGCTTTGGCGTGGCGAATGGCTCTATTTCCGGCAATAGCTTTCGAAGGTGATCTCTTTTTGCAGATTGATTTGATCCAGCTTCTTCAGCAGGCCACCACGTACGAGGCACAACGCCATCTTGAACTTCGGAAAGGTATCTCTTAATTAATGGCATTCTGTCACCATTCGCTCCAAAATATACTCTTCCTTCCTTACGCGCATTTTCAAAGTTTTCTTTTGAAAATCGCCAGTAATTACCTTTAGGTGGTGTTACTACCCTACCTGAAGGCAACATAATTGGGTAAAGCAGCGACTCCCCTCCGCTTTTAGCTGTTCCATTGTCACCTTGCAACCACGGGCCACGATGATCATTATCTGGATTTCGGTATCTTGCCTTCTGTGCATCGGTACGAGGAAGAGGATTTCTTATTTTTTTCCAGATTTCTCTGTTTTTAACAAATAATAGTACATGGTCGTGAGCACTAGATATGTCTGTATCGTTACGTCGACCTTTATCTTTTTCCCAAGCGAAAGTTGATACAAAACTAGCTCGCCCAAACACCTCATCACACAACACCTTCAAATAATGACACTCGTTGTCGTCGATCGTAATCCACAACGCCCCGTCGTCCGCCAACAAACGCCGAATGATTTCCAGCCGGTCGCGCATCAAGCCCAGCCAGATCGAATGCTCCAGCCCGTCGTCGTAATGGGTGAACGCGCTGCCGGTGTTGTACGGCGGATCGATGAACACGCACTTGACCTTGCCGCTAAATTCCTGCTCCAGCGCCTTCAGCGCCAACAGGTTGTCGCCGAAAATCAGCCGGTTGTCGAAAATATCGTTATCCGACACCCGATGCTTGGCATGATAAGACTTCTCCGGGTCTTCCAGCAAAATCCGCGGCTCCAGCCGAGGCCGCTTGTCTTTGCCGATCCAGGTGAGTTCGAGTTTTTGTTTAGTCATCGTCATTTTCCGTGCGAATAAATTCGCACCTACCGTTTTTCCTTGATTAGTGCGCTTTACAATGTAGGTGCGAATTTATTCGCACAAATTTATCACAACCAAATCGCATCCCAATGCGGATAATCGCCGATATTTTCAACTAGGCCCGCCCGCAGCGGGTTGGCTACGATGTAACGCGCGATTGCCCGAACGTCCTCTTCTTCACGTAACGCATGATCGTAAAAGGCTTTTTGCCATACCGCGCCTTGTCGATTTAAATAACCATTTACAAGATGCGCGGTACGCGCTTTATAGGCTTTCATAATTTCCGAAAGCGTATGAGTTTCGCCCAACTGAAATAACCAATGCACATGATCCGGCATGACCACCCAAGCTAAGGAATCGACCGCGCCATCGCCGTGCAGATTGCGCATTTGAGCAATCGCCAATCGAGCGCAATGAAAATCGCGGAAATAGGCTGCTTCCCGCTCCGCCAAAACCGTGGTCACGAAATACGCACGTGATGATTCGCTAAATCGGCCTTTACGCAAGTCGTCATACGGCATGGTTGTTTTCAATCTGTGCGAATAAATTCGCACCTACCCGGAACCTTCGATACTTGGCGTGATACGACTTCTCCGCGTCTTTCAACAAAATCCGCGGCTCCAGCCGAGGCCGCTTGTCCTTGCCGATCCAGGTGAGTTCGAGTTTTTGTTTGGTCATTAGATTATTCCTAATTCTGCTGTGTCAAGGCAACCATCAGACGTCCTTTTACAATTCGGCAATCGGCCTTGTTCTCGAACACGCTACGCGCCTGCTTGTTCCACTGCACACTCTGGGCAACAGTAACAAGTTGTTCGCAAACAAGATCGATTTCGCATGAAATGGCTGTCAGCTCATTCTGAGTCAGAGCTAACGCCGGCCCGTTTTGTAATTGTAGCCGGATGAAAATGACGTGCAGAATCAGCCAGACGCCGTGATTGAGAATCTCTCGTGCAGGGAGTGTCCTTGCTGGTAAGCCGGTAGGGTCACTCTCAGCCCTGGCGCGTGCCCGCACTTTCTCCAAGATTATTCGGCCAATTTGAACTGTTCGCCACATTTGTCTTGCGGTGAGTGAGTCGGCAAAAAGCCGCTCGTAGGCCTGACGCAAGGGATCGGTAGCTGGCACCAATCCCTCCCGACCAAACAGCTTCTTTCTATCGGTCTTGGCTGCAACCACATAGTCCTGCCAGTCGTTCGTGGTTACGGTGCAAGCCAGAAGTGGCGCGAGTTCACGTGCGCTGAAGCAGGTCGGCGATAACGGCGGATCATCCTCTCCCTGCTTGACCAGATAGATAATACCTGCCATTTGCAAGGTCTGCTGCCAGATGGCCTGCCGCTCATCGAGCGCGGCAAAGTCTTCCAATTCTACCGCATTCTGGCGGTTACGCGATTGGGTAACACGATCACCAAAGCCGTCAGGCGCATTTTCAAGGCAAACGAATGTCGCCATGACGACTGCGGGATGCGCTTCGTAGTGAGCCAACGGCTCGCGGGCTATCGCACCAACCGTCTGCGCTCCGTTGATGATGGACAGGCCTCGAACGCGAAACCTGCCAGCCTGCCGATTTGGATCACGGGGATGCTGCTCCTGTATAGAATCGCAGAGAAAGGTGACCCCGTTATTGAAGTAGAAGAAGTGTTGCGCTTCTTGTAGCAGGGTCTCGCTCAGTCCAGTGTTGACTGTGGTCGTGCCCTTGAAACGGCGAATGTTCCGATCAACCAGATGCTCTTTATGCGCCACCCAAAGTTCGGCGAGTCGCTTGGCATCCATGCGGCCATAGAACGACCGGTAGGGTTCCTGCGTGTGGCCGAAGTCTCTCAACTCGACTTCGGCCTCTATGGGCTGGGCCGAAATCCCGTCCAAATGCAGGTCGTGGAGCGTCGTGAGCCCATAGGCATGGCACCGAAGAAAACCCGGATTCGTACCATTGAACGCACGCTCTAGGTCGGCAAATATGTCGCGCCGGTCATCGGACACGGCCGTGCCGGAATAGGCAAGAACGACTTTGATTCTGCAGACACCGCTGTTCAAAGCGTTGGTGATTACTGCCTGTCGGTTTTGCAGTGCGTTATTGAAACGATCCCAACGCCCTTGCAAGAAGTCGGTTATACCATCTCGGAATTTCGAGACGTCACCGAGTTCAGGCTCGCCGCTGCCTGAGTCTTTGTACTTGGATTGGACGAGCCAAATCGTTTGATCCAGTGCAGCAAATACCGAATCAATGCCATGATCTTGTCCACCGTCGATGCTGGCTGCCACCGCTTCGTCCAAAGTAGCTCCAGCGCCTTCATGTAGAACGAATGCCGCGATTGCTTTAGACAGGAAGTTGCTGCGTCGAGATTCTGGAGTGTTTCCTGTTCCAGTAATTAGGGTCGAATAGTCTGCGTCAAGCTTTTGACAAAGCAGATCAAGTTCGAGTGGTCGAGCGAGAAAGGTTGCCATCAGATTAATTCCCACTCAATAGTGAACAAGATTTGTTCATTAACCTGTTGCTGAAGTTGTTGTTCCAACTGTCCGATCAAATCGTTACGCTGCGACTCGATCTCATCCTGGCGGTCGAACAATTCACGGCGCAGCTTGTTACGCTTGGTTTCCAGTTCCCGCTGGCGTTTTTGCCAATGCAGCTTTTCATCCAGTGTCGGCGCGGTGGCGGCGGTGCGGCGAAGCTCTTTGACTTCTCTATCAATTTCCTTGATTTCCTGTTCCAGACCGAGTTTCAGATCGTCCGCCCAGGCATCCAGTTTTTCGACTTCTTGCTGGAAATAGCCGAGGTTGCGTTGGTTGATTTCGCGCAGCAGGTTTTGCTTGCGCGTTTCAAGGTCTTCGACTAGAACGGCAAGTAATCGACCCTCGCCTCCGCTCTTCCCGATAGAGGGAATAGACGTCGCGGGAAAGCGTAACAATTTTTCAGGATCGTCTTCGATCAATACGCGATTATCGGCTGTGCCGGCGGCAACGATTAGATGCTGTTCCTGGCTGCCCAAGGCTTCGACGGTGATAAGTTTCATTGCCAACCATCCGCTTTGCCCGCGATAGGCTTTGAGCGTACTGACTTGCGTGCCGTAAGCCTCGTAATCGAAAATCAGTCGGGCGTTGGGCAATACGCGGCTTTTGGCTTGATGAGTGACCCATTCCGCCAGCGGATGGCCGATACGATACAAATGGGCGTCGCCGCTGCGCCGGGGCAGTTCGTAACGCCCCAGTTCAACGTTTTGCAATTGCGGATCAGGCAGACGAAGCAATCGAAAGCCGCCGTCGTCGAATTCGGCGCAGTCGCCCAGTTCAGCGCGGCTGATGTCGATCAGCATTAGTTCGTAGCGGCTGCGCGCGGCAACGCTGTCTTCGGCCCGGACGCGCAATTTTTCCTGCACCTCTTCGTCGAAGTTTTCCAGCAGCAATTGGCGCGTTTTGACCATCGCCTCGTTGATCTCGGTGGAAAGATCGAATTGTAACTGCTGGAAGCTGGTCTGGATGGTTTCCGGGTCGCGGCAGTTCTGATAAATCTCGGCGATGCGGCGTTCGAAATCCACCCCGGAACCGATCGCCCCGAGTACTTCGTCGCTGGCACCGAATACGCCTTCGAAGAGTTGGAATTTTTGCGCCAACAATTCGTAAACGCGGGCATCCGCTTCGTTGCTGCGGTCCACAAAGTTGACGACCACGACATCGAATTTTTGGCCATAACGATGACAGCGGCCAATGCGCTGCTCGATGCGCTGCGGATTCCAAGGAAGATCGTAGTTAATCACCAAGGAACAGAATTGCAGGTTAATCCCTTCGGCACCGGCTTCGGTGGCGATCATGATGGTGCCGTATTCCTTGAACTGCTCGACTAATGCGGCACGGGTGTCGGCGGTTTTGGAGCCGGTCACCCGGTCAGAGCCCTGGTGACGTTGCAGCCATTCTTTGTAAATGGCTTGCGCCCGCGCATCGCTGTTGGTGCCGTTAAACAGCACAATGCCTTCGCCGTATTGAGTGTCTGCCAATATCGAAAGCAAGTATGCCTGAGTGCGTTTGGATTCGGTGAAGATGATGGCTTTTTTGGGCGCCCCCAGACGCTCCAATTCGGCAAAGGCCCGTTTCAGCGCGGTCAATAATGCCTTACCTTTGGCATTGTCTCGAATGCTGGTGGCCAACTTTTTGAATTGACGTAGTTCCGCTATCTCTTCGGCAATCGCGGATTGCTCGTCGGCATTTTGCTTATCGCCCGCGACGCCAGACTCGTCCCATTCATCGGCGGTTTCGTCCAGAGACTCGTAATCTTCGTCCAAGGCTTCGGCGAGGTTAGGCACTTCTTGAATCGGTTCTATCAGACCTTGCAGGCGATTCGCCATCGTTTCCAGGGCACCGGCGATGGCGTGGGTGGAAGAAGCCAGTAATTTCCATAGCACCAAAGAGATCAACTGACGTTGACCATCCGGCAAAGCCTTGAGATTGGGACGGCGCAGATAATCGGCCACCCGTGCCGACAACTCTTTTTCTTCGCTGGACGGCGTAAATTCCTGAACGATGGCCCGGCGTGCGGTGTACGAAACATAGAGTTGTACCTGCCGCCGTAAAGTCCGTTTGCAGACGGGAGCGAGCCGCGCCCGTAGGCCGGCAAATGCGGTATCTCTGTTTTGACTGCTGAATTGCGCTCTGAAGCTGTCAAGATCGCCGAATACTCGATCATCGATCATGCTGACCAAGCCGTACAGTTCCAGTAAGGAGTTCTGCAGCGGCGTTGCAGTCAACAGTACTTTGGAATGAACGTGTTCCAATGCGTCCTTAAGCGTTCGGGCAATGACGTTACTGGGCTTGTAGACATTGCGTAGGCGGTGCGCCTCGTCCAGAACCACCAAGTCCCAATGGATCGCTTGAACATCATTCGCTTTGGCCTTGGCGAATTGGTATGAACAGATGACCGGTCCATCGTCATATTGAAACGGATTGCGACGCTCTTGTTTACGGATGGCGTTGTAGTTTTTCGCTTCTAAAATCAGGCCTTGCAGCCCGAATTTGTCCTGCAACTCCTGATGCCATTGCTTACGCAAATTGGCGGGAACGGTAATCAGAATGTGGCGGCGGCGCTCGGCCCAGTGTTGAGAAATCACCAAACCGGCTTCAATGGTTTTACCCAGCCCGACTTCATCGGCCAGGATCACACCACGGGAAAGTGGGTTCTTGCAAGCAAACAACGCGGCTTCGACTTGATGCGGATTGAGGTCTACTTGCGCATCAACCAATGTGGAAGCTAACGATTCAATCGTGTCGCCTGGCGCGCGACGGGTTAGCAGCCAGGCGTAATACTGAGCTTGGTAAGGCGTGAGCATTTGCGGTGTTATCAACAAGATTCCCTAAAGGTTATTGGTGCTGACTTCCGATGTAATTGGAAAACAACTAAATTACAAAGCCCCTCAGAAATTTATCCTTTTGGCCTTTCGGGCTACCAGTTCCAAGTGTCAGAACTGAGGTTGAATGTTGAAATTTCCAATCTAAAGCAGCTGCGAGATCATCATTTTTCTGCAAAGCAGCAGGCGGCGAACTCAACAAACGTGAGAACTTCCCTGGCCGTCTACAAGTAATGCGGGCTAATGATTAATTTTAGCCTCTTTTGCACTTTCCGGCACTATCGAATCGTCTACCTCGAATTGCCTCAGATAAAAGAGAGGTGGTACCGAAAAGCCGGTTAAGTGGAACACCTGCTACTGTAGAATGTCCAGAAGGACGATAAAACGGAGTAGAAGATGTCACTCAAAACGAGAAGAAAACACTCACCGGCTTTCAAAGCCAAAGTCGCCATGGCCGCGCTGGCGGGTGATAAAACCCTGGCGCAACTCACGCAGGAATCTGAAGCTCACCCGAACCAGATTACCGACTGGAAACGGCAACTGACGGAACGCGCGGCAGAAGTCTTTGGTAAACCCACAGAGTCGGCGTCGCCCGCCGTCGATCTGCAGGCGTTACATGCCAAGATCGGCCAGTTGACGCTGGAAAATGATTTTTTACTTGTGCCCTTTGGGTAGAGGCCGCGCTCAACAAGGCGGGATTGCTGAGCGCAAAGCGATGATAGACGGTCAGGCGAAATTGTCGATTAGCCGTCAGGCAGATTTACTCAATATCAGCCGGGGTAGTGTCTATTACATGCCAAGGCCGGTCTCGGGGCGTGATTTGGATGTGATGCGGCGACTGGATGAACTGCATTTGAAACACCCGTTCATGGGTGCCAGAATGTTGCGCGATCAATTGCATGACCAAGGCATTGCGGTCGGTCGCAAGCATGTCAAAACCCTGATACCCACAGGGCACAAGTGCAGCGGATGGGTATTGAGGCGCTGTATTGTAAGCCCAACACCAGTAAGAAGCAGCCGGGACATGAAATCCATCCTTACTTGCTGCGCGGCATGACGATCCATCGTGCCAATCAGGTCTGGGCACTGGATACGACCTATATTCGTCTCGCCAAAGGTTTTGCTTACCTGACGGCCGTGGTGGATTGGGCCAGTCGCAAAGTCTTGGCGGCCAAACTGGCGATTACCCTGGAAGCCTGTCATGCCGTCGATGTCCTTCAGGACGCGTTCAGGCGGTACGGCACACCCGAGATCGTCAACACGGACCAGGGCAGTCAATTTACTGCCCAGGTGTTTGTCGATACGGAGCTGGAAAACGGTTGCCGGCTGAGCATACCCACGGGCACAAGTGGACGGCCGGGGTGCCTGGCGGGATAATGTCTTCGTCGAACGCGTATGGCGGTCGGTGAAATATGAGTGTGTTTATCTACACGCCTACGATTCGGTCGCTCAGGCGAGAGCCTCGATCATGCAGTATGTGGAGTGGTACAATCGATCCAGGCCCCATTCCAGCCTGGATCGAAAAACACCTTATCAGGCTTATACCGGCATGTTGCCACCGGTCAAAATGGCAGCGTAATCAGCAGCAGGGATTCCACTTTAAATCCAATGATTGCTGTTCAAACGTTTGGGGCCACCTCTATGCGGAAAAGGCGCAAACTTGGTCAGGAGCGATAGAGAATTTAACTTGTGGAGGCAAACTATCATGACAACACATCTTGCAATTGATGATGATTTAATTAATGAGGCGTTAACCGTGGGTCACTTCAAAACCAAGGAAGACACCGTAGTTACGGCATTGAAAGAATTTATCAATCGCCGTAGACAAATGGAAATTATTGATTTGTTCGGTCATTTCGATCTCGACCCGGATTATGACTATAAGGAAGGGCGGCATTCTTGAAAGTCTTGGTCGATACCTGCATCTGGTCGCACGCACTTCGGTCTAAAAATCCGGAGTTCGAAACGCAGGTAAAGGCGCTGGGAACGTTGATATCAGATCAGCGCGTGCTGATGATTGGCCCAATTCGGCAGGAAGTTTTGTCCGGTTATAGTGACCCGAACAAGTTTGAGACGTTAGAAATCAAGCTCAGTTATTTTGATAACACGCCTGTTCTGGATGAGGATTACATTACTGCCGCGCAGTTCTACAATGAATGCCGGAAAAAAGGCGTTCAGGGTTCGCATATCGATTTACTCATCTGTGCGGTTGCGGTACGGCTAAGCGTGCCAATATTGACGACCGATAAGGATTTTGAATTTTATCAGCGACACATTCCCATCAAGTTGTATCCCCTAACAGCGGTTTGATTTTTAATAAATGGTTACCCGTTTTCTTCCCGCCAAACTTCTCAAAAATCAGCAAGTAGCCCGGATGCAGCGCAGCGGAATCCGGGATAGGCCTTTTTGCCGATGCCTAATTTTTTAATTCCAATCGAGTGTCATGATGATGTCGATGGAAAGCCACATGAGCAGCACAGTTTCCGTCTGTGTAGCTCCCGGATTTCGCTGCGCTACATCCGGGCTACTCGCTAGATGCTGAGAATCGGCGGAAAATGTTGATTGGGGGAAGGTGGCGAGGGAGGCCTTTGATGGCATGGTGGACCAGGAACCAATCCGTCCATCGCCCTGGAAAACCGGGAGCGATGGACGAAAAATAACCCCGAAGTGGGTGTCAGATTTATGGGGGCTGGGCCATTTTCGCAAGTAGCCCCGCCAAAACCTATTTATTCAGCCCTGTCTTAAGGCGCTACGCCTACGCACGATGCGGTTACATTTAAGGTGAGTGCTGAGCCGGTTGTGTTGGCGGCATCAACGGAATAGCCATTATTGGCGATGCCTGATGCGGTGATGGTTAGGCCGGGCGCCGCCTCATAGGAACCGCCGGTCGGAACGCTGCCGGTTGGGCATTCTGCCGCGACAACAGCGCTGCTGGCGGCCGCAATCTCTTGCGTTGTTTGCACCGTGAAGGCAGTCAAGCCATTGGCGCCTAAATCGGCGCGGCATATCAAGGTTGATGGCGACTGGGATATCTCGTAAACATACTGGCCATCCGGGCAGGTGCCGGTAATAATGTCCTGTTTCGTATCAAGAATGCTCTTGATGTTATCAAGCTCGCTCGTCAACAGGGCGATCGCGGCGGCGTTGTCGGCCGTGTTTTTTTGCAACGTGATGAGGGCCGCTTCCGCTTGTGCTTGCCAAGCCTCTAAACTCGACACCTGCCCGATCAGTTTGTTGATTTGTGCCTGCAGCGAATCGATGCGGGCATTAAGATATTGAAAGGGCTTGCCTTTTGGTAGGGAGCCTTTGAGCGTTGGGTTGGATTTGGGCGCTGCGATAACCGACGACGTGTGTGCAAGCCCTAAAAAGCCGGATGCGAGGAGGCCGATAACAGCGATTTTAGAAAATTTTTTCATAATGAGACCGTTCTTAAGTGTTAAAAATCACAGCCGATGGCCTCGATCTGTAAGAACACCAAGCCCCCTCGGCGGGTCAGATTATGTGTCATTTCTTGGCGGCTTGATTTTAACGGGCTCACACTTTTGCAAAGGGATGTTAAGAGCAGCTTCGCGCCTTCTCCTTTATACCCATAGGGCATAAAGGAGAAGGCTGGGATGACGACTGCAAGGATGCAGGAGGTACGACCACAAGGAGGTGGGAGGTAGAATCGCATACGGAACAGCGATCGAGAGCAATGCAGGCGCTATTGTCGAGGGAATCCAAATAAAGCATTTTTCCTTATTTTTGATCCTCCTCACCCCAACCCTCTCCAGCAGGAGAGGGGGGCTTTCTTCTTAACTTAACGGCATTGAGCAAAATGCTGCCTACACGATCAGGCTAATTTGGAACATAATGCGAAGCCGTTTTGCAGAAGCCCGATTTCAACGGGAGGTTTATATGAAAAATGGGTTATTTTTATCGGTTCTTCTCCTGCTGCCGTCCCTTGGCAATGCCGAAGACGAGCCGCTTGATCTGGAATTGGATTCATCAACGATTTACCGAGGTGATTCCAAAGGTTTTTCTTGGATGTACAACAAAAATTACCAGCCTTCCGAGCATAAGTTCGAGAACGAATGTCAGCGCTTGGCAGAGGAGCTACGAGAGTTGCATTATAAACCTAACCCGCGGCGCAAATTTGCGTTGCAGCGGCGCTATGAAGCCGAGTGCTCCGATGGTTCACCCTGATTTTCAGCAATAGCAGGCTCAGGGCTTTTGTATGGTTCGTTGATTCTATTGCCTAGCCCATCCCTTACACTGGAATAAGCAAAAAGCATCCAGCCGAACATTACACCAGGCTCGGCTTATCAGCGCAGGATGTCGTCGCCCATCGTTCTGGCATAGTCTTCTTAAAGGCAAATTTTCGAATTGGACTACATACGAAAGTTCCGACACCAGGACACGAAATCTCCTGCCGGCATCGGATGGGCAATGCCATAGCCCTGCGCGATGTCGCAGCCCATGTCCCGCAAGGCGGTCAAATGCGCCTGGCTTTCCACGCCTTCGGCGACCGTCACCCGATTGAAGGTGTCGGCCAAGGCGATCACGCCCTGCACGATCGCGCGGTCGTCGGCGTCGACCAGCATGTCGCGTACAAAACTCTTGTCGATTTTGATCGTGTTGAACGGCAACCGGCGCAAATAAGCCAGGGAAGAATAACCGGTGCCGAAATCGTCCAGCGCAAAGCTGATCCCGATCGCAGCGCAGGCCTCGATGATGTCCAACACCGCCGCGATGTCGCTCAAGGCCGCGGTTTCCAGGATTTCGATTTGCAGCCGTTGCGGCGGTAACTCAGGATGATGGGCCAGTCGCTGCCGCAGTTTGGTGATGAATCCCGGCGATTGCAGATGGTTCGCCGAGATGTTGAAGCTGATTTCGAGTGCCAGGCCTTCCTGGTGCCAGCGCTCCATTTGCTGCAGCACCGTATTGATCACCCATTCGCCAACCTGAATGTCCAGCGGGGTGTTTTCGATCAAGGGCAGGAATTCATCAGGCGGCAACAGCCCGCGCTCCGGGTGTTGCCAGCGGATCAGCGCTTCGGCCCCCACGATGCGCGAAGCGTCCAACGCGACCTTGGGTTGGTAGAACAGCTCGAATTGCCGATCGATTAGTCCTTGTTCTATTGTTGATATTTTTTCGATATGCGTTTTGAGCAGGACATCTTCGGTCGGATCGAAAAGGTGATAGCGGTTTTTGCCTAATTTTTTGGCTCGGTACATCGCCTGGTCGGCATGGCGCAGCAACGTATCGGGGTCTTCATCATCCTGAGGATAAAGCGTCACGCCAATGCTGGCGGTGAAGGTAAAAGGCTGGCCCTGGAGCTCGATCGGTTGGCCGATCACCGCTATCAGCCTATTCAGGCTGCGGTGGCAATCATCGGTATTCTCGATACCCTGCAATAAAATGACGAACTCATCGCCGCCCAGACGCGCGACCGTATCGCCGCCGCGCAGTGAATGACGCAGCCGGTCGGCGATTTCGATCAACACGAGGTCGCCCGCGTCGTGGCCCAGGGTGTCGTTGATCGGCTTAAAGCCGTCCAAATCCAGATAGCAAACCGCCAGCAAGTTGCGTTCGCGGCGCGTCCGCGCCAAGGCGAGCTGCATATGATCAACGAGTAATACGCGATTGGGAATACCGGTCAACGCATCATAATGCGCCATCAATTCGAGTTGTTTTTCATGCTGTTTCAGCAGGGTGATATCCGACGAAATCCCGACATAGTGACTGACCTTGCCGTTGTCATCGGTGATCGCGGAAATCGTGCTCCATTCGGGATAGGTCTTGCCGTCCTTGCGGCGATTCCAGATTTCTCCGCTCCAGTGGCCCGTCGTATTGATTGCCTGCCACATCGCCTGAAAAAACTCCGATCCATGACGGTCGGATTTCCAAAAGCGGGGGGTTTTGCCGATCACGTCCGCGCGCCTGTAGCCGGTGATCTGCATGAAGGCGTCGTTGACCTCGATGATACGGCACGCGGCATCGGTGATAATGATGCCTTCCCGCGTGGTGTCGAAGATACGCGCGGTCAAGCGTTGCCGTTCCTCGGCCTGCTTGCGCTCGGTAATGTCGGTGGTGATGCCGTACCACTTCTTGATCTGGCCGTCTTCATTAAACGCCGGATGCGCCCTGGCCGAACACCAGTGGTATTCGCCCGAATGGTGGCGGATTCTGTATTCTCCCTTGAAGTTTTTGCCGGTTTGCAGCGACTCCGACATGGTGCTCAATACGGTCGGGAAATCGTCCGGGTGGACGATGTTTTCCCAGCCGTAGCCCAGCATTTCCTCGAGGCTACAACCGAAATAATCGAGCGCGCGCTGATTGGCATAGTCGAGTTGCCCGTCCGGCTGCGCGATCCAGATTTGATCGGGGACCAGGTCCAGCAACAAGCGGTAGCGCTCCTCGCTGTAACGAAGCTCGCGCAAAATGGTTTGGCGTTCGGCTTCGGCATCGATCGCGTCGAGCGCGAACCCCATGTCGTCAACCAGCACATTGAGCAGGCTGACGATCAGTTCGTTAAAGGCATTTTCTTCGGCATGGTAAAGGGTCAGTACCGCATAAGGCGTCCCGTTTCTGATGATCGGCAATGCCGCGCTCGCGCGCCAATTGCCGGTTTCCAGGGCGCGAGCCCGCCACGGGCGGGTCATGGGGCTCACCGCAAAATCCTGGAGCAGCACCGCGCGGCCTTCACGCAACGCGGTGCCGGTAAGACCTTGTCCTTCCGGAATATCGGGGCGCACGGAAACGTAAATGTCATCCAGATAGTCCAGATGGGCACCGTGGCAAGCTCTCACTTCAATACGGTCGGAGCCGGGGTGGTTCTTGCCGATCCACGCCATTTTCATGCCGCCGTGGTCAACCGCGACGCGACATACAGCGTCAAACAATTCGGCCACGGTCTTCGCGTGTCGGGCTATCCGATTCGTTCGGGCGACAGCGGTGTAGACTTGGTTCAGCAACTGAATCCGGGATTCATTCAATTTGTGTTCGGTAATGTCGGTCATGATGCCCAGCGCTCGCGTTGGCGTGCCATGCTCAAACAGTAAGCGGACCGTCGAGGCGAACCGGCGCACGGCGCCAGTCGGATCAACCAGACCCAAATACCAAAGCTCCCTACGGATTGCGCTAGAGGACATTGTTGATCGGTCTTAAAATGCTCTTTTTCTGCCGCAAAATGGCTTTTACTTTGATCCATCTCTAAATTTAATTCTCTAAGGCCTGATCATACTGTATGAGTTAAACACAATAATCTTAATTATTTTTTACCGGTCAAAGTGCGAATTCATGCGGCCAGGGCTTATGATGAAGCGTTTTATGCAAGCTCGTCGTGATGATTCGTGATAGCCGCCCACAATATTTCAGCGATGGTAAAATGCGAATTGACTTCAAGTTTAGACGCAAATTCAGTGCATAGCCGATACAAATTATTTTCCCGTCCTAGCGAGCCGACAGGATGACCGAACAGGAAGGCGTGATCAAATACCGACTGGATTATCATGTTGCGCCCGCCTGGGCCGCGGCCGGCTTCGCCGAACTGAACGCCTGGCGCGGCCTGCTTTGGCGGCTCGGCGTGATCGGCCAGGATGATGCGCGCTATGACGGTTTGGGCTATGGGAACGTCAGTCTTCGGCTCGAGGCGGGAGGCTTTTTGATCACCGCCACCCAAACCGGGCATTTGCGGCGGTTGACGCCCGAACACTACAGCCGCGTGCTGCGGGCTCTCCCCGATGACAATTATCTGGAGGCCGAAGGCCCCTCGCCGCCGTCCTCGGAAGCCTTGACGCATGCGGCCGTTTACGGCGCGGACGCCGAGGTCCGTTGCGTGGCGCACGGGCACAGTCCGGAGATCTGGCGGCGTGCCGCGGCGCTTGGATTGCCGTGCGTGGCGGCGGATATCGCCTACGGTACGCCGGCGATGGCGCGAGCGGTCAGCGCCCTGGCGCGGCGCCATCCGGCGCGGGGCGTGATCGTGATGCTGGGGCATCAGGACGGCTTGCTGACCTACGGCCAGACGCCGGAGCAGGCCGGCTGGCAGATGGTGCGCTGTTTGGCAAAGGCCTTGGCGCGGGTCGATCCGCCAGGATAGCAGGCAAGCCGGCGCTGCTTTTTTGCCCGGAAAGGATGTTGGGTGACTGACCCGCGGCGGCGGCATAGGCGCTTTGCAAAGCGGCGAACATTTATCGAAATATTCGCTATATAAATCGATTAATATCGTTTTGTTAGGGGGTATGGGCTTGCTACCATCGTTTTCAATTGAACCATTTGAATAACGATCAGGGAGAGCTCAACAATGATATCGAAAAACAGCTATCGAATCGCCATCGCCGCAGCCGTTTTGGGCGGTCTGCCGGCGATCGCGGAAGCCACCAACGGCTATTTCGCGCACGGCTACGGCGCGCGCAGCAAAGCCCTGGCCGGAGCCAGCACCGCGCGGCCGCTCGATGCGTTTGCGGCCGCGGTCAATCCGGCCAGCAGCGCCTACCTCGGCGACCGCCTGGACGGGGAAATCGAGCTGTTCAGTCCGCGCCGCCAATATACCGTCGATGGTACGCCGACCCTGGCGCCGGGCGCGTTTCCGTTGAACGCCGGCAGTTACGAGAGCGACAGCGAATGGTTTCCGGTGCCGGCATTCGGCTGGAACCACAGGATCGACGCGGCGCAGACGGTCGGCGTGGCGTTCTACGGCAACGGCGGCATGAATACCGATTACATCGCCCAGCCGAATCCCTTGTGCCCGTTTCCGAATGGGCAGGGCACGTTTTGCGCCGGCACCACCGGCGTCGATCTGGCGCAGGCCTTCATCGTGCCGAGTTATGCGCACAGTTTCAACAAGGGCCGCTTCTCGTTCGGCATCGCGCCGATTTTCGCGGTCCAGCGTTTCAAGGCGCGCGGCCTGAATGCGTTCGCGCCGTTTTCGAGCGACCCGGCGCATGTGTCGGACCAAGGCTATGATTATTCGTTCGGCGGCGGGGTCAGGGTTGGCGGACTGGTCGAGCTGATTCCGGGCGTCCGCTTCGGGGCCTCGTATAAAAGCCGCATCACCATGTCGAAATTCAACGAATACGCGGGGCTGTTCGCGGAGCAGGGCAGTTTCGACATTCCGGAAAGCTTCAATTTCGGCCTGGCCTGGGACATCAACAAGGACATCACGACCTCCTTCGATGTCGAACACATCCGTTACAGCCAGGTCGATTCGGTCGGCAATTCGTTGTTCCCGAATCTGTTGACGGCGCGGCTCGGCGACACCGGCGGCGCCGGCTTCGGCTGGAAGGACATGACCATTTTCAAACTCGGCGCCGAGTGGCGGCCGAACAAGCGCTGGACCTGGCGCGCCGGGGTCAGCTACGGCGCGCAGCCGATTCCAAAATCCGAAGTGTTGTTCAATATCCTGGCGCCGGGGGTGCAGGAATATCATTTGACGACCGGCTTCAGCCGCGCGATCGGCGACAAGGACGAACTGAGCTTCGCGTTCATGTATTCGCCGAGCAGCTCGGTCAAGGGGGCCAACCCGTTGAGCCCGAAACAGAACATCGAGCTCGAAATGGACCAGTATTCCTTTCAACTGGGCTGGTCCAAGCGCTTTGACTAACTTGATCGCCCCGGACCCAAGCCAGGGCTCATCTTTTAGACAATCAAATCACAAACGGTTATATCTCGCCAAAACCTGCTTCACATAGTTTTGGGTTTCGGGATAGGGCGGGATCGAGTAGTTGTGTTTGATCACCGCGTTTTCGCCGGCATTATAGGCCGCGACGGCCAATTCCAGATTCGGGCTGAACATTTGGATCAGGTCGCGCAAATAATGCGTGCCGCCGTCGACGTTCTGATCCGGGTCGCGGCGGTCGTCCACGCCGTAGCGCCGGGCGGTGTCCGGCATCAGTTGCATCAGGCCGACCGCGCCGGCCGATGACACCGCGCCGGCGTTATAGGCCGATTCGGTCTGGATCACCGCATGCACCAGTTTCGGATCGACCTGATGCCGGTTTGCGGCTTCATTGATCAGGTCGCTGAATTTCTGCTTGTTTTTGCCGCCGAGGTAACTTCTGTAACCGGCCATCGTCGGCGCCGGTCGCGCATAATGGTACGCTTTGGTCTCCATGATGCGCTTGTACAGGTTGTCGCTGGTTTTAGGTTTGACGTTGGTATAGTAGGTGCGGCCGGAACTATCGACATATTTAAAAATGTCGGCCAAGGCTCCGCCGGATACGCAAAGTGTGATGACAACTGTCGCCAATCTCAGCATGGCACTCTCCTTTATCCTGGATTGATGATGACTAAGCTCGCGGCTTTAACCGCTTTTTGTTTTGCTTCTTCTATCGTTTCCGCGCTTGCCAGAGCGACGCCCATGCGCCTGTTGACCAAGGCGCGCGGTTTGCCGAACAGGCGGATCTCGCTGTCCGGCACGCTCAACGCGGCCGCCAGCCCTTCATAAACCACATCGTCAGCTTCTTCCCGGCTCAATATAACCGCGCTGGCGCCGGATCTCAAGAGCCCGGTATCGACGGGCAAACCGAGGATCGCCCGGGCATGCAGTTCGAACTCATTCTGCTGTTGTGTAATCATTGTAGCCATACCGGTGTCGTGCGGTCTGGGACTTACTTCACTAAACCAGACTTTATCGCCCTTCACGAACAATTCGACGCCGAACAGGCCGCGTCCACCGATCGCTTCGGTGACTTTCGAGGCAATTTCCTGTGAGGCCTTGATCGCGGCCGGCGTCATCGGCTGCGGTTGCCAACTTTCGCGGTAGTCGCCGTGTTCCTGGCGGTGGCCGATTGGCGCGCAAAAATGGGTTTCGATCTCGCCGTGCGGGTTCAGCGCACGCACGGTCAGCAAGGTGATCTCGAAATCGAAATCGATCTTGGCTTCGACGATTACCTTGCCGGTGTCGACCCGGCCTGAGGCCTTCGCATAATTCCAGGCCGCTTCGAGCTGCTCAGGGTCTTTGACCATCGACTGGCCCTTGCCCGAGGATGACATGGTCGGCTTGACGAAGCAAGGATAGCCTATTTTTTCGTCGACGGCTTTTTTCAGCTCCGCGAAGCTTTCCGCGAACGCATAGGCGGAGGTCGGCAGTTTCAGCACTTCCGCGGCGAGTGTGCGGATGCCTTCGCGGTTCATCGTCAGTTGAATCGCGCGCGCATTCGGTACGACCGTATGCCGGCCTTCGCGTTCAATGTCGGCCAACGCGGCGGTCGCGATCGCCTCGATTTCCGGAATGATGTAATCCGGCGCTTCGAGCGTGATGATTTTTTTGACCGCCTCTCCGTCGGTCATGTCGATCACATGGCTGCGGTGCGCGACATGCATCGCCGGCGCGTCCGCGTAGCGGTCCACCGCGATCACCTCGATGCCGTAGCGTTGCAGCGAAATGACCAGCTCCTTGCCGAGTTCGCCGCTGCCGAGCAAGAGGGCCTTGGTGGCGCTGTTCGATAATGCCGTGCCTATTTTCATGATGAACCCGCGAGATAGTTGTCGATGTCTTCTTTCGAAAAGCCGATCTTCTTGGCGACGCGGTCGGCGTGGCTGACGCGCGAAATGCCCGGAATCAGCCGATAGGTTGGCGCCTCATGCGCGAATTCGACCTGCTTGGCGATGCCCATGCCTTGTTTAATGAAATGGTCGACCAGTTGATGATTGTGCGTGATCAGCACCGTGCTGTTGCCCTTGCGATAGAAACCGGTCAGCACGTTCGTCGACGACTCCATTTTTTCCTCGAAGGTGGTGCCTTCGGACATCTCGTCGAGGACGACCAGGCTTTTCGCGCTGCTCGCGAGGAAAATATCCTTGGTGCGCTTCAGTTCGGTGCCGAAACGGCCTTCGCCGTCGATCAGATGGCTGATTTCGGGCGCCTGATAAAAGATCCGGTCCGCGACGGTCAAGGTCGCCGCCTTGGCCGGCACATAGCAGCCGATCTGCGCGAGCAGCTGGATTTGCGTGATGGTTTTACAGAACGCGGTCTTGCCGCCGCTGTTCGGACCGGTGATCAATACCAGTTTGTCATCGTCCAGCACGAAATCGTTCGCGACATAAGTCGGATTCGTCTTGCCGAGCACCGGATTTCGGGCCGCTGTCAGGTTGATCCGGTGATGCGGCGCGTCGATCAGCTTCGGCAGCGTCATATCGCCGCCGAAGGCTTCCGAGAATTTGACGAAGGCCAGCAACTCGTCCAATTGCCCGAGTGCGTCCAGTGCATCGCCCACGGCCTCCGAATCGCGGAACCGATTGCGCAGGGGAATGATGCAACTGTCGCGGTCGTAGCCGCCGACGATCGGAAAATAAACCAGGAACAGCGGCGCGAAGAAAATGATCTGCGCGGGCGAGGTAATGCCTATCGCCATCGGCAGCAGCCCTAGAATAAGGGCCAGCACGACGAAAATCAGCGGTTTGAACAGGCGCGGCTTGAAAATCACCGAAATTGGAAACCAGCCGCGCTTTTCCTCTTTCGACTGGATCACGCCTTCGGTCACGTAGACCGGGCCGGCCATCAGTGAATAATCCCGGCTTGCCGCGAACGCGTGGATTTTGTCGAATACGCCGCTCAGAAAGCGGCTGTTGGGCGCATCAAGATGATGAATGCCGTCGACCAGGTCGAGCAGGAAACGCACGCCGCGTTTGTATTGCGCATAGCCGTAACCTTCGATTTCGTGTTCGCCGCGCGCGGAGCCAAGTGAACCGACAAATTCCGCATAAAACAGCAGGAACAGATTTTTTTCGCTACCGGCCGCATGCCGCACGATGCGTTCGAGCGCCTCCCGGAGCGGTTGATTGTGCTGGAGTTCCGCGACCGCTTCCTGCTTCGCTTTGAGGCGGTCAAGATCGTCCAGGGGGCGGGACAGCGAGCGGTACAAAAAAGCCTGTCCGAGCGTGGTCGAGCAGTGGTTGACGGCTTCGAACACCTTATCGACTTCGATCGTATTGAAAGCGCTCTGATCGATCACGCCGGCGCCGGTGTCCAAGGGCGGGGTGGATTTGATCTCGGGCCAAGTATTCTGCCAGCTCTGTAATAGCGTTTCCGTCATCGGAGATCTCCGTTGTCAAGTCATTGAAAGCCTACGGGTTGCCTAGATACAGCATAGCGGAATCGAGAGACTTCGACGCGCCTCTCGATTGCAAAAACGCCGTCATCCTGTTCGCTAGGCGTCTGCCGCCAGCAGATTGACCAGCACGTCCACATGCGCATCCGAATCGTTCAACGCCGGAATATAATGACAGGTGTGGCCGCCGGCCTTTAGGAATTCTTCCTTGTTCGCGATCGCGATCTCTTCGAGGGTTTCAAGGCAATCGACCGCAAAGCCGGGACAGACGATATCGACCGTTTTGATGCCTTGGCCAGGCAGCGCCTGCAGCGTATCCAAGCAATAGGGCTTCAGCCATTCGGTCTTGCCGAAGCGCGATTGAAACACCATCTGCCACTCGTGCTCTTGCAGCGCGAGTTTTTTCGCGATACTGGCGGCCGTTTGCCTGCAATGCTCGAAGTACGGATCGCCCCATTTTGACAACACCTCCGGCAGTCCATGAAATGACAGCAACAGCCGTTCGTGCCTGCCGTGCAAATGCCAGCTGTGTTCGATCGACTTGGCGACGGCCGCGATATAGCCCGGATCCCGATAATAATCGCTGATGAAGCGGACCTCGGGAATGTGCCGCCATCGTTTCAGCTCATCGGCCACCGCATCGAATACCGACGCGGTCGTGGTTGAGGAATACTGCGGATACAGCGGCAGAATCACCAAGGTGTCGATGCCTTCTTCCTTGAAGGCGCGCAATTGCGCCGCGATGGTGGGTTCGCCATAGCGCATCGCATCGCGCACCGAGACGCCTTGTGCCGCCAGCCTGGCCGCGACTTTTTCGCGCAGCTGCCGGGTCAGATAAATCAACGGCGAACCCTTCTCGTCCCAGACCTTACGGTAGGCCAAAAAAGACCGGCGCGGACGCGTCGGCAGCACGAAAAAGTTCAGAATCAGCCACCACACCGGCCGGGGTATATTGACGACGCGCGGGTCCCAAAGAAACTCCTTTAAAAACCGGCGGACCGACGCGGTGGTCGGTTCCGTAGGGGACCCCAGATTGACCAGCAAAACCCCGGTTTTTTGCGGTGTCATGCTAGGGACGACGGTTGATCAGACTCAGGAATTCGGCGCGCGTATTCATTTCCTTGCGGAAGATGCCGGTCATCACCGAGGTCGTCATCACCGAATTCTGTTTTTCGACGCCGCGCATCATCATGCACAAATGCTTCGCTTCGACCACGACAGCGACGCCTTTCGCGTCGATCGCATGCGCGATCGCATCGGCGATCTGTTTGGTCAGCTTTTCCTGGATTTGCAAGCGCCGGGCGTACATATCGACGATCCGCGCGACCTTGGACAGGCCCAGCACCTTGCCGCGCGGCAGGTAGCCGACATGGCATTTGCCGATGAACGGCAACAGATGATGCTCGCACAACGAATACAATTCGATGTCCTTCACGATCACCATGTCTTCGGTATCGGCCGTGAAAATCGCGTCGTTCAAGACCTCGTCAAGGTTCTTTTCGTAACCGTTATTCAAAAATTTGAACGCCTGGGCAGCGCGTTTCGGCGTATCGATCAGCCCCTCGCGGTTCAGATCCTCGCCCACCGCGGCGATAATTTTCGAAAAATACTCTTCCACAATCGAAATCTCAATAAAGCTAAAGGTGATGCAGTATACATCATTGACTCGTGAATTTTAATGCTTCGCGGACAACCGAGATGTCCGCGTCGTATTTGGCCGCATGTTCGCTCAGATGCCGGCGCCAGGGCCTGGCGCCGGGTTCGCCGTGAAACAATCCCAGAATATGCCGGGTGATGCTGTGCAGGCGCACGCCTTCGGCCCGTTGCCGCTCGATATACGGCAACAAGCTTTCGATGATCGCCGCGCGCGTGCTCGTCTCGCTCGGTGTTCCATACAGACGCCGGTCGACCTCGGCTAATAAATAGGGGTTATGATAAACCTCGCGTCCGACCATCACGCCGTCAACGCCTTGCCCCAGCACGTCCTCCGCCTGCGCGAGCGTGGTGATGCCGCCGTTCAACACGATCTGCAGGGCCGGAAAATCCTGTTTCAAGCGATAGACCACATCGTAACGCAGCGGCGGCACGTCCCGGTTCTGCTTCGGCGACAAGCCCTTCAGCCAGGCCTTGCGCGCATGCACGATAAAGGTCTCGCAGCCGGCCGCCGCGACCGTGCCGATGAAGCCGGCCAGTTCCTCGTAGGAATCCCGGTCGTCGATGCCGATCCGCGACTTGATCGTGACCGGAATCGATACGGCTTGCCGCATCGCCGCGACGCAGTCGGCCACCCGTTCCGGTTCCGCCATCAAACAGGCGCCAAAACGCCCGTTCTGCACCCGGTCGCTCGGGCAGCCGACATTCAGGTTCACCTCGTCATAACCGAAACCTTCGGCGATCTTCGCGCACGTGGCCAAATCCTTGGGCTCGCTGCCGCCCAATTGCAGAGCGAGCGGATGCTCGCTCGGATCGAACTGCAAAAATCGCTGCCTGTCGCCGTGCAGCAAGGCGCCGGTCGTGAGCATTTCGGTATAAAGCAACGCCTGTTTCGAAAGCAGCCGGTAAAAAAAGCGGCAGTGACGATCGGTCCAATCCAGCATAGGTGCAACTGAGAATAAATGTATGTTATTGATTTTGTTATATTTTATAGGTTTGTTATGATTTTGCAACATCGGTTCATTCTATAACAATCTTGGATATTCTTATCTATTTATAAAACATTTATGGAGGTTTTAGTGCCAGACAATGCACAATAAAGGGGGACTCTATTGGCTATGTGCATAAACGCGAAAAACGCCGAAGTATGATTATTTATGAAGTATGATTATTTATGAAGTATGATTATTTATGGTGTATGATTATTTATGGTGTATGACATCGATAAGTCATCGGTTTAACCAATTGGTAAAGTTCTCCTGATCAACCACCAACGAAGAGAAAAACATCACGGCTACCACAGGCGTTAGCCGTAAAAATGACACTAAAACCTTTCAACATCGCCTGGATTCTCCCAAAATGAGGACATATTGATCATCACCTTTCGTATTGAGACCAGAAGCTGGACTTTCGTCCATGGCTCAAACGAAGCTGTTGCAGGTAGACATCATGAGTCCCTTGTCCACGCCAATCCGATAGGGATTTTGCCAGTCGGTCCAATTTCTTGAGGTAACGGACCCCATGCGGATAAGTTTTAGTCTGACCCCGCCGCAGGATGGAATCGAGCAGCGCCCGGTAAACGACAGTGGCCGCCAGATGGCGTGTGCCGGTTTCCATGGCTTCAGCCAAAGGCAGCAGGCTACCGTAAAAGTCGCCATTGAGTTGTTCCGACCGCTCGAGCAGATAGTGTTCGGCCTCCTCTATACGCCCCATTTCCACCAGAAATGCGGCATCGGACAATGACAACGATTGACTGGCAAGAATCAATTTGATTTCTTCTGACATGACGGACTCATTTTGTTCTACGCCGATCACGGACAATAAAGCCTCAAGGGAATCTTTGCATCGGTGCCGCCGGAACATCCGCCAAGCAACCTTCGCTTGTTTCTGCGATTCCCCAAGCTGCCCGAAAATTTCGAGCAGTAGCCGGTCCCGTTCATGCGCCTGAAAAGTGTCATCTGCAGAAATCTTCTCGAGCCACGACAAAGCGGTTCTGGCGTCCCCGCTCTCCAGATAAACCCGGGCGATATCCACGCAGGCAGCGGTTGACAATTTTCCCCATGCGGCGATGCGGGTCTTTTCAAAAAGCGTTGCATCCCCGATTTGCCTTGCCAGGGATTCGATCAGATGCAGCCGGCGTCGCTTTCCAACCTCGTCTTTCTCCTTATCGGCAGCTTCCTGAAGCCGGCTGATCAGCGTGCGGATGTATGGTTCCGGCAGATATTCCGCTGCACAATCGATCAAGGTATCGCGCACCCCATAATCATCATCGCGGTTCAGCTTGAGCACCAGATTCACCAGCCACTCTTTGTCAGGGCAGCGCCGGGCATAGCCGACGAATAGCTCTTTGGCGTCGAAGCGATAGACATCTCCGACGTGTCCACTGGAATCATCGCAGTTTCCGAGAGTTCCTTTATCAGTTTCATAAAAGGCGGCAACCAGTTCGGTACCCTGTTTGGGATCACTAACGCCTGCCTTCAGAGCCTGAAGCAGGTCCTGCAATTCACGGGCAAAACCAGCGGCCTCACTCCAGCGGACAAAACGATGGGAACGTTTTAGGGCGGCGAGTTTCGTCTTAAATCGTTGTATGTTTTCCACAGGAGTTGCGATCATCCGTTCCACCAGGTCATCAGCAGCATTGTTTCGACTTGCCAATTCCAGCAGCGATTCCGCCAGAGTTTCCGTCCCCAGATCGACGAGCCGCTTTTTTCTGTCATCATCCATCGTTTACCTGCCCGGCAATTCCATGCCGCGATTCATGATTTCCACATAAGCCGTATAGCTGAACAGGCGGTTGCGTTTCTGGGCAGTGAGTTCCCGCACGATACCGAGTTGTTCCAGGTGGCCGAGGGCTTTGTTGACCGTAGCCGGGGTAATGCCGGTCTTCTTCACCAGCGAACCCGAGGTCGCGATGGGATGCTCCATCAGCACCCGGTGAACCTGCAGAGTGGACGCCGCTGCCCGGCCAAGGGCGCTGATCTTGTCCCCGTTCTGGCTCGACAGATTGAGAAGCTGTTGCGCCGTTTCCGCTGCCTGAGTAGCGGTGACGATGACCGCTTCGGCAAAAAAACCGAGCCAGGCTTCCCAGTCGCCGATCAGGCGCACGTTATTGAGCAGTTCATAATAATACTGGCGATGCGTCTTGAAGTAGAGGCTGAGATAAAGCATCGGTTTCCGCAACACCTTCTGTTCGCACATCAGCAACGTGATCAGTAAACGCCCCAAACGGCCATTACCATCGAGGAACGGGTGGATTGTCTCGAACTGCACATGGGTCGCGCTGCTTTGATCAGCACAGGGGTTGGCTCAGGCTGGTCATTGAGAAATAGCTCGAGTTTGCTCATGCAGTCCAGCAATTCCTCGGCCGGAGGCGGAACAAAGGCCGCGTTACCCGGTCGGGTACCGCCAATCCAGTTCTGGCTGCGCCGGAACTCGCCAGGCGTTTGGTTGCTCCCTCGTCCCTTGGCCAACAGTACGCCGTGGATTTCCCGGAACAACCGCAGCGACAGAGGCAGCCCGTCCTCCAACAGGCGAAGACCATGGTGGAGCGCGGCGACGTAGTTGCTGACTTCCTGCACGTCATCCAACGGCACACCGGGTTCCTGATCCAGTTCGAAGAGCAGCAGATCCGAAAGCGACGATTGGGTCCCCTCGATCATAGAGGAGAGCACCGCCTCCTTGCGGACATACATGTAGAGGAACAGCGAGGTATCCGGCAGTAGGATCGAGACGCTGTCCAGCCGTCCGAGCGCCAGCAGTGCCTGATCAAACTTGTTGCGCAGTACGGGTGTCCAGTCGATAGGCGGGTGCGGCGGCAACGGTGCGGGCACAAAAGCCTGGGCCTTCTCACCCACCGTCGATATGGTCACGTATCTGCCTTGAAGCTCTCGTTTCATACAGTTTGTCTCAAACCTAAAATAAGATTTAACCTTATTTTATCTTTATCAGATAACCTAAAATAATGACTCAGAAAGAAAAAATCAAGTGGATTTCCCGATTGGCCATTTCCATTCCCGGTAAATCCGACCGGAGAAACAAATTTCACCCTCGATTTCCTGGCACCGGGCGAGGTGAGTGGGCGCAGTAAAACCGGATACTCCGCGACGAATTGAAATAACTCGCCGTCCGTGTCAATCAACGAATTGAATAGATTAAACAGGTAGTTGATGCCTTGTTGCCGACAATACTCCGCTTGACTTAAACCACTTTGCTGCCAAGTTTCGATGTGGCGGCTCCAATCGATCGATAACCTCATCGCCTTTCCCCTTTCAAAAAGCTAAAGGATCAGCAATTCACGGTATTATTGCTATGCGGCCAAACTAAACACTTACTTTCTTTACATAGTTGGGCGCTATACATAGCGATCAAAACCGTCAGTCAACCCAAATTTCCCAATGGCAACGTTTTAAAAGTAAGCAGACACTGAAAATAACCAAGATTGTCGACTTCAACACCAAAATCATAGGCAAGATCCCTGTGGCTAGCGCCCATTATCTGTGCTTGACATTAAAATCATACACGCGCATAGTCCAACTAATTAAGTAGGCGGACTGCCTATTGGAACTCATGTCCGTCCAATCTACCAGGAAATGGCAATCTTTCAATGCTATAAGAAAGAAAACATGACCGCCAAATAGAAGTTTGAAATATCGATAATGTTTTTGTCAATGAAACCGGCCATCCTGAACGCCAGAAAAAAATGCAGTAAGTAAAAAGAAAGTCCAGGTCTTCCAACGGAAGCCGAAGTTTCGTTAGCAAAGGAAAGCAGTCGGTTGCTCTCCTTGTACTTGAGCACCAAAGAAGAATCACAATCGATCAGAGTCATTGATCAGGCCGGTGAACATGAGGTGATTCGTATTCCGACTGCCGCTTTCCACTTGTTGATCGATGTGTTGTCCGAAATGGCTCAAGGCAATGCAGTCAGCATGATTCCTGTGCATGCGGAACTCACAACACAAGAGGCGGCTGACAGGCTCAATGTTTCCCGTCCGCATCTGATCAAATTGCTCGACAGCGGCGTGATTCCTTTTCACAAAGTAGGCACCCATCGTCGTGTGCGTTATCCCCATTTGGTTGATTACAAAGCGAAGGTCGATTCGGAACGATTAGCAGCGTTGGAAGAACTGTCAGCCCAGGCGCAAGAGTTGAATATGGGATACTAAATTTTTCAGGATAATTCACTTGCAAAGGTGAGTAACGAAGAGTAGATTATGTTTGTCAATTGTACTAACAAAACTAAGTTGATCTAATTCCTTGAGGCGCCCATGACTACTACGGCCACTGTCGCAACCCGAACTGCACGATTAGGCTTGCGTGCCACACCAGAACAAGAAGCGGTATTACGTCGCGCCGCCGAGGTGGCGCACAAGTCTTTAACCGACTTCATTCTTGACAGCGCCTGCCAAGCAGCAGAACAAACCTTGCTCGATCAACGATTGTTTATGGTGTCAGGCAGTCAATATCAGGCTTTTTTGGATTTATTGGACGGTCCCAGTGAAGAAAATGAGGGATTACGTGATCTGTTTTCCCAAACCGCTCCCTGGGATAATTCGTGAATTATTGTCGCCCTGAGTCACTTGGTGCGCTGCACCATCTAGATTTATTTGACTGTGGCAAGCCAGCGCTTAACGAATGGTTAGTTCGTCATGCCAGGCAGGCACAGGGCAGTGGCTCAGCCAAAACCTTCGTCATCACAGATGATGCGCAACGAGTCATTGGCTATTTCAGTTTAACTGTCGGTCAGATAGACACGTTGGACGCCCCAGATCGCATTCGCAAAGGAATGGGACAGTACCCCATTCCAGTCGCAATTCTTGCCCGTTTGGCGGTTTCCAAGGATCATCAAGGACGCGGTATCGGGATTGGATTATTGCAGGATGCTATTCGAAGATCGCTGCTGATTGCTGAGCAAGCTGGTATCCGGGCAATGTTAACGCACCCGATTGATGATGAGGCTGCGCGTTTTTACAAACGCTTTGGATTTATTGCTTCTCCTTTGCAAGAACAACAGCTCCTGTTATTGCTTAAAGACGCGCGACGTTGGGCCAAGTAAAGTTGAGGCGCAACGTCCGGATGAATTCATTTCAGATTTGATCGACTTGAATGCGGCCAGGATCTTGGCGGCTATTGCCAAACACCGACAATCCCTAAAAAACCCGCCAAAATCGAGCAAAGAATATTTGGATACCTTGTTGCAGCAAGGGTTACCGGAAACCGCTAGCCAATTACGGCAATGGAAATTAACTTTTTAACTAAATTTTCCGCCTGTTAATCCTCTCGGAGACGGCTTAGCATAGGTACTGTCTGTCAGGCCCGACTTTCGCATCCATCGGGTAAAGGTTCGGGTTCGGAAATGGAATAATCATACCGCCAGGTGCATAGATAATAGCCGCCAGGGAGTTCGTTCGTCATAGCAATTATTCTTCAGCGAGGCACGGCGCTTCGGTGTCAAAAAGACTTTCTTTTGTCATCGTAAACACCGGATTAGTATTCTAAATGAGTTGCCAATTTGGCGTTTTGGATGTTGGATTTTCCGAGGTTCGAATTAAAAAAGTGCGCAAATAGTGCACAACTAAATTTTTAAAAAATTATAGGTAGTTGTTTATCAATTAAAATTTAGATTTGTCCGTCCAATCATTTGTAAAACTGATCGCCGTCCGGACATGCTAAATTGAATTGTGCCAGGCAGTTTTTGGTCTCCATTTTGGCAATAAATACCGCTCGGAGACACTGAATTAAGATGGAAAATTGCTCATTAATCGAAATTTCTCTATGAAATTGACCAAATCACCTCAAAATCAGTGCACAAATCAAAATTTAATTTATGTCAAGCAATTGATTTATAATATGAAATCAGCACTTGTCAGTCCGATCCAGCATCGGGGCGACCGAGAAGAGATGACACGGGTATCCTGGAGGTATGCGGTTTTCCATCGAATGAATAGGGCTTGTGTTTGCTGTTTCGTGCTGCTTTTTGACGCGACCATAAAAATGCACGTCGAATTAGCCGCTCATTTTAGTATGAAAAATCATCGCAAGCGGCAATGCATAAAGAATAAAACGGTACGGCTCCGGCTGGCGCGGTTGCATCGCTTCGGCAAAGCCGGACCGGCATAGCTCTTCTATACTGAGGCGTGAAAGATTGGCAAACCTGAGCGAGGTTTCTGAGCCCGGCGCCACGATGCGCCCCAGAAACTTATCCAATCCCGGTATGTCAAACCGCTCGTTAAGCAACCTTTATCGGAGGTGCATCATGCAAGACAATCCGTTGGCCGATTTTGCGCAAAAGCATCATATCGAAAGTTTGACCCGACCGTCGCTGCAGGCACTCAGTGCGGGACACAGCGGCTATTCGCTCACGAAAGCCAAACGCTTGCTCAAATTTCAACGCCGCATCGACGCGGAACTGCTCAACCATCGCATCATTACCCATAATCCTTACACGATCTGGTTCGAGCAGGGCGACCAAAGCCTGACGCAAATCAAGGCATTTATCATACAATTCTCGGTGTTTTCGAATCAGTTTTTGATTGCCCAACTGAACAAGATGATTCATGCCGAGACGCTCGAAAGCATGCGGGCATCCAAGGAGATTCTGGCCAACGAAATCGGCGTCCGCTTCAAGCCGGCCGCGCCAACAAACGGCGGCGATGCCCTCGGCTCGACGGAAGGCAGCATCGAGGGCGGCACCTTTCATTTCGGCTCCGGCCATTTCGAATGGCTGTATCACCTCGCCCAAAAACTCGGCCTGTCGTTTGCCGACATCGGCCAGCCCAAGCACGGAACGCCTTCGACGCTGTTTTTCTGTAATGAACTGATCCGGCTTTACGGAGGGGACGATTATCAGGTATCCCAGGCGGCCAGTTATGCGGTCGAAAACTGGGCCGCCGCCGGATTCTGGGGGCAATTGATCCGGGGCTTCAGGTGCTTTAACGAAAACAACGGCGCCGAACTGCCGTTGGGCTTTTTTATCTGGCACGATCAGCTCGAATCGCAACATGCCGCGCATACGCAGGAAGAACTAGAGGAACTGTATTTCACATGGGAACTGGATGAGGACGGATTTATACGCCATGGCAATCAGATGCTGGACGGTGTCGCCGCATTCTGGGAGGGCCTCGATGCGCAAAGACGCGAATTGGCGGCCGTGCATTGAGCCCTCATTGCCCGAACGCGGTGGTGGAATGCGGCGCGCGCTGCTTCGTCCGCGCTGCCCGGCTAGACGCAAAGCCTGGCGTGTGAAGCGATGCGATGAAAAACCTTCTAACCCTGTTTGTGCTTTACAGCGCCGCGACGGGCTTTGTCAGGGCTGATCCTAATATCTACGGTCGGGGAGGGGTAAACCTTGGACCCAATGGTGCATTGCCTCCCAACGACCAAGCGTTGCAAAAGAACAAGCGTCTGGAAGCGCAGCAACAACAAATCCGATCGCTGCAAGACCAGGTTCAACAACTGCAAGAGCAAGTCCAACTTCTACTGGAACAAACTCAGGAAAACCGGCAAGCCCCGGTGCAGATAGAAATGCATTACGGCTATCCGCCGCAGCAAAATTTCGGTTGGGTCGGCGGGATTCCGTACCTAGGCAGCGGCTTCGGCGGAGGCTCGGGTGGGGGTAGGCCTCATGGAGGAGATCATCATCGAGGAGGCGGGGGAAAGGGTGGAGATGGACTTGGCCGCCATTAACCTGAATGAGTCTGTAGGGTTTTGCCGAATACCGGGGGCAGTGTCAGTGTTTTGGGCGCATGGAGGAGGTCCTGCAAGCGACCGGAGAAGCCAAAAATGATGCCTCACTCGAAGACGTGTTGCATGGCTTTCACTGATCCTGATTGCGCTGATGCTGCCTTTGTTGATCTGGGCATTCAATCGTTTCGATGTCAGGCGTTGATCACCGGGATCATTGAGCTAAAAAAATCCAGCCCGTCTTATGTGCACAAGCGTTTGCCCGCCATGCTTGTCTTGTCTCAGGCGGCCAGTTCGGTTTCAAGGCAGCAACGCTTTTATTCGCAGATACTGTTCCAGCGCCCCCGGATTGGCCAGCGCGTGCTGATTTTTGACCGGACGCCCGTGAAGAATATCGCGCACCGCCAGCTCGGCGATTTTGCCGCTTTGGGTACGGGGAATGTCGGGCACCTGCACAATTTCGGCCGGCACGTGATGGGGCGAAGCATTCTGCCGGATCCCTTGCTTGATCTTGATCTTCAATGCCTCCGATAACGTCGCGCCGTCACGCAGAATCACGAATAAAATGATCCGGCAGTCGCCACCGATGTCCTGCCCGACGACCAGGCTTTCGATCACCTCGTCGATCTGCTCGACCTGCCGGTAGATTTCGGCGGTGCCGATGCGGATGCCGCCGGGGTTCAGTACCGCATCGGAGCGGCCGTAGATGATCATGCCGCCGCTTTCGGTCAGCGCCACATAGTCGCCATGATGCCACACCCCCGGATATTTTTCGAAATAGGCCGCATGATACAAGTTTTGCCCGGGGTCGTTCCAGAACGCGATCGGCAGCGAAGGAAACGGCGCCTTGCAAACCAGTTCGCCTTTTTCCTCCAGTAGCGACCGGCCGTTATCATCAAAAACATCGACGTTCATCGCGAGCCCCCGGCACTGGATTTCTCCCCGGCGCACCGGCAGGAGCGGGCAGCCGAGCACAAAGCAGGAAACGATGTCGGTGCCGCCGGCAATCGATGACAGGCAGAGGTCGGACTTGATCGATTGATAGACAAAATCGAACGCTTCCGGCGCCAACGGCGAGCCGGTGGATAAAATGGTCTTCAGCGATGACAGCTTGTGAGTTTTTTTAGGGACAACCGCGGATTTTTTGAGCGCGTCGATATACTTCGCGGAAACCCCGAAGATCGTGATCCGGAATTCGTCAATCAGGTCGAATAACGCGTCAACCTTCGGATAAAGCGGCGAGCCGTCGTAAAGGATCAGTTCCGCGCCGGATGCCAGCCCGGACGCCAGCCAGTTCCACATCATCCAGCCGCAGGTGGTGTAATAAAACAAACGCTCGCCCGGATGGATGTCCACATGCAGCAAATGCTCCTTCAGGTGCTGGATCAGGGTGCCGCCGACGCCGTGCACGATGCATTTCGGCGGCCCCGTGGTGCCGGAGGAATACAGGATGAACAACGGATCAGCGAACGCCATCGGCACAAACTCAATGGCATGGTGTTCCGGAAAGTCCGCCAGATAGTCTGGCCAGGGCGTTACCCGATGGCTGTCGCTGCGCGCTTCGCTGTTCAAATACGGAATCAGCACGGTCTTTTGCACCGACGGCAGCGCTTTCAGCAAGGGCTCGATCCGATCCGTGCGATCGAATGCCTTGCCGTTAAAAAAGTAGCCGTCGCAGACAAACAGCACCTTGGGCTCTATTTGGCCGAAACGGTCCACGGTGCCGGGCACCCCGAAATCCGGCGAGCAACTGCTCCAGATTGCACCGAGGCTGGCGGTGGCGAGCATCGCGATGATTGTTTCGGGAAGGTTCGGCAAAATGCCGGCCACGCGATCGCCGGATTTGACGCCGTCATTTCTGAGCGCTTGCTGGAGCCGTGAGACTTGGCGACAGAGATCGTGATAGGAAAGCCGGCGTTTCTCGCCATTTTCGCCGCGAAAGCTGATCGCGAAGCAGCGCTCATCGCAGCGACGCAATAAGTTTTCCGCATAGTTGAGCCGGGCATCGGGAAACCATTTGGCGCTGGTCATTTTATCCGGATCCGACAAAATGACCTTTCCTTTGCGGGCGGCTTTGATGCCTGCAAAATCCCACAGCAAATCCCAAAAAGCGGCGGGGTTTTCGATGGACCATCGGTAAAGCGATGGGTACTCGCCAACATCGGCGCCATAGGTGTTGTTGACCCGTTTGATGAAGCGGGTCATGTTGGCGTTTTCTCGCCGCGCCGCCGAAGGCTGCCAAAGCACTGGATTCACGTCGTTCTCCGATGGCCGATACGTTCCGTTAGAAAGGTAACGGTTTCGGTTAGTTCACGCGGGATCTATTGCAAGCGCACCCAAATTTCGGCCAATTTATCGGCCGCGATGGTCAATTCTTCGCGGGTATTCAGCATGTCCGGACAACAGCGCAGCAGTCCCTCGCGGGCATCGCAAATCACCCCGGCTTGCCCGAGTGTTTCCGCGACGGCCTGGGCGTGTCGATGCGGGATGGCGATAAAGGCGCCGCGTTCTTCGGCGCGGCCAAGGCAGGGAATACCATGCTGATGCAGCAAGTCTTCAAGAAAAAGCTGCTGTTTCAGCGAATAACGGCGCAGACGTTCGACGCCGAGCGCAAGCGTCAGCGTGAGTCCCGCCCGGGCCTGATAGAAGGGCAGGACGGCCGGCGTGGACTCCAGGAAACGATTGCCGCCGGCCGCCAATGCGGGCGCTTGCGGCCGTGCGAAAGCGAAGGGTTCGGGTTCCGCGAACCAGCCGCTATCCAAGGTTTCCAGCGTGCCGTCCAGATGGCGCGGGTGCAGATAAAGCCAGCCGGCGCCGGGGCCGCCGCGTAAATATTTATAGCTCCCGCCGAGCGCGAAATCGACGTCCAGAGCGGCGACATCGACCGGCACGGCGCCGGCGGCATGATAGAGATCAAGCAGCACCCTGGCGCCCTGGTAATGGGCCGCATCGATCAGGGACGGCAAAAAGGCTAAGTGCTGCCCAGTGGTGAACATGACCTGCGAGAGCACGACCAGATCGCAGCCTTCCCGGATCGCAGCGAGAAAGTCTTCAAGTCGGTAAAGGCGGCCGTTTTGGGGTGCGATAAGTGTCAGATGAATGCGGCCGTGGCGGGCATAGGTCTTCAGGATGTGGTCGATCGAATTGAATTCGTCGGCGCTGGTGATGACCCGGATCGGGCTGGCGTAACAATTCAAGAGAGTGCGCAGGCCTTGGCCGGCGCTGGCTCTCGGCGCCACGCAATCGGCGCGCGGCGCGCGGATCAGCGTCGCTACCCGCCCGCGGAAGGCGGCCATCTCATCCAGCCACGGCGTCCAGGCGTTTTCGCGGTCCGCATACCAATGCCCGAGTCCTTCGCTCACGTCGTGCTCGGTCTGGTCTAGCGCTCGGCCGAGGGAATGATTCGCCAGATAGATCAGGTCTCGGGCGTGGTGTAGCGAGCGCGAAAACAGGGGCCGCAGGTGCCGGTTAACGCGTTCTTCATCCAGTTCACCGGGACCCAGCGCCAGGACGTGATGTTCGAGTGAGGTGGTTGTTGCGGGCGTTAGCTTCATGCCAAGGGTATCGGGATGACAAGTGGACTCTATTGGCGAAGCCGCGCTTACGGTTCCGCATCCGGCTGATTTTCGGGGGCGGCTTTCCGAAAGGCCGCCTCCTGCATGCAGTGGCGATAAATGGCGCTGATCAACGGGAAGCTTTCCAGTGCGCAATCGAAACGCAGGGCATTGTAGACCTGGGGAACCAGAAAGGCATCGGCCATACCCGGCGTATCGTCAAAACAGAACAGCCCCGGGTAACTGCTTTGTTGCAGGCGCATTTCGAGCGCGGCAAATCCTTCCCGTATCCAGTGACGGTACCAGGCTTGTTTTTGATCCTGATCAAAGGTGTCTTGCAGATAGTTCAGTACCCTCAAATTGTTCAACGGATGGATGTCGCAGGCAATCGTTTGCGCCAAGGAGCGGACATAGGCGCGTGCAACCGGATCGGCGGGCAAGAGTGGTGAGACCGGGTAGGCCTCTTCCAGATACTCGATGATTGCGGACGACTGGGTCAGCACCTGATCCTGCACGACCAACACGGGCACCCGTCCCTGTGGATTCAGCGCCAGGTAATCGGCATTGAATTGTTCGCCGCCGTTTTTGAGCAGGTGCACCGGGCGGGTCTGGTAGTCGATATTCTTGAGGTTCAACGCGATACGCACCCGGTACGCGGCGGAGCTTCTGAAATAGCTGTACAGGATCAACGACACGGCCTGACCTCTTGCTCGATTGCGCCAAAGATAGATTTCCCCTGTGGGTCCCGCATCTCGATCCGGACGCGGTCGCCGAAACGCATGAACTCGGTCGCGGCCGCGCCGGTTTCGATGATTTCGATGACCCTTTTTTCGACGATGCAAGAATAGCCCACTGTTGCGTCGTAATTGCTGACCGTGCCGGAACCTATGATCGTGCCGGCCGTCAGCTTGCGCGACTTGGCCGCGTGCGCGATCAGCCGCGTAAAATTGAACTGCATGTCGGTGCCGGCATTTGCCTGGCCGAACAGATGCCCGTTCCAGTGCACCGTCAACGGCAGATGCAGTTTCGAATCCTGCCAGGCCGGCCCCAGTTCGTCGGGGGTCACCGCGACCGGCGAAAAGGCGCTGGCCGGTTTGCCGTGCAGAAAACCGAAGCCCTTGGCCAGTTCGCCCGGAATCAGATGGCGCAATGAGACATCGTTGATCAGCAGAACCAGCTTGATGTGAGAAGCGGCCTTATCGATCGATACTCCGTATTCGACATCATCGGTGATCACGCCGACCTCGGCCTCGAAATCGATACCCCAGTCTTCGTTGGCGGCTTCGATCGGATCGCAGGCGCCGAGCATCACGTCCGAGGCGCCCTGATACATCAGCGGGTCGTCGAGCAGCGTCTTCGGCAACTCGGCGCCGCGCGCCTTGCGGACCCGTTCGACATGACTCAGGTAGGCGCTGCCGTCCAGCCATTGATAGGCTCTCGGCAACGGCGCTGCCGCGCGGCAGGGATCGAACGGAATCGATTCATACTCACCTGCGTTAAGCGCCTGATAAACCCTTAGCAACTGTGGCTCGACCCCTGCCCAGGCGTCCAGGGCGTCCTGCAAGGTCGGGGCGATGTCCGGAACCGGAGTGGCACGGGTCAGATCGTGATTGACCACGACGAGGCTGCCGTCACGGCTGTCCGCTTTGAGCGTCGCGAGCTTCATTTCCAGGAATCCACATAGGCGGCCCATTCGATTGCTTCGGCCTGCGCGGAGACCTCCAGCGCATCCCGTGTATCGATCATCACCGCGACCTCGTCGGTCATCGTGCCGCGCTTGTTCTCGGCGTTCTGCAGCGCCTTCGGATGCGGGCCGTGCGGAATGCCGGAGGGATGCAGGGTCAGCATACCCGGATAGATGTGATCGCGGGAAAAAAACTGACCGGCATGGTAGAAAATCAGTTCATCATAATCGTCGTTGCTGTGAAAGAAAGGCACGTTCAATGCGTTCGGATCGGTCTCGAAAGGCCTTGGCACGAACGTGCAGACCACAAAGCGGTTCGAGACGAAGGTGCTGTGAGCCGATGGCGGCACATGGTAGCGGTGGCTCATCAGCGGCCGAATGTCGCGCCAGTTCAGGCGGACCGGCATCAGCGCGCCGTGCCAGCCGACCGCGTCGAGCGGATTGAACGGATAGGCGAGGGTGCTCAGGAGGTGTCTTCTTTTTACGACCACGCGCCATTCCGCCTCGTTTTGCTGGGCGATGAAGGCTTCATCGATCTTTGGCGCCTCCAGCACCGCCGGATCGAAGATCGCCTGATTGCCGACCAGTCCCTTGTCCGGCAACTTGTAGCTGTCACCGGTCGCCTCGATTAGCAAGGCGCTGACCGCTTCCTTCACGTCGATGCGCCACATCGTGCCGCGCGGCAGCAGCAGGTAATCGCCCTCGCCAAAACCTAAATGGCCGTAATCACAGTACAACTCGCCCGCGCCCCGATGCACGAAGATCAATTCATCGCCGTCGGCATTCCGCGCCAGATGGTCCATGTCCTGTTCGAGCTTCAGGAAGCGGATTTGGGTATGCGCATTGCTGAACAGCAAAGAGGCTTGCCAGGGGCAGGCTTCCTGCGGCGCCAGTTTTTGGGTGTCGAAGGCGTGAGGCCGCAGCGGCCCCTCGATCGTCGTCCAGGCAGTTGGCGGGTGGCGGTGATGCATCTGGGTGGCGGGGCCGTAAAAGCCTTCCTTGCCGAGTTCCCGCTCGAAGGTGCCGGGCGGAAGATCGGCGTGCGCCTGCCGCGAGGCGTTGCCTTCCACTCGGGGTAACTGAATCCACGGCATTAGAGCACTCCTCTTTGGACCTGATCGCGCTCGATCGCCTCGAAGAGCGCCTGGAAGTTGCCTTCGCCGAAGCCTTCATTGCCTTTGCGCTGAATGATTTCGAAGAAGATCGGGCCGATCACGGTAGTGGTGAAGATTTGCAGCAGCAAACCGGCGCCGCGGGCAGGGGCGCCGTCGATCAAGATCCTATCCTGGCGCAAGCGCGCCAACGATTCCTGATGGCCGGGCACCCTGGCAGCGACTGCCTCATAGTAGGTATCGGGCACGTCCATGAAGCGTATGCCGTTGCCGCGCAGCTTTTCGACCGTGGCGTAGATGTCGTCGGTCGCCAGCGCGATATGCTGAATGCCCTCGCCATGGTAGGCGTCCAGATATTCCTGAATTTGCGATTTGTCATCGCTCGGTTCGTTGATCGGAATACGGATCTTGCCGCAGGGACTGGCCATCGCGCGCGATTTCAAACCGGTGGCTTTGCCGTGGATATCAAAATAACGGATTTCACGAAATTTGAACAGCCGTTGATAAAAATCCGCCCATTTGTCCATGCCGCCGTGGTAAACATTATGGGTCAAATGATCGATCGCGGTCAGTCCCGCGCCCGGAGGTCTCAAATCAGCGCTCGGCAGCGGGTTGAAATCCACATCATAGATCGAATGCTCCTCGCCATAGCGATCGACCAGATAGATCAGGCTGCGGCCGATGCCACGGATGGCCGGGATGTTCAATTCCATCGGGCCGATATCGCCATGATAAGGCTGGGCGCCCAATCTGACGACCCTATCGAAACATTCGGCGGCATTTTTGACCCGGATCGCAAACGCGCAAATCGAAGGGCCATGCACTTTCGCAAAGGCCTGCGCGAAGCTGTCCGGCTCATGGTTGATCACGAAATTGATCTGGCCTTGCCGGTACAGCACCACATCCTTCGACCGATGCCTAGCGATCGCGGCAAAACCCAGTTGGTGGAACAATTGCTCTAATTTACGGGTATCCGGCGCGGTATATTCGACGAATTCGAAACCATCGGTTCCGGCCGGATTCGATGCGGTCACCATTGCATGTCCTCCGTCTGATTGATAAATCATCAGACCCGATCGCTATTGTTAAGTTTCACGGCTGCTTGGCCAGTCTTGCCGGCGCATCGTAAGCCAGTATGCCGTTGGATGGTTAAAATAAAGGTGATGCTTTATTTTTGGTAGATAATGGCAAAAGCCGCCCCTTCCAATCCGAATCAGAGAGGATCAAGCCATGAGTCAGCATTCCAAGCCGCTTTATTACAGCGATTATCTGCAACTGGATACGCTGCTGACTGCGCAAGTCCCCGAAAGCGGCCAACACGGCCCGGCGGCGCACGATGAAATGTTATTCATCATCACCCATCAGACTTATGAACTGTGGTTCAAACAAATCCTCCACGAGTTGCTGTCGGTGCTGGCGCTTTTTTCCGCCACGCCACTGGACGAGAAAAGGCTGCACATCATCGCGGCGCGTCTCGACCGGATCATTCGGATACAGGCGGTGATCAATCAGCAGATCGGCATCATCGAAACGATGACGCCCTTGGACTTTCTCGATTTCAGGAATGATTTGATTCCGGCCTCGGGGTTTCAAAGCAGGCAGTTTCGCGAAATCGAATTGCGTCTGGGGCTGTCGCATCATTTCAGCAACGTCAGTTTCGGACGTTTCAATCCGGAGGACGGCGCCTATCTGGAACGGATCGCCGGGCAGCCGTCGTTGTTCGAATGGGTGGATGCCTGGTTGGCCCGGACGCCGTTTCTGGAATGCGAGGACTTCAGTTTCTGGGCCAGCTATCGCCTTGCGGTCGATCAAATGCGCGCGAGCGACGCCGACATCATTCGAAACAACCCGCTATTGAGCGACCAGGAAAAACAGCAGCAATTCGCCGAGCATGAATCCACTCGGCAAAGCTTTGACTGTCTGTTCGACCCACGGCTTTACGAACAATACCGGCAGCAGGGGCGCTTTCAATTGAGCCATAAAGCCACACTGGCGGCTCTTTTCATCCAGCTTTACCGGGACGAGCCGCTGCTGCAACTGCCCTTTAGGGTGTTGACCCACCTGATGGACATCGACGAACAATTGACCCATTGGCGCAGCAGCCATGCCTTGATGGCGCAGCGAATGCTGGGCAGCAAAATCGGCACCGGCGGTTCCAGCGGCCATGATTATCTGAAAGCGACCGTCAGCGCTAAACGCATCTTCGCCGACCTGTTCAATTTATCGACCTTTCTGATCCCACGCTCGCTGCTGCCGGCATTGCCGGACGCCTTACTGCGCGACCTGGGGTTTCACCAGGATCGCCACTAAGAAAGCGCTGAAGCAATGGGGTATTCAAGTAAAATGAAACGCCAAGCAGGCGCTAATCTCGCTTGAATCGGATTTAACCTGACGATTTTGATAGGAGAAATCCCTGACATGAAGATTTGTTTCTTGCGCTTGATCCTGCCGGCCTTGCTGGCGCCGGCTGTTTTCGGGACTGCTGCGGCCGTTGAGTTGCCGCCGCCGGCCGAATTGTCGGCCCAATCCAAGCTGCCGAGTCGTCAGGTCAGCGTCGTCGAGCCGCACGCATCGACGAACGCGCGGCGCGCGCGGGTCGATTATAGGGCGCTTCCGATCGATGGGCTTTTGACGCGCTGGTTCGGCGAGCGCTGGACGGACGAAGACGTGGAGATCGTGTTTTTCGCGAAGGACGGCTACCGTTCGGTCGTCGCCGGGCCGAAGCTGAAAAAATACCGCGCCTATCTGGCCTTCGCGCGGGCCGATGGCGGCGCCTTCGTCGTCGACAACATCGGCCAGAACGAAAAAAGGATCGAACTGGGGCCTTATTATTTGATTTGGGACAATCTCGACGCTCCGGAATTGCTGAGTCAGGGCGCCTACGGCTGGCCGTACCAGATTACCGTGATCGAGTCGCGCGACAAAAACGAAGACCGGCTCTTGCGCCCTCGCCAGCTACCCCAGCATCTTGAACGGGGCCTGCAAGAGACGAAGGCATACTGCCTGACTTGCCACGCCATTCGCGGCATCGGCGGCAAAAAATATGCGCTGGATTTGCTCCAGGCCGCCTGTCGCTGGCCGGCTGCGGACTTGAAAGCCTGGATCGAATCGCCGGGCCGCCTGAAACCCGGCACGACCATGCCGCCCTTGGGGCGAATGCTGCCGGCAACCGAGCGCCGGCAGATCAGCGAACGTATCGTGGCGTATTTGCACGCGATGCAGGCCCCGTCTTCGGCGTCTTGCGCAACGAAATAAACGGGGCAGGACCGCACAAGGTGGATGCGCTGATCCAGCCGTTAACACCATGCTGCGCGAACTAAAGTCCGCCGATGAAATCCTTTTTGCCGAGCGCCAGGCCGTTGTGCCGCAAAATCGCATAGGCGGTCGTGATGTGGAAATAAAAATTGGGCAGCACGAAATTCAAGAGATAGGGCTGGCCCAAAAAGCTGACTTCCTGGCTGCGCAATTTGAGCGTGACCGTTTTCTCCTCGCTGCCGTCGATCTTGGCGGCGCCGACGCTCTGCACAAACGCGATCGTTTTGGCGATGCGCGCCAGCAACTCCGGAAAGGTGCTTTCGTTATCCTCATAGGCGGGAACTTCCAGGCCGGCCAAGCGCGCGGCGCAGCCTTTCGCCATGTCGGTGGCGATTTGCACCTGCCGGGACAGAGGATACATGTCGGGGGCGAGGCGCGCATTGATCAAAACGGCAGGATCGATTTTTTTTTCGTCGGCATACTGAACCGCCTGTTCGAGGATGTTCGATAGATTATCCAGCATACGGACGAATACGGGGACAGAGGCTTGGTACATCGAAAGTGACATGATGACTCTCCGGTAAAGATAGGGGGAAGGAGTGTAATTATAACAGTTGTTAGCTTTTGACTCACGGCGTATCCATTTCATCGGCCGAAACCGCACGGTCAGCTTCGAGCTCGATTTTTTCAGTTAAGTAAAAACGCGAAACTAATTTGAGGACTTTTGGCCTAATTGGGTTTTAACTCCGAGCCCTCACGTGTCATGAACCTGGAATTAAACGAATCCGAAAGCCTCACCTTACAAGAGCTTTCTGCGCA
>Ga0207968_100081_pt1 | contig 43060 bp, 40 predicted proteins | sample LakWasMet21_HOW5_2_FD_183867 | JGI IMG/M metagenome (GOLD analysis project Ga0207968, IMG submission 183867) | Freshwater sediment methanotrophic microbial communities from Lake Washington under simulated oxygen tension - Sediment Metagenome... | ecosystem: Environmental > Aquatic > Freshwater >...
CGTTTTTCAAATAGAGTACCATTTTGTGTGGGTAACGAAGTATCGCTACAAAGTGTTGAAAGGGGATGTAGCAGAGCGAGTAAGGGAGTTGGTCAGGCAGACATGCGAAGCGTTCGAGATACGGATACTAAACAACCACCGGCTTAAGCCGGTGGTTGTTTAGTTCTTTATTTCTTTATTTGATGGATTGGGATTATTCTATGATATTTTTAATAAAGAGAGTAACTGTATGAAACTGTATACACTTGAGTCGGCAGCAGATAAAGCAGCGAGACATTACCTGGCAAACCTTCCAGATCATCCGTTGCCGTTAGATTATACGAAAACGGCAAGTGACGTCATCGAGGATAATTATTCGGATGACGGAAAAAGGCATTTAGACAAAATGACGCTTATCAAGGCGGGATTGGTATGGGAGATTTATAAGACAGACTAATTCGATGAGCAGTTGCGCTTGAAACTGTTCGAATGGTCTGTCACCCCTTGAGAATGAGTAACGTTCTCTTTATCTGCGGCAAGAACCGGTGGCGTAGCCCCACGGCTGAACAGGTGTTTGCGGAGCATCCTGGTATTGAGTGCGCATCCGCGGGTCTGAGTCACGACGCCGAAACGCCTTTGTCTGTTGAACTCATTGAATGGGCGGATCTGATCTTCGTTATGGAGCAGGGGCACAAGAGGAAGCTATCCGCTGGTTTTAAGGCGAGCCTTGTGGGTAAGCGTGTTGTGTGTCTCAACATCCCAGACAACTACAAGTTCATGGAGCCCGCTCTGATCAAGTTGCTCAAAACGAAGGTCACTCCATTTCTGCCGAAGGAGTATGGACATCTCAGGCAAGGGGCAATCGAGTGAGCGAGTAGAAATCGTGGAATCTGGGCTTGTTTCTTGCGTAAGCAATCCATGACACCATTCATATCAGGGGGAGGCGCGGAATCGTGCGGGCAGGATATGTATTCCGGCTCCGTGCGTCGCCGGAAAACTTACTTTTGTTCCAGCGTAACGACGCCGTCCCAATCCGCCGGCGGTTGTTGTTGGTAAGCCTGCGCCAGCTCCAAATAATAACGGCTGGGATTGTCGTTACCATGCTCGTTCGAAACCGATGTCGCAGTGCAGCGCACGTCCTGCAGTTCCCGGCGAATCTCGCCGAGCCAGCGCGGCAGCATCGATTCCCACAAGACGATCCGGGCGCCGACCGTTACTACTGTAACCCCATACATGGTTCAGCCAAGTAAAAACTAGCACCATTGGTGATCATGGAAAAACATTTGGGACGGGGCGGCAAACCCCGTCCTTCGTAAAATTATTAACTAGAAAGAAACCCCATTCGACACGCTGACCCACCACTTGCCGTTGACCGGGTGGAAATTGGCGATGTCGTCGCGGCCGTCCCCGTTGAAGTCGCCCGTGATCTGCGAAGTGTAACCAAAGTCAGTCGCGAAATCCGCCCACTGGGTAGTGACGAATCCCGCGCCGTTCGAGATGCTGACCCACCACTTGCCGTTGACCGGGTGGAAATTGGCGATGTCGTCGCGGCCGTCCCCGTTGAAGTCGCCCGTGATCTGCGAAGTGTAACCAAAGTCAGTCGCGAAGTCCGCCCACTGGGTGGTGACGAATCCCGCGCCGTTCGAGATGCTGACCCACCACTTGCCGTTGACCGGGTGGAAATTGGCGATGTCGTCGCGGCCGTCCCCGTTGAAGTCGCCTACGACTTGCGAAGTGTAACCAAAGTCAGTCGCGAAATCCGCCCACTGGGTGGTGACGAATCCCGCACCGTTCGAGATGCTGACCCACCACTTGCCGTTGACCGGGTGGAAATTGGCGATGTCGTCGCGGCCGTCCCCGTTGAAGTCGCCTACGACTTGCGAAGTGTAACCAAAGTCGGTCGCGAAATCCGCCCACTGAGTAGTGACGAATCCCGCACCGTTTGAGATGCTGACCCACCACTTGCCGTTGACCGGGTGGAAATTGGCGATGTCGTCACGGCCGTCCCCGTTGAAGTCGCCTACGACTTGCGAAGTGTAACCAAAGTCAGTCGCGAAGTCCGCCCACTGGGTGGTGACGAATCCGGCACCGTTCGAGATGCTGACCCACCACTTGCCGTTGGCCGGGTGGAAATTGGCGATGTCGCCACGACCATCACCGTTAAAGTCGCCTTTAACTTGCGTGGTCCAACCAAAGTCGGTAACGAAATCATCCCACTGGGTAGTTGCTGCTTGAGCCTGGAACACACTAAGAAACAGCATGCTGGCAATAGTTAGCGTTTTAAAATTTCTCATTTTTTAATCCTCGTTGATTGAAATATGAACCTAAGGTGTCGTTCGAAAATAACCCATTCATTTCCGCCCTTCAGAATACCGATGCGGTAAGGGTAAAATAAGGATCAATTGCACAAGTATGATGTTCTCCTAATAGGTTCCGTGCCCATCGCACGTTGATTTACCAGCCCCTTGCTGACAGATTTAAAAATTCAAAGTAAACTCATACGAAGCATTACCTCGCATTCAAGTAATTCACGCTTGTTCAACAAACATAATGCTCAAAATAAATTGGCCTGAAATTTAGTATTACAATGAGGGAATTGAAAATTGATTTCTGTAAAATAACTCACTTGAACTTTGAGAAGCATTTCTCTGTACACAATAAAAAATTTATTCACGCGCTCTCACTTATGGTTTGAGAGCTATTATTTCTGAATTCTATCTACCAGCCTTGATCATTTCAGGAGGACATAAAAAACAACACTAACATTCTAAATATGTCATCAATTTTTTGGAGGCCATGCAAAGGGAGGTCTGTCAGATAATCCAACCCATAGCGAAACAAACTCTGCTCGGGTCGTCCATAAAGAATCATGGGGTCTTATTTCTTGCATAGGCAAGCCTTGATGCAAATTTCAAGGCCTTTCGCAGTATAACGATATGAATTTAGGGGCGTAGTAAACCAAGTGGCCATGATAGGTATTCCGGATACTGTGCGTCGCCGGAAAACCTACTTTTGCTCCAGCGTAACGACGCCGTCCCAATCGGCTGGCGGTTGTTGTTGGTAAGCCTGTGCCCGTTCCAGATAATAACGGCTGGGATTGTCGTTGCCGTGCTCGTTCAGGATATTTTGAAAAACCAGTACGGCTTGCGCCCAATTTCCTTGTTGAAACAGGCGCAGGCCGTGCGCAAATTTCCTGTGTATCCAGTCGTTCGGATCGTTGTCGTCCGTTGCCTTGTCGATGATTTCAACCAGTTCCAGCGCTTCGCATCTCCCTTCCACGCGAAACTTGCCGACCGGGCGACACACCACCTGGGTTAAACTGTCGGCGACGGCTTTGGAAGCCAAGATCTTGGTGCCCAAATATTTATTGACGCCCTGAATACGGGATGCGGTGTTGACGGTATCGCCGAACGGATTATAAAACCTGAATCCGCCCGACTCGCCGCTGCCCAGCACGATCTCGCCTTCGTGCAGGCCGATTCGGGTGGGTAGACGGCCGACGGTGGAGGTTTGATTGAAGCGCTCGACCGCCTGCTCTATTTCGAGCGCCGCCAGGCACGCCGAATGGCGCTGACTGTCCGCGCACAAATCGACCCATAACGCCATCATCTCATCGCCTTGGATGTTCGCGATAATGCCGTCGTGCGAGGTGACCGGGAAACCCAGCACCTGGTAATAGGACTTCAATAACTCCCACATTTCGCGCGGCGAATGTTGCGCGGCGACCGCCGTATAGCCCTCGATATCCGTGGCCAGACAGAGCGCCCGGACATAGCGCTCGGAACTCATTTGCGCCGCGTTTTTTTCCGGATACCATTGTCCCGGCGACGCCGGCAGGAAATGCAGCCACTGTGGAAACACCTGATGCACAAAGTCGAGAATCCGCTTGCGCTCGTTCAGCAGATCGAGCCGCGACCATGACAATGCGATCAGCCAGGACAGTGGTAATTGGATCAATAACGGCGCCGCCACCGGTAACCAGAGGCTGTAGCGAGTAAAACACCCAAACACCAGACTGGCGTAGGCGCCACCGGCCAGCAGGCTGACCAAGAGCCCGTAAAATCCGGTCAAGCGCATCAAAATCAAGCCGATGAGGAAACCGAAGGCGACCTGTGGCAGCCACGGCGGCAGCGGCGATTCGACAAAGCGGCCTTCCGATAAATTGGCGAATTGCGTCGCCATGATTTCGACGCCAGCCATTCTGCCGCTACGCGAGTCGGTGAAAGGGGTTTGAAAATAGTCCGTTTTGCCGGAGGCGTACAGGCGGTTGGCCTTGCCGACAAAAATGACCTTGTCCCGCAAATCGCTGACCTTGCCCTCATAGACATCGCTGTACGATTCCATTCTAAAGGTGTGCGGCGGGCCGTAATAATCGAGATAACGGCTGTCCTCCCCGCAAATGACGGCGACGATGCGTTTTTCCAGAGCGGATTTTCCCGCACCATGGCCCTTTGCGTTCAGACAGTGTCTGCGCTGCTCGGTCAACCCCTGCGATAGTGGCGCGTCAAGCCCGCCGCTCAAGACGCCGCTGCGCCGCAGAAAGTTCAGCCACACGACGACCGGCAGGCTCGGCGTTTCCGCGAGGGCGTCATAGTAAGTCCAGATTTCGCGCACCGTCGCGTCTTTCGCGTCATTCACCAATACAAACGGGGCATGATCCAGAACGGACTGAATCAACATCGGTGTGGCGGGGATTTTGCGCATCGCGACCAGTTGCTCGGAGAGCGGCTGGCCCACGCTGCCTTCCTTGCGGACGGCCGGTTCCTTATAGTTTTCCGAGCATTCCTCCCGGCCGTAATAATCCTCGGTGCCATGTCTGAATTTCTGTACGCAATCGGTCAGCAGCACATTTCCGGCAGCTTTGATGGCTGCGGCCAGGGCCGCATCGACCTCCGGATGCGGTACGATAAATTGAAGGTCGAAAACGATCAGCGCCGCTCCCTGGCGCTGCAATTGCCGGATCAATCCGGCATGAAACTGGCGCCAACGGGTCAGGTCCTGGCCCACGCCTAAACGGGTTTCGGACGCTTCATCCATCGCCACGACCACCACGTCCGCCGGCGGCCGGCGCGCGCCGCGTAAGCCGAACAGTGTATTCAAGCCTACTGTCGATTCTAGATTTGTCAGGTAATCGATGCCGCTGCCTAGCAGGAAGGTTACTAAGGCAATGGCTGTTGCTCGTAGAATATGGTGTTTCATGGATGGAGCGTTTTATACTCCAAGACGGAGAGGGTTACAGAGTTTGCTCTCAGTAGTTGGATTTTCTGGCTCTCACTCTATTGTGGGAACCAGAAAATGCTTGAGTTGGAAGAAAAATGATGAGTGAACAAGTAAGTCGTTTAAAAAATGGACGAGACGGTTTTGCAAATCACTCTATAAGCAAGAATTAGCAAGCAAAGTGTGAGTTAATACTAACACAGGCCAAGACCGTCATATGTTTGACTTCCAATTTTAGGGATTAACTGACAGCATGAATCTGAAGGAACAGATAAATATTTTGGTGTAGTATTGCCCGGAGTAGTGTAGTAATTGTAAGGCTTACCTTTTGATTTATTACAACTTCTCGTAGTACTGCTAGTTTTTCCTTCCCATTTTACAGTGCCGGTGCTAGAACGTACGCAATTGCATCTCATGCCTTGTTTATTTTCTAGCGTTCCGCCGGTAGGAAAAAAAACGACTTGTCTAACGGTTTCTCCGTCATTGACAATCGCATAGCCTAAAGATAACCCTACAGCCAATGCCGCTAAATTCGCGCTGATAAGTTGAGCCGTTGTCATTTTAACCCTTTTTTTTTTGTTTTTTTCTAAATTTTCACTGAAAATATGAGTTATATTCATTGTGGCCCCTTTTATTATATTTTTATTCATTAGCAAAGTTTATAAGGCTTGTATTTATTTCATTTCCTCTGGATAGATCAATCAACGCGGGTGGCCCAATTTCCTGTTCTTTCGGAAGGATTGATCCTAGTGCCAATCCGATGCTAAAAGTGAGAATATAGCTAAAGCGAACTAAAATAGAAAAAATATTTTGATTGGTTCCTGAGTGGTAATTGCTCATATGTGTTTACCCCGTGTCAAAAATTTAAAAGTATCCTTGCTAATATTGTTCTTGTGGGTAGAAAATCCTGTTGGCGGTTCATTCTAAAGATATCTGCTTGTTCAATTCTCCATTTATCGTTATAGTTAAAGTGTTTGTCTAACAGGTTTCTGACTTCAAGGCTCAATACTCCAAGTCTTTTTGGGAGACGGAAGCCGATCGCCGCATCGGCCACAATAAAAGACTCGGACACGTTATTAATTGGAGTGTTGGCCGAAGTTTGATTCTGTGAAACATATGTTATGCCAACTTGCGAGAAAATGCCATTTTCGTTGAAATACCTAAGTCCAACTGGAAGCTTATATGTAGTTAAGTCATTTATATCTATGCTTTTGTAAACATTGTCTCTTTCTATTATATATTCAGTCGTGAATGTAAATTCCTTATTAATGGTCCAGTATAAATAGGCTCTATATATATCAGATTGTCTTTTTTTTTCTATGTCTGCAATAGGTTTTTCATTGTCGGTAAAGTAAATATTTCCTATATCACGTCTGTTAAATTGAAACCCGCTTAACCATGATTTATGCCAAGAAATATCGATTGCAGCTGCATATAAGTCAGAAAACTGTCCATTAAAATCATCGTATAGTTGGTTGAAGCCTGCAATTTGTGTTGGCTCTATTGTTTGGTCAGAAAATAATGATTGTTTTAAGCTCTCAGTGTAAGCAAATCGAAATGTAAGAGTTTCATTAGGTGCCCATTGAATGCCTATTTTGGGCTCCCATCGGCTATATTCTTCGCTTCTTGGGAAGGATGGGTCTTTCATCCTTAAATTAAAGAAACTATGTTTAACTCCTAAGGTGGCCAGGATGTTAAAAGGAAGATGAGTATAACTATAAGCATAGAAGTTGTTACCTTCATCTACATTTACTGGCGAATAAGTTATTTCATTAAAAACATCACGTGAAATATCATGACTGTTTCTTTGGTATGTTCTTCCTCCGATCAAGAGATTGGAAAAACGGGTTTTAAAAATTAATTGAAGATCTCCGGACCAACCTTTGCTGTACGTTGCTGTGAGGTTTGGGTCGTTATCAGGCCTAAAAACTGTATCATCGCTTGGAAGATTTGCTGCAGTACCAATCAAATCTACATTTGAGAAGGGTTTTAAATGAAATCCACCACGAAATTTATCCTGATTGATGAAAAATCTTTCTGAGTAACGATCTCTAGGATTTAAATCCTGAACTAAGTCACCTTGATCCGTTTCACGATGCAAATATTCGAATTGAATATTTAACTTTTCGCAGATTTCAGTCTGTATGAATGCATTATAGATATCATGATTGATATCAGCATTTGTTCTAAAACCGTCGGATGTAAAATGGTATTGTCCAAAGCTATAAGAGAAGTTGTTGTAAATTCCAGAAATCACAGACTCATCGCCGTTTGTGTCTAGGTTTCCGTAAAACCCGGAAACTGTGAGTTGGGGGCGATTCCGTTCGAATACCCTGGTAAAGTCTCGAAATAACGGCTCTGAAACTCCTAACCCAATTGGCATGCTCCGGTTGGAAACGGATAGGTGAGGTTGAATCGGGTTGATGTTGATCGGTTGCAGCAATTGAGCTTGTAGTAATTCGCTGGTTTGTGCCGCACCTCTTGTCGGAAATCTAATATAGCTATCGGATAGGAATCGATGGGCGGAGTAATTTGTTGGGTCTAATGAGACCGATTTACTCGCCTCGAGAATTCCGCGTTGCTCAAATCCCAGAGTGTCATAAATTCGCGCTAGACTAGCTCCTCGGATTGCTCTGTCCGCATCCAACAATTGTCTGGAACGGTAAACCGCACGGTTATCATTCAAAGCGATGGTTTGCTGTAAGTCTTGCAATGCCTCAACCGGCCTATTCTCGGTTTGCTTCTTGAGCGCATCGTAAAAGTAAGGCGTCGGATCTTTAGGATCGCGTTCTTTCGCCAAACGGAACTGATCTTCTGCTAGGACGTTGCGCTTTTCTTCGTAGTAGGCCTTGCCAAGATAACTGCGAGTCAACGAATTATTGGGATCGAGAATGGCCGCGATTTCGAGGTCATGGCGGCCTTCTTCCAGGTTGCCGTCGCGGATTTTTGCGAGTCCGAGACCCAGTCGAGCCAAAGGCGAGGTGGAATCCAGCTTTACGGCTTGTTCAAAGGCCTGCTTGGCGACCGCCGTTTCCATCCGCAGCAGATAAGAAAAACCGGTCACCGTTTGCGTCCGTTCAAGACTTGGGTCCAGTTCCAGCGCGCGCCGCGCGGCTTGCTCGCTGTCCTTTGTCGCGCCCTGGGCGAGTTGGAGCTCCGCCTTGCGCGCCCACACCATCGCGTCGTGCGGGGCATGGCGAGTGGCTTTTTCGGCGGCGGCCAATGCCTTGTCCAGCTCGAAACGCCCCTGCTCGGCGTAGGAGAGGGCGGAATAGGCCGTCGGCGAAGCGGGATCGGAGGCGACGGCCTTGTTTGCGAGTTGCAGAGCTTCCTCTTTACGGTTTTGCGTCAGCGCCAGGACCGATAACAACGCGAGCGCTTCGGCATCATTCGGATTGGTTGCGAAAATGCTGCGAATATCCTCTCGCGCCAGCGCGACCCGTCCCGCCGTCAAGCGCACGGCGCCGCGCACCTTGAAAAAATAAGGCGTCCGTTGTTCGGGCGCTAGCGCGTCCAGCCGCATTAATGCCTGATCGACCCGTCCCCGGCGGAAATCCTCTATCGCAATCCGAAGCGAGGCGTCGAGGCTTGCCGATGGCTTGGGGTAGGGCAGTAGCGGCGGATAATAGAGCGCCCAATTGACCGCATCCTGGGGCTTGATTTCGATCTGCGCTCGCGGCGCCTGTCCGTCGAGCGCGTCAGCGCCTTGTCCCGGACTCAGGCGGATACTGCCCTGATGATTGAAAAACCGGACGGCGCCCTCGTACACCCAGAGCGAGGCCTTGGTCTCGTCAACCTGCATCGCAAACTCGGTGCCCTCGGGACCGGCATTCGCCATCGGGCTGGTGATTTCGAGATGTTTGGGGGTTCGGCTGATGAAGTGAATGAAGCCTTTGAGCAAATCCAGGGCGGTCGGCTCGTCGCGGGTGATGTCGTGCAGCGACAGGACGGTGCCTGCGTCCAGACGCAAAACGACGCCGTTCGGCAATGATAAGGTGGCCCGGCTGTAGGGCTCCACCCTGACGCGGCCATTTTGGCATATCGCCTCATCGAGTTGCGCCTGCCGCCATTCGCCCTTGCTGTCGGCATCGAAATACACCGTGCCTTGCAGCGAGACCAGCGTTGCGCGTTGCTCGGTTTTGCAGCTTGGGCCGGCGACTCCCGCTTTTGCCCAACCCAGAGTGATACATAAAATGAGTGATCGAATAACCGTAAAGCGCATTATTTTTGCACGTCGCCAAGATTGCAGTCGTGCGTTAGAGTCGCTCTATTCGGAGGTCAAGTCAAGGTAATAATTCATAGGACAGGAGGTGCGAAAAGGTTATTTTAAACAGAATATTACAGGAAGTTAATTTTTGTAAATCGGGTTTTTGCGCGGAGAGATGAGGGCTTCTAAAGATAATCTTAAACTAGCATTATTGTTCGTTCTTCATCTTTTCGTAAAGCCGTTGACAGGCCACGCAACGCTTTGCGGTCGGAAAATTCAGCAAGCGCTTGAAATAGATCTGTCGGCTACAGTCGAGGCAGATGCCGAATTCGTTTTTGGCGATCCGCATCAATGCCGCGTCGATATCGTTGACTTCGCTGAGATAGCGGTTCAGATCGATCGCCTTCAGCCCTCTTAGCAGATGCGCCAAAGAATCGGACGCCGCGTAATAAACCGCTCTGGCTAACTTTTCGCTGCTGTCGTTTTCGATCGACGACAGTTCGGCATGCAGGTCCGAGCGCACAACGGAGAAACGCTTATGCAGCAGATTCGTGAACTGTTCGATTTGGAATCGGGTCAGTTTTTCCGGCATGTCCCGCTCTCTGCGTTCATCGTTTGTAGGATTGCCAACGGTGATGATCCGATTAACCATCGACAGCATCTAAACGTTGGTCGAACATCAGGGCGGGCATTGTAAGCCGGAAATGTCTACATTATCAAGTTTTTAGGAAGACAGGCGTCGGTGGATGTTTTTATAGGCACTCTTCAACTCTTCGCCGACGATCCGGGTTTTTTCAAGGAATTCAGTCGTCGTCTCCTTACTTTCGTCGACGATTTCCGCGAGTTTGTCTTTAAAATGCCCCCACTCGCGCTCGCTTTCTTCCCATTCGTCTTTTAGATCCGCGCCGGCCAGATGAAGTTGCAGTCGGATTTCATCGCGCTGCTGTTTGAGCGTTTCGGATAATTTGGTCAGTTCTTCATTCAGGTCCATAATCGATGCTCCGGGTATGCCAAGTTTGTGCTAAGTGTGTTTAATCTATAGGGTTTTTCTACGTATCGCCATTGGTATGATTGCCTAGGTATTCTTACCAATTGTCTTGTCAAGCCGTTTTAGCTAGCTTCGTTTTGCGCACTATGCAAGGCGGGCGCTGTATGCGCATCAGGGCCGCAGACCTGAGAATTTGTCTGCAACGGAAATCGGCGCTGCCAGGTAGGGCGTTGATATCCTGGTCGATTCGGTTTACATTGGCGGATAGACAGGAGGAACGGCTAGACGGCCAAGCCTCTACCTTACAACATCAAGGAGAACCCCATGTTTCCGATTCGTGATGAAAATCCCACCCTCCGTACACCGGTCGCCACGATCGGGCTGATCGTGGTGAATCTTTTCATCTGGATGTTTGTACAGGGCGCCGGCAGCGATGTGCCGCTGGCCAGATCGCTATGCCTGTATAGCCTGATTCCGGGCGAATTGTTGAATACGGTACCGATCGGTACGCGGCTGGACTTGACCGAAAACATGGCTTGCGTGCTCGACGGCAAAGACGGTGCCTCGACTCTGATCACGCATGCGTTCCTGCACGGGAGTTGGTTCCATATCCTCAGCAATCTGTGGTTTCTATGGATTTTCGGCGACAACGTCGAAGATGCGATGGGCCCCTTCCGTTTTCTCGGCTTTTACACTTTGTGCATCCTGGCCGCCGCGGGGGCGCAAATCATGGCCGATCCGTCCGCGATCACGCCGATGGTCGGGGCCTCCGGCGCGATCGGCGGCGTGATGGGCGCCTATGCCAGGCTCTATCCGAGGGCTTATGTGCACACCCTGATTCCGTTGGGATTCTTTATCACGACCGCAGCGATCCCGGCCGTTTACATGCTCGGCTACTGGTTTTTCATTCAGCTGATCAGTGCGGTTCCCGCGGTCGGTGGACCCGCGCCAATCGCCTTCTGGGCACATGCCGGAGGCTTCGTCGCCGGTCTGCTCTTGATCAAACCGATCAGCCGGCAGGATTATATCGACGAACATAACCGGCTGACACGGAATCAGAGCGCGAAGTATCGGTTTTGATGTCCCTTGAGGCATTGGGTTGCCAAAGAGCAGGCAAATTGGGCCTCCTAAGGTAGGATACGATTTGGAGGGGGGCTCCGCTCCACTCGGTCATAGAGCTTTACGTTAGAGGCCACTGATCAATATGAAATCTTGTCGTGAGTGTCGGCATCAGGTCTCCGAGCAGGCCTTCGCCTGCCCAAATTGCAGTGCTCCTTACCCGGCACGAGACAGATGGGATGGCTGGGGTTTCGAATACAAGTCCAAGACCGCCCTTGCCGGGCTGCCGCTCGTTCATATCTCCTTCAAGTATCGGGCTAATCGCACACCCGTCGTGGCTCGTGGTATCATTGCGATAGGGCAATTTGCCTGCGGCGTCGTTTGCCTAGCGCAGTTCAGTATCGGCGTGCTCAGCGTCAGCCAGTTCACCCTGGCAGCCTTTGCGGTGGCCCAGTTTGCGATTGCGTACTCCCTTATCGCTCAGTTCGGTGTTTATCTTGGAGAGGGCCATGGTCAGCTGGTGTTCAACCTGTCGCGTTTGTTGGGAATCACATGATACCGACACAAGGGTACTTTCCGTGCACGCATCCCTTAACCGTCTCGTAAAGTTTTAATAGCGCACGGATTGGGGCGTTCGTGCGTTCAATCCCTGCCTGTGTCCTCCTGCCACCGTGCGAACCATTCGGTCAATTCGCGGGTATCACCCAGACCGCAGAGCCGGCGGTCGATGGCGTCATGGTTGCCCCACACCACCTCGGCCAATGCGCCCTCGGCCACGCGCGATTCGATGTCTTTACAGTAAAGCCCCTGGTCTCGCTGGACATAGAATCCGTAAGTGCGGCAAGCCACCGGGCGGTGGGCGTAGACCCGGCAAGCCCCCGCCGATCGGTCCAGCATTGGGCAGACGATGGGGCGTGACGGCAGTTCGGCCAGCGCGCTAATGTCCTGGCCGATTTCCCGAAGCAGTTTCGGCGGTAGCGCCTCCAGGCCCTGCCGCAGCCGGTCCCATTCGGCCGCAGTGAGCCGTGGTATTTCGGCGAGCCGTCGGCAACAGCCGTCGCAGCCCTGGCGGCATAGCCAATCGGGATGGCCGTCGCGGATGATTCTCACGCGCGCTTCGATATCCGCATGCAGTGGGTCGAGTGTGCTCATCTTGGTATTCGGCCTTTTTGACCGGGTTTTGAAAAAAGTCTTTGTTAGGTGTTGAGTCATGGTCGGACCGATCCCTTGCCGTGAGGGGAGAGCCCACCGAGTCAATGTTAAGATCGCTTCTGGGCTAGGAACTCGAAATAGAGATAATCGTAAAGCTGTTTAGCGTCTTGATCGGAGAGCTTGTCCAATGTAAATCGCGGCATCGGGCCGGGCGAACCATCCGGCATCTGGGGCGCGCGAATGAAGTGCAGGAAATCAGCGAGGTTTTTCAACTGTGGCGCATTCCGGAGTGGAAGATTGGGCTCGATGATGTTTTCGCCGCGTCTATGACAGCCCGAACAATGACTTTCGAAGAGGTGCTGCCCAATTTTATACTGGACCGGCGCTTCGGGAGTAAAGCCCCGGTAAACCAATTGCCCGCCAAAAAAGCCCAAACCCGCGACGGTCAGCATGCCCGAGGCATAAAGCACCAGCATGGCTGGCGAATCATGATGGCGCCATCCGATGGAGACTGCCGCTAACAACAAGATGAAGTACAGCGTGGCCAAAGCCACTTTCATCTTGATTTCGAAAAACCATGCGCCCCCATAAAAACGCTGCCAGTCCATGATTCCTACCGGTATGGCAAGAAAAATGAAGATAAAGGCAAGGACCGTTATTTGATAGGCGGTGTTTCGATAAGCCCGCTGGTTGGTCAGAAGCGCCAAAAGTGCAAAGCAAAAGGCGCCGATCGACATGCCTGCCGGCACATGGATAAGAACCGGATGGAAGGGATGCGAGTACCCTACCCGTGCGAGTAAATCGTACAGAATGCTGCCCATAAATGCGTTTCCCTGTCGATGCAAGGTCAGAGTTTTTCGCTTGCTATGTAGTAGCGATTTTCCCTATCCACTGATGCCGTTTTCCGTCACGGATTCTGACTGATTGTAAGCCTTAATAGTAATGTAATACAGGACGCTTGACAACTGATACCCTGGCCAGGCGGTAAGTTCCTCAAAGCGTGGCTTCGTAGGGCGGTGATTTTCTGGCCTGTAGTGTCGCTAGCGAACCGTCTTTATCTGGTATGAAAGTGCCAAACGGCGACGATGTGCCCGCTTTCCTTATTGGGCCTTCAGGTCGGCGCCGGTTGCGCGCATCGATTTGAGCGCTTGTTGATTGCGTCGAGGTGAATGGGCTAGGGCGCGTCCACCCTCTCTGGCTCCAACAGCTTGGCATCCATTACGAAATCCATGTTGATGCGACGCGCGACCGATTTGGCTTGTTTTTTGTTTTTGAAGGGGCCGGCGATGACCTGATATGAGCCGTTTTTTTGCCCTGTTCGCGCCGGGATGGGTGGACCTTGATGATTGAGCATCGCCGCCAGTTGTTGCGCCATCTCCGCGTCATGGAAGTCGGCGACCAAGATCGCCCAGTCGCGGTCGCTCAATTCCGCGGCCACCGACTGGCCGTAGAAATGCCCGGGATGCTGCACTTCCGGCGCTTTCGCGACGAGTTCCGGCAACTCCGGGCTGGCCGTCAGGATCGGGGTGGGAATGCCGTCGGCGCGTTGCAGGATGCGGTCTACTTTTTCCCAATCCACGGTGGCGCCTTTTTGGGCGGCGGTTTGGCGCAGTTGTTTCCGCAACGACTTTTGCAGCCGTTTTTTCTGGCCCGCCCATTTCGGCAGCGGCTGATGGGCTTCCAGATAAAGCATGTTCCCGTCCCATGCGGTCAAATAAGGCTGGTGCACGATCCGTACCGGCATCCCGACCGAGGTTTTTTTGAAAAGCGCTTTGATGTCTTCGGGGTAAAGCCGCACGCAACCGTGGCTGACCTGCATGCCGACGCCGTAAGGTTTGTTGGTGCCGTGGATCAGGTAGCGGTCAAAACCCAACGCTAGCGCATACTTGCCGAGTGGGTTGTCAGGGCCGGGGGGCACCAGCGCAGGCAGCGGGTCGCCTTTTGCCGCGTGTTCGCGTCGGATCGATTCCGGGGGAGCCCACGCCGGGTTGGCTTTTTTGGCGATGATCGCGGTTTGTCCCAAGGGGGTATTCCAGCCTTCACGGCCAATGCCGAGCGGGTAGGTAAACACGGCGCCTAGCTCTTTCGAAGGGTAATAAAACATTCGCATGCTCGCCACATTGAGCACGATGCCTTTGCGCGGCGCATCGGGCAGGATGAACCGCAACGGTAGCAGCACGCGTGCGCCCGCTTTAGGCGTCCAGGGGCGGATGCCGGGGTTGGCGAGGGTGATGTCGGTATAGCCCAGGCCGAAATGCCGGGCGATGTCGGACAAGGTGTCGTCTGCGTGCGCACTGATTACGGCAAGGTCGCCCACGAGGCTGCGGTCTTTGGCGATGGGAAACTTGTGGGTGGCGATGTCGGCAAGTTTCGGCTGTTGCTCGCCTGCTTCGTCCGGCGGGAAGGCAACAGGAGGCGGCGGATAGTCGAAAAAGTCTGAAATAGGTTCAAACTGGCACCCGGAGAGCAAGCCGAGGGCCAGCAGTATGCAGGGCAAGACCGCGCCCGCATGCTTTAGGCCAGCCGATGATTTTTTGAATGACTTCATAGGCGTAAGCAATGATGGTGGGTACGGCGCGCAATCTGGCTTGGACATGGGAACCGGCCGGCTGTTAGGCAGAAGCGACTGAATTGAAAGTATAACTTTAAAACAGGCGGCAGGTCCGCTGATTTTGATCGCAACATATGTATGCAGTGGAGCCTCGGCTTTTTTGCGCTCGGCCAATTTGCTTTTTGGCTTTCTGGTTGCACAAAAAAAGTGCGGGAGAATGTCTGCATTGCACCGTCAATGACCGGGTTTTCGGTTGTTGACAGGGTTTCATCGGTCTTTACAGGTTTCTAACTTATATAAATAATTGATTTATATAAGTTAACTATTAATTTAGCGGTCGGTTAAAAATTCAGCCAAAGCTGGCATTCATCATGCTTGTGTTGTATACAACAAAGTATGCATATAGGGTCGTTCATGAATATAACCAAGATGACGCTGCCGCCAGTTTTGTTGATGTCACTCGCGATGATCTCGATCGTTCGTGCCGGAAACGATCACGGTGCGGAATTCGATGACCTGCTCGCCGAAGCGGGCCTTGTCCGGCATTCCGGGTGAACTTTCGATAACCAAATGAGAAAACGACATGCCTCGATTCGTTAAAAGCGATCCTTATCCCTATCCTTACAATGGCGATTTAAGGCCGGAAAACACCTGCCTGATCGTGATCGACATGCAGACCGATTTTTGCGGCGAGGGCGGCTACGTGGACAAGATGGGTTATGACCTGTCGCTGACGCGCGCGCCGATCGAACCGATACGGCGCGTCCTGAACGTCTGCCGCAAACAGGGCTTTCATGTGATCCATACCCGCGAAGGCCATCGCCCGGATCTGGCCGATCTGCCGGACAACAAGCGCTGGCGCAGCCGGCAGATCGGCGCCGGCATCGGCGATCTGGGGCCGTGCGGGCGCATTTTGGTGCGCGGCGAACCGGGCTGGGAAATCATCCCCGAACTCGCCCCGCTGGACAGCGAGCCGATCATCGACAAGCCGGGCAAAGGTTCTTTTTATGCGACCGATCTGGATCTGTTGCTGCGTCAACTCGGAATCGACAATCTGATCCTGACCGGCATCACGACCGACGTTTGCGTGCACACCACGATGCGCGACGCGAACGACCGCGGTTACGAGTGCCTGCTGCTCAGCGACTGCTGCGGCGCGACCGATTACGGCAACCATCTGGCGGCCCTGAAGATGATCCAGATGCAGGGCGGCGTGTTTGGCGCGGTGTCTTCGTCCGGCAATCTGATCGAGGCACTGACGTGAACGGTCTTGCTGGGCGCGCTCAGGCAGACTCGCTTGCCGAGTCTTTCCGTGGTCCGCTGGCGCTGGTTCATCAACGCCAAAGCGCAGAAAGCGCATGCCAAAGATTTGATCGAGCGCTATCGCGTCCACCCGCCGGAGTCCGAGCGTCGGATCGATTCCTTGTCCGGCGGCAATGCCCAGCGCTTGATGAAAGGGCAGCTATATGCATCGAGTCATGCGCATGACTATCTCCTCCGAGCCGCAAGACGCCTTCATCCTGTTCGTCAACGGCACGCTGATGCGCGGCCTGGCATTGCACGCCAATCTCGACGGCGCGACCTTTGTCGCCGAGGCCTGTACGGCCGCCTGTTACCGCCTCTTTGCGATCGATGACGTCCATCCGGGCATGTACGAAGTGGCCGCTGGCGGCGTCTCCGTGGCGGGCGAACTTTATCACGTGCCATGGGATGTCTGGCTGCGGATCGAGGCGGGTGAGCCGCCTAATTTGTATCGCGGCCAAGTGAAACTCAGCGACGGAACCCGGGAGTGGGGTATCTTGTTTCCTCGCGAGTCGGTATTGCCGCGCCACCGCGATATATCCGACTATGCAGGCTGGCGCGCATACCTTGCCAGCAAGGCATGAGGTCATCAACCCTTCGTGGTCTCAGTTAGGTGAGTCCGGGGATATGCTCACTTCCCTCCTATGCGGCGCGGCTGAATTTAGAAATCTCGCCATACCGTCAATCCCTACCGGAATCACCGATAGAGGTATAATATCGGCCGTATTCTCGATACGGCAGAAACCATGAATCACTCCTTAGATAAAGTCCCCTTTTCGCTCTCGGCCGAGCTGTTGCAGGATACGGCAACCGGCTGGAGGCCGCTGCGGGAGGGTGTCAGTCTCCGATTGTTGTTTGAAGATCCGGGCTCCGGCTACCAGGCCGGACTGATCCGCTATGAGCCGGGCGCGTCGGTGCCGCTGCATCGGCACGTCGGCGACGAGCACCTCTACATTCTTTCCGGCTCGCAGCAGGACGAAAGAGGACGGTATCCCGCAGGGAGTTATATTTATAACCCCGAAGGGTCGGCGCATAGCATCACCAGCCAGGAGGGCTGTCTGGTTCTGGCGCACTGGCACAAGCCGGTACAGTTCCTGAGCGACAATTAGTCAGCTTATATACAAGCTCGTCATACCCGCCGGGAGCGGGGATCGAGCGCCGTGGAGGGTCAGCTCGAAGCAATCCCTGAAGTCTGGATTCCGGCAATCCATGGCGGAATGACGCGCGTTCATGTCACATGATAAATTAGAGCTAAGCCGATTTGGCGTCGTCCCCGAACGGAAAGCCCCGGTTTTTGCGCATGCCGAGATGGACCATCGTTAGCCGCTTGGTGAATTCCTCGCTTTTATTGATGTGATCGATCATGGCGTTTTTGGCGGCCTGCACATCGCGTTGGAGTAGGGCTTGCAGTATCTTGTAATGCTCTTCATAGGTTTTGCCGATGCGTTCCTGGTCGGTAAAATCCAGGCGCCGGATAATGCGTATCCGGTTATTGATGTCGCCCAGCATTTTGACCAGCACGCGGTTGCCGCCGCCTTCGGCAAGCGCGATGTGAAAGGCTTCATCCAGGTTGGCGATGCGTTCGGCATCGCTTGCGTCGCCGGTCAACACATTTTTTTCCCAGACCGCACACAACTGCGCTAACGCCTCGTCCGTCATGTTCAGGCATGCCGTTTCCAAGGACAACATTTCCAGACTGACGCGAATCTGATAATAATCGCTGAATTCGTCGAAATCCATGCTGCGCACGAAACAGCCCTGCTTCGGACGGATGCTGATCAGGTCTTCGGTTTCCAGACGCTGCAAGGCTTCCCGAATCGGCGTCCGGCTGACCTTGAAATAGGTCGCCAGTTCGGTTTCGGTCAGCCGGGAGTTCGGCTGAATCTCGAAATTCAGGATCATGTCGCGGAGTGTCAGATAGATGCTCTGCGCCGTTTCGCTCTTTGCGGTGGTCATGTTGGCTCGTGGTACTGATCGTGGCTTTTCTGGCTGACGGATAGACGTGCAGGTCTACGCTAAGACTATCCAGTGGGTAATAAATACGTTAACGCATGAACCGGCATTATGCGTGAAATGGCCTATAAAAGGTAGGTTGCGGGCAAAAAATCAAACGTTGTTCTCAAGCGGGCTCTACAGAATAGACGGGTTAACTTGTAAGTCGTGTTCCCCCTTTTAAGCAACCCAACAGTAACCTTTGTTTATTTACAAACTTCCGTAGGCCGTGCCCGGTTAGCTAAACGATCGAAGTTCTAATCGGAGATACGAAAATTTTCAATACGACTGATTTTTGTTCTTAGCCCGATGCGTTGGGCGTCCAGAAAATATCAGGCGCGTTGGTAATTTTAAGGCCGTCATGCCCCAAATCAAATCAAGTCGCACCAGACTTGGTCAATATTCAGGCAGTCAAACTGCGTCAAGCATGGGATAGGCTAGGTGTCATATTCGATAAGTCTTTTTCTTACAAAGGGTTATAAATAAATTATGGGGGTGTAGGCAATGGCATGTGATTTGCTTCGTTGTATACATCGATGCATTCTTGCTGAATGCTGCAAACTACACCACAACGATTAGCCATGCCGACCCTTGTCATTGCCGCCGAACCGGAAACGATTACTGTCGAGACAGATAAAACCGCCGTCGTGATGATCGACATGCAGCGCGACTTCCTTGAACCGGGCGGTTTTGGCGAATCCCTGGGCAATGACGTCTCGTTGCTGTCCGCGGCGATCGGACCCTGCAAAGCCCTCCTGAGCGCGGCGCGGCGACAAGGGATGCGGGTGATCCATACCCGCGAGGGCCATCTTCCAGACCTGTCGGATGCGCATAAGGCCAAAGTCGAGCGCGGCGATCCGCGCCTGCGTATCGGACAAATGGGGCCGATGGGCCGTATCCTGATTCGCGGCGAGCCCGGCCAGGACATCATCCCGGAACTTTATCCCGAAGCCGGCGAGCCGGTCATCGACAAACCCGGCAAGGGCGCGTTTTATGCGACCGATCTCCAGGCCATCCTGCAGACCCATGGGATCGAAAACCTGATCGTCTGCGGCGTGACCACCGAGGTCTGCGTGCACACCACGGTCAGGGAGGCGAATGATCGCGGCTACCGCTGCATCGTGCCCGGCGACTGCTGCGGCTCCTATATTCCTGAACTTCATCACGCGGGCCTGCGCATGATCAAGGCGCAAGGCGGAATTTTCGGCTGGGTCACCGATTCGCACGCGATTTTGGCCGGGTTGAACGGGTAACAATGAAGCCAGTGTTTTTTATTTTTTCATAACCATCAAGGGGGCCGCCATGACGACAACAACGAAGGTCAATGTTTGGACGCCGGGGGACTGGAACGCATTCTTCGGTTTCGGCACCAATATCCTGGTCAATCTGTTGGTATTGACCGGGCTCTTGCGCTTCGTGCTGAAAATGCCGGACGAGATCGTGTTCGGCCGCATCCTGCCGGCGACCGGCTTGATGCTGTTTCTGAGCACGCTCTACTACGCCTGGCTGGCCTACAAACTGGCGCAAAAGACCGGCAGAAACGATGTCTGCGCGTTGCCGTCGGGCATCAGCGTGCCGCACATGTTCGTGGTGGTTTTTGTGATCATGCTGCCGATCTCGATCACTACCGGCGACCCGATCAAGGGCTGGGAGGCCGGCTTGACCTGGGTATTCATACAGAGCTTCGTGCTGATGCTGGGCGGCTTCATCGCGCCTTACATCCGCAAAGTGACGCCGCGCGCGGCCCTGTTGGGTACCCTGGCCGGGGTTTCGGTCGCTTTCATCTCGCTCCGGCCCGCGCTGGAAATGTTCATCACGCCGGTGCTGGGTATCGTCTGCTTCGCGATCATCCTGGCCGGCTGGTTCGGTGGGGTGCGTTATTTCAAGGGCATTCCGGCGGGCTTGGTCGCGATTGCGGTCGGCACCGTGATTGCCTGGGGCTCTACCTTCTTGGGTTTGAATTACGGCGGCATGAGCTTGAGCAACGTCAGCGCTTCGCTCGCGAACTTCGGTTTCTCGTTGCCGTTGCCGGCCTTCGACCATGTTTTTTCCGGGTTTGAGTTTCTGGGCGTGATCCTGGTCACCGCGATTCCGTTCGGCATTTACGACCTGGTCGAAGCGATGGACAATGTCGAAAGCGCGGCGGCGGGCGGGGATCACTACCCGACGACCCGCGTCTTGAGCGCCGACGGCGTGGTCAGCCTGATCGGCTGCCTGATGGGTAACCCTTTCATCAACGCGGTGTACATCGGCCACCCGGGCTGGAAAGCAATGGGCGGACGCATCGGCTATTCGGCCGCGACCGGTCTGACCGTGCTGGTGCTGTCCTGGCTCGGCATCATCGCGCTGATCGCGTCGCTGATCCCGGTCGTCGCGATCTCGCCGATTCTGCTCTACATCGGCATGTTGATCGGCGCGCAGGCCTTCCAGGAGACCCCGAAAACGCATGCGCCGGCGATCATCCTGGCCTTGATGCCGCACCTGGCGGCGTGGGGAAAGCTGCAAATCGATAACGCCTTGGGCGCGGCGGGCACCAATGCCACGGCGGTGGGTCTCGATAAACTGGGAGAGGCGGGCGTGCTCTATCACGGCCTGGAAGTGCTCGGCGGCGGCGCCATTCTCGGCGGTTTGGTGCTGGGAGCGACCGCGTCTTTCATCATCGAACGGGAACTGTTCAAGGCGGCGATGTTCGCCTTGGCCGGCGCGTTGTTCACGTTTGTCGGCCTGATCCATGGCGAAGCGATCGGCTTTGGCAAATCGTTGCCGGTCGCCTTCAGCTATCTTACCGTGGCCGGCATCCTGCTGGTTTCAGCCAAGTACGCCAAAGTGTCTGTAACCTCTGAGAAGGAAGATGCCTTGATGACTGACATCGCCGTGCCATGCAATGTCTCGGCATTCGAGAGATCGTCTTAACAAACGGATTGGGGTGCTTTCCATGGGAGCACTTTTGCTTGGCATCGCGCACAGCAATCATCCGTTTTCCATATGGTACTCCTACTAATTCTTCAGCACCATCGCCACCGCCGCCGCGCGCGTCGCAACGCCGAGTTTTTCAAAAATATGCTCCAGGTGTTTGTTGACCGTTCGCGGACTGCTGTTCAGGATCAGGCCGACTTCCTTGTTGGTTTTGCCGCGCGCAATCCACATCAGGATTTCGGCCTCGCGGGCGGTCAGTTTCATCGTCGTGCGCAGCGCATCCAGATCCCAGCCCGGCGCGGTCGATTGCAGCAGCAACAGGTATTCATCGGTTTGATGGCAAAGCGCCATGCGGGCCGAATGGCCTGCGTCTGAAGAAAACTGAGCCGCGTTTTCAGGCGCCTGTCGATGGGGGCCGGTCAGGATATGGATGAACCATTCGTAAAGCGCGGGCGGCAGACGCGAGCCGACCGCGTCGGCGACCGGGTCATCACTCGGCGCACGCATCTCGTCCAGCCAGGATTGGGCGGCGGGCGTCAGCCATTTGATCATGCCGGCATGGTCGGCGGTCAGCGCGGAGAAGCGGCTGTGTTCCAGCGCCTGCCGCGCGCGCTGGATGTGCCGCGTCTGCGCCAGATGCACCTCGATGCGGGCCAGGACCTCGGGCGGCCGGATCGGCTTGACGATGTAGTCGAGCGCGCCTTCGCCGAAGCCGCGCAGCAGAGAGTCGAGTTCGCCGAGGCCGGTCATGAACAGTACCGGAATGTCCGCGGTTTCGGGATTCGCCTTCAGTTGCCGGCAGGTATCGAAGCCGTCGATGCCGGGCATCATCACGTCCAGCAGAATGATGTCTGGCGGCAGATACTGAACCTGTTCGAGCGCGGAGTAACCGTCGGTCGCGACCAGCACCCGATAGTTCGCTTCGGACAGGGTGTCGGAGAGCAGCGCCAGGTTGCCGGGGGTGTCGTCCACGATCATGACCGTGCCGTTGCTCGCAATAGGGCTGGTAGTCATCGGCTGTGCTCGCGGGTGAAAGGGGGCTTGGACTCGAACATCATCACTCCGTGGGTTTATCGGCCAGCAGTTTCTTGATTTCAGCGATCCGGAATTCGCCGGCCAGTTGCTTGATTTTGGACAAAAACGCCTGGTGTTCGGGATATTCCTCACAGAGCGGCTTGATTTGCTTGCCGAGGCCGAGCAAATCGCCGATACGGACCGACGCGGAGAGCAAATCGATGATTTCGGCCGGCGGCCGTTCGAGCGTTTTTGCGGAGGCAGCCGTACCGTCCGGCTTCCACTCCTTGACGATCCAGGTCAGGTTCAGGTGCAGTTTCAGTTTGTAATAAAGCTCCTTGACCTGGATCGGCTTGGCCAGAAAGTCGTTGCAGCCCGCGTTCAGCGCGGAGAGACGGTCGGCCGGATACGCATTCGCGCTGAGCACGATGATCGGATGCGGAAACCCCTGCCGGCGCAAGCGGACCGCCGTTTCGGCGCCGCCGATGCCAGGCATCGACAAATCCAGCAGGATGAGATCGGGAGCGTCTTCACCGATCCGGCCGAGGCACTCCTCGCCCGAGCCGGCTTCGGTCAGATAAAAACCCAAAGGCTCCAGCAGCACCATCAACAATTGCCGGTGATCGGGCTGGTCATCGACGATCAATAATTTCTTGCGCGCGCCATGATAACCGGTAATGTCGGTTTCGAGCAGGTCGGCCGGCGCGCTGAGGCTCGGCAGCCACAAACGCACCGAAAACTGCGAGCCCTGCCCCAAGGCGCTGTTGACGGTCAGTTCGCCGCCCATGATTTCGGCCAGTATCTTGCTGATCGTCAGTCCCAGGCCGCTGCCGGCCACCGCATTGCCGCCGGTCGCGCTGAAGCGGGTAAACGGTTCGAAAATGTCCGGCAGGTGTTCTTCCGCGATGCCGATACCGGTATCGGCCACCTGAAAGGTCGCGACGCCCCCGCTGTAGCTGATCTTGAAGACGATTTCGCCTTCGTGGGTAAATTTGACCGCATTGCTCAAAAGATTGATCAGAATCTGGCCGATGCGGCGCTCGTCGCCGCGGATGCAATGGGGCAGCGTGTTCGCGATATGGCAGCGGAAGGTCAGACCCTTGTCGATTGCCTGTTCGCGAAAGATCTGCACCAGGTGGTCGATGAACACCGGAAAGTTGACCGGCCGGTATTTCAGCTCGAACTTGCGCGCCTCGATGCGGGCGATGTCGAGAATGTCCTCGATCAGGGCGGACAAGTGCTCGCTGCTGCGTTTCAGTGTTTTGACCGCCTGCTGCCGGTGGTCGGGTATCGACGGATCGTTTTCGAGAATGTGCGCATAACCGATGATGCTGTTCAAGGGCGAGCGGATTTCGTGGCTCATGCTGCTCAGAAAGCGGCTTTTCGCGATGTTCGCCGAATCGGCGGCGGTCAGCGCCTGTTGCAGTTTCGCGTCGGTCTGTTTGTGCTTTTCGATTTCGGTCAACAGGATTTGCGTCTGTTTCGCGGTTTCTTCGTGCGCGATGCGCCGGCTTTCGTCGTTCAATATCAGCCACCAGGTGCACAGGCCGATGAAGACCAAGAGCGCGGTATAGGTCTTGATGAAGTTTTCGAGCAGCAGATGGAAGGTCGGGGGATGCTGGGCAGCCGCGAGCAGATCCTGATAATAAATGATGCCGATGAAAATACCGCTGAGCACCGACAGCAGCGAAAACGGCAGCGCAAAGCGCAACAGGCGCAGCCGCAATTCGATCGGCAGGTTGGCCGGCAAAAACCGGCGCGCGACCCAGTGCAGATAATCCTCGAGGGTGGCGCCCGGCTTGCAGGCGTCGAAGCAGCGCGCGTCGAGCGTGCAGCACAGCGAGCAGATGCTGCCCGCGTAGGCCGGACAATAGGCGATGTCCTCATGCTCGAATTCGTTCTCGCAGATGCAGCAGCGGTTGTGCAGCTTGCGGTTTCGGCTCAGGCGGTCGCGCGCCAGATAACGATCGGGGCCGTAGATGAAAGCCAGCGCGGGCACCAGCGCGAAGGTCAACGCCAGCGCAATGAACGCCGAAAAGGCGCGCGGATAGTCGCCGAACAGCCCGGCATAGGCCATGATCGAAATGGCCGAGGCCAGGAAGGTCGAGACGATGCCGACCGGGTTCAGATCGGGCAGATAGGCGCGTTTGAATTCGATCGTCCTCGGACTTAGGCCCAGCGGCTTGTTGATCATCAGTTCGGCGGCGACCGCGCTGATCCAGGCGATCGACATGTGCGAGAACAGGCCGAGAATCTTTTCGAGCGCGCCGAACACGCCGAATTCCATCAACAGCAGCGCGATCATCACGTTGAAAAAGAGCCAGATCACCCGGCCCGGATGCGTATGCGTGAGCCGGGAAAAGAAATTCGACCAGGCCAGGGAGCCCGCATAGGCGTTGGTCACGTTGATCTTGATCTGGCTCAGCACCACGAACAGGGTCGTGATCGCCAGCGCGCGGTCCGTGTCGCCGAGCATTTCCTGGTAGGCGATCAGATACATTTGCGTCGGCTCGTGCGCATGCTCGGGCGCGATGCCGTGGCGCACCGCCAGATGCGCGAGCAGGGCGCCGGCAATCTGCCGGATCATGCCGAACACCATCCAGCCGGGCCCCGCCGAAATCGTAGCGATCCACCAGCGCAGGTTGTTGTCCTTTTTCTTTTCGGGCATGAAACGCAGAAAATCGACCTGTTCGCCGATTTGCGCGATCATCGAAAAGGCGATCGTGGTCGCGGCGCCGTAGGCAAGCCAATCGAAACCCTCGCCGCTGCTGGCGATGCCGAAATAGGCCGTCAACGTCAGCCCGGCTTCCGGTTCGTGCCAGAGCAGGGCCAGGTAGGGCGTGATCAGCAGCAACAGCCACAACGGCTGCGTCCATAGCTGCAGCCGGCTGATCGTGGTGATGCCGAAGGTGACCAACGGAATCACCATGACCGCGCTGATCACATGGGCGTAGGCAAGCGGAATCCGAAAGTACATTTCGAGCGCCTGCGACATGATCGAGGCTTCGAGCGCGAACAAGGTGAAGGTGAACGAGGCGTAGATCAGCGAGGTGACGGTCGAGCCGATGTAGCCGAAGCCGGCGCTGCGCGTCAGTAAATCGATGTCGATGTTGTAGCGCGCCGCGTAATAGCTGATCGGGAAGCTGATCACGAAGATGATCATCGCGACCGAAACGATCGCCCAGCAGGCGTTGGTGAAGCCGTAATTGATCGACAGGAAGCCGCCGATCGCTTCCAGCACCAGGAACGAGGTGGAACCGAACGCGGTATTGGCGACCTGGAGTTCCGGCCATTTGCGGAACGCGCGCGGCGCAAAGCGCAAGGCGTAATCTTCCAGCGTTTCGTTAGCGACCCAGGCATTGTAGTCGCGGCGGATCTTGGTGATGTTTTGGTAGATGACGCTGGCCATGGGGATGAGTGCGTGAAACGTAAAGCCGAAGCATAACCGGTTATCGGGGTTTGATAAAGTGTTGCCTCGCGGCTATCTCGATACTGAAGCCGCACGGAGCCGACGTTAAGGCTTGCGCCGGTCATCCCGTCGACCGAGCGCTCCGATCGTCCACGCGGACACGATCAACCTTCGACGATCACGCCGCTTCGGCCGCAAAAGCGCACACCGAATGCCCGTTGTGGTATGCCGCGATGTCTTCAGGGCGTTCTACATCCGCTCGTGCCCGAACTTCAAGATCACCGGCGTCCCCTGGTTGTGGATGATCATTTCCTTGTGCGGCGCCTCGGTATTTTCGGGCTTTCCGGCGCTGGCGCCGGTGTTTTTTGTTGCTGGAGTGGGTTCGTTTTTGATTTCGATGCGGATGTCCGGCATCCAGCGCGGCCGTTTGATCGAGCCGCCCGTGGCAGGTGGCGCGGTTGCGTCGAGATCCAGCTCTTCCAACAGATTGAAGCAGGCGGCGCTGATCTGATCGGAGAGCGTCTCGGCAATCCTGTTTTTGTCGCGCAGTGTCTTCAGCCTGTTCGCGCTGAACTCCATCGTGTGTTGGGCGGTTGCGCGCGGGTCCTGCTTGGCGGTCAGCGCGCATTCGATCGTGAGCACGTCGGCTTTTTGAAAGTCCTCCGCGCGCGGGTCGGAATTTCCGATGCTGAAAGAAAAGCCTGTCGGCGTGCCTTGATGCTTGATGCGGCTAAGATGCGCGTTCAGCGTGTGGCTGAAGGTCTTTGCAGACGTTTTTTGCACCGGAAAGTCGGCGGCGGCCAGATTTTTCGCGACTTGCGCGCCGATCGCCGATGTATTCAGCGCCACGCCGAACTGATCCAGATTGTCCTCATCAATCAGGACCTCGATGTTGCGGACCGCTGCCTTGTCGATCTTCGCCAGATCGCCCGCCGGCGCGCATTCGACGCCGGCCAGCAAAAAACCCGCTAGAATCAGGACGGCCTGCCGCAGGCAGAGTTGTGCGCGATTTTTCATGTGCTGAACACCCGTTGCTGTTTTCTTCACTATAGGGAAAGTGCGTTGGAGTACGCCATACGTCATTTGACTGATCAGTCAGATGACGCATTGTGCAAAGCGGGCCCGCGCCGAATAATCCTCCCCAGCCGAAACAAGGCTGCATCCGGAAATACCGGATGCGCAAGTCTCACTGAAGCTTATCATCTTGGGGGTTTAACATGAACGGTTCAATCAGAAAATCGGCAGGCAGACGGCTTGTCACCGTGCTGCCGGCGATGGGATTGGCGATCGCGGCCACCGGCCACGCGCCGGCGGCATTCGCCGGCGCGACTTTTAAAATCGACGACACCAAATGGGTCAGCGTCGGCGCCGGCATCAAGACCAGCTTCGCGGCGTCGGCGGACACGGCCGGGGCGACCGGCAACAAATGGTCGACCGATTTCGCCTTGAATAACCTGCGTCTGTACCTGAACGCGCAAATCCACAAATACGTGAAGCTGACCTTCAACACCGAATGCTCGAATTGCGGCGACGGCGGCGATATCCGCATTCTGGACGGCATCGCGCAATTCGAATTCAACCCCTATGTCAACGTCTGGGCCGGCCGCCAGTTGGTGCCGGAAGGCCGTATCGAAATGAACGGTCCGTTCTACAGCGCGACCTTCGAACCGTTCAAGACGCCGTTCGAACCGTCCGACTCCTCGATCCAGGGCGTGCTGCCTTCGCCGGACGCCGGCACCTTCGGCCGTGACGAGGGCGTCAACATCTGGGGCGCGGCGCTCGACGGCCATCTGAAATATGTGTTCGGCGCCTTCGAAGGTTTGAAACGCCGCTATGCGGGTTTGCCGACCGCCAATGTCGACAGCAATCTGCTTTACGCGACCCGTGTCGCCTACAACATCCTCGAAGTCGAAAAGGCCCCCGGCTACTACACCGGCGGCACCGCCTACGGCACCAACGGGGATGTGTTGACCGTGGCCGGTTTTGCCCAGTATCAGGAAGACGGCGCGGGCAGTTTCGCCCATCCCGGCAATTTCCTGCTCGCCGGCGGCGACGTGCTGTTCGAAAAGGTGCTGCCCAATCACGGCGTGCTGACCGTCAACGGCGAATACAAGCACTTCGGCATCAGCAATTTCGCCAAGAACGACGGCGATCCGGCTTATTTCCAGGCGGGCGGTTGGAACGGTCCGGCAAATTCCGCCTTTCAGGGTAACTCGGTCACCGGTAATCTGTTGTATCTGATTCCGAACAAGGTCTGGATCGGCCAGTTCCAGCCCTACGTGATGTACACCGAAGTGATGCGTCAGAACGGGCCGGATCAAAGCGAATACGAGGCCGGGGTCAACTACATCATCGACGGCCACAACGCGCGCGTTTCGCTTTTGTGGCAGGGCGGCGACCTTTCCGGCGGTGGCGGCATCTGGAATCCCGGCGCCAACGGCACCTTCACGAACGCGATCAAGCTCGGCGTTCAGCTGCAAATCTAACCCAACATCCAGGCTCAATGAAGGAATTTACCCATGTTTAAAACCATTGCACACCCATTCGTAACGAAAAAACTGCTAGTGCTTGCCGCCGCGGCCGCGATCGCGTTCTCCGCCGCCGCCCGCGCCGAAGACACGATCAAGGTCGGCATCCTGCATTCCCTGTCCGGCACGATGGCGATCAGCGAAACGACCCTGAAGGATACGATGCTGATGCTGATCGACGAGCAGAACAAGAAAGGCGGCCTGCTCGGCAAGAAACTGGAACCGGTGGTCGTCGATCCGGCCTCGAACTGGCCGCTGTTCGCCGAAAAGGCGCGCGAGCTGCTGACCAAGGACAAGGTCGCCGCGATCTTCGGCTGCTGGACCTCGGTGTCGCGGAAATCGGTGCTGCCGGTGATCGAGGAACTGAACGGCATCCTGTTCTATCCGGTGCAGTACGAGGGCGAGGAATCGTCGAAGAACGTGTTCTATACCGGTGCGGCGCCGAATCAGCAGGCGATCCCGGCGGTCGATTATCTGATGAACGACCTGAAGGTCAAGCGCTGGGTGCTGGCCGGCACCGACTATGTGTATCCACGCACGACCAACAAGATTCTGGAAGCCTATCTGAAGGCGAAAGGCGTGGCGAAGAAGGACATCCTGATCAACTACACCCCGTTCGGTCATTCGGACTGGCAAAGCATCGTCGCGGACATCAAGAAATTCGGCTCTGCGGGCAAGAAAACCGCGGTCGTCTCGACCATCAACGGCGACGCGAACGTGCCTTTCTATAAGGAACTCGGCAATCAGGGCGTCTCGGCCGAGAACATTCCGGTCGTCGCCTTCTCGGTCGGCGAGGAAGAGCTGTCAGGCATCGACACCAAGCCCCTGGTCGGCCATCTGGCCGCATGGAACTATTTCATGAGCGTCGATACGACCAAGAACGCGGCCTTCATCGAGCAATGGAAAAGCTTCATCAAGAATCCGAAACGGGTCACCAACGATCCGATGGAAGCGCATTACATCGGCTTCAACATGTGGGTGAAGGCGGTCGAAAAGGCCGGCACGACCGATCCGGACGCGGTACAGAAAGCGCTGATCGGCGTCGAGTTTCCGAACCTGACCGGCGGCACCGCCAAGATGTTGCCGAACCATCATATCAGCAAGCCGGTGTTGATCGGCGAGATTCAGGACAACGGCCAGTTCCTGACCGTCTGGCAGACCAACAAGGTCGTCGACGGCGATGCCTGGTCCGATTTTCTGCCCGAAAGCAAACCGATCCTGGCGGACTGGACGCCGCCGGTCAATTGCGGCAATTACAACACCAAGACCAAGAAGTGCTCCGGTCAGAACTATAAATGACCCTTGTGCCCGGGTTCTCAATCTCCGGATTGGGAACCTAGTGCGGGAAGTTCCAGCTTCTCGTCTAACGGCGGTCTGAAAACCGGCGCTTTCAAGAGTGCATTCCCAAGCAGGTGCTTGGGAACGAGCACAAAAAACCAAACCGAAAAGAGATGTCCTATGACAAGCGAAATGATGAGAGGCCTACGTGTCCTGATTGCCCTCGCCGCGCTGCTGGCTCCGCTCGCAAGCGATGCGGAGACGGACGCCTTTACGGCCGCGGCCGGCATGATCGCGCAAGGTTCGATGGCCGAACGTGAACAGGGCATCCAAGCGCTGGCCGATTCCGGTCATCCGCGCAGATTGATTTTATTGCAGGCGCTGTTGGACGGGCGCTTGTATCAGGAAAAATCCACCGGTGAGCTGGTGATCGCCGACAAGGCCGATGGCGGTTATCGCATCGAGAGCGCGTCGAGCGGCGCGGACAAAGGCCATGCGGGCGCGGAGGCGGTGAGCCGGATCAACGTCACGAATAAAATCCGCGGCGAACTGCGCAAATCGATCGGCCTGTTGGGGCTCGGCGACGACAATGCCGAAGTGCGCCTGGCCGCGGTGCGGACGATGAGCAAGGATGCGGACGACAACACGCCGGAGTTGCTCAGGCAGCGCCTGACCGTCGAAAAAGACGAGGCGGTCAGGGACGCGATCCAGTTATATTTTTTGACGCGCGATCTCGACAGCGCCGATGCCGCCGTCCGCATCAAAGCGATACGCGCGCTCGAGGATTACGATAGCCAGGAAGTCGTCAACAAACTGAACGCCTTGCTGGAAGCCGACGCCTCGGAAATCGGTCGGGACACGCTGAGCGCGGCCAAGGAAACCCTGCTGTCGATCAATGCCCGAATCAATCTGTACCGTTCGATCGAAACGGTGTTTTTTGGACTCAGCCTCGGCGCGGTGCTGGTGCTCGCGGCGATCGGCCTCGCGATCACCTTCGGCGTGATGGGCGTGATCAACATGGCGCACGGCGAACTGATGATGCTCGGCGCGTATACGACTTATGTGATTCAGCAATTGCTGCCGGAGAGCCTCGGCGTGTCGATCTTCCTGGCGATTCCGGCGGCCTTCATGATTTCCGCGCTGGCGGGCCTTGTGATCGAGCGCGGCCTGATCCGTTTCCTGTATGGCCGGCCTTTGGAAACCTTGCTCGCGACCTTCGGCGTCAGCCTGATTCTGCAGCAGGCCGTGCGCTCGATCTTCTCGCCGCTGAACCGCAGCGTCGCGACGCCCGCGTGGATGAGCGGCTCCTGGCAGATCAACGATTTCCTGTCGCTGACCTGGAACCGCTTCTACATCCTGATCTTTTGCCTGCTGGTGTTCGCGGCCTTGTTGCAGATATTGAAACGCACCCGCCTCGGTCTCGAGGTCCGGGCGGTCGCCCAAAACCGAAGGATGGCGAAGGCGATGGGGATTCCGACCGACCGGGTCGATGCGATGACCTTCGCGCTCGGCTCTGGCATCGCCGGTGTCGCCGGGGTCGCGCTGAGCCAGATCACCAATGTCGGGCCGAATCTGGGGCAGGCCTATATCGTCGATTCGTTCATGGTCGTCGTGTTCGGCGGCGTCGGCAATCTGTTCGGCACCCTGGTGGCTGGGTTTTCGCTCGGGATCGCGAACAAGTTCCTGGAACCCTATGCCGGCGCGGTGCTCGCCAAGATCCTGGTGCTGGTGTTCATCATTCTATTCATTCAAAAACGCCCGCGCGGACTGTTCCCGCAGAAAGGCAGGGCGGCGGAGGCATAAATCATGAACGCAATCTTATTAGGCAATGACAGGACCGCCCAGGGCGTACTGGCGGTACTGGCCGCGATCACGGTGCTCGTGCCGGTGTGCAGCCTGGTGTTTCCGGAAGGCTCGCTGCTGCATTTCTCGGCCTATACGGTGTCTCTGCTCGGCAAATACATGACCTTCGCCTTGCTCGGCCTGTCGCTGGATCTGGTCTGGGGATTCAGCGGCATTCTGGCCTTGGGGCACGGCGCGTTTTTCGCGCTCGGCGGTTATGCGATGGGCATGTACCTGATGCGCCAGATTGGCGAGCGGGGCGTTTACGGCAACGTGGAACTGCCCGATTTCATGGTGTTTCTGAACTGGGACCGTTTGCCTTGGTACTGGTACGGCTTCGATCATTTCGGCTTTACGCTGATCATGGTGCTGCTGGCGCCGGGGCTTTTGGCCTTCGTGTTCGGCTGGCTGGCGTTTCGGGCGCGGGTGGCGGGCGTGTATCTGTCGATCATGACGCAGGCTTTGACCTATGCCTTGATGCTGGCATTTTTCAGGAATGAAATGGGCTTCGGCGGCAACAACGGCCTGACCGATTTCAAGGACATACTCGGTTTCAATATTCAGCACGAAGGGGTCAGGGCGGCGCTGCTCTTGATCTCCGGCGTGGCCCTGATCGCCGCGCTGCTGATCAGCCACTGGCTGGTCCATACCAAGCTCGGCCGGGTCGTGACCGCGATCCGCGATCAGGAATCGCGGGTGCGCTTTCTAGGCTACCGGGTCGAGATGTACAAACTCTGGGTCTTCGTGTTCGCGGCGATGCTGGCCGGCATCGCCGGCGCGCTCTACGTGCCGCAGGTCGGCATCATCAATCCGAGCGAATTCTCGCCGCTGAACTCATTAGAGATCGTGGTCTGGGTCGCCCTGGGCGGACGCGGCACGCTGTATGGCGCGATCGTCGGCGCGGTGCTGGTCAATTACGGCAAGACCGTATTCACCGGCCTCCTGCCCGACGCCTGGCTGTTCGTGCTCGGCGGCGCGTTCATCCTGGTCACCTTGGCCCTGCCCGACGGCATCGCCGGCCTCTTGAACCGCAAACTGAAGGAGCGCGCGGCATGATGCAATTAACCCTGAATCAGCAAGAATTGGTCGAATCGTCCGGCGCCGGCGTGATCTATCACGAAGGCGTGGTCGATACCCGTCACGGCACGATCCTGTATATGGAGGACGTGTCGGTCAGCTTCGACGGTTTCAAGGCGCTGAACAAGTTATCGCTGTATATCGGCGCGGGCGAACTGCGCTGCCTGATCGGCCCGAACGGCGCCGGCAAGACCACCTTGATGGATGTGATCACCGGCAAGACCCGGCCGGACATCGGCAGCGTGTTCTTCGGCCAGACCATCGATCTGTTGAAGATGGACGAGGCGGCGATCGCGGAAGCCGGTATCTGCCGGAAGTTTCAAAAACCGAGCGTGTTCGATGCGTTGACCGTGTTCGAGAATCTCGAACTGGCCTTGAAAGCGAACAAAAGCACCTGGTCGTCGCTAGGGTTCAAGCTGACCGGCGAGCAGCGCGATCTGATCGGGCAGACGCTCGAAACGATCGGCCTGACCGCTCTGGCCACGAAGCGCGCCGGCATCCTCTCGCATGGCCAGAAACAATGGCTCGAAATTGGCATGCTCCTGATGCAGGAGCCGAAGGTGATGCTGGTCGACGAACCGGTCGCGGGCATGACGCACCAGGAAGTCGAGCGCACCGCCGAATTATTGCTGTCGCTGCAAGGCAAGCGCTCGATCGTGGTGGTCGAGCACGACATGGAGTTCATCCGCTCGATCGCGAACAGGGTCACCGTGCTGCATGAAGGTGCGGTGCTGACCGAGGGCACAATGGACGAGGTCCAGAACGACCCACGGGTCATACAGGTTTATTTGGGGGATTGATGCTGCAAGTCAAATCATTGGATCAACATTACGGCGAGAGCCATACCTTGTGGGAAATGCATCTGGACGTGCCGGTCGGGGCCTGTCTGTGCCTGCTCGGGCGCAACGGCGTCGGCAAGACCGCCCTGCTGAAGACGGTCATGGGGCTGAACAAGTGCAGCGCCGGGTCGATGCTGTTCGACGGCGTCGACATCACCCGGATCAAGGCCGAGAAACGGGCCGAACTCGGCATCGGCTATGTCCCGCAAGGGCGGGAAATTTTTCCGCTCCTGACCGTCGAGGAGAACCTGAAGACGGGGCTCCGCGCCGCGCCGAAAGCGTTCGGCAACAAGATACCCGAACAGGTCTTCGAGATTTTTCCGGTGCTGAAAACGATGCTGAAACGGCGCGGCGGCGATTTGTCCGGTGGCCAGCAGCAGCAACTCGCGATCGGCCGCGCCTTGGTGATCAATCCTCGGTTGCTGATCCTGGATGAGCCGACCGAGGGCATCCAGCCGAATATCGTCAGCGAAATCGGCGACGTGATCAGCCGGCTGAACCGCGCGCGCGGCAAAGCCGAGCCGCCTGTGACCGGCGAGCCGCGCCACGAGATTCATCAGGCGGTGTCGAGGATCAATCACGAACTCGGCGTGACGGTGTTGTTGGTCGAGCAGAAACTGCCGTTCGCGCGCAAGACCGCCGACCGTTTCTGCATCATGGACCGGGGCCGCGGAGTCGCGGCCGGCGCGATGCATCAATTGAACGATGATCTGGTCAAGCGCTATTTGACCGTATGACTTTGGAGAACCTCATGAAACAGTACCCCTTCGAAATAGTGTTTGCAGGTTTGTTGTCGGCGCTGTCGCTGCCGGCCGAGGCGCATGCCGGGCACGGCATCGCGCACGATTTTCAGGCCGGTCTCTGGCATCCGTTGCTCGGCGCCGATCATCTGTTGGTGATGATAGGGGTGGGGCTGTGGGCGGGCTTTCTGGGCGGCGCCGCGCGCGGCTGGTTGCCGGCGGCATTCCTGGCCGCGATGGCGGCCGGCGCTTCCCTGCATTTCGCCGGTATCACGGTGCGGGGTCCGGAAAGCGCGGTGGTGTTTTCGGTGCTCGCGATCGGCGTGATTCTGGCCTTCGGCGGGCATGCGAAACGCGGCTGGGCGGCAGGGCTGGCGGCGCTGTTCGCGTGCAGCCACGGCTATGTGCATGCGCTCGAAGCCGGGGCTGACAGCCAGGCGCTGTATTATGCGGGCGGCTTCCTCGTGGCGACCGCGCTGCTGCTCGGGGTCGGCCTCGCGCTCGGGCGGTTGTCCGCGTTGCACGGCCGCTGGCTCAAGACCGTGTTCGGGCTGGTGTGTGCCGGCGTAGGCATCAGCCTACTGCTTGGGGCCTGAGCGCATGCTGCTGGACCCGGAACGCATCGGCCCTGCAGAGGCCCGCCAGGCTTCCGAAGACGGGCGTCAGGGTTGGGACGCGCGGTTACGACTGGGTTTTTCGCGCCGCGGTGATAGAACGGTATTGACCGAGCGGCGGCACCAGGGCCCCTTGACCGTGCAGCGGCCGTTTTACGCGGACGACGGGCTCTGTCATGTGTATCTTCTGCATCCGCCCGGTGGCATGGTTGCTGGCGATCGTTTGACGATCGATGTGGCACTCGCGGAAGGCAGTGAAGCCTTGCTGACCACGCCGGCCGCCGGCAAATGCTACCGTAGCGATGACCGCGTGGTGAGCCAGGCGATCACGCTGACGCTAGGCGACCGGGCCGCGCTCGAATGGCTGCCGCAGGAAACGATCGTCTACGCCGGCGCGCGGCTGAGGGCGGACATGCGCATCGATCTCGGCGACGCGTCCCGCTTTATCGGCTGGGACATGCTGGTGTTCGGACGGCCCTCGGCGGGGGAGGTTTTTGATGACGGTAAGGTACAAGCGGGATGGCGGATCTTCAAATCCAGCCAACCGCTCCATCTCGAGCGCGTGCTGCTGGATGCGGCCGCGGTGCGGGCCCACTGGGGTTTGCAGGGCTGTTCTTCGTGCGGGACGTTGTTTGCCGCTCCGGCGTCGGTCAAAACGCTGGAAACGGTGCGCGAATTGATCGGCGATGCGCCGGGGCGCGGCGTGACCCTGATCGACGAGATGCTGGTCTGCCGCGCGATCGATGCGCGCGCGGACCGGCTACGAAGCTTTTTTGAAACGGTTTGGACGGCGCTCAGACCGGACATATTAGGGCGCGCCGATGTGCCGCCGCGCATTTGGGCGTATTGAACGACAGGATCCGACGATGCAATTGACACCACGCGAAAAAGACAAATTGCTGCTCTTCACCGCCGCCTTGCTGGCCGAGCGGCGCAAGGCGAGAGGACTCAAGCTGAACTACCCGGAAGCGGTCGCCTATATCTCGGCCGGGATCATGGAGGGCGCGCGCGACGGTCGCACGGTCGCCGAATTGATGGAATACGGGCGCACCCTGCTGAATCCCGAGGATGTGATGGACGGCGTCGCCGAGATGCTGCCCGATGTGCAGGTCGAGGCGACCTTCCCGGACGGCACCAAGCTGGTCACCGTGCACAATCCGATCGAATGAACCCATAGTTGGAGACACCGTATGATCCCAGGCGAAATCATCACCGCACCCGGCGACATCGAACTGAATGCCGGCCGCGAGGCGATCAGCCTCGAAGTCGCCAATACCGGCGACCGGCCGATTCAGGTCGGCTCGCACTATCATTTTTTCGAGACCAATCCGGCGCTCGATTTCGACCGGAACCGGGCGCGCGGCTGCCGTCTGGACATCGCGGCCGGCACCGCGGTGCGCTTCGAACCGGGACAGATCCGCGAGGTACGCCTGATTCCGTTCGCGGGCCTTCGGCGCGTGTACGGCTTCCGCCAACAAATCATGGGCAGCCTGGAGCAGCGCGATGAATAAGATAAGCCGCAGAGCCTATGCCGAAATGTTCGGGCCGACCAAGGGCGACCGGGTGCGTCTGGCCGACAGCGAGTTGATCATCGAGGTCGAAGCCGATTTCACACGTTATGGCGAGGAAGTCAAATTCGGCGGCGGCAAGGTGATCCGGGACGGCATGGGGCAAAGCCAGGTCGCCTCGGAAGCCGCGATGGACCTGGTGATCACGAATGCGTTGATCGTCGATCACTGGGGCATCGTGAAGGCCGATGTCGGCATCAAGCACGGCCGCATCGCGGCCATCGGCAAGGCCGGCAACCCGGACATCCAGGACGGGGTCGACATCGTGATCGGCCCAGGCACCGAAATCATCGCCGGGGAAGGGCAGATCCTGACCGCCGGCGGCATCGACGCGCATATCCATTTCATCTGCCCGCAGCAGATCGAGGAAGCGCTGTATTCGGGCGTCACCACGATGATCGGCGGCGGCACCGGCCCCGCGACCGGCACCAATGCGACGACCTGCACGCCGGGACCGTGGTACCTGAAGCAGATGTTCCAGGCGCTGGACGGTTTTCCGATGAACTTCGGCCTGCTCGGCAAGGGCAACGCGAGCCTGCCGGCCGGCCTCGAAGCGCAGATCCGCGCCGGCGCGATGGGACTGAAACTGCACGAAGACTGGGGCACCACGCCGGCCGCGATCGATTGCTGTCTCGGCGTCGCCGACCGCTTCGACGTGCAGGTCGCGATTCATACCGATACCCTGAACGAGTCGGGCTTCGTCGAGGACACGATCGCGGCCTTCAAGGGCCGGACGATCCATACCTACCATACCGAGGGCGCCGGCGGCGGCCACGCGCCGGACATCATCAAGGCCTGCGGCCTGCCGAACGTGTTGCCGTCCTCGACCAATCCGACCCGGCCCTATACGGTCAATACGATCGACGAGCACCTGGACATGCTAATGGTCTGCCATCATCTCGACCCCGGCATACCGGAGGACGTCGCCTTCGCGGAGTCGCGCATCCGCCGCGAAACGATCGCGGCCGAGGACATCCTGCACGACCTTGGCGCGTTTTCGATGATTTCGTCCGATTCGCAGGCGATGGGACGGGTCGGTGAAGTGATCATCCGCACCTGGCAGACCGCGCACAAGATGAAGATGCAGCGCGGCTCGCTGCCGGAAGACACAAGCCGCAACGACAATTTCCGGGTCAAACGCTACATCGCCAAATACACGGTCAATCCGGCCATCAGCCACGGCATCGCGCACGAAGTCGGCTCGATCGCGGCGGGTAAACTGGCCGATCTGGTGCTCTGGCCGCCGGCGTTTTTCGGCGTCAAGCCGAGCCTGATCATCAAGGGCGGCGTGATCGCGGCGGCGCCGATGGGCGATCCGAACGCCTCGATCCCGACCCCGCAGCCGGTGCATTACCGGCCGATGTTCGGCGGCTTCGGGCGGGCGGCATCGAGTTCGTCGATGTTGTTCATGTCGCAAGCCGCGCTCGAAGACGGCGTTCCCGCCCGATTCGGCCTGCAAAAAATGATCGGCGCGGTGCGCGGTACGCGCACGATCGGCAAGAGCGATTTGATCCTGAACCATTACCAACCGGTCATGGAAGTCGATCCGCAAACCTATGCGGTGCGCGCGGACGGCCAATTGCTGACCTGCGAGCCGGCCGCCGTACTGCCCTTTGCCCAACGTTATTTTCTGTTTTGATTATGCTGAAATTGACCGAATATTCTACTTCCGAACAGACCGACGACAGCCTGACCCTGCCTTTCGACATGCGCCAGAAGAGCCGCTGCGCGGCCCGCACCGACAGCGGCGTCGAGGTCGGCGTGTTTGCGATCCGCGGCCAGTGTCTGCGGCCCGGGATGGTGCTGACCGGCAGCGAAGGCTACCGGGTCTTGATCAAGGCCGCGTCCGAACAGGTGTCGATCGTGCGCTGCGCCGATCCCTTACTGTTTGCCAGGGCCTGTTATCACCTCGGCAACCGCCATGTACCGCTCCAGATCATGGACAGCGAACTGCGTTATCTCCAGGATCATGTACTCGATCACATGCTCGAATTGCTCGGCTTGCGGGTCGAACAGGAGCGTTTGCCTTTCGAGCCCGAAGCCGGGGCCTACCAGGGTCATGGGCACTGATCTGGCCCTGCTGCGGCTGTTGCAGCTGGCGAGCCCGGGGCTTCCGGTCGGCATGTACAGCTATTCGCAGGGGCTCGAAAAGGCGGTCGATGACGGCTTGATCATCGATGCCACAACGGCCGGAGACTGGATTGGCGCGGTATTGCACCGCAGCGTGGCGCAGGTCGATCTGCCCGTATTGGCCCGGCTGTACGAGGCCTGGGAGCGAAGTGATAACGCCGGCGCCGACTACTGGAGCGGCCTGTTGCTCGGCTGCCGCGAGTCGGCCGAACTGCGCGCCGAAGACAGGCAAACCGGGCAAGCCTTGCAGCGTTTGCTGACGTCGCTCGGCATCGTTGGTGGAGCGATGTTGACGGCGCGCGCGATGACCTGGGCGGGTCTGTTTAGCCTGGCCGCGCTGCGGCTCGGCGTCGGCAAACGCGAGGCGATGCTCGGCTATGCCTGGAGCTGGATTGAAAATCAGGTATTGTGCGCGGTCAAACTGGTGCCGTTGGGGCAGGTGGCGGGCCAGCAATTATTGCTGAATCTGGCGGCGGATATTCCGGTCGCGGTCGACCATGCCTTGCGTGTCGAAGACGACCACATTGGCGGCGGCGTATTCGGCCTGGCGTTGGCCAGCAGCCGCCATGAAATGCAGTATTCGCGTTTGTTTCGGTCGTAGGGTCGAGACCTGTCAGGTCTTCGGTGTTTAGACGTCAGCGCATGTGAATCGAATGGTTATCAATTAACTGGGAGGCAAAATGAACGATAAACCCGTACTCAGAGTCGGCGTCGGCGGTCCGGTCGGTTCCGGCAAGACCGCATTGGTCGATGCGCTGTGCAAATCGATGCGCGACCGCTTCGAAATCGGCGTTGTGACGAACGACATTTATACGCGCGAGGATCAGCAATTCCTGATCCGCAGCCAGGCGCTGCCGGAAGAGAGGATATTGGGCGTCGAAACCGGCGGCTGCCCGCATACCGCGATCCGCGAGGACGCCTCGATGAATCTGGCCGCGGTCGACGAACTCTGCGAGCGCTTCGACAATCTCGATTTCGTGATGGTCGAGAGCGGCGGCGACAACCTCAGCGCGACCTTCAGCCCGGAACTCGCCGATCTGACGATCTATGTGATCGACGTGTCGGCCGGCGACAAAATCCCGCGCAAGGGCGGCCCCGGCATCACCCGCTCGGATTTGCTGGTGATCAACAAAACCGATCTGGCGCCCCATGTCGGCGCGTCGCTGGAAGTGATGGATCGGGATGCGAAGAAAATGCGCGGCGAACGGCCCTTCGTGTTTACCAATCTGAAAAAAAGCGAGGGCTTGAAGGACGTCGAGAACTTCATCATCAAGGCCGGCATGTTGTAGATGCGCGATGAGGCGCATCTCTGTTTCATGCGAGAGAAAGCCAGGCACGGAACAATAGCGCGATGATCACGATCGCGTTGTCGGACTTTTGGGTCCTGGCATCGGTGATCATCTGGCAGAGGTCGGAGCCAATGTCAAAATCCTGTCGGGTTTGCTCGATAGTAGGGCATTTGACCTATTTTTTTCCGAAGGGCTGCGTCAAATCACCAATCACACGCCGCGGCGGGCCGATGTTGGTTTCAAAACGGCTCGTATCGGTTGAATTTTATACGCATGGTACGGTTATTGCTTGACACAATTGAATGAATAAATTTTTTATTCAAACAGGCAAGCGTTAAGTCCTTTTTCTTGAGGCTTAAAAAATGCGATTGCTTTTTTAACCTTCGCAAGGAGTACCGATCATGACCGAATTAAACCCTTACCGTATCCACGGCAAAACCTATTTTTTTACGCTGGCATTGCCGGAATGGAGCCCGGGCGCGCCGATTCATCCGGTGCGGGCGCTGTGCCTCGAATTGGTCAAGATCAAACGGAAGCATCCATTCAACCTCGATGCGCTAGTGATCCTGCCGAAATATGTGCAAGGCATGCTGACGCTGCCGGGTGACTCACAGTCAGCGGCTCTGCTTTGGCGGGAGATCAAGAGCGAATTCGCCAGATTGACCGGCAGCGCTGATGGGCTTCCAGGTGATGAAGGCATCGACCACGGCAATCAACGTTTTTTCGGCTATGTCTTGCACGACGATCAGGACTTTGCCCGCCATCTGAATTTTCTGCATTACAATCCGGTCAATCAAGGCTTGGTCAAGCTGGTCGCGGATTGGCCTTATTCGACTTTTTTCCAATACGTGCAGCAAGGCGTCTATCCGTTATCCTGGCGGATGGAAAGCGCCTAGAGCCGCTGCGCTGCGAATCCTTGGCCGCTTAACGAGCGGCGACACACGCGTCGCAGTTACGGTTCGGAGTCACATCGGCTAAAATAGTCCGATGAATATGAGCCAGCCATCCACTCCGCCGCCCACGCCGATGATGCAGCAGTGTGTTAATGCTGAATTATAAGGAATTTTATTTAACTTGTTTAATTTGTTACGCTAAATGCTACACTAAAAAACGCACATGATTGACAGATTGCTTATTGCGAATTTTTTGTGGATGCTTGAAATTTTTTTCTTAAAAAAGCCCAAAACGGTCGTTTTTCTCCCATATAGAAATTAGGAACACAAGGTAGACTCGCCTCATTACTAAAAAATGATGCTCGCCTGCCATGTTACCCATCAATTTACGATGCCTTCATCAGTTATCGGCTCAACATTTCTCTGAATTCGGTTCTAGACGAGGTTTCAGCCAAAAAATTAAACCTCTTGCGTTGCCTATTCTTGGTTTGGGTTTCATTTTTTTTGTCCAGACATGCAAGGCGCTTGAAACGGCATCTTTACCCAAAAGGGTGATCACTCCGGTCAGTCCAAAAGTTTCAAACCCTTCTCCTTCCAAGCTGCAAAGCACACTTTGGTGGCAAATCGCCAAACATCATCAACTGGATCCTTACATTTTATATGCTGTCGCGCTGATTGAATCAGCCAAAGGGAATCCTTCAAATCAGGTGTCTCCCTGGCCCTGGGCCATTAACAAGTCCGGCAAATCCATCCTCCCCGACTCGCAACAGGAAGCACGAGTCCTCTTAAATAAAACCCTTGCCGAGGGTCGTCGGAACATCGATGTCGGACTCATGCAGCTCAATCTCTACTGGCATGGACATCGGGTAGGTAAACCTGAGCAACTGTTGAACCCTGTCACGAACTTACAGATCGGTGCTTTAGTCTTGGCCGAAGCCATCCAATCAGCTCCACATGATCTGGTTTTAGGGGTAGGGCGCTATCACAGCTGGCAAAATACCAAAGCCGCAGTGAGCTATGGACGCAGGGTGCTGGCTGTGGCGAATCAAATCAGAGCAGTGCTCTGATCGCGTGCTTTATGGATGAAAATATCTACAACCTGAATCTGGATTACTTGATTCTGGCTCATGCATTGATCCAGTCCGGCCGTAAACAGCAAGCCATGGTCAGTCTCGGCTTAACACCGGAAGCAGTGACCATTTTGGCTAAAATGCCGGTCGATCAGTTGAAAGCATTGGCGCGAAGCGATGTGCTCAGTTTTGCTCCCCGTTTTTCCGTCAATTCCTGGCGGACATTTTTGCGTAACGAACCCATGGTGAGCGAGCCTTTTGAACAACGTGCCCTTCGACTGAGAATGTTTTTAAGCAAACCAGGAGGCCAGTCATGATAGCTGAAGGTTTGTCCTATGAAGATCAGTTGCAAAACTACCAATTGGCCTATCAACTGCTCAAACGAAAACTCCGAACATCATATGTCAGCCAACTGATTAAAAGCATCAGTTTGCCGGAAATTCGCGATATTCATCGCGCCATTCACCAAGGAGAGAGCCCAAGCTCGGGCTTGCTTCCCGCCATCGAAGCCATTCCCCAAGTACGAGAGTCCATGCTGTACATCTCTCTGTTTGCATCCCTTTATCGAAGTGCCAGTCCGGTCGATATCAGGGCTGAAATGGATGTGTCCGGCATCATATTTGCCTGGGATTTTTTTTGCGAAACCTTCCCTAACCATATCCGTGAACGCAGACCCTACGGTAAGGTGCGTCCCGCTAATTTCAGCGAAGCCTGGGTCATTGCCCAAGCGCTGAAAATCGGCTCGGCATCCTTGCAATATTGTAAAAGCTGTCACGGTGATCATATCGTTATTTACAACAGCAAATTTCCGCCAACCTGCCAAGTTTGTGTCATAGATCAATTGCGAAAAAGGGGAAACGTTCCTGACTCGAAGTAACGACAGAATTTGTGTTTTTGTAAAACTCTCAGTTTGATCGGGCAGATTCATTTAGCACTTTGGATTGAGCCTGATACTGACGGTCTTTGTCGGCCACTTTGCGACATTCAGGCAGCTGAAAAACCTTGGTTACAAGCGGCTAGATTTGACTACTAAGCTGACTTTTATATCCATAATCTTTTTGTAAATGTATGGCTTGGTTTACATTCCGGACTTTACAGCCATTAGCAAAACGCCAAGAAACAGCCAAATCTGAGCTATTTCGAGGACGTTACGTCGGACTCCAACTCTTTCAAGCAAGCCAAGCAAAGACATTCATCGTAAAGCTGTCGAATATATTCAATCGTTTCAAAGGACAAACAAATGTTCGAGCAATCACAGCGGTGAATGCGATTGGCCTTGCAAATGAATAGGCGCTGACAACGCGGGCACTGTTTCGCCTCGTGTTTGTTTCCGAAATGATTACTAACCACGAAAACGCTCCAGAGAAAAATCAGCCATCAAACACACCTTGCTCCGTACTTCGAAC